>WNFY01003069.1_pt1 | contig 18401 bp, 25 predicted proteins | sample 5400091 | NCBI WGS metagenome assembly WNFY01 (sample SAMN13153364, study PRJNA577476) | soil metagenome | isolation source: 60 cm soil or saprolite under grassland replicate 1 | place: USA:California | collected 2016-06-15
CCACTAGCGGGCCAGTTCGCGCTGGTCCGCGTCCCGGGCCCGGCCGGACCTGACTTCGGCCTGGCAGCGCTGCACTACCGCCGGGGGCAGACGAGGACCTATTGCCTCAGTACCCAGATAGCCACAGACCGCGCGGCATGCGTCCTGTCTGCCCTGGCCGCCCAGACGATAGATTCGTTCCTCACCGGCCAGGCGGTCGGCGAGGGCGCCGACCTTGAGCCTCGCATAACGTCCCGGTGTCACGTAAGCTGTCATGAAGCGCAAAGTAGCAAGCAGGAAATACCCACATCTAGCGAGAAACACAAAGCTTCCCATGGGCAAGAGCCTCCTTGGGGTTCCGGTAGCAGTCAGACAGAAAACTACGTTTAGGACTGGCTGCGTATTATCAGCACCAAAAGTTGCTTCTCGCTGAGCACGAAAAAGCGTAGGAACAGCGGTTGAGACCATCAAACGCCGTGAATAATGACTCTTACCAGCAGCAATATGCATCCGCTTTACAGGCTAGTTTAGAGCTTTAACGTTGGAAAATGTCCATCTGCTACGGGAACCCCAGGACGGTCGCGATAAACTCGCCATCATCGGCTTCTCGCTGGGTGGCGTCTATATGTGCGCCGCTTCGGCGTCTACTGGATAGCTCCAAAGGAGCAAGAGGTCGAGAGCGAACAACCTCTTAGGACAATGGCTTACTTAGCGGGGAAACCCAAAGAGGACAAGAGCATGCCAGAGAAAGCAGAACCGTACTAACGTGCTGGCATGTATGGCACGGAAATAGGCCGGGGGCATGTAGACCGGCGAACCGCTCTCTACGGTGAGTACCCGATAACGAACGGGGTAAGGAAACGAACGGGGCACCTACACGTACTGAACGTCCAGTAAGCGTAAATGCGGGATCGCCTATACGAAGCGATTCGCAAGGCGACGGAACCCCCATAGTAGGGAGTCCTGGAAACAGGACAAACGAAGGGGCAGCCCTTGAAAGAGGGCCAGAGCTTGCCAGTTGATAGCGGCAAGCAGGGTAGGTATCGTTGAGAATCAGATAGCGAGGTACGCGGGATGCGAGACGCCAAGGCTATCCTAGAACTCATCCAAGAACGAGGCAAAAAGGGACTGCCACTGGGACGAGTCTACCGACTGTTGTTCAACAAGAACTTGTACCTGATGGCCTACGGGAAAATCTACCGAAACAAAGGGTCAATGACGCCCGGCGTCAACGAAGAAACGCCCGATGGCATGTCGCTGGAGAAGATCGATACGATCATCGATGCATTGCGCCACGAACGGTATCGATGGAAACCGGCACGCCGCACGTATATTCTCAAGAAAAACGGGAAGAAGCGTCCATTAGGTATGCCTGTCTGGTCAGACAAAGTAGTGCAAGAGGTGCTGAGAATGATCCTCAGCGCATACTATGAACCGCAGTTCAGCAGCTATTCACACGGTTTCCGACCTGAGCGAGGGTGTCACACTGCACTCACAGAAATCTACCATACCTGGACAGGCGTTGGGTGGTTCATCGAGGGGGACATTTCCCAATGCTTTGACAAGCTCGACCACGAAATGATTCTCCAAATCTTGGGCGAACAGATCAAAGACGGAAGATTTCTCCACCTCATCCGAAAGCTCCTTGATGCAGGATATATGGAAGACTGGACCTTCAACCAAACCTTGAGCGGGGTACCGCAAGGGGGGATAGTTAGCCCCGTCCTGGCAAATATTCTGCTCGACAAATTGGACACATACGTAGAAACTGTCCTGATCCCACAATACACCAAAGGCACAAAGAGAGCAGAGAACCCTGAGTATGCAAGACTCAAGACAAATGCCTTCTACCAGCAAAAGATTGGAAACGCCCAAAAAGCAAAGAAGCTCAAGGCCCAATCACGAACCATCCCCTCTATCCTGGTACATGACCCCAACTACCGACGCCTCAGGTACATACGCTACGCCGATGACTTCCTCCTGGGTTTCAATGGTCCGAAGTCGGAGGCGGAAGAAATCAAGCAAAAGATCCGAACGTACCTGCAAGAAGAACTCAAGCTGGAACTCTCGGAAACAAAAACGCTCATTACTCATTCGAGGAAGGAAACGGCAAGATTTCTGGGATATGAAGTCACTATCCGACAAGCTGACGAAAAGCAAATAACTACCAAGAGCGGTGGGAAACGCAGAAGTCTCAACGGAACGATAGGATTTCGCGTACCGAAAGAAGTGGTAGAGGAGAAATGCCAGGGCTACATGCGACATGGCAAAGCGGCACACCGGCACGAATTGGAAAAAGAAAGCGACTTCACCATCGTGACGCATTACCAACTCGTGTACCGAGGTATCGCAGAATATTACCGGTTGGCCTTTAACATGCACACACTGAGTAAGTTAAAGTGGGTCATGGAACAATCGTTGACGATGACACTGGCCGCGAAATTGAAACGGTCGGTATCCAAAATCTACGAAAAATATCGGGCTGATCTTGTGGTGGATGGGAAAAAGTACAGAGGACTCCAGGTCATCATTCCACGACAGGACAAGAACCCGCTTGTAGCCACCTGGGGAGGTGTATCGCTATCATGGAATATCAAGGCAACCCTAGAGGAAAAGCCGTCGAAGATATACAATACAGGGCATTCAGAACTCGTACAAAGGCTCCTTGCAGATACCTGCGAAATGTGCGGCAGCACAGATAAAATAGAAGTCCATCATATACGGGCAATGAAACACCTGCATGAGCACCCAGGAAGGCCAAAACCAGAATGGGTCAAGAGAATGATAGCTCTCAAGCGCAAGACGCTCATCCTCTGTCGAACGTGTCATGAAGACGTCCAATACGGACGACCAAAAACGGACAGCAATGCACCGCGCTGGCTGCCTACTTCACGATGCTTCTCGCCAACGCACCACCGATGACGTTGACATATTCTGGATCGAATAAGGCGAAGACTTCCAAAAAGCTCGTCTGGCGTTGCGAGACGCTGTCCAAACCATTGCCGGCAGGCACGCGCTCCCACCAAACTGGCTCAATTACCTCACCCAGCTGCTCATCTATGATAAAATTACTGTGCCGAGAGGCAAATTATGGAGACGATACGGGCCGATGCACGTATACGCCCCTCCGAAGGAGTACATGTTCGCACTTAAAATCCTGGCGGGACGTGATAAAGATATCGCGGATTGTCGCATTCTCCTGCCGCAAACACGCATTCGCACCCGCAAGCAGGCCCAAAGAGCGTTAGATCGCTATCTCCTGCCCAACGCACAACAGGACGAAGCCGCAACCATCCAGAACGCGCTAAACGTGCTGTTTGGATCGGAAAGTGAGAGGGAGCCATGATGCCGAAAACGATTCACACCATAGCACGGGCGTACCAGAGCATCTGTGCCGGGGAAGACCCCTGGACCGCTCTGGGGAACTTTGCGAACGCCTGGTATGACTACGCTAAGGACGCTCGTGCCGCCCTGGTCAGCGAACCACTGGGGAAGCCTGGTCGGGACACGGAGCATACGCGCCATTGGGCAGCCTTTTGCGCAGCCTCAGTTGAGTTCCTGTGCGACCGTTATAGGGTCCCTTGCCCGGCATGGGTGAGGGAACCTTCCTATACGCTCCCTACCCCCTGGTACGGGGACATCATCGTCAACCTTGCCGACGCCGTGGTCCTGGAGCATCGCAGGAAAACGACCCCGGCTCCTTTTGCGCAGCGAAATGTCTTTTGCGGCGACCGGCTCTACCAGAATAAGCATGAAATGCACGAGTGGCTCCAGGAAGCGCACAGCAAAGGCATGAGCGATCGGCGCGACATCTGGCGCTATGCCCGGCAGAAAGAAACGGCTCTGCATGGAGCATGACCTACCCCGCTTTTCAGGAGGAGAGGCCTGCTGTTCAGGACTGCCATGTTGAGTGGTAAACCAGGAGGATCAAGATGCCGGTCAGCTATACCAATCGCAAAGGAGTGACGTACGAGCTGTACCGCGGGCAGACCAGGACCGGCAAGCCGCGCTATTATTTTGGCCGCCCTGGCCAAGGTCAAGGAGAACTGGTCACGGAGCTGCCACCCGGTTTCACGATCAGCGAGAGCGTCAACGGCGTGGTCTCCCTGGTCAAAGACCGCCCCGCACTTATCCAGCCAGAGGAGGTGGCAGCCGTCGAGAAGGCCTTGCAGCGGCACCCCGAGGCGCGCAGGTACCGGGTCGCTGTCAAAGGCAACCGGATCGAGGTCTACGAGCAAGTCGGCCCCGATTACAACGCTCTGGTCAGCGAACTGCACCTACCTGTCCTGTCGAGTCCGGGCCTCGCCGAGGAGTTGCGGGCTCTGGAGGAGCGCCACGCGCAGTACACACCGGTGTTGCGCGTCACCCTCCTGGATCCGAAGCAGCGGCGGTTCGGCTCAGAGCGGATGTGCTACCTGGGGAGTATCGACGGTTGGTTGGAACTGCACGGGCACACGGGATCCGTGGCAAAGCTGGCCCGTGCGCTCATCCCCACTTTGGGTACCGAGCAGTTCTACGAACTCTGGTGAGGCAGCGATGGACCCATGCGTATTAAAGCACACCGAGGCGGAGTATCGTGCTCACTCCCCTGGTAGTCGACCTGCTCAAGCAACACCGCGCTCGCCGGATAGAGACGAAACTGCAAGATGGTGAGATGTGGCAAGAAGATAGTACAATTCTTCATATGAGTTTCCTTGCCACTTTTGAAGTGGAGGCTTAGCACACATCAACGAACACCAGGATTGAGTTACAAATGCACTCAAGCAACACAACCTCGCCGGATGGCAAAATGCCACATCAAACATGCTAATTTCATAGATGATATACTTGTACCGATGGGTATTCCGCCCGGAGAAGGAGGCATCTATATGACATACGAAATCACTTTGAGCGAACAGGAATATGCAGCGCTTGCTGCCGCAGCGGCCAAGAGCGGCACAGACCCCGAACAGTTCCTGCATGACATGATCCATCACCTGCAAACCTCGACTCAAGGAAGACTGCCTTTGACGGCAGGTGAGATAGCGGAGAGGCAACACCACGAAGGAAAAATTAGCCATATTCCGGCAAGACAACCCTTAACGCCAGAAGAACGCGAAGCGCGTGAACAGCGCGCCCGACGTTTTGCCGGAGGGAAGCCCGCCTCTGAAATGGTGATTGAAGACCGGGGGCCATACTAATGGCCCTCTACTTTCTCGACTCTTCGGCCATTGTGAAGCGGTACTTTCAAGAACCAGGGCATGCGTGGATAGAAAGGCTTCATGATCCAGCCCAGGGCCACGGACTCTATATTGCCCAGGCGGCCCTTGTCGAGGTGGTGGCAAGCATCTGTCGCAAAGCGCGTGAGCAAAACATGCCTCTTGAGGAGCGTGATAGCACCATTGATGATTTTCGACGCGATGTCCAGAACACCTACAGCGTGTGGGTGATTGATAACGCGCTGTATACCGCCGCTGGTGACTTGTGTCGCTCACATCGATTACGAGCCTACGATGCCATCCAGTTGGCCTGTGCTCTTGCAGTGCGTGAGGATGTTTTAGTGGCTCAGCCACCTGATGCTGAGCCGCCTGACTTTCTCTTCGTTTCCGCAGATCTTGGACTGCTCACGATTGCTCGTGCCGAGGGATTCGGTAGTGAGAACCCCAACAACTATGCTTAAACATCCTCGTCGTAACGCCTGATCTTTTCGGGACTGATCAATATGTCAAGGCCAACATCTTTTAGCCGCGGCCAAAGGACACTTGCTTGAGGCGCTCTTTGTTCTGTCTCTCACGACTGGGATGCGTCGAGGTGAGACCTTGGCTCGCAAGTCGACATTGACTTCCCACACAATACACTGCATGTTCGGCACATCTTAACGTGCAGGCCGGACAACAGATACATCGAGGTGGAGCCAAAGACTGAGAAGAGCAGCCTGAGCATCGCGCTCACTCCATGGTGTTGGACTGTTCAAGCAGCACCGCCTTTGCCAGGTAGAGGCGAAGCTACAGGCCGGTGAAACGTGGCAAGAACGCGGCCTCGTCTTTTGAACCTGGGTGGTAACTCCGCTCAATCCCTCCAAGGTTGTCGTCGCTTCAAAACCTTACTAAAGCCGGAAATCCGCTTCCACGACCTCAGATACAGCGCAGCGACCATCTCGCTGAGCATGTGAGTGCATCCGAAGGTGGTACAAGAGCTTTTGGGGCTAACCAGATCAGCACGACCATGAACATTTACAGCCACGTTCTGCCCACGATGCGGCAGGAAGCAGTGAGCAAGCTCAATGATGCGTTATAGGGATAGACGAGACATAGCAGCGCCATCTCCGCGCATACGCGGAACTCTGATGGAGGTGGAAAACAATGAGCCAGGAAGCGCGTCAGCAGCATTTGTCTAAGCCGGAGGAAAGGATACTAATACTCTTTCTAGGTGAAAATGATATGATATTTTGCTATGCCACTCGTAAATAAGCCAACTTGTTCATATGAATATATCATCTCTTTCCTGAAAGAGTATAAAATGTCACCAGTGACATGATTGGCAACAATGATGCGCGCCGAAGGTCCTGTCTAGCTGATGATAGACAATGGCTGCGCGTTTTCAGGCAAGAATGCGCGGGTGGAAGCAGAGAAAGCCTTGTTTCAGGCCATAACAGCATTGCTATGGGAAGACAGGGAATTAAAGCTAAAGCGCCTGGGTCATTTCAATGGCTTTACCATCATGAGCAACTTTAGTAGTCGTGAAGGCGAAACGCTGAAGCTCTATCTCCGTGGCAAGCATACCTACGAAGCGAACCTGAACCCGAGAACGCTTTAGGCACGATAAGAAGCATTGAATATGCGCTCCAACACCTTGACCGCGATGCCGAGGACGAGAAATCCAGATGCGAACGCATGGAAAAGACGCTTGCCGATTACAAAGAGCAGCTTAACTGCCCCTTTGAGCATGAAGACCGCCTGCGCGAGCTTTGCGCATGGCAGCAGGAAACCAACCGCCAGCTTGATCTGGATAAAAGCGATGTGCAGGTGGTGGCGAATGATAATATGCAGCAGGGTGATCAGGCGGAAGGCACTTTTGTGGAGCGTCTGGCCGCCGAGGGGACACGTCACAGCCAGGCACATCTGGATCGCGTGAAAGATGCGTCTGTGCTAGCATCGCTCATAAAGCAGAGCAAGAGAAAAAGAAGCCGGAGGCATCGATAGCATAGTTCCTAAGCCTTCTTGAGTATGGCGGCAGTGGAACGGCAGATACGCTGTCCCCTATACCCATAATCTATTGGTTTATGCGCGGGTTTCCTGGCTCACTTCTGCTCATTCGATTGCGATTGCTCAGAAGATTGAGTTTGTTGGGTGGTCATTGATTGCTGAGTGCTGGTCGTTTGTTGGGATGGCTGACCTGCATCTGTTTGTGCTGTTTGCTGAATGGTCGGGGGTATAAACCTAACTGGTACCATACCCTTTTCCTCGTCGGGTATGACTACGCGCGGAGGTACCATACCCTCGTCTAGTCTGAGAAGTTTTTGCTCTGCTGTTTGTTCCTGCTGTGTATCGTTGTTCATAAGACCTCATTTTGTGTGTGATACTGGTAATTGTGGAAAATTTAAAAAGACAAACCAGGTGAGCAGACTTATACCGGCAATGCAGAAGATAATAGCCGCGATGTTCAGATAGTGCGTGGTCATTCTATGCGCAAAGCATTTTGATAACCCTGAACTGACTTTTTGGTAACCACGTCCAATACGGTGCTTCGGTATCCGTTGTTGTCTTGGCATACCCAAGTAGTCTTCTTCAATTCGCTCGCAGGTCTTCATCATGGCATATTGGCTCGTAAAATGAGAAATGAGCTGAGCAAACAAAGCGATGATAAGGGAGAGCCAGGCGATTGCCAGATATGGCATGGTTGCGGGGTTTGCTGGGTGCTGGTTTGCTGAAGGTTGTATGAATGCGAGCGAGACCGTTAGCGCACCACCTGCAAGGACTAGAACCAGCTTATCCATTGCTTGCGAGGATTGGCTTTGAAGGTCTATGAGGCGATTCCTCTGCTCTTTGACTTCTTGCCGTTGCTCTGTTGTTAGAGCTGCCGGTGTACTGCCATTCGTAGCTGCTTGTTTGCTTGTATTCATCTCCATGTCTTAAGTGTAACTTATGTTCTAGTGCCAAACTAAGAAATTACCCCTTTTGGGTTACCTTTCCTACTGTCTATCGCCTCTACATCCAGCTTATTCCGGTGATGTAAGCGTGTGCGCGGGCGCTTTAGGCAGGATAATACTTAAAGTCCGTGGACGCATTGTCATCCATTATGGTTCCATTGTCCTGATGGATGAGAAATATGAATCGGACATTCAAAAGCGCTTCGGAGAGCGTGTGCGCAAAATCCGAAAGCGTAAGGGGCTTTCTCAGGAAGCGTTAGCGTTCGGTTTCTGGACTCTGCAATACAGAGCAGGGAACTCCTCAATCACCCTGCAAACTGTGTACGCTTTGCCGTTTGTAAATCAATTCTCGTTTACTTGTGCGTTTATAGGGGGTTCCTGTATAATTGACCCACCAATGCCAACACCGGTAGAAAATATGGCAAAGGACAAGGCTGTGATAACATAGACAAGGTTTGAGAAATTGTAGAGGGTAATTTAGTAATGACGACTTTTAACCAAACGGAATGTGATCCAAGACATATCAAAGAGTTCGCGGCAACAATTAGCAATCAGCCGCTTGGCCTTGCGCGTTATCGTCCTGAAGTTTGGGGACAACCGACGAAATGCTTTGAAAATGTCAAGCGTAAGGTGCAACAGGATGCTGGCCGAGCGCGATTTGGTTGGATGTTTCATTATCGGGTTGTTGCTGACATTCCGTGGCCGGGATATCTGATCGCCGTGCATCACGCCGTGTGGCATGCCCCAAATGGCTATTTAATCGATATAACTCCGTTCCATCCAGAACCAAAGCATAGCCCCCTTTCGTCGGGAGGAGATGTTTTATTCTTAGTCGATGACAGCGCAACACCAGTTACAAGGGAAAGATTAATCGCACCGCGTCCATCTCGATTTTATCCGCTGAGTGCTGACGAACGTCTGATCACTCATGTACAGCAGCTAGTTCTTAAGGAAGAACAAGAGTGTCGCCAAATCTACGAAGACAGCCAAACATAAGTTGCGACTGACTACAGCAGCCTCCATGAGATAACGCTTCCCATTCCTGCCGCCTGCGTGAATTTAACCTTTACAGATTTTTTATAAGGTGCGAAAAATGAAATTCGATGATTACGAGAAAACGTATGTAAGTACCTACACGGAATTTGCCGAAGTAGTGCGCTTCATATTGAAAGACGCAATCGCAAAAACCGAAGGACTTCCACGCCTACAGTCGACTAAAGCGCGGGGAAAGGAGGTTACGAGCCTAAAGTTCAAACTAGAAGAACGGGGACTTCTTGCGTCAGAGCGCATTGAAAGTGAAATGAAAGACCTTGCTGGCGTAAGGCTCATTTTTTATACGAATACTGACATTGACCGGTTTCTTCGTTCAAGTCTGATTCCAGACACCTTTGACGTGGATTGGAAGGAAACACGGATTCATCATCCAACCGACGAAAATGATCAGCAGCGCTATCAGGCGATTCATTACACTGTCTTGCTGAGTACGAAACACGCGGCATTGCCTGAGTATAAGAAATTCAAAGGAATGCGCTGTGAAGTCCAGATTCAAACCATATTGAATCATGCCTGGGCAGAAACTTACCACGATATGGTTTATAAGGCCAGGGGCAGTCAAGGGTTCGGTACGGATGCAAGGCAGACACTTGATAAGCGAATGAAGAAAATCATGGACGATTACCTGCGTCCGGCGGGCTACGAATTTCAGAAAGTCCAACATGACTATGAGCGTTTAATGCAGGGAAAAGCCTTGTTCGACCGTGGCGCACTTGAAACTCTGGAAAGTTGCGACAACAATAATGAAAGGCATGAAATTCTATCGACAATCGCCGAGCATGTGATCCTCAATTACGATGACATTGAGGGTGTGTACCCAGAAATCCGCCGCGCTCTTGAAACTGTTGTGCAAGCTGCGAGAAACACCGAATCAAAGCCTACCGAATCCCCGTTCGGCAATTTCCCTGGGAAAACTTTTCAAGACGTTACGTTGGTAGCGGTAGGTATTCTCGACACCCTTTGCTATGTTGATATTGAGGCGACCTTCCGCTCACTGATTAATATTTACAAGGGAGAGCAGGATAGAGAAGTTCGCAAGCAGATCATCGATGCCATTAAACGTCTTGCAAAATACGACTTGAGCGTTTGGAACCAGGCAGGCCCTTATGTGCAGCGTGTGCTGGCTGATGTGATGGAGAGGTTTTCTCAGGATGATCTTCATATTCTTCGGCCAATTGTTCTTACGGTATGGCAGGAATTGTTGAAATCGGACATGGATAGCACCTCATTTTCAGCCGACAGGGTGACAATTAACACCAGTGCTTTACCTGTGTTTGAGGGCATAAAAGCCATAAGGAATAGGGCTATAGACGGACTTATGGCGCTATTTAATGGTTCATCCACCGAAGGGGAAAAACGTGAAGTGGTATCCGCTTTGCGCGAGGCAACGCGCCTTCCCGGACGGGCAAACTACTCGAATGATCTTCTCCAGTTGACACTGGAAGACACGAAGAGGATTACGGAATTGCTTACGCAACGTGCCACAGAACAGCCTTATGAACTTCTGGAGCATATAGAGCATGGGATGTTGTCCGATTACTGGTGGGCTTGGCAGTTTTCCGCCGACGAACACGACAAGTCCGACTGTCAACAGATTGCTAAGAACGCAATGGAAGCAATCATAACCTTCCGTGACCTGATCAATGCCGATCAGCACTATATTCGCTATAAGACGCTTGTGGGCTTTGAGTCCGTTTTCTCGTTTCATTGGGAAAATGAGGCATTTGATTATGCTGCCGCCAATAAATTTCGTATGGAGCAGGTCGCGCTGTACATCAATGAGGTTTCGGATGAAACGGCAGATGACTGGTATCGCTTGATCCAGCGTTGCGCCACCACACAATCAAATGATATGGCTACCTTTCCCGTTTTTGGAGAATTCCTCCGTCAGCTATCAAAAGCCAAGCCAAACTTTGCATTTATGCTTGCCCGGCGGGATGACGCGGACATATTAGCATTTCTTCAAATAATCTTAACCGGATTATTTGAGAGCGAAGCCCGCGATAAATACGCCGAGTCACTAGAAGAATACTTTGGCCGGAATGCATACCTCACCGCGATTGCACGTCACTGCCGCTCGGTCAAAAAAGATGCTGCCGGTACTGTCAAAAAGGTTCTGGAGAGGGCGATGGCAGTTGATGAAGTGATTGCAGTTTCTGAGTGCCTGATTTTTGCCATAGAGAATTATGACCCCCAAGAGCTACCACTTGCCGATAACGTCTTTGTCCCGGCCATAAAATATCTCATCAGCAAACGAGATGCGCGATGGATACGTGGTGCATGGTATCTACCGGAACGCGAGAAATTCTTTAACGAATTACCTGCCCAATACGCCGATCTGGTGCTTGAAAACCTGCTGGCTCTCAACAGGATTGACCATGATGCTGAGTATATACTTACGCCCATCGCCATGAATCGGCCTGCATCAGTCTGGACATTTTTTGAGCAGCGCGTCAGAGACACGAGAAATGGAGAAGATCGCTACCAAGCCATTCCCTATCAATTTCACGGCCTGGCGCAGCAACTTGCTAAGGATGTTGATTTGGCAACTGCTACGCTTCGGAAGTGGTATAGCGCTGGAGACTCTATGTTTCGGTTCACTGGTGGTCTCATGCTGCAAGCTGTTTTTCCAACATTCACAGATGAATTGGCGAGCAGCTTCAATCAGATTGTAGCCAGAGGATCAGATGAAGATTACGATTTTGCGATCCATCTTCTGGAGAACTACCACGGTGAAACCCCGTCCCATGAAGTAGTTAAGGAACTTATCGATCGCCTGCCGAAGATGACCCTAAACTGAATAGGCTCGATATATGTCTCAGCAATACCGGCATCGTGTCTGGTGAATTCGGCATGGTAGCTGCTTATCGCAAGAAGAAATATCTTTGTGGCAGAATGATAGACGACAGAAGGTCAGGGAATTCGCGACATCCTATGTTCGGAGCATGGAGCAACGAATTGCCAGCGAGCAACGCTCCGCCGAAATATGCAAGGAGTTGAGGATTCGCGATTATGAAGTCGAAAGTGAATGAACATGGGCCAAAGCAGATTATTCCCAGAATCCTACGCTGAGGGTAAAAACATGAGGATTTATGTGGCTTATCCCTCTTCTGTCAAATCGAGTTTGAAGCCAGGAATATCGTGATGCTTTCTGGAAGTCACGAAGCAGATGAACGCTCTTCCAGGCGTTGTTTCTAGCAACCTGCCTCTATTAACCCCTCCAAATTTGACAGAAGAGGGTTATACTGTTTCACCAAGGAAAAGATATGATAGCGCGAGAAGATTGGCCTATTGACCCTATCGGATAGCGTAATAACATATCATCTTCATCATGAAACAGTATTAGAGGGGGCACTACATCTTTTGCTGTCAGTTTTGCTGTCAATGAGCAAATTTGGCATATAATGAAGTATGTGAATCAAGCAGTAGAGCCAATTGAGGGCACCTGGTATCTCATTTCCTCCCGAGTCCCCCCTTCGGCACCCCAAGTTTTTTCTTCGAACCCCACCATAACTCAAGCAAGGCTACAAGGGACTTGAGGCGTTTTTATTGTTACCTTTGTACAGCAACTGTACAACAACGGCTGCATAGCACTGTAACCCATTGATCAGCGGAGCAAGGTAGATGCTGAAATGCATAACCGCAACCGAGCGAAAGTTCCAAAGGGCTCAATACTCTTTGCGGCAGATGAAAGCAACAATAGATAACTTCTCATTTCTCGATTGCTTGTGCGAAGAATAAGGGCAAACCAAACAATGAAAGTCGAGTTCTCCTTTCAGCGTGCCGAACATTTCCTTCGAACCCTACCTTAACTCAAGTGATACTACAAGCGGCTTGGGGCATTTTTTCTGTGGAGAAATACAAAGTTGACAGGAGCCAGATCGCAAATATTTGCACATCTTCGTTATTGTAAGCAGTAGCGGCATATTGCACTCCCTGATTAGAATGGTGGATCTCCGGCTAATGCTGAGATAGTGGTTCTTCCCGCGTTAGCAAGGTCAAACTCTGATTGAGATTACGTCCTAAGTGCCAGCAATGGATGAGGCAAGTGAAAACATCCATTAGCACTGTCAGAATAGACGAACTCCTCTCAGAGCCGAATAAAAGTGATAGCACTCACTTGGTCAGGTTGCTCAATCGACAGATGCGCGACGAGATTGGGAGAGGGCAGAAAGCTATGCCAGCTATCCTTCGTTGTGGGTCGTTTGGACTTGCTAGTGCAACTCTTGCAGGATCCGTTTCACTCATTTGTAGTTCATGGTCCATCCTTGCCAACACAACTGCTGGGTGATGCGCCGATAGCCCAAAGCTCTGGGTCGGCCACTGAGAGGTCACAGCTTCAATCTCCTCAAGCAGTTCCGGTTGATTTGCTTTTGTGGTCCACAGAAAGTCACAGTGTGCCTGGACAATGTCAGACTTAACCGGCGTTGAGCATGCATGGCATCTCCTGTCGCTACTAGTTTACGCAGGTCCAGGGCTTGCAGCAGTTTAGATGCCTGGGTGATTTCATTGGTGTTGTCCTCGGCTTGTATCTGAGCCAGCACCACTCCTTGGCTGGGGAGATTGGCAGCCGGCAAATGCGCGCCCAGTTTAGCCCATGGGGAGCGTACCTCGCAACGTTTTGCCATCCACGGCCAACGCAATCTGGCCTCGCTCTTCACTGTTGGGTTTGAGCACCTGGGCAAAAAACCGACTCAAGAGCTGCTCAAGCTGTATCGGATCCGCAGCATCACCCATCACACGGCTCCAGGTGATGTAGTGTGACATGGCCTATCGCTTTAACTGCAACAGCTCACTCATCTCCTGCTGACGCAGCTTGGCCCAATGGGCAATCGTTTGGTTGCTATGGTATCCCGCTCACTTGGCCAATACTGCTATCAACAACAGACTAGCCAGACCAGCCCATAGCGTTTCCCGCGCTGATCCCCCTGCTAAACAACTATACAGCACATCCAAATCGAAAAGCAGCGCTTCCTGGGGAAGGGAAAGGGTTGCTGCCACTGTTCTAATATTCATAGAATACCTCGGGTGCGTTTCATTTTTTTGCACACGCCTCTTCTGGAACCGCAGGGGTGGTAGGAGGCCGTCTGAGAAAAGGTTTGCGCCAGAAATAGCCAGCACCAGGACGACGAGCTGGTTGCTCGGCGAAGGCCTCAGCCGGAGGTTCGGTGGCAGCGTGGACCGGTGGGTGGGATAGCCGGTACACCCGTACGCCCCAGAAGACGAGGAACCAACAGGCACTGTCCAGACGCTGCTGACTCTTTGCTTGCCGCCGACTCCTGCGCAGCGCTTGTCGATGAGCTCGTGAGGTCGCCCACGTTTCGTGCCACCGCCGATTGCAGACCGCGTTGCGTAACACTAGCATGGGATTGACGTTCTGTCGACCCCAGCGCATGCCAGCCCCTTTGAGCCGTGCTTCGACGACCAGCTTGTTGGCACTTTCCACGCTCCCCGAACCAATGGGCCTGCCTACCTCCTGGTACGTTGGGTACTGCATGTGTGCTGCATGCTTCTGCAAGTAGGTCAGTTTCTCCTGGACTGCTGAATGGGGATAGCGCGCGGCCAACCAGCTCAGGTGTTGGAGCACCCGTTGTGGTCCCTGATGTTTGAGCCGGTGCAGTACTCCCTCCAGCCAGGTGGTGGGCAGTCTGCCTCCTGCTGCCTGCACGGCCTGCCCGATCTCATTGAGGTATTCGGCGGCATGGGCAAAGTCCAGGATACGGACCGCATCCGCTCGGTGGTAGTCAACCAACCCTTGCAGCCACTCCGCGCCATCTTGCACCGCGCACGCCTCTGCCGCCCGTTCCAACCCCCGCCGATGCGTTTCGACCGACGCGGCTTCCGCAAAGCTGGTAGCCTCACAGAGGCGCGAGCAGTACGAGAGGTACTGCGTGCAGACCTCCCCGCGCTTGTTGCGCGTCACCTCCCCCAGTCAGGGCAATCGCATCTAATTTTAGGAGGTGATAGAATAGAGGGAAGTCAATGAGCCAAGGAAGAGAGGAAGTAGAAGATGGAAGGGATGACCCTACACGAGCATTTTGCGACGTTGGAAGATCCCCGAGTAGAGCGGACGAAGCACCACCAGTTGCTGGCGATCATCACCATCGCGTTATGTGCCGTCATATGTGGAGCGGACACCTGGGTGGATATCGAAGAATTCGGCAAGGCGAAACGAGCGTGGTTGGAGACGTTTCTCGAGTTACCCAATGGCATTCCCTCGCATGATACCTTTGGGCGCATCTTTGCGCGTCTGGATCCAGAGCAGTTTCAAGCGTGTTTTCTGTCGTGGGTGCAGGCGATCAATACGGTTTTGCCCGCCCAGCAGATTGCCATCGATGGGAAGACCGCCCGCCGCTCCCATGATCGGGCGGCAGGGAAAGCAGCGATCCAGACGGTCAGTGCCTGGGCCTCACAGACGCACCTGGTGTTGGCGCAACGACACGTGAAAGAGCATTCCAACGAGCAGACGGCGTTGCCCCTCCTGTTAGAGCAGTTGGAACTAGCGGGCTGCATTGTCAGCATCGACGCCATGGGCTGCTTGCCGAAGATCGCAAAGCAGATCAAAGAGCAGGATGGAGAGTATGTGTTGGCGCTCAAAGCCAACCAGGGCACCATGTATCAAGATGTGGTGGACCTGTTTGACGATGCACTGACCACCGGGTTTGCGGAGCTCGTGCATGACACCCATCACAGCGTGGACAAAGCACACGGACGGCTGGAAGACCGCCAGTATTGGACCATTTCCGACCCCGCTTGTATCGCCTATCTCAATACCAAGCAAGCCTGGACGGGGCTGCGCAGTGTTGGCATGGTTGAAGCGAACCGCACAGTGGGCGAGCAGGTGTCGACAGAACGTCGCTATTACCTCACGAGCTTGCCGGGGGAGGCGCGAGCCTTTGGCGCAGCTGTGCGTAGCCACTGGAGTGTCGAAAATGGTCTGCATTGGGTGCTCGACATCGCCTTTCAAGAAGATGCGAGCCGCATGCGCAAAGATCACAGCCAGCAGAACTTTGTGGTGTTGCGACACATGGCGCTCAATCTGCTCAAACAGGAACCGACAGCCAAGTGCGGCATCAAAGCCAGGCGACTGAAAGCGGGATGGAGTGACGAGTATCTTCGCCGAGTCCTCGCTGCTTGAAAATTTAGATGCGATTGCCCTGCTCCCCCAGTGCCAGCGTCTTGACTTCGGCCCACTCGCCCCCTACCAGGTGCACCATCGCTCCATCCCCACTCAGCGCTTGCTTCCCCGCTCTTGCTGGCGCTTGGGGCAGCTCTTGCTTGAGGCGCTCCCCCTCCACCTCACATACCGCCAGCTCTGCCTGCCCTGTCGCCAGGGTCACACGGCGCGCCGTCGCCTTGCTCACCCGCAGCCCTACCAGGTCCTGGAACAACTCCCGTGCTGGCTCAAATGGCATCCAGCTTGCCAGCCGTACCAGCGTTTCCTCCCCACGTGGCGTCAACCCTCCACCCAGCAGCCCTAACTCCTCATCCAGGGGGGAAAAAGCCTCCCCCACACTGGGGGCAGGTGCCATAGGCGCGCGTCAGTTTGACCACCTCCCCTCCCGTCGTTTGGATGAAGCGGGTCTGCTCTGCGCGTGCCACCAATGGCTTGCCACACGTCGCACACGTCGGACGCTCCTCCTCTGGCTTCTGGCTCCACTCCTCGGTCTCCCCCATCTGCACCAGCTCCTGGAGCAGTTGGGCCCGCAACTGGTTGATCTGCTCATCCACCGCCGCTTCAATCTCGGCCCATGTCGCGTGCGGGTGCTCTTTCCTCCATTGGGTCATCCCCAGGACGTCTCGCAGTCCTGCGCTCACCTGTTGCATCTGCTCACTGCGCTGCCGTTTGTTCTTCTTCGCTTTCATGCTCTCGTCTCGTTCTCCTAGCTTTTTCCTGTAGTTTACCACCTCCCTCCTTCGTGCAAAAAAATGAAACGCACCCGAATACCTCTCCCAAGTTGAATTTTAGAGATTTACACGATATAATAGAAACCTTACTATGACAGAACAATTGAGGCAAAGAAAAGCGTTTATCGTTAGACACGGAGAATCGATCCTGAACAACGAAAAACGTCATACAGGCGCAGGAACGAATTCACCACTTACACTGCAAGGAGAGAAAGATGCGGTAGATGTCGCATCTTGGTTATTGAGAAGTGGGATAAGAGTAAGTCAAATAATTTCAAGTCCTCTTGAGCGTGCTCGATTTACAGGAGAACGTATAGCGGAGGCTACAAATGCCCCTCTTGAAGTACGGGAAGAAGCCAAAGAACTCCATTTAGGTGATCTAGAGGGTATGCTCATATCACAGGCAAAAACAGATTATTCAGATTTCTTTACTCGGAGAGGAAGAAGTGCAGAGGCGAAAGTTACTACTCCTTACCCAAATGGAGAGAGTCCTGAGCAGGCAACAAAAAGAGTAAAACCTCTTATAGATGAAATACTCGCAAGCGACAAAGAAGTAACTGTCATAGTAGGACATCTAGGAGTAAATCGGGCGATTAGATCTGGTTTAACAGGTGAACCTCTAGAAAGCATAATAGATTATTACCAGGAACATAGAGAAGTTGTTGAAATTGACTTAACTTCTAAAACCGCTCTAGTACATAACATTGATATTTCCAACTGATAAATCTCATAAGAGATGTAAAAGAGTTTTTCCAAGTCGCACAACCATGCTAATTATCTACCTAATAGTGACTACTTGGGGTGTCTGTTCTCAAAGATTTGAAATGTCGAACAGATATCACTTGTAGCCAATACGAGAGTTCCGCGGGCTTTTCGATGGTTTGAGCCTGTTGCACCAGCTTGGAGCCTTGCTGACATCGCAGCAGGCCGAAGCCTGATCAAGGAGCTTCCACGATGTTAGTAGATGGCAACAAGGAACTTGTAAAGCCTGATCCTTCTATACCTGGCGCTATGACCACATTAGGAATAATACTCCTCATTTGTCGAGCAATTTCGGGGGTGATACGCGCATCGGTGATCAGAGTATGAACGATGTCGAGAGGCGCAATCAGACTGGCAGAAGTGAGATTAAATTTTGTATGATCGGCCAAAATAAAGACTTGTCGCGCGCACTTGATCATCTGACGCTTGACTGGAATCTCTTCCTGAAAAGGACTGGTGAGACCATGGTGCAAAGAAATCCCGCGTAGACCGATAAATGCCTTATCCACATAGAATTGGCTCAGTGCCTGTTCAGCGATCATGCCAATAAACGAATAGGAGCGCATAAATA
>WNFY01002809.1_pt1 | contig 18396 bp, 13 predicted proteins | sample 5400091 | NCBI WGS metagenome assembly WNFY01 (sample SAMN13153364, study PRJNA577476) | soil metagenome | isolation source: 60 cm soil or saprolite under grassland replicate 1 | place: USA:California | collected 2016-06-15
TCGGTCCCACCGCTCCCGGCGCGCGCTTCTTCGAGGCGCGCCTCGCCGCCCGATTCCCCGACAGCCGGCTGGAGGCGGTCTCGCTCTCCCGCTTTCTGTCCGACCGCCGGGCTCCAGCGCGGATCGTTTTGTGCCCGGCCGGCGGCAACCTCTCCGCCGATCTCGCGTTTCTCCGGGCAGTGCGGCGGCGTGTCCTGTGGCCGGCCCCGGCTGCCGATCTCCGGGGCGCGATCGCCGGTCTCCGCGGCTTCGACGACGCGACCCCGGACGCCATGCCACCGCCGGCTCCGACCCGGTCGGGGCGGCGAACCGCCCTGCTTCTGGAAGGCGACGTCACCCCCGAGCGCGCGCGCGAAGCCGCGGCGGCGCCGTCGCCCCGCCACTGGATCGCGGAGCGAGTCCAGCGCGTGCGAATCGGAGAGTCTCTTCTCGAGGAACTGCGGCGGCTCGGGATCCGGTGGTCGGTCCTGGAACCGGTCGAAGTCCTGGCGGTCGGCGCCTCGCCCGAATTGGCGCGCGCGCACCCGCGCTGGTCCCGATGGGTGCCGGGAGCAGTGCCCATCCGAGTCATCGCGCGCCCAAAGTAGAATCTCCGGAAACTCGCCGGCAACGGAATCAGGAGGTCACATGTATCCACTCTCCCGCCGGGCGCTGGCCGAATTCATCGGGACGCTCGCCCTCATCTTCGTCGGCGCCGGGTCGATCCTCTCGGACCGGCTGGCCGGCGGAGGCGTCTCGCTCGTCGGCATCGCGCTCGCGCACGGACTGACGATCGCCGTCATGGCTTCGGCCTTCGGGCAATCGCCCGGCGACGCCGTCGTCTATTGGATCTCCCAGCTCGCGGGCGGAGTCACGGGCGCCGCTCTTCTGACGCTCGTCTTCGATCCGGCGACCCGGCTGGCCGCGAACCTCGGCACGCCCGGCCTCGGGCCCGGAGTCTTGGTACCGCAGGGGCTCGTGTTCGAGATCGTCGCGACGTTCTTCCTCGTCCTCGTCGTCTGCGCGACCGCCATCGACGAGCGCGGTGCGTTCTCGGTCGTCTCGGGCCTTCCCATCGGGTTCGTCATCACGTTCGACATCCTCGCCGGCGGACCGGTGAGCGGTGCCTCGATGAACCCGGCGCGTTCGTTTGGACCCGCGCTCGTCGGCGGGTTCTGGGCCCATCACTGGATCTATTGGGTGGGACCGCTCGCGGGGGGGGCTCTCGCCGGATTCCTGTACTCCTCGCTCTATCTGCGCAGAGCGAACCCCGCATAGCCCCGAGTCCGGAGTTCGCCGCGGGAAGGACGCGGTAAAATCCGGCTTCCTTGGGAAGCACACCCGTCGCGCCAACGCTCGCCGGGAGGGATTTCCCTCTCGGCGTGCCCGGTTTCACATACCAGGACCTGCACCGCGAGAAGCGGCTCGCGGAGCTCGATCGCGTTTTTTTCCGCGAGCTCTCGGAAGACGACCCGGCTCTGGCGGAGAAGCTCGCGACCTGGCGCTCCCGGCCCGAGTCTTTCGACGCGATCGCCCGCTCCCGGCTGCTGGTCGAGGCGGCGCGCCGGGTCGCGCGATTCGTCGCCCGTCTGTTCGGCGTCGAGACGGAGTGGCGCGCGCAGGCCGCGGGCGCGGCGCCCGAGGCGGTCCTTTTCCGATTCCGGCGGGATTTCCTCCTCCGGCGGGCCGCCCGTGCGACTCTCCCGTCCGAAGGAAACCTGCCGGCTCTCGAGCGCGAAGCGCGCGCCATCGAAGTGGAGCTCTTCGGCGAGCTTCCCTGGGAGAGCGACCCCGAGCTCGCGACCTCCCGAATGGGATCCGAGCTGCTCGACCTGGAGGCCGAGCACATCGAAGCGGTCCGGCAGAACAAGCGTCCGTCGGTCTCGGAAGAGACCCGCCGGCGCACCGCGGAGCTCGCGAATCGCGCAGCGGGAGCATCTCCGGAGCTTCCGCGCCCGAGCGATACATCGGATGAGGCGGCGCTCGAGTTTCTCGAGACGCTGCTGGCGCGCTATGCGACCTGGTGCAAGGCGAGACTGCACAGGCCGGAGCTCCGGCGCGAGATCTCGGGCTGGGTGTCGTTCCGCCTTCCCGAGCCGTTCGACTTCCACCGCCTCGTCCAGACCGATCGCCCGAATCCCGCTCTGCCGGAGGAGAGGGTCGGCCCGATCGATCGACGCCGCCGGCGCGAGGGCTTTCGACTGACCGACCCGAGGATGTCGCGCCGGGAGGTCCTGGGTGAGACCTATTACTGCATCCTCTGTCACGAGCACGACAAGGACTCGTGCACGAAGGGATTCTTCGACGCAAAGACCGGTACCTGGCAGAAGAACCCGCTCGGGATCGAGCTGAAAGGCTGTCCGCTCGACGAAAAGATCTCCGAGATGCACCAGCTCCGCCGGGAAGGCGACTCGCTCGGGGCGCTCGCCCTCGTGGCGATCGACAACCCAATGTGTCCCGGGACGGGCCACCGCATCTGCAACGACTGCATGAAGGGATGCATCTTCCAGAAGCAGGATCCGGTCAACATCCCGCAGATCGAGACCGGTGTCCTGACCGACGTTCTCGCGCTCCCGTGGGGCGTGGAAATCTACGGCCTCCTGACCCGCTGGAACCCGCTCTCGCCGGCGCGGCCCTATGCCCTCCCGTACAACGGCAAGAACGTGCTCGTGGTGGGCCTGGGGCCCGCCGGCTACACGCTCGCGCACTACCTCGTCAACGAGGGGTTCGGCGTGGTCGGCATCGACGGTCTGAAGATCGAGCCCTTACCCGCCGACTGGACCGGCGCCGACGGACAGGGGATCCGGCCCATCCGCGACTCGGCCGAAATCTCCCGGCAGCTCGACGAGCGCCCGCTCGTCGGTTTTGGCGGCGTATCCGAGTACGGCATCACGGTGCGTTGGGACAAGAACTTCCTGACACTCGTGCACCTGACTCTCGCGCGGCGCCGGCGCTTCGAGATCGTGGGCGGCGTCCGGTTCGGCGGGACCGTCACCGCGGAGCAGGCGTTCGATTTCGGTTTCGACCACGTGGCGATCGCGGCGGGCGCAGGCCGCCCGACGATCATCGCGATGAAGAACAACATCATCCGCGGCGTGCGGAAAGCCTCCGACTTCCTGATGGCACTCCAGCTGACCGGCGCGTTCAAGGAGGAGGCGCTCGCCAACCTGCAAGCGGAGCTGCCGGCCTTGATCATCGGAGGAGGTCTGACCGCGATCGACACGGCGACCGAGCTCCTCGCGTACTACCCGATCCAGGCGGAGAAGGCGCTCGGGCGTTACGAGATCCTGATCGCGGAGCGCGGCGAGCCCGCCGTCCGGGCGTTCTTCGACGAGGAGGAGCGGGACGTCCTCGACCGGCTGCTGCGGCACGGCGACGAGGTCCGCCAGGAGCGGCAGCGCGCGCACGCGACCGGCGAGACCGCGGACCTCGCACGTCTCTGCCGCGACTGGGGCGGCGTTTCGATCGTCTACCGCCGGACGCTCGAGGAGTCACCGGCCTATCGGCTGAACCACGAAGAGGTCGGGAAGGCCCTGGAGGAGGGCATTTCGTTCGTCGAAGGGCTGGAGCCGGCCGAGGCGGTGCCCGACGCGTATGGAAAGCTCGCCGCCGTGCGGTTCCGCCGATCCGGGAGCGGGGAAATCCTGGAGCTGCCGGCCCGAACGTGCCTGGTCGCAGCCGGGACGACCCCGAACATCACCTACGCCAAGGAGTTCCCGCATGCGATCCCGCTCGACGAGCGCCGTCGATTCTTCGAGCCGCATCGGGCGGTCCGCGGGGAGGACGGCAAGTGGAACCTCCACCCGGCACCGCCGTCGGACGAATGGGCGTTCTTCACCGGATACTCCCGCTCCGGAAAGTTCATCACCTTCTTCGGAGACAACCACCCTGCTTACAGCGGCAACGTGGTCAAGGCGATGGCGTCGGCGAAGGCCGGATATCGAGCGATCGCCGAGGTGCTCGACGGCCACCTCCCGGCGTCGGACGAGCCGGACGAGCATCGCGATGCGGAATGGGAGTCCTTCCGTGCGCGGGCGCGCGACCGCTTCACGGCGCAAGTGGTGGAGGTGCGCCGGCTCACGCCGACGATCGTCGAGGTCATCGTTCGCGCGCCGGCCGCTGCGGAGAATTTTCAGCCGGGGCAGTTCTTCCGGCTGCAAAACCTGGAGACGTACGCCCCATCGATCGGGGGGTCGCCGCTCTTGATCGAGCCCCTGGCTCTGACGGGCGCATGGGTCGATGCCGAGCGGGGGCTCCTTTCGTTGATTGCGCTCGAGCTCGGCGCCTCTTCCCGAATCTGCTCGGTTCTGAAGCCGGGCGAGCCGGTTCTGGTCATGGGGCCGACGGGAAGCGCGACCGAGCTTCCCGAGAACGGGACGGTGCTCCTCTGCGGCGGCGGTCTGGGCAACGCGGTTCTCTTCTCGATCGGCAAGAAGGCGCGCGAGCTCGGCAACCGTGTGATCTATTTCGCGGGCTACAAGAAGGCCGAGGACTTCTACAAGAGAGAAGAGCTCGAGGCCGCTTCCGACGTCCTGGTTCTCTCGGTCGATCGCGGCGAGCCGATTCCCGTCCACCGGCGTCCGGACCGTCAGTTCGTGGGCAACATCGTGGAGGCGATGACCGCCTGGGCCGAAGGCCGCTTGGGCGAGACCCCGATTCAGCTCTCCGAGGTCGACCGGCTGATCGCGATCGGTTCCGACCGGATGATGGCCGCCGTCGCCCGCGCGCGACATGGCGTACTCGCGCCGCACCTGCGGCCGACCCACGTCGGGATCGGATCGATCAACTCACCGATGCAGTGCATGATGAAAGAGGTCTGCGCCCAGTGCCTTCAGCGACACGTCGATCCGGCGACCGGAGCGGAACGGGAGATCGTCTTCTCCTGCTTCAACCAGGACCAGAAATTGGACGAGATGGACTGGGACAACCTCGCGGCGCGGCTGCGCCAGAACACCGTCTCGGAAAAACTGACGAATCTCTGGCTGGAGAGGCTTTTCAGCCTGGAGGACCCGCGAGTGGTTTAACTCTCTCCGCTGCCCTTCGGGCCTCGGAATGACACGTCGGGTTACGGAACGCCGGCGAGGAAGAGCAGGTACGGATTGATTGCGAGGCCTTCCCGGAAGTTGTCGTCGTCTTCGGGAAGCCGCGTGATCGAGAAGTGGAGGTGAGGTCCTCCGATAACGTGCCCGGTCGCGCCGACGTAGCCGATGACCTCCCCCTTCTCGACATGCTGTCCGGGTCGCAGCTCTCGCGCGTAGCGGGACAGGTGGCAGTAGAAGAAAAGGTATCGGCCGGTCGCGTCTTTCTGGTAGATCGTGATCCCGCCGCGCCCCTCCCGGCTCAACTTGACGATCTCGCCGCCCGTGGTCGCCAGGACGGGCGTTCCCCGGGGGGCGCCGATGTCGATGGCGAGGTGGCGGGCGTACTCCCCTCGCGACTCGAGGAAGGAGTCGCGCAGCTTGTCGCGATCAACCCCTTCGACGGGAAGCAGGAAGTTCGCGGCCACCAGCTCGGAAAGATCGACGTCCTTGGGATGGACCCGAGCCGACGCGGACTTCGGCCGGAAGAACGAGCTCAACCGACGCGCGATCCGGGCGATTCGGGGAGGGGCGGGGGGCGCCAGGATCTCGTCGTCCGTATTCTCCGGCGTGTCGGCATCGGGGAGGTGTACGTGCGCCTCGATCACCGGGTCCTCGGAGGGACCCGGCGGTTGCGGATATTCGTAGTCCTCCGGGAGGGGACCGATCGGAGCGTTCGGGGCGGGGGCGGTCGCCTCGGCCGTCACGACCTCGACCGCGTCGAGCACGACCTCCCCGCTCCCGGTCTGGTGGATGACGATCGGGTCGCGCGCGGAGTGTCTCTGCCCCGACAGAGGTCCGCCGGCCAGAAGCCCGCCCGTTCGGTCGTCGAACCTCGCGCGCGCGCGCGCGAGGGCGGAATCGCGCTCGATCACCCGCGAATGCCGGACCCGCTTCGAAACCTTTCCCCGATGGCGGGAACGGGCTTCAGAGGAGGTCGGCAGGAGGAGAAACAGGGCGGCTGCCAGAGCCGCCGTCACGACCGGCGCCTTTCGCACGCTACGGATTATTCAGAAGGCGTGAACGTGGGGTCAAGGAAAAAAAGACCCTAAGAATCAAATACTTATGGCGATACAGCATATCGCGCCGAAAGGGTACAGAGCCCACTCTCCCGCGCGGACAGTCGGTCGATTTTCGACTTCGGATTTGCGATTTCCCGACTCTTTCAGGCACGCTCCAGGTAGCTGTTGTCGCGCGTATCGACCTTGATGCGCGTCCCCGCCTCGATGAACTGCGGCACCATGACCTGCAGCCCGGTTTCGAGCGTCGCGGGCTTGTAGGAGGCCGATGCGGTCGCCCCCTTCATCCCGGGCTGGGTCTCGACGACCTTCAACGTGACCGTGTTCGGAAGCTCGATGCCGACCGGGTTGCCTTCGAAGAGGTCGACTCGAATCGACGTGTTGGGAAGGAGGTAAGCCATCTGCTCCCCGATCACCTCGTCGGAGAGCGTGACCTGATCGTAACTCTCGCTGTCCATGAAGTGATGGCCGGCGGAGTCCGAATAGAGATACTCCATCTCCCGCTCGTCGAGCGACGCCTTCTCGACTCGATCGGTCGATCCGAAACGGTGCTCGATCATGGCGCCGTTGCGCAGATTCCGCATTTTGACCTGCACGAAGCCGCGCAGGTTGCCGGGCGTCTTGTGGATAACTTCGTGAGCGCGGTGGAGCTCACGGTTGTAGATGAGCAGTGTGCCGCTGCGGATCTGGGTCGCCGAGATCATCATGGGGCGCTACTCCACCGAAAAACCCGCGAAATCTAACAGAAAAAAGCCCCGGGCAAGCCGGGGCCTCGTCGGTCTCGCCCCGGCTTCTATCGATGGAGGAGCCGCGGGATCCGCTTGCCCGAAGTCGGGAAGACGACAGAGATCCCTTCCTCCGGACCGAACGATCCCAAAAGCTCTTTCCACATCGAAAGCGAGAAGCCGTACGGACCGCCACTCGGATCGATCCGGGCGGCGGTGCTGATCGTCGGCACGTTGGGCGTCAGCAGCGCCCGCGCGATATCGGGTCGCTCGATCTCGCTCCCCTTGTTCGAGTTCAAAGCCCGGATCACCTCATCGGCGAGGATCGCGTATCCCATCTGGGACGGATGAACGCCATCGGCGGAAAACAGTCCTCCGGTCAGGAAGCTCGTCGTCAGAGTGACCCCACCGATCTCGTATCCGTTCACCTTGATCTCGTTAAAGAAGCTGTACGCATCGATCAGGACGGCGCCGTTTGCGGCGGAAATCGACGCGATCCTCGCGTTGAGATCGATCGTTCTCTGCTGAATCAGCGCCACTTCGTCGGGATAGAGGAGGACCCCCGGATTGAGCGTGGAGGGGGGAGAAAATCCTCCGTCCGGAAGCGGCAGACCGGTTCCGCCGAGAGCAACGGGAATCCCGATCCCCTGGGCGAGGAGGGACGAGGCCGGCAGAGTGACCAGCGTTCCGGGGGGCAGCGGGCAGGGCGGCGTCGAGCAGGTCGCTGTCGTCCGCGGACCGAGCAGGGCGACTGGCTGCCCGCCGACGAGCACCGGTTGCCTCGTCGCCGGATTCACGACCACCGGCGGAATCGTCGTCTCGAACGGGATGGCCGCGACGTCCGGGATCGTGAACGTGACGATCGTGCGGCCGCTCGCCGTCAGACCGGTCAAGACCTCGGTGTATTTGGCCTCGAACGCGGCGACCGTTGTGAGCGTCACGCCGTCGATGGCGACCGCGGAAGTGGCCGCGCCGAGAACGTCGTTGTTGCCGGCCCAGAGCCCGACGAGATCGGGGTTAAGCGAGTTAGCCTCGTCCACAGCGCTCCGGCCCTCGAACGGACCTCCCGCGAAATTTCGAAGGACGGCCGCGGCCCTGTTGTCCGTGCCCGAGCGGCCCGGAACCGAAACCTTCAGGTCGACGAAGTCCTTGATACGCGGCGAGCCGATAAATCCGAGGTTGTCATACGGTCGAGACAGGGCCGCGTTCTGATTCGTGCCCATCTGCGAGACCGCACCGACCGTGATCGTCTGACCGGAGATCACGGCACCCAGGCAAGGCTGTTCGGTCAGAGGGTTCGTCAACGCTCTTTCGGAGATCAGCGGCTGTTGGAAATCGGCGATTCCGAGCTGATTGGCGACGAGCTTGACCCAGGAGCGGTTCTGATGACGCTCGACAAGGCAGTTCCCCTCCTCCCCCGCGATGAGACTGTCGCCGACCGCTACGAACTTGTGGAACGTCGTCTGTGAAAAGAGAGGCGAAGCTGCGAGCGCGGTGAGCACCGCGGCGGAAAGAGCCGCGCGGAACGTCATCCTTTTCATCGTCATCTCCTTGGGTTAGAACGAGACACGAAAGTTCACTGCCAGGAGGTTCGCCTTCTCCGAGTACTGCCCGAAGAACTGGTCGTGGTTCACCTGACCTCGCGTGTCCCGGTGATCGAAGTCGATGTAGATGTCCGAGACGTCCACGCCCCATCGATCGGCGTCGTAGCCGAGCCCCAGGGTGTACGCGTTGCGGTCGGCGTCGGCCAGGATCGGGCCGACGTCGGCCAGCGGCTGCGGGCTCTTGTCTTTGTAGTAGCCGGCGCGGACCGCGAAGCTCCCCCACTTCTTTTCGAGCCCGGCGCGGTACGCCCAGGAATCCTTCCAGTTCGTCGGCCGCAGGAGGTCGGGAATCGCCGTATTGGCGAAGTCGATGAAGAGCCGGTTGAACGACTTCCATTCGGTCCAGTCCGCGTCGAACGAAACACGGAAATTCGCCGGCAGGTTGATCGCGGCACCGAGGTTGACCGACGCCGGGAACTCGATCGTGACCGCGACCTTCTGCTTGCCCTGCGGGAGGCTCGCGGCGACGGCCGCGTCGAAGGCGGGGTTGCCGGTCAACCGCTGCGTGAACTTGCCCTCGCCTGCGTAGTCGACCTTGATCTTGCTGCGATAGGCGGCGCCGAGCGAGAACGTCGGCACCGGCTTCCAGAGAAGCCCTGCGTTCCAGCCCCAGCCGTGATTGTCCTGCAGGTCGCTCGTGAGCTTGATGTGGGCAACGTCCACGATCGACTGCGTGAAGGGATTGACCGCGGCGCGGTTGCGCTCGAGCTGTACTTTCGAGAGACGGTAGTCGGCCCCGACGCCCAAGGCGAGCGTCGGCGCGACCTGGAGGGAGAGGACCGGGTTGACGTCCGCCGTCTGGATGACGGCGTTCTGGGCGATGAAGCGACCCGAGAACTGCTCGGCGTCCGCCCAGCGGAAGCCGAGACCGTAGGGAGAGAACACGCCGAGGCCGAAGTTGACGTTCGGCGTCAGCGGCAGGACTGCATAGAAAGTCGGGAGGTAGAAGGTCGACTTGCTCTGATCCTCGACGCCGAAGGACGTTCCCGGATACGGGTTCGCGCCTTCGAACTCCCCCTTCACCTTGGAGAGGAGCGAGCCCCCGACCTGTGCGCTGAAGTGCTTCTGAAAGCCGAGACCACCCGGGTTGTAGAAGACCGCCGAAGGATCGTCGGCGACCGCGGTGAAAGCGAGGCCCATCCCCGACGCCTTAGCTCCCTGGGCGAAGATGGAGAAGCCCGCGGGACGGGCCGGGGCCGCCGCAAAAAAGAGGAACACCAGGGCAATGAAGGTTTCCGAAAACCGCACCCGACTTCGTCTGGTCACGTTTTCTCCTCCCTGGATTCTCGCTGACATCGAGAGTTCGGCGCACGCTATTCCCGGGCTGCCTTCAAGTCAATCGGCCGTATGATCCCTGGGAAGCCATGGGATGGTGGAGCGCGGCCGTTGGCTCTCTCCCGGCCGCGTCGAGCGGCTGCTAAGGCGTGGCCCGGGAAAGCGAGAGTCCCACGCGCGAGGGTGTCGCGGCGAAGCCAGCGCCCTCGGCGGACGAAGTTCCTCATAGCTCCGGATCCGTTCTCGGCGGCCGTTACCGAGTCGAACAGGTTCTCGGTTTCGGCGGCATGGGAGTCGTCTACCGCGCTCACGACTTGAAGCTCGACGCGGAAATCGCACTGAAGCGCATCCGCCCCGACCGGTTTTCCCCCGAGCGGCGCGAGACGCTGCGGCGCGAGATCATCCTCGCGCGCCGCGTCACGCACGAGAACGTCTGCAGGGTCTACGACCTCGTCGAGCTCGGGGGCGAAGAGTTCGTGTCGATGGAGTACCTGTCCGGTCGGACGCTGAAAGACATCGAGCAGAAGGAGAGGATTCTCCCGCTCGGCCGGGGCCTCGCGATCGCCAAGGGAATCTGCAACGGGCTCGCGGCCGCGCATCGGATCGGCGTCCTCCACCGTGACCTGAAACCGGAGAACGTGATGGTCGGGGACGACGGCAAACCGCGCCTCATGGACTTTGGTATCGCCGTCGAGACCGGGGGTTTTGTCCCGCAGGGCGAGACCGTCCCCGGCACCCCGCAGTTCCTCGCTCCCGAGCTCCTGCAGGGGGAGTCCCCGACCGTCCGAACCGACGTCTACGCGATGGGCGTCCTCCTTTACGAGATGTTCACGGGTCGCGTGCCGATCGACGACGACAACACTGCGCGGCTCGTGCGCCGGATCGTGCGGGAGGCCCCGCCCTCCGTGCGCACGTTGCGGCCCGACATGCCTCCCGATCTCGCGAGCATTCTCGACCGATCCATCGCGAAGGATCCGGAGGCGCGGTTCGCCGACGCGAGCGCGCTCGCCGATGCGATCGCGGCGTTCGAAGGACAGGTCCTGGACCGCGTTCTGGCGGAGGTCTCCGTCACCCGCGCCAAAATGGTCAAGCTGATGGTGATCCTCGAGGCGAACAAGTCGCTCGCGGCCACGCTCGACACCACCGAGACGCTCCGGATCATCCTCAAGACCGCGACCAGCGAGACCGGCGCGGAGCGCGGGACGATCTTCCTGAAAGACCGGGAGACCGGCGAGCTCGTGAGCCAGATTCTCGAGGGCGGCGCGATCTCTCCGATCCGGCTCCTGCCGGGCCGCGGCATCGCCGGCTCGGTCGCGGCGGCGGGGGACATCGTCAACGTCTCGGACGCCTACAACGACCGGCGGTTCGATTCCGGGACGGACGCGGGCTCGGGCTTCCGCACCGTCTCGATCCTCGCCGCGCCGATGCGGACTCCCGCTGGAGAGATCGTCGGGGTGGTCGAGATCCTGAACAAGAGGCACGGGACCTTCACGAAGGAGGACGAGGAATTCCTGTCCGAGGTCGGCACCCACGCGGCGCTCGCCGTCGCCGGGGTCCGCCAGCATCAGGCGGAAGTCGAGCGGGCCCGGCGGGAGGGAGCGGCCCGGGCGATCCGGGGAGCGTCGGCGCTCCTCGTTCCGCACGCATGGCCCGACGTGCCCGGGTTCGAATCGGCTCCGCTGCGCTGGCGATCGGAGGAGCTGAACCTGATCGCCTTCGCGGTCGAGGGAACGAGAGAGCGTCTCGGGTTTCTGACCATCGAGCCGATGGGCGAGCCGGAGGACTCTCTGGTCGGTCTCCTTCGGGCGCTCGACACCGGGCGCCGCCTGCTTCCGTCGGGAACGCCGGAGGAGATCGTCGCGGCGATTGCGGCCCTCGACTCCGGCTGCGCGGCAGCCGTGGCCTGCTGGAGCGGCGAGCGGCTCTCGCTCGCTTCCTCCGGCGCCCCCCTTCCCGTCCTGCTCCGGGAAGGCTGTCTCGTCCCACTTGCCGCGGAAGGGTCGGCGGAAGCGACGACGCGCGCCGGCGACGTGCTCGCGGTCGCGTCGGGCGGCCTCGCGAAGCTTCGTGCGATGGCCGGGTCGGCGCCCGCGAAGGAGGCGTCTCTCGAGCGATTCGCCCGGCTCGCGTCGGGCCAGCCGCTCTCCTCCGCGTTCGCCCGCCTCGTCGCGGACTGGAAGCGGGAAGGCGTTTCGACCGGCGACCGCGACGTGCTCCTGCTCGCCGCGCGGCGCGGCTGATCGAGTGAATCTCCGTTACGTCCTGGTGGACGTCTTCGCGGACCGGCCCCTCGCCGGCAATCCACTCGCGGTCTTTCCCGAAGCCTCGGGGGTGGACGACGGCACTCTGCAGCTCGTGGCCCGAGAGATGGACCACGCGGCGACCGCGTTCCTCATTCCGTCCTCGCTTCCGGGGGCGGAGTTCCGCCTCCGGATTTTTTCGCGGGAGAGAGAGATCCCTTTTGCAGGGCATCCCGCTCTCGGCGCCCACTTCGTCCATGCAACCGAAACCCGACGCCCCCTCCAGGACCGGGTGACCCGCGCCGCCCACGAAGGGGACGGCGGACTCTTCGAGGTCGAGCTGATCGCCGAGAGCGGGCAGATCGTCTCTGTGCGGCTGACGCAGCGGCTGCCGGAGATCGGACCCAAGCTCGGCCCCGAGGAGATCTCCCGACTGGCCGAAGGGCTCGGGCTCGCCGAGGAGGAAATCCAGGCGACCAATCAGCCGGTTCGCGTCGCGTCGACGGGGCTGCCGGTCCTGATCGTCCCGGTCGCGACGCTCGCGGCGCTCTCCGCCGCCCGGCCCCGATACGGCCTCCTGCGCACCCTTCTCGAAGGCCGCGATGCCACGCTCGTGTACGCGTTCACGAAGGAGACGTGCGAGGCGCGGTCCGCGGCCCACGCCCGCGCCTTCGACGTCCTCGGGTCCGTCGAGGTGCCCGGCGCGGGAGCGGCGGCCGGTGCTCTCGCGGCCTACCTCGTCTCGCATTCCGCCGTCACGATCCAGCCGGTGACCGCCCTCTCGATCGAGCAGGGACGCTCTGTGAACCGCCCCTCGACCATCTTCACCGAGGTGCACCTCGCGGGCTCCGAGATCGTGCGTGTCGTGATGGGAGGAAGGGTCGTCCGGGTCGGAGAGGGGTGGCTCGAGATCTAAGGCAGCGGAAGGTCGCTCTGCGAGGGCCGATCGTAGATCACCCGTTCGCCTTCCGGTCGCGCAAATTCCGGGAGGCCGTGCGGACGCGCCTCCTTCTCAGAGAGGATCTCGAACACTTCCCATCCGCGCGCCAGGAACGCGTCGGCGAGGACCGAGCGGTGGCAGCGCCATGGCAGCGCCTCCGCGCACATCAGCGCCGACCGCCGTTCGCGCGCGAATGACATCGTTCGCGCGAGCTCCCGCGCGAACTCCTCCGTGTCCATGTAGTCCGCGTAGCCGCGGAACGCATCGCTCCGCCAGGCGACGTGCGGGGAGTCGTCGCGGGGTTTCCGGCGTCCGCCCAGTTCGGGCATTCCGATGTAGTCGACTCCGGCCGCGGCAAGGCTCTTTGCGAGCGACTCCGCGTTGAAGTGCGGCCACTTGCGCGACGCGGGAAACCTGCGGACGTCGAGAACGCGCTCGATTCCATGCGCCTCGAGAATTTCCAGGAACCTCTCGATCGGGTGATTCGAGTGTCCGACCGTCCAGATCCGGCTCACGGATCTACGGCAGAACCGCCACTGCCACCGCCCCGGGTCCTCCATGCGCTCCGAGCGCCGGCCCGCACTCGACGATCATCACGTCGGACTCGGGGTAGCGGTCGCGAATCTCGCGGGCGAGCCGCTCGGCGAGCTCTGCCGCGTCGGAGTGCGCAACCCCGAAGCGCCGCCCACGCCCGTTGCCCTGCTCCGCCGCAACGTAGAGCAGGCGCATCATCTTCCGGAGCGCGTTGCCGAACCCGCGCGCTCTCGCGACCGGTTCCGCGGTCCCCTTCTTGGTGATCGCGAGAACCGGCAGGATCCCGAGCAGCTTGGCGACAAAACCCTTCCCGCGCGGGACGCGGCCGCCGCGAACGACGTGCTTCAGCGTCGGCATCGCGATGAAGACCTTCACGCGCTCGACGGCGTCCCGCGCGACCCCGACGACCTCCGGGAACGGCCGCCCCGACGCCGCGGCCTCTGCCGCGGCCCGCACCACGAGACCCAGGCCCACGGAGGCATTGCGGCTGTTGACGTGCTCGAACGTCGTCTTCTCGATCGGCCGCGCGCCGACCACGGCCGCCTGATACGTGCCGGAAAGCGCCTTGGAGAGGTGGATCGAGACGATCGAGCCGTGGTGCCCCGACACGAACTGATAGACCTGCGTGAAGTCGGCAGGCGGCGGCTGGGAGGTCTTGGGCGCGACGTCGGTCACGGCGAACCGTGCGTAGAACTCGGCGGGGGTGAGCGTCACCTTGTCGAGGTAGTTCTCCGACCCGAAGTACACGCGCACCGGGACCATGCCGATGTTCAGCTCCTCGAACATCGCCGGCGGCAGATCGCAGGTGGAATCGGTGACGATGCCGACGCGCTCCGCCCGGTTCCGATCGAAGCGGGTCTCGTGCTGCGAGCGCATGTCCTCGATCTTGGTCTGCGCGACCTCGCCGTAGCGGACGAGGGTTTCGAAGAGCTTCTCCGGCTCGTTGGTGTGGACGTGGACGCGTACGCGGGTGGCGCCTCCGGCGATGACGACTGAGTCTCCCATCAGCGCCGCTTCGCGGCGCAGCGCGTCGCGGTCGATCGAGTCCCCTTCGAGAAGAGCCTCCGTGCAGTAGCGGAAGAGGATGGACTCGGGCGTCCGGTCGAACACGGCGGCGCGAACCTCCTCCGGCGGGACCGGTGGAAGGGCGCGTCGCGCGGCCTCTTTCACGTAGCGCACGATCCCCTCGAGCAGGTACACGAACCCCTGCGCCCCGGCGTCCACGACTCCCGCCTTCTGGAGCGCTTTCATCTGCTTCGGCGTGTTTTCGAGCGATCGTTTCGCCTCCTTCAGGGAGTCGGGCAGGATGTCGGCGAAGTCCGGAACCTGCTGGGCGCGTTCCGAGACCCGGTGCGCCCAGTCGCGGATGACGGTCAGGATCGTTCCCTCGACCGGCCGGGCGATGGCTTGATACGCGGACTCGGCCGCGGAAAGCGCGGCAGCGCCGAAGTCCCGCGTCGACACGCGCGGGCGGTCCGGCAGCCCTTCGCAGAGGCCGCTGAAGAACTGCGCCAGAATCGCCCCGGAGTTGCCGCGCGCGCCGCCGAGCGCCTCGTTGGCCAGAGCCTGGCACATCCGCCGCACGTGTCGCTCGCGGAGGCGTGCGATCCCCGCGGCGATCTTCTGCAGCGTGGCGGCGAGGTTCGTCCCGGTATCGCCGTCGGGCACCGGGAAGACGTTGATCTTGTTGAGCGGCTCCGCGCGCTCGGAGACGAAGTAGGCGCCCGCGATGACGGCCCGCGACAGGCGCCGGCCGTCCAGATAGGCGATCGAGATCACGGTTTGAGCGGAGCGGGCTCGCCCTCCCGCGCCCGTTCCACGTTACGAAGCGAGCGGAACTCCTCGGCCACCGCTGGAAGGCGGTCGAGGTAAAAGAGGACGACGCCGCATCCCATGCACGCCCACGGGTAGACGCGTTCGGCGCCGAATCCCAGAAAGGACCGCTTCCATGGCTTCTGCCAGAAATAGTGGGTGTAGCCGGACTGGTGCGTTTGCGACCGCAGCATGTCGCCGCTGCAGAAGGGGCACCTTCGATGGAAGGCGGAGCTCATCGATTGTCGCGGAAGGATATCTCAGGGCAGGCCGGTCATGAGTTTCCGTTTCTCAGCTCCCCGGCTTCCACCTCAACACCAGGTTCCGCGCTGCGCCCACCTCGTCGACGCGGCGGACCGGCGTCGTGTGCGGCGCCGTCTTCACGATCTCCGGCTGTTCTTCGGATTCCCGCGCAATCTCCCGCATCGCGGCGACGAAGGCGTCGAGTCCCGGCTTCGACTCGGTCTCGGTCGGCTCGATCATGAGGGCGCCGTGCACGATGAGCGGGAATGAGATCGTCGGCGGATGAAAACCGTAGTCCATGAGGCGTTTCCCGATGTCCATCGCGTGAACGCCCGATGCCGTCTGCTTCTTGTCGGAAAAGACGACCTCGTGCATGGTCGGCGCGTCGTACTTCAAGTGATAGACGCCCGCGAGCCCGGCGCGGATGTAGTTCGCGTTCAGTACCGCGCCGCGCGCGACCTCGCCGATCCGGTTTCCATACGAAGAAATGTAGGCGAGAGCGCGCACGAACATGCCGAAGTTGCCGAGAAACGTCCGCAGGCGGCCGATCGATTCGGGCCGGTCGTGATCGAGGAAGAACGTGCCGTCGGCGCGGCGCTCGATGGTCGGCCTCGGAAGGAAAGGAACGAGCCTCTCGGCAACGGCTGCCGGTCCCGCGCCCGGGCCTCCCCCGCCGTGCGGCGTCGAGAAGGTCTTGTGCAGGTTCATGTGCATCACGTCGATGCCCATCGTGCCCGGCTTCGCGATCCCGACGAACGAGTTGAAGTTCGCGCCGTCGCAGTAGAGGTAGCCGCCCTTCGCGTGCACGATGCGGGCGATCTCAAGGATCTGGTTCTCGAAGATCCCCAGCGTGTTCGGAACCGTCAGCATCAGCGCCGCGACGTCCTCGGTCATCGCCTCCTCGAGGACTTGCAGGTCGAGCGTCCCGCGCGCGTTCGACTTGAGCTCGCGGACCTTGTAGCCGGCGAAGTGGGCTGAGGCCGGGTTGGTGCCGTGCGCAGAGTCGGGGATGAGCACGGTCGTCCGCGGATTGCCCTCCTTCGCGAGCGCGGCGCGGACCATCAGGATGCCCGCGAGCTCCCCCTGCGCGCCCGCCGCCGGCTGCAGTGTCACCCGCGCGAGACCGGTCAGCTCAGCCAGCATCTTCTCGAGCCGCCACGCGAGCTCGAGCGCTCCCTGCGAGACCTCCTCGGGGGCGAGCGGGTGCGCGGCGGCGAATCCCGGCAGCCGCGCGACTTCCTCGTTGACCCGCGGGTTGTGCTTCATCGTGCAGGAGCCGAGCGGGTAGAGAGCTTCGTCGATCGAGAAGTTCAACTTCGAGAGCCGCGTGAAGTGGCGAGCCACCTCGACCTCGGTGATTTCGGTCTCGCCCGCGATTTCTTCGCGACAGAGCGCCCTCGGGATCGCCACCGTCTCCGGGACGTCCAGAGGAGGAAGCGAGTAACCGACCTTTCCCTCGCCTGAAACTTCGAAGACGAGCGGCTCGTGCCGCGGCTCGGGGTGGAGCCGGTCTCCCGTCGGTGTCTTCTTCTCTTCCAGCTCGACGCTCAAGAGGCGCTCCGAAGAGTCGCGACCAGCCGCTCCATCTCCTCGCGCGCGTTCATCTCCGTCGTCGCGACGAGGAACCGGTTTGGCGATTCCGGCTCCCAGCGCGAGAGCGGAACGCCCGCGAGGATTCCGCGGCCCGCGAGCCGCGACAGAAGCGGAGCAGCGCGCGCTCGCGCCGAATGTGCTGCTCGCGGGTCGAGAGAGTGAGGCAGAACGCGCGCCGGCCATCGGCATCCCGCGTCTCGCCGACGAGGCGCCCCGGGATCTGGCGCTCGTGCTCGGAGCGGCAGGCGAGGAAACCGAGAACCGGACCTCCCAGGTGCATCGGGACCCCGAGCGACTGCGCCTCGCCGCAGGCGATGTCGGCGCCCCGGTCCCCCGGCGGGGCGAGGAGCGCCATCGAGACGGCCTCGGCGACGACGGCGACCGACAGCGCCCCTTTCCCGTGCGCCGCACGCGATCCGATCTGCCAATCCTCGACGATGCCGTAGAAGTTGGGGGACTGGATCGCGACCGCGAAGGTATCGTCGTCGACCGCCGCGGCGAGCGCCTTTTCGTCGGTTCGGCCGTCCATTCCGACCGGCACCTCGACCGACGTGAATCCGAGGCTCGAGAAGTAAGTGCGCACGGTCTCGCGGTACTCCGGATGGATGCCCGCCGACAGGACCGCCCGGGTCCGGCCGCGGCACAGGCGCGACGCCATCAGGAGGGCCTCGACGAGGGCCGACGCGCCCTCGTAGAGCGATGCGTTCGCGACGTCGAGACCGGTCAGGAGGCAGATGTGTGTCTGGAACTCGAAGATCGACTGGAGCGTCCCCTGCGAGACCTCGGGCTGGTACGGGGTGTAGGAAGTCAGCCACTCGGCGCGGTAGAGCATCTGGTCGGCGATCGCCGAGACGTAGTGGTTATAGATCCCGGCGCCCAGGAAGAACGCGCTCTCGCGGGCATTCGCGTTGCGAGCGGCAAGCGATCCGAGGAGACGCCGGACTTCGATCTCGGAGAGCGGCGGCGGCAGGTTCGGAGGCTGGCGGACCTCGCCGGGAATGGAGGCGAACAGATCTTCGACCGACGACACGCCGATCGCCCGGAGCATCTCCGAGCGGTCCGCGTCGGAGGTCGGGAGGAACTTCACCGCTCCTTCTCCTCCTGCTGGACGTAGGTCGCGTACTGCTCCGCCGTCATCAGCTTCCCGACCTCCTCGTCGGTCGTCAGCTTCGTCTTGATCAGCCACCCGTCCCCGAACGGATCGTCATTGACGATCCCCGGCTCCGCGACGGCACCCTTGTTGACCTCGACGATCTCGCCCGAGACCGGCGTAAACAGCTCCGAGACCGCCTTGACCGATTCGACCGTGCCGAACTCGTCGCCGGCGTTGAAGACGTGGCCGACTTCCGGGAGC
>WNFY01007050.1_pt1 | contig 18382 bp, 15 predicted proteins | sample 5400091 | NCBI WGS metagenome assembly WNFY01 (sample SAMN13153364, study PRJNA577476) | soil metagenome | isolation source: 60 cm soil or saprolite under grassland replicate 1 | place: USA:California | collected 2016-06-15
GCGCCATCGTCCCGCCGACCACGATCACGTCGCCGGTGACCACCGCGCCGGAGTCGAGGATCGCGTCCCCGTTGATGACGAGCAGCGTGCCGTCCACGCGGCCCGCCACGACCACGCTGCCGTTCCGTACGGCGACGTCGCCGCGCCACTCGTTCCCGTGCGGCAGGCGCGAGCGACCCACCAGCCGCGTCGAGGTGGCCGCGTTGTAGCGGCGCACCGCGTCCTCCGCGACGGCATGAGGCAGCGCGGGCGGCGGCATCACCAGCCCGGCGCTCTCGGGCTGGATGACGATGGCGGTGTCCTGCGCGGCGGCGACGGCCGGGCCGAGCGCACAGAGAACGACGAGCACGAGAGCGCGCATGGCGGGCATCCTGGTTGGGGGCGTCGGAGGCGGGTGCATGGGCTGTGCCGCCCCTAAACCCCCTCGGGGACCGGCGGGGAGCACGGCGCGGTGCGATGGCGCGGGCGCGAGGCCCGCGAGCCGTGTCATCCCGTCACGTTTCGCGGCGGCTCGAGCCCGAGCCGGCGCATGCGGCGATACAGGTTCGCACGATCGGTAGCGAGCTTGCGGGCTGCGTCCGCCACGTTGCCTCGCGCCGCCGACAGCGCGCGCGCGATGAGCGTGCGCTCGTAGCTGTCGAGGGCTTCCGCCAGCGCCACGTCGCTCCAGCCCTCGCCCGGCGCTGTGGCGAGAGGAGCCCCGTTTCCGGGCACGACGCGCGCGACGTCGTCGGCTGTCACGACGTCACCGCCGGCGAGGATGGCGAGCCGCTCCATGATGTTCGCCAGCTCGCGCACGTTGCCGGGCCAGGGGTAGGAGGCGAGCAGCTGCACAGCGCCGGCGTCGAACCGCACCGACCGGCCGAGCCGCGTCGCCTGGCGGGCCGCGAAGTGCTGCACCAACGGCGGAATGTCGTCGGGACGATCGCGCAGCGGCGGGATGTGGATCGGGAGGACGTTGAGGCGGAACAACAGATCTTCCCGGAACTGGCCCTGCAGCGAGGCCTTCGAGAGATCCTTGTTGGTCGCCGCGATCACCCGCACGTCCACCGTGACCGGCTTTTCGCCGCCGAGCCGCTCGATCACGCCCGACTCGAGCACGCGCAGCAGCTTCGCCTGGGCCTCGGGCCCGAGGTCGCCCACCTCGTCGAGAAACAAGGTGCCGCGGTCCGCGAGCTCGAACCGCCCCACGCGCCGCTCGGTGGCGCCGGTGAACGCGCCGCGCTCGTGGCCGAACATCTCCGACTCGACCAGGTCCTTCGGGATCGCTGCGCTGTTCACGCACACGAAGGGCTTGGCGGCGCGCCCGCTCTGACGATGGATGGCGGAGGCGACGAGCTCCTTGCCGGTCCCGGATTCGCCGGTGATCAGCACCCGCACCTCGGTGGGCGCGACCCGCGCGATCAGCGCACGCAGCTGCTCCATCGCCCTGCTCACGCCCACCAGCGGGTCGGCGTGGCCCAGGGCTTCGTGCAGGCGCCGGTTTTCGGCGAGCGTGCGCGACAGCTCGAGCGCGGCCCGCAGCGTCGTGAGCAGGCCCTCCGGCGTCAGCGGCTTTTCGAGGAACTGAAAGGCGCCCAGTTTGGTCGCCCGCACCGCATCGGCGAGGTTCGCCTTGCCGCTCATCATCACCACCGGCAGGTCGGGCGCCACGCGCTTGAGCCGCTCCAGCGTGGCGAGGCCGTCGGGCCCTCCCGGCATCATCAGATCGAGCAATACGGCATCAGGCGCGTCGCGCTCCACCTCCGCCAGCCCCGCGCTGCCGTTCGCCGCCTCCGCCGTCTCGAACCCCTCCGACTGGAGCAGGGCCGCGACCATCTTGCGGATGTTCGTCTCGTCATCGACGAGCAGCACGCGCGGGCTCACGCGGCCGACAGCGCGATGGAGAACGTGGCGCCGCCGCCCGGGGTCTCCGCCACGGTGATGGTGCCGTTGTGGGCCTCGATCGTCTGGCGTACGAGGGCGAGCCCCAGACCGGTCCCGTCCCGTTTGGTCGTGAAATACGGCTCGAACACGCGCTGGCGCAGGTCGTCCGGGATCCCGGCCCCATGGTCGGCGATCGTCACCGCCAACCCGTTCCCGTCCCGGCTCACCGCGATCTCGATCGACCCGCGCCCTCCCATCGCCTCCGCGGCGTTGCGCAACAGATTCGCGAACGCCCGCCGCAGCGGATCGTAGTGACCCACCAGCGTGCAGGGCTCCCCGTTGGCCCGCACCGACACGTCGACCTCGGACGGCACGGCGCTCTTGCCCAGGTCCATCAGGAGGTCCACGAGATCCACCTCGCTCTTCGGCCCCTCGGGGAGCCGACCGAACTCGGAGAACTCCTTCGCGAGCCGCTCCAGCCGCTGCGTTTCCGCCCCCAGCACTTCCACCGCCATTACCGTCCGGCCGTCCGCCTGTCCGGCCGCGACCGTCAGGGAGTCCTTTAGGGTCCGGCCGACCTGGTCTACCGCGATTCGCATCGCTGTGAGCGGGTTTTTGATCTCATGCGCCACCTGGCGCGCCACCTCGCGGAACGCGCGCAGGCGCTCCGCCTCGAGCTCGCGCTCGCGCGCCGCGTCGAGCGCCGTCGCGAGCTCGCGCAGCGCCTGGCGCAGCGCTTCGAATTCCGGAGCCCCGCGGGTCGGCGGGCCCGCCGGCAGCGGCAAGCGCCGCCGGATCAGCCGCGTCCAGCCCACCAGCTCGTCGATCGGGCGGGAGAGCTGGCGCGACAGGTGGCCCGCCACGCGTACGCCCGCGATGACCGCGAGCGCTCCGAGTAGGAAGACGACGGCTGCGAACCCGCCGGCATAGTAGCGCAGGTAGGTCTCCGCCCGGCGCGCCAGGGTCACCGAGTTGGAGAGCTGCTCCAGGTGCTCCCGGAAGGCCGCCCGCTCCCGCGGCGACAGGTGGGTCGTGTCCATCCGATCCACCATGAGGCGGGCCGAGGCCGCCACTTCCTCGAGCGCCACGCGCGCCCCGGCGGACGGCGCCACCGTTCGCACGGCGAGCGCCCAGCCGACGACGGCCAGGGCGGTCGGCACGGCGGTCAGCGCCACCAGGATCACGAAGATCCGCTGGCGGAATGGGAGGGGCATATTTGACGGGGCAATCTAGGGCTTTGGTGCCCGTGTGACAATTCGACACAGGGGAGCGGAGGCGCGATGAAGTCGCATACACACTATCTCTGGTTCACCACCAAGCAGCGCCAGGAAATCATCGACATCACCGAGCAAGTCGCCGAGCAGGTCCAGGAGAGCGGCGTCGCGGAAGGGCTCGCGCTGGTCAGCGCGATGCACATCACCGCCTCTGTCTTCGTGAACGATCACGAATCGGGACTGTGGTCGGACATCCTCAAGTGGCTCGAGACTACCATCGCGCCGTGGGATCCCAAGCGGTACCGACACAATGAAACGGGGGAGGACAACGCCGCTGCCCACCTGCGCAGCCTCACCATCGGGCACGAGGTGATCGTCCCGATCACGGCTGGCAAGCTCGACCTAGGCCCGTGGCAGCGGGTGTTCTACGGGGAGTGGGATGGCCAGCGCAAGAAGCGCGTGATCATCAAGGTGCTGGGGGAGTAGTGTCGACCGCCGTCAGCAGGGCTTCGATGCGCCACTCGCCGGACTGGTCGGACCATGTGCGCTGCCTCAATACGACCCAGCGCTGGTCCTTGCTGACCCAGATGAGCGCTTTTTCGACGCCATCCCGCACTTCGAGCTTCCAGCAGTCGAACGTTCCGGCGGGGACCGTGACTCGATCGGTGCCAATCACGCGGAGGTCGACTGGCGTGAAGACGGGGACCCGGTCACGGTAGACGAGCCAATTGACGCTGTACACGCTGCCCCGCCACCCCCGCGCGAGCGGGAGGGCTTGAACGAGCGCGTCGATGGAGTACGGCGACCACGCAACGAGTAGTGGACTCCTGGCGATGCCTGGCAACGCCGCACTCCCTTGGAAGTGCCGTTCGTTCGGTGGGTCTCCGTGAAACCGTTCGACCATGCTGTCGCGCCCGAATTCCTGGATGAGAAGATGGCGCCGCATGGGGCGCACGTAGCGAAGCGGCCGGAGCGAGCCCTGATCGACCAAGACCGTGTCGCGGCCTGATTCGGTCATGAACCACACGGGCTTTCCATCATGAATGCTTGCCGCGCGAGCAATTGTGCGCTGCCCCTGCGAACTGGTGAAGACGCCATCCGTGATCCAGCGTACTTCGTATGTCCACCGACCCGCGCGCACAGCGTTCGGCTCGGTGGTGGTGATGAGGGCGTAACGGGGTCGAACATCGCGCACGGGCTGCTCTTGACCTAGGGCCGTTGCAGGGAAGAGCGGTGAACCGTCGAGTGACCACATCGGGAGGCCGTCGGCGTGCCGCACGCCCGATGGTTTGACGGTCGAAAACGCGAGCCACCCCAAACCGACGAGCACGGCGATGGCAGCAGCATACCGCACGTACTGAGCTCGCCCGGTCGCCGCTGCGGCCTCCGGGAGTACCACCCGCACCCCTGCCGCACGGCTCGCGAGGATGCGCTTCAAGAGATCCTGCGACGGCTCGGGGGCGGGAATCTCTCGAAGCTCATCTTTCCAGGTCATGATCCACTCTCCAACTCGTTGCGCAGCCGCTTCAATGCTCGTGTGAGCCTGACCCGTGATGCTCCCTCACTGATCCCAAGCAACTCGGCGATCTCGGCGTGTGCATAGCCTTCGATCTCCTTCAGGACGAGCACTGCGCGCAGATGATCCGGGAGCCTATTCACGGCTGCCTGGAGCCCGTCACGCTCCGCTGTCGCAGGCGGTTCGGCTTGCCCGGCTGCGCCGTCCAGCGCCACCTCGCGCCGTCGTTTGCCGCTGCGCAGTCTCATCAGCGCGACCCGGGCGGTGACACGTTTCAGCCACCCGACGAGACTGCCGCGCTCCTCGTAGCGCCGCAGTGCCTCCGGGAGTCCGACGAACACGTCATGCACGACGTCTTCGGCATCCTCGCGAGCGCGAACGAGTCGATAGGCGAGCCGGAACAGCGCCGCTCCGTGCTCCAGGTAGAGAACGGAGAGGGCGTCCGGGCTCCCGGCCCGTGCCTCGGCGATCAGGGACCCTGGGCTCCCGTTCCCGGCGCTCGTGCTCATCCCATCACTCGAATGCCCTTGGCAGGCAAAACGTTACGCCCCGGCGTACTGTCGCCAAGGGCCACCTTCCGGCCTATCTCTTTCAGCGCAAGTTGTTTATTTTCAAAGGTTCACACCGCTGTGAGGCACGTGGTAGACGTGGCGACAGATCATCTGGCCCTGCTCTTCGCGCAAGCGGCGCGGGAGCATCCTGACCGTGAGTTTTTGGTATTCGGGTCGCGCCGGATGAGTTACGCGCAGGTCGAACGGGAAGCGGTGGCGCTTGCCGAGGCGCTGGCGGGCCTCGGCGTCCAGCCGGGGGATCGGCTGGCGGTGGACCTGCCGAACTGGCCGGAATGGGTCGTTACCTGGCTCGCCGCGGCGTATCGCAGCGTCGTCCTGGTGCCCCTCGACCCCTCACTCACGGCGCACGAGCTCAAATACCAGCTGCGGCATGCCGAAGTGCGGGCGGCCGTCGTGGCCGAAACGTACGAGGACTCGGATTTCGTCGAGCTGTACGACGAGATCCTCCCCGACTTGCCGGAGTTGCGCGCGCTGATTCTCGTAGGTGGGACCGATCGCTGGCTCGACGACCGCGTGTATCGCTACGCCGATCTGGTGTCGAAGCGTCCGGCCACGCCGGGTGCGATCGCGCCGGGCGACCCGGCCACCCAGCCGCTCGCCATTCTGTACACCTCGGGGACCATGGGCAAACCCAAGGGCGTGGTGCTGTCACACCACAACATCACCATGACGGCGCGCGCGTCGGGCCAGGCATTAGGGACTACCGGCGAAGACCGAGTGCTCGGCGCGGTCCCCGTGTTCACCATTTTCGGGATGCATGTCGTGGCTATGACGATCACGGCCGGCGCGACGCTGGTGTTGCAGCAGCGATTCGACGCCGCCGGCGCGCTGGAGTTGATCCGGCGCGAGCGTGTGACGGTTGTGCACGGCGTCCCCACGATGTTCGAGCTCCTCATGCGCGATCCCTCGTTTGAGGAGTCCAAGCCGACCACCTGCCGCTCGGGGCTCGTCGCGGGGAGCCCGGTCTCCCCCGATCTGGCCCGCCGCATTCGGCAGTGGTGCGACGTCCAGATCGCCTACGGGCTCACGGAAACGGGGCCCACGGTGACGGTCACCCGGTTCGAGGATTCTCCCGAGCGACGGGCGCACACGGTCGGCCGGCCCATCGCGGGCGTGACGGTGAAGGTCGTCGATTTGAAGAGCGGCGGCCTGCACGGGCCCGAGGCGGTGGGCGAGCTGGCGGTGAGAGGACCGAACGTGATGCTGGGCTACTACCGGATGCCCGGCGAGACGGCGCGGTCCTTGACCGCCGAGGGATTCTTGATGACGGGCGACCTCGCGATCCTGGACGAGGACGGCTACGTCAGGATCGTGGGTCGCCGCGCCGAGGTGATCGTCCGCGGCGGCTACAAGATCTATCCACGCGAGCTGGAGGACCTCCTCCGGACGCACCCTGCCGTGGGCGACGCGTGCGTCGTCGGCATCCCCAACGAAACCCTCGGGGAGCTGATCTGCGCGTGCGTCGTGCCCACGGAGGGCTCCATCGTGACGGGCGACGAGCTCAAGGACTTCTGCCGTGACGCCGTCGCCGACCACAAAGTGCCCGACCTGGTGCGCTTCTTCGACACGTTCCCGCTGACCGGAAGCGGAAAGGTGAAGCGACGGGAGCTCGCGCAGGTCGTCGGCCTGGAACTGAGCGCAACCACATGACGCAACCGCCGCAAGCCCACTTGCCACGACCGGTTCACCACGAACCCCCCGCGCACGCGCCCAACGCGGCGCTGATGATCGACTTCGACAACGTGACGATGGGGATCCGCTCGGATCTCCAGTCGGAGCTGCGGCGCCTGCTGCAGTCGGATATCATCAAGGGGAAGGTGGCCGTACAGCGCGCCTACGCCGATTGGCGCCGCTACCCGCAATACATCGTCCCGCTCGCGGAGTCCTCGATCGACATGATCTGGGCGCCCGCGTACGGATCGAACAAGAAGAACGCGACGGACATCCGCCTCGCGGTCGACGCCCTCGAGCTCGTCTTCACGCGACCCGAGATCGGCACGTTCATCTTGCTCTCGGGAGATTCGGATTTTTCCTCCCTCGTGCTGAAGCTCAAGGAGTACGGCAAGTACGTCATCGGCGTGGGAATCCGCGAGTCGTCGAGCGACCTGCTGATCCAAAACTGCGACGAGTACTACTCCTACAACGAGCTGGCCGGTCTCACGAAGGAGAGCGACGTCACGCACGAGCGGCACGATCCCTGGGATCTGGTGATCGAGGCCGTGAAGCAGATGACCGCCCACAGCGACGTGATGCGGTCCGACCGCCTCAAGCAGGTCATGCAGGAGATCGATCCGACGTTCAACGAGAAGGACCTGGGGTTCTCACGCTTCTCGAAGTTCGTGGTGGAGGCGGCGCACAAGGGCCTCATCGCCCTCAACAAGCTCGACAACGGCCAGTACGAGATCGGGTTGGGCCCGGGCGTGCCCGGAGCCGCGGCGCAGCCGGCGGGCGTGGCGGCCTTCGACCGACCACGCGAGCGCGGCGAAGGTCGTGGTCGCGGACGCCGCGGTCGGGGCAGCCGTGACGAGCGCGAGGGGCGCGAGGAGCACGCCGTGGCGGACGAGCCTCCCGCCCTCCCGCCCGCCCGCGAAGAGCGCCGCGGCGCCTTCTCCCTCGACGGCGCCTTCGGCCTCATCAAGCAGGCCATCGGCCGGTTGGGTGGGGAGTCCCGCCCGGTGAGCGCGCAGGAGCTCGGCGAGGCCATGGCGGAGATCAAGGGCGACGAGGAGCCGGTCGAGCCGGCCCAGGTGCAGAAACTGCTGCGCCAGGCGCACGACCGGGAGTTGATCGACCTCGCCAAGGAGGAGGACGGAGCGTATAGCGTGAAGCTGCGCGATGCGACGCCGCCGGCAGACGCACCGCCGGCGGAGCCCGCTGCCGTCGCGGATGCCGACGAGGCGCTCGATCCGCCCATGCCGGAGTCCTCTGCCCCGCCATCGATGCGGCCGGCGAACCCGCCCGCTGTCGGCATTCCCTCGCGCAGCGCCCGGTTCCGTCGCGGTTCGCGTGGGCCACGCGTGGCGCCCCCGGAGATTCCGAAGATCGGCGTCGTCGAGATGGATCCGAACTTCAAGCCTCGGATCGAGCTGTTGCCGCCCAAGCCGGAGCCAGTCGTCGGCGATAGCGCTCCTACCGGCGCGCCGGCAGGCGACGACGAGCGACGCGAGCGCGGTGGCCGCGGCCGCGGCGGACGGGGTCGCCGTGGCGGGAGTGGTGGCGCGGGCGGAACCGGGGGGAGCGGGGGGGCCGGGGGAGGCCGCGACGAGCGTGAGCGTGCCGACCTGAGCGAACGGCCGGAACGAGGAGAGCGGGGTGGCCGGGGCCGCCGCGGTGGGCGCGGCCGCGGCGGCCGGGGACGCGGTGCTGGGGGGGGGGGCGAGGGCCGGGCGGGGCGCGGGGATCGCGTGGCGGGGGGGGGGGACGGCCGCACCGCCTGCCGCACCAAAGCCGCCGGCGCGTGAGCCTGATGTCGACAGCGGGACCGGTGGAGAGTCCTTCTGGTCCAAGGTGAAGCGGGGCCTCACCGGCGGGCCGTGAAACGCGCTGCCCTGCCGGCGTCGTTCTACGCGCGACCTACTCCTGAGGTCGCGCGTGGGCTTTTGGGACACGTTCTCCTGAGCGAGCTCGGCGGCCGCCGCACCGCGGGCCGGATCGTCGAGACCGAAGCCTACCTTGGCACCCATGACCCGGCGTCGCACGGGTATGGCGCACGCCGCACCCGCCGCAACGCCAGCCTGTTCGAGCGCCCGGGCACCGCATACGTGTACTTCACCTACGGGATGCATTGGTGTCTGAATGCCGTGACTGAGCGGGCGGGGCTTCCCGCCGCTGTGCTGATCCGCGCGCTCGAGCCTCTCGAGGGGCTCGCGACGATGCGGCGGCGACGCGGGGGCGCGCGCGTCGCCGACCGCGACCTCTGCTCGGGTCCGGCCAAGCTGTGCCAGGCGCTGGGCGTGACCGGGCGGCACGACGGGCTTCCGCTCACCCGGGGCCGGCTGCGTATCGTCCGAAACCAATTACGACATCATCACGACATAAGTGTGACACCGCGTATCGGCATCACCCGCGCCGCCGACTGGCCGCTGCGGTTCCTGATCGAGGGCTCTCCATGGGTCTCCCGCTAGGACTGCTGCTCGTGCTCCAACAGCCTATCATCGTGGACGGCCACATCGACACGCCGCAACGCATGCTCGACATGAAGGCCGATATCACCGCCCGGCTGACCGACGGGCACATCGACGTCCCCCGCATGCGCGAGGGCGGGCTCACCGCGGCGTTCTTCTCGATCTGGGTGGACGCCCGCTATGCCCGGGGCACCGCCTTTCAGCGCGCTTTGGACCTGATCGGGGCCGTGCGCGCGCTCGCGGACACCAACCGGGATGTGGAGCTCGCCACCACGGCCGCGGACGTCCGCGCCGCGGCGGCGCGGGGCCACATCGCCGCGCTCATGGGGGTCGAGGGGGGGCACGCGATCGAGAATTCGCTCGAGAAGCTCGACTCGCTGTACCGACTCGGGGTGCGATACATGACGCTGACCTGGAACAATGGGAACGACTGGGCGGGCTCGTCCTCGGACCCCGAACGGCACGGCGGGCTCACGTCCTTCGGACGCCAGGTCGTGGGACGGATGAACCAACTGGGAATGCTGGTGGACGTCTCACACGTCTCCGACGCGACGTTCCGGGACGTCCTGGCCACCACCACGCGACCGGTGATCGCCTCGCACTCGTCGTGCCGTGCCCTGGCGCACCACCCGCGCAACCTGAGCGACGAGCAGCTCCGGGCCATCGCCCGGAACGGCGGCGTGGTGGGGATCAACTTCTACCCGGTGTTCCTGGACGAGCACTTCCGAGACCAATACGAAGAGATGCGTCGCCGGCTCAAGCCTCAGACCGACTCGATCCGGGCGCACCACCGCGGCCGGCCCGGCGAGTCGGCGTTCGAAGTGGACAAATTCGTCGGCCGGCACGCCGAGAGCCTCGACGTCCCCACGATCGACCGCCTGGTGGATCACATCGATCACGCCGTGCAGGTGATGGGGATCGACCACGTCGGGCTGGGCAGCGATTTTGACGGGATCAGCGTGCTACCCCGGCCCATGAAGGACGCGACGTCGTTACCCGAGCTCGTCCGCGCCCTCGAGGCGCGCGGCTACTCGGACGGCGACGTCCGCAAGATCCTGGGGGAGAACTTCCTGCGGGTCCTCACTGCCGGTCCGTGACACCCTCCTTGGAGCTGCCGAGGGAATAACGGACGCCGCCCTGGAAGGTGTGGGTGGTGCCTTGGATCAGGAAGTTGGCCGCCGCCGATGTCAGGATGTAGTGGCCGAACAGGGCCAGCCGGCCTTGCTTGATGTCGATGCCGCCCATCCACCAGAAGAAGGCCCTGGTCGCCGCCCTGTCGGCGGCGTCCTGCATCTGGGCGAAATCGGAGCCGGTGCAGGTCGCGCAGCTCACCTCGACGTTCAAGGCTTCCATGATGGCGAACCCGCCTCCCGCAAACGGCTCCACCCGGAGCTGGGCAGGGAACGCGAGCACGCCGACCATGATGCGGCGCAGGTTGTTGAACTGGACGTTCCCCGGGGTCACCGCACCGCTGGGCTCGATGAAGGTCACGTGGCGGGCGGAAAGGAAAAGCGACTGTTCGAACGACGCGTACAGCGCCGTCCGCTTCCCCGTGATCAGCCAATGCCCGCCGAACGTCGGCTCGAAGGAGTAGCTGTCGAAGTTGGTGCGGAATACCAGGATGCCGGCTTGGCCGCCCCAGTACCATTTGTGCTGCCAATCACTCGACCGCTGCTCATAGCTGGGGCCGCCCCGGGGCCGGGCTTCGGGTTCGGGGACCTTGCCACCCGCCGCGAGGATCGAGTCGCGCTTCTCCTTGGGGACTTCGGGGTACGGGGATTCGCGATGTCTGGGCCCGAGGAAGAACGACAACCCCGCCGAGCCGACCACCTGAGCCGCCCACGAGCCGCTGGGGAACTGCGTGGTGGGCGCGTAGTAGGCGCGTGCCTCGAGACGCAACGCCGCCCGATCCGAAATGTAGATGCGGTCGCCGACGGCGCCATGCACGCCCACGTCCCGAAAGCCCCCGAGGCCCGAGCTGTTGAAATCCATGGCCGAGTAGCCGCCCAGGATGTAAAAGCTCTTCTCGGAGCCGAAATTCAGCACGAGGCTCCCGGACGCGAACCACACCGGGAAGTTCGCCCCCCCCGCCTTGGGACGGGGTCGCTGGTACAAGCCGTCGCCCTCGATCGCCAGCCAGTTCGTGATCCAGAAGCCGATCCGGCCCCCGCCCCCGATCTGGTTCTCGAGCTGGAAGGCGCGATCGAAGCGCGTGTAGGCAGCGAACCCGCCGAACTCGAACTGGAACTGGTGCTGGGCGTCGAGTGTGGCGGCCCCGCCCACCAGCAGCACCGCGATGACCGTGACTACCCGCATGGGACGACTCCTCAGGGGTCAAAAAGCGACCCCCAAAATAGGGAATTCGTCCGGAAAACGCGATAGCCCTTCGCTTTAAGCCTCTGAGCCTTGAAAGTACTTGAAGGGTCAGATGAGCCCCAGCTTGGTACCTACTCGCCGGAACGCGGCCAAGGCGAAGTCGAGGTCATCACGGGTGTGTCCCGATGACAGCTGGCAGCGGATGCGCGCATGTCCTTGTGGTACAACAGGATAGCCGAATCCGGTCACGAAGACTCCCTCGTCCAAGAGTAGCTCGCTCATCTGGATGGCTTTGGCGGTCTCCCCCAGAATGACTGGCACGATGGGCGTTTCACCTAGCAACGGCTTGAACCCCAGGGCCAGGAGGCGCTCGCGGAAGTAGCGGGCGTGCTCGTGGAGCCGGGTCACGAGCTCGGGGTGCTGCTGCAGGTAGTGCACTGCTGCGAGGGCGCTCCCCGCCACGGTGGGGGGGAGAGCGTTGGAGAAGAGTTGCGGGCGGGAGCGTTGGGTGAGGTAATCGGCCAGCGCGGCGGGTCCGGCCGTAAAGCCACCCGCGGCGCCGCCCAGCGCCTTGCCCAGGGTGGACGTGATGATGTCCACCTGGCCCACCATGCCGTAGTGCTCCGCGGTCCCTCGGCCGGTGGGGCCGAGCACGCCGGTCGCATGCGAGTCGTCCAGGGCGACGACCGCGTCGTACCGCCGCGCCAGGGCCGCGATGTCCGGCAGCCTCGCGATGTCGCCTTCCATGGAGAACACGCCATCGGTAAAGATGAGCCTGAGCCGCGCGTTCATCGCTTGGGCCGCGCGCAGCTTGTCCTCGAGGTCGGCCATGTCCGAGTGCCGATACACCGCGGTCTGGCACTTCGTGATCGTTTTCGCGAGTCGGATCGCGTCGATGATGGAGGCGTGATTGAGCTGGTCGGAAATCACGATGTCCTGCTCGCCCAGGAGCGTCGCGACGAGTCCCTCGTTCGCGTTCCAGCAGCTGACGTATGTGAGTGACGACTCACACCCGACGAACCGGGCGAGCGCCTGCTCGAGCTCGCGGTGAATCGTGAACGTGCCGCAGATGAAGCGCACGGAGCCCGTCCCGGCCCCGAACTGGTCGAGGGCGCGTTTGCCCGCGGCGACGACCTCCGGCTCGTTGCACAAACCGAGGTAGTTGTTGGAGGAGAGGATCACGACCTCGCCGCGCCCTTGCATCTTGCTTCTTGCGGCTTGCGGCCCCTCGAGGTAGTTGAGGCGCTTGTAGACTCCGTCCTGCTTGAACTGCTCGAGTTCAACCTCGAGCCGGGCGGCGAAGGTCATGCGATCTCCAGGATGATCTTGCCCGCGTCGCCCGCACGGATGGCGGCGAGGGCCTCGTCGATCTTCGCGAGTGGAAACTGGTGTGTGATCACCGGCCGGGGATCGAGCAGCCCGGCGGTGAGGTAGCGGCGCATCTCGTGCCATGTCTCGTACATCTTTCGGCCGATCACGCCGTACACGGTGATCCCCTTGAAGATGATCTCGCTGGCGAAATCGATCGGCACCTCGCCTTTGGGGATACCGAGCAGCTGCACCCGCCCCCCCAAGCGCGCGGCGGCGAACGCCTGGTGCAGGGCCGACGGCACGCCCGACATCTCGCACACGACGTCGGCGCCTTCGCCGCCGGTCGCCTCCAGCACCCTGCGGACTACGTCGTCCGTCGCGGCGTTGATCGTCACGTGCGCCCCCATGCGCTGCGCCAGCGCCAGCCGCTTCGCATTCACGTCGGAGGCGATCACCTTGGCGGCGCCGGCGGCGCGCGCGATGCCCACCGCGAAGCAGCCGATGGGCCCGCATCCCACCACGAAGACGGAGCGGCCCTGAATCTCGGCGGTCAGGACCGCGTGGAAGGCGTTCCCCATGGGGTCCATGATGGCGCCGACGGTGGTCGGAACGCCGTCGAGGGGCAGCACGTTGGTGGCGGGCATGGCGATGTACTCCGCGAACGCCCCGTCGCGATCCACGCCGATGATGCGGGTGTTTTTGCAGATGTGGCCGTTGCCCGTCCGGCACTGGAGGCAATGCCCGCACACGATATGCCCCTCTGCGGTCACCAGCTGGCCGGGCGTGAGCTCGGCCACGCCGTCGCCCGCCGCCACGATCTCTCCCGCGAACTCGTGGCCCACGACCAGCGGCGGCTTGATCCGGCCCTCTGCCCACGCGTCCCAGTCGGCGATGTGGACGTCGGTGCCGCACACGCCGGCATGCCGCACGGCGATGAGCACCTCGCCTGGGCCGGGGGACGGCTTGGGCACGGTCGTCACCTTGAGACCGGGAGCGCGCTTCTCTTTTACGATCGCTTGCATGAAAGCTCGGGATGCGGGATGCGGGAGGCGGGAAGCGTCAGAAGATGGACCGCGTGAACCCGCCGTCCACCTGCAGCACGGCGCCGGTAATATAGCTGGCCCGCTCGGACGCGAGGAACGCGACCGCCGCCGCGAGCTCGTCGGTGCGGCCCATGCGGCCGAGCGGAATACCCGCGACCATCTCGCGCATCACGTCCTGCGACGCGCGCTGCTCGCGCTTCGCGCGGGTCTCGGTGAGCTCCGTGATCCGCTCCGTCGCGATGAAGCCCGGACACACGACGTTCACGGTGATCCCTTCGGGCGCGACCTCGTCGGCCAGGGCTTTGGCGAACCCCAGGACGCCCGCGCGCGCCGTGGTGGAGAGGATGAGCCCCGGGAGGGGCTGCTTGGCGGCGACGGATGCGAGGCAGATGATACGGCCCCACTGGACCTTCCGCATGAGGGGCACGGCGGCGCGAGCGAGATGGACCGCGGACAGGAGGTTCACCTCCAGGGCGCGCTGGAAGGCCTCGGCCGGCTGATGACTGAACCCGGCGGCCGGCGGGCCGCTCGCGTTGCAGAACAGCACGTCCAGGCGACCCATCTCGTGGTGCACGCGCGCGACCAGGCCCTCGGCTTGCGCTCCGTCCCCCACGTCGGCCACGAAGGGCAGCACCGCCTGGCCGGTCTCGGAGGAGAGCTGTTGCGCTGCGTGCGCCACGGAGTCATCGTGGCGGCCGTTGATCGCCACGCGGGCGCCCTCCTGTCCCAGCGCTTTCGCCACGGCGCGCCCCAACCCTTTGGTGCTGCCGCACACCAACGCGACGCGGCGGGAGAGACCAAGTTCCATGCGCTGGGAATCTACGAGTCGTGAAGAAAGGTGTTAGGTGTTGGGTGCTAGGTGTTGGGTGGTTACAACCTAGCACCTAGCACCTAGCACCCAGCACCTACGTCACGGTCGCCGCAACGTCCACCGCCTCGAGCCGCACCGCGCAGCACTTGAGCTCCGCCATCTTCGCGTACGGGTCGAGCACCGGATTGGTCAGCAGGTTGGCCGCCGCCTCGCGGAAGTGAAACGGCACGAACACCTGGCCCCGCGCCACGCGCTCGGAGATGCGGCACGAGCTCACCATCGTGTTGCGGCGCGAAGTCAGCCGCACGAGGTCGCCGTCCGCGAGCTCGAGCTCGCGGGCGTCGGCGGGGTGGATCTCGACGATCGGCGTGGGCTCGCGCTGGTCCAGCCCCGACGCACGCCGGGTCATCGTGCCCGTGTGCCAGTGATACAGCTGGCGACCCGTGTTCATCACGAACGGATACGCCGCGTTGGGGAGCTCGACGGGCGGCGCGTACTCGACGGGAACGAACACACCCTTCCCGTCCGCCGTCGGAAACCGGTCGTCGAAGAGGAACGAGGTCCCGGCCGAATCGTTCGTCGGCACCGGGTATTGCAGTCCCGCCCCTTCGAGCCGCGCGTAGCTCACGCCGCGCCACGACGGAGTCACCTGCGCGATTTCCCGCATCACCTCTTCCGCCGTCTGGAAGCGGGTCTTGAGCCCGAGACGGTTCGACAGGTCGATCAAGATCTCGAGGTCGCCGCGCGCCTGCCCGGGCGTGGCCACCGCCTGGTGGGCGAGCTGAATGCGGCGCTCGGTGTTCACGAACGTGCCCGTCTTCTCCGCGAAACTCGAGCCCGGGAGGACCACGTCGGCGTAGCGGGCCGTCTCCGTGAGAAACAGGTCGTGCACCGCGAGGAATTCGAGCTCCTGGAACCAGTGCTCGGCGTGCGCGATGTCCGGGTCCGAGATGATCGGGTTTTCGCCCATGACGTACATCCCCCGAACGCCGCTGTCCTCCTTCACGATCTCGGTCACCATGAGCCCCTCCTTCAGCGAGAGGGACTCCGCCGCGACGCCCCACACCTCGGCGTACTCCGCGCGGTTCCTCGGATCCCTGACCGGTCGGTAGTCGGTATACACGAACGGAATCGCGCCGACGTCGGACGCGCCCTGGACGTTGTTCTGCCCCCGCACCGGCATCATCGCGGCGCCCCAGCGCCCGATCATCCCGCAGGCGAGCATCAGGTTCAGGAGCGAGGTGACGAGATCCGTCCCGTTGGCATGTTGCGTGAGCCCCATCGCCCACAACGTGCTGGTGCGCGGCCCCTTGGCGTAGATCTCCGCAGCCCAGCGGATCCGGTCCGCAGGGACGCCGGTGATCTTGGCGGCGACGTCCGGCGTCATCGCCTTGATCGACGCCCGCACTTTGTCGAAGGCGTGCATCCGCTCGGCGACGAACCGTTCGTCCTCCAGGCCACGCATCACGATGTGATGCAGCATGGCGTTGAAGAGTGCCACGTCGGTGCCCGGCTGCATCTGCAGGTGGATGTCGGCCCGGGCCGCGAGCTCGGTCTTGCGGGGGTCCGCCACGATGAGCGTCGCGCCCCGCTGGTGGGCGCGCTTGATGGCGGCGCCGAACACCGGGTGTGACTCGGTGGTATTCGCGCCGGCGATGAAGATGACATCGGCCGCGTGTTCCACCTCGCGCATCGAGCCCGACGCCGCCGACGTATTGAGCGCGCGCTGCATCGCAGCGACCGACGTGGAATGGCACAACCGCGTGCAATGGTCGATGTTGTTGGTGCCGAGCGCGGCGCGGAACATCCGCATCATGAGGTAGTTCTCCTCGTTCGAGCATTTGGCCGAGGAGAAGCAGGCGAGGGAATCGCCGCCGCGCTCGTGCTTGAGACGCAGCAGCTCCTGCGTCGTGAGCTCCAGCGCTTCGTCCCACGTCGCCTCGCGGAACGGCTCGTACCAGGATGGCGGGGTCGCCACCCGGTCGCGAATGTCCAGGTCTACCCGCTCGAGCAGCGGCAGGTCGCGCACCGCCTTTCCCACGGAGCGCGGCGGGCCCGCCGGCTTCGAGTTCTGGCCCTCGCCCTCGATGGTCTGCCACGGCCCGCCCCGTCGATTCGTCCCGGTGCGGCCGCGCCAGGCCCAGCGGCCCTGCTCCTTCTCCCAGCCCTTGCGGATCAGCGGCTTCGTGAGGCGGTCGTGGTGCTGGGGAAAGTCGTAGCCGAAGCGACCCTTCACGCAGGTCGAGCCCTGATTGGGAGTGTCGAGCTCGATGTCCGGCGAGGTGACGCGCATGACCTGGTCGCCGGCCACGTGCAGGTCCACCTGGCAGCCGACGCCGCAGTACGGGCAGACCGAGCGGACCGTCTTGTCCGGGTGGAGCACCTTCTCGGGCGCGAACCGCTCGCGCGGCATCACCTCGAAAATCGCGCCGGTCGGGCAGACCCGCACACACTCGCCGCACCAAGTGCACCCCGCCTTGTCCGGGTCGCCGTCCGCCCCGACGATGATCTCGGTGTGCTCGCCTCGCTGGCCCACGTCGAGCACGCCGACCACCTGGATGTCCTCACACGCGCGCACGCAGCGCGTGCACAGGATGCACGTACTCATGTCGTGCCGGATCATCGCATCGCCGGGCCGCTCGTCGCCGTGGCGCAGGACGAGGTCGCGCTCCCCGAGCGGCGTGGGAACGACCCCATAGCGCACGACGTACTCCTCGAACTCGTTGCGGGGCCGCGCCCCCTTGCGGTTGCCGTTGCTCAGGTGCTCGCCCGGGTAGCGCTCGAGCAGCAGCCGGAGCACGCCTTTGCGGTTTTCAACCGCCGCGTGGGACTCGCTCTGCACCACCATCCCCTCCGCCGCCTGGGTGGCGCAGGCCGGGAGCAGCTTCGCTTGCCCCTCCACCGACACCATGCAGATACGGCAATTCCCGACTACCGGCAGCTTGGGATACCAGCACAGCGTGGGGATGTCCCGGATCCCCGCGGCGCGGGCTGCTTCGAGGATGGTCTGTTCGGGGTCGGCACTGACCGAGCGGCCGTTGATCGTGAGGGTCGCCATGACCTTTGAAGATTAGACTAGGGCGGGGGGGCCCGGCAACCGGCCGCCGGGCCAACTACCTGATCTGCAAAGAGGATACGTGCTGAAACCACGAGGGGCCGGCTCTGGGCCGGCCCCGCTCGTGCGTCAGTCGATATGCTCGGGCAGATGGCGATGGGTGTGGTCGCCCGCCCCCGCCTCCGCTTCGTCAGTGAACCAGCAGTAGGCCCAGATCTTCGCCGGGCGCAGCATCTTCCGGCCGGCCCGCAGGATGATACCGATCGGCTCGTCGTCGTCGAGAACTAGGGGAAGGCTGGTCATTTCAAATCCGTCGCACGTTGTAGGACGCTACGACGCGCAGGCAAACACGATGCCGGTTGATGGGTCTTACAACTTGGCGTCGTGCAACGTGTTAACGGGGCGGGGTGGCACGGCGTGGTCACTCCGACACGTGTATCGCCGTGTCCAGCTGACGCTCCGGCTTCGTCGCCGTGAACCCGATGCGCGCCTTGCCGCGCCGGCGACGCACGATCTCCCAGCCGCCGTACTGGGCCTGCAGGGCCTCGGGGGCG
>WNFY01019276.1_pt1 | contig 18380 bp, 21 predicted proteins | sample 5400091 | NCBI WGS metagenome assembly WNFY01 (sample SAMN13153364, study PRJNA577476) | soil metagenome | isolation source: 60 cm soil or saprolite under grassland replicate 1 | place: USA:California | collected 2016-06-15
TATCTCTACAAATTTTTTAATTTTTTAAAATAAACCCCCATTATTCAATGATTTTTTTTTGGTACGTTTTTTTAACCAAATGTTTCCTGTTTCCGGTGATTCCGGATTTCTCCTTTCGTCCCCCTGAAATTTTCTCTAGAATTTATAATATTTAGAGTACCAATAGTTGAACGGTGCATCTCTTAACCATACAATCAATGGCTATTTAGAATGGCGGTAAGAGTGAAACGAATTTTTTTCAGATAGTTAGTCAGGTTTATTAATTTCACAGGGCTCCTTTCCAGGGGCCCTCTTTTTAGAATTTAAATGGTGTTATGGCTTCATTTATTGAAAAGCTAAAAAAGATTCGGATAGTCAGGGCATTCGTTTATGCGATTGTTGGAATTATTTCTTACCCGGGTCTTGTCTGGGTTAATCGTTTAAAAATTTCCGGTACTGAAAATATTAAGGATCTTCCTCACAGGAATGTATTATTTGTAAGTAATCACCAAACATATTTTGCAGACGTCATTAGCTTTCTTCATATTTTTTGCGCCGTGAAATGGGGTAAGAAAAACAGGCTAGGCGTTCCTTATTATTTATTGAATCCATTTACCAGCGTATATTATGTAGCGGCGGCGGAAACAATGAAAGGGAGTTGGATCAGCCGTTTTTTCACCCTGGCAGGGGCACTGACGGTAAAACGTACCTGGAATGTTGAAGCAAGGGAGATGCGCCGGGGGCTCGATCCGTCTGACACAAGAAAAGTAACGAGAGCATTAAGGAATAATTGGGTCATCACTTTTCCGCAAGGCACCACCAAGCCTTTTGCTCCCGGGAGAAAAGGAACTGCATTTATCATTAAACAAGCCAGACCAATCGTGATCCCTGTTGTGATCAGGGGTTTCTGGAGAGCTTTTAATAAAAAAGGATTAAAGTTCAAAAAGAGAGGATCACAATTATCAGTGAGTTTCAAAGAGCCGCTTCCAATAGATTATGATGCACCTGCTGAAATTATTTTAGCACAGGTAATGGACGCTATTGAACAAAGCAAAACGTACATGGTGAAAGGGGCACATCATTGGGAAACGATAGGTGAGTAATAAAAAATGTGCAATTCGCAACTGGCAAAAAATATTATTGCCTATCTTCCATTGCCAGCTGTCATTGTTATTCCTTCACAAACAAAGCCCTCAATTCCGCGGCATCATCTGGTTTCATTTTTCCCCCTAATATCAATCTCAATTGTCTTCTTCTCAATGCTCCATCAAATAATTTTTTTTCTTCGGTTGTTTCAGGAATTAATTGTGGTACAGGCCGTGGCCTGATGCTGGAATCGAGTGCAACAAATGTGTAATAGGCCTCATTACTTTTGTATTTGTATTGTTGAATATGATCTTCACCCCACACCTTCAAATGAACTTCCATGGAAGTATTAAAGGCTCTTGTTACCCTTGCCTCTACATGTACTGTATTTCCCAGCTTAATAGGACTTTCAAAAGAAATATTATCTACGGATGCCGTAACCACCGGAGCATTGCAATGTTTTTGAGCAGAAATGGCAGCCGCAATATCCATCCAGTACATTAACCGGCCACCCATTAAGTTTCCAAATATATTTGTATCATTTGGAAGAACGATCTCTGTCATCATTGTTAGGCTCTCTGAAGATTTTTTTGAGTCCATCTGTCAATTTTTGTAAAGTTAAGACCTTCAATAATGAACTATGAATACTATCATTTTTCATACTGAGCGATGTCATTGTCTATTGCTTATTGGCGACTACCTTTGCCAGCATCATAAAATTTGCTATGGATCCTGATCCTGTTATTTCGTTTGATAATACGCAGAACGCATTTGCTTATAAAACAGACAAGGAATTAAAAAGGGCGCGGTTTCTTTTTAAATCGATGAGTTATCAATGGCTCGTGAAATTAGGAACCCGCATCACTCCGTGGGCTATTCGCATTGGGTTACCGGTAAAAGGACTGATTCGTAAAACAATTTTCAAACAATTTGTCGGAGGTGAAACGCTGGAAGAAACCGCATCGGTTGCCAGAAAATTGGGTGAATATGGTGTGCAGGTGATTTTAGATTATGGCGTGGAGGGCGGGCACCGTGAAGAAGCATTCGATCAGGCAACAGAGGAATTCATCCGGGTCATTAACTATGCAGGCACACAACCCAATATTCCTTATATGAGTGTAAAAGTTACGGGAATAGCGAGATTTGGCTTATTGGAAGAACTTGATCATTCCGCAGAGCAGAATGCAGGGTCATTAATGAAAAGATTTTCCAAAGCATTGGAAACATTAACACCGGAAGAAGAAGCAGAATGGCAAAGAATACAAGACAGATTACAGCTCATTTGTACATCTGCCGTAGAAAAAAATGTAGGTGTCTTTATTGATGCCGAAGAAACCTGGATCCAGGATCCTATTGATGTTATGACCATTTTGATGATGGAGAAGTTTAATAAAAATAAAGTGGTTGTGTTTAATACCCTACAGTTGTATCGTCATGACCGTTTGCAATTTTTAAAAGACTCTCACGAGGCAGCACGGCAACGAAATTTTATCTTAGGTGCCAAGCTGGTCCGGGGGGCATATATGGAAAAAGAAAGAAGAAGAGCGGTCCAAATGAATTATCCTTCGCCTATTCAAACAGATAAAGCCGCCACTGACAGTGATTTCAATTCGGCTATTCAATTCTGCATTGATCATCTGGATCGTGTTGCCCTGGTAATTGCTTCACATAATGAGTACAGCAATTTATTGACTACCCAATTGCTTCAGCAAAAAAACCTGCCGCTTGATCATCCTCATATTCATCTTTCCCAGTTGTATGGCATGAGCGATAATATTACTTTCAATCTGGCAAAGGCGGGTTGCCATGTCAGCAAGTATCTTCCTTTTGGCCCCCTCAAAGACGTAATCCCCTATCTCATGCGACGGGCACAGGAGAATAGTTCTGTAAAGGGCCAAACGGGAAGGGAGCTGACATTAATTAAAAAAGAAATGAGGCGAAGAGGTTTATAATTTGAAGTTTGATATTACAAACAGTGGTACTCTTGTTTGGTAACAATTCTATGCCGCTTCTTCCTGATGTTTGTTGCTATCTGAGCAACCAGTGGCACTAAACTTTCATCTGCCATGTAAGTTTGAATTCTTGCAAAATAAATTTCATGAAAAAAATCAGTTTCCTTTTTTCTGCTATAATTTTTCTGCAAAATGTCTCGTTCTCGCAAACTCTTCGTGAACGGATAAAAGAACGACGAGAACAACGGAGTGAAAGTAAATCCGAAGATGTTGATCCCGCTCCGCCCGATTATAGCGATTTATATTATTGGGCTGCACATCCCGGCAAATGGGATTATAGTGACAGTATTCCTTCATTTTTAAATGATAAAACTTGCGATACCAATGTTGATGTTTTCTTTTTGCACCCCACCACATATATCCGGGATGCACGCAATGCTAATATGAATGCTGATGTTGATGATTCTGCCCTTAACCATCAAACAGATATTACAACCATCTTATACCAGGCTTCCCTATTCAACGGAAATTGCCGCGTTTTTGCACCGCGCTACCGGCAAGCCCATTTGAAGGCATATTTTCAAATCACGAGTGAGGAATCAAAAAAAGCATTTGATCTTGCTTATGGAGATTTGAAGACAGCGTTTCAATATTATCTCGATCATTGGAATCAGGGAAGGCCTATCATTATTGCAGCACATAGCCAGGGTTCCATGCATGCGGTCCGTTTGCTGAAAGAATTTTTTGTAAAAAGAGAAAATGGAAATTCACTTTGTATTAACCCCGTAAGCTGGACAACCAACAATAACTGGACGCCAAAGGAAATGCATAGGGGTGCCATAGGGAAAGATTTTAATAAACTTATTTCAAAAAGGATCAGTGTAGAAGTTGCGCCCGATATAAATGTCTTGTGGGTTGAACTACCAGAGGATATTGAACAAAAATCCGGGTTAGCTTCGAGGCTTGGCAATTTTCATATTGCCGATTACAATTTATTCTGGATGGATATACGAGAAAATGTGAAGCAGCGGGTAGATGCATATATACATAAGAATTAATTTTTCAATTCACAGTTTCCCCACAATCCCTTTTTATAAATCCAAAAAATCGCGGTTCTGTTTAACTTGCACCCATGCAACAATACCTCGATCTGCTTCAATATATACTCGATAATGGTGTAGAAAAATCCGACCGCACAGGAACCGGCACAAAAAGTTGTTTTGGCTATCAAATGCGTCTTGATCTGCAAGAGGGATTTCCATTGGTGACGACAAAAAAACTCCATTTAAAGAGTATCATTTATGAGTTGCTATGGTTCTTGAAAGGAGAAACAAATATTGCCTATCTCAAAGAACATGGTGTGAGCATTTGGGATGAGTGGGCCGATGAAAACGGAGAATTAGGACCTGTATATGGAAAACAATGGCGCAACTGGCAGGGCGCCGATGAAAAAATAGTTGACCAGGTCACTGATCTCACTAAACAGATTAAAACAAATCCTGATAGTCGCAGGTTAATTGTAAGTGCATGGAATGTCTCCGATCTTCCAAAGATGGCACTGATGCCTTGTCATGTGCTTTTTCAGTTTTACGTAGTGAATGGAAAACTAAGTTGTCAACTTTACCAGCGTAGCGCCGATGTATTTTTAGGAGTCCCTTTTAATATTGCCTCGTATGCTTTACTTACCATGATGATCGCACAGGTTTGTGATCTTGCACCTGGTGAATTCATTCATACTTTCGGAGACGTACATATTTATAGTAACCACATGGAGCAGGTAAAACTTCAATTAGGCAGAACACCTTATCCGTTGCCAATAATAACCTTGAATTCCTCTGTAAAAAATATTTTTGATTTCAGGTTTGAAGATTTCAAATTGGAAAATTATCAATCCCATCCTGCCATCAAAGCTCCGGTGGCAGTGTAAACAGATTTCGAATTTCGAATTTCGCCTGCCCGACTTTCAAAACAAAAAAATTTATTTTTCAGGGTCAGGCGGGGATTTTAGATTTGTCAGCAAATCAGCATTGTGGTCATAAGTTTCATCGTTGCAGCTTCCGAAAATAATGTTATAGGAAAAGATAATCAACTACCCTGGCATTTGCCTACAGATACGAAGTACTTTAAAAACATCACCTGGGGCATGCCGGTCATAATGGGACGTAAATCTTTTGAAGCTCTTGGCAAGCCGCTAAAGGGAAGAAAAAATATTGTGATCACGAGAAATAAGAACTGGAAAGCAGAGGGTGTCCAGGTTGTGCAAAGTATTGACAAGGCCATTACTGCTGCGACACAAGCTGATGTCAGAGAAATTTTTATTACCGGGGGTGCTGAAATTTTCCAGGCGGCTCTTCCATCTGCCGATAAAATTTATTTGACCCGTGTTCATGGGAATTTTGACGGGGATGCTTTTTTCCCTGAAATAAACGAGGATGAGTGGAAACTTACGAAGAATTTTGATTGCGAACCGGATGATAAAAATCCTTATGCTCTTTCTTTCCAGGTTTGGGAGAGAAAGCCCCTATCCCCTAAAGGGGAATAATGAAATATTTCTTATTAAATGGGCTTTAAACTCAATTCGAACCAAGTAAGTGGTTTATAAATTTCTTCTTATATTATTCTTTTCAAAATACCCCTTTAGGGGATAGGGCATGTACTCGTCATTTCGGCTTGCTTTTAAGTATCTCAATTACTATTTGATCGCGTCAAATGGAAAGGGCCATGGCATTCATTCTCCTTTTGTTTTTGATTTTATAAAAAATATTTTAAATGATAAGAAGGATTATGCTGACTATCAAAAGGTGGAAAATATCCGGAAAAAATTACTGGCAAATAAATCCGTATTGAATATTGAAGATTATGGAGCCCGTTCTTCTTCATCAGGATCTAATCAGAAATCAATTGCATCAATCGCAAAGAATGCCATCAAGCCAAAAAAGTATTCACAACTGCTGTATCGCATAGTAAAATATTACAAGCCCAATACAATGATTGAATTGGGCACATCCTTAGGTCTTACGGCAAGTTATCTTTCATTGGCAAACCCTGATGCAAATATTTTCACCTTCGAAGGTTCGACAGAAATAGCAAATAGTGCAAGAATGAATTTTAAAACTTTGGAAATACAAAAAATTAAGTTAGTTGAAGGGAATTTTGATTACACGTTACTATCTGTTCTTTATAATCTGTCATCTGTTGATTTTGCATTTATTGATGGCAATCATCGCCGGGAACCAACAGAAAATTATTTTCAATGGCTATTACCAAAGGCAAACAATAATTCCATTTTTATTTTTGATGATATTCACTGGAGTAAGGAAATGGAGCGGGCCTGGGATAATATTAAAGAGCATCCTTCTGTTCGATGTTCCATCGATCTTTTTTTTATTGGTATAATTTTATTCCGGCAGGAGTTTAGGGAGAAGCAGCATTTTACGATTCAATTTTGACATATATCTATGAGAATTATTTTTCTTCCAGTGCTTCTTTTTCTTTTTCTTTCATTGCACGCCCAGGATCTTAGTGAATATAAAAAAGAAGTATTTGTAAGGAAGGACCTGGGACTCGCTTATCGAATTCTTTATCCATTGACATTTGATGCCGCAGAAAAATACCCGCTCCTTATTTTTTTACACGGGGCCTCTGAAAAAGGATTTGATAACGAGGCACAACTGGATATTGGCGGCCGCTTTTTTTTATCAGATTCAAACAGGCGTAACTTTCCTGCCGTTATTGTTTTTCCACAGTGCCCGCCAAATGATCTGTGGGCTTATTTTGAGACAGAACTCGATTCGGTTGGAATAATTAAACAAGTGAATTTCCCTTTTCGCAAAGAACCAACTGCAATTATATCTTTACTGAAGCAATTGCTTGATAGTTTAGTAGGCCTTTCATTCATAGATCCAAACAGAATATATCTTGGAGGATTATCACAGGGGGCCATGGGTGTTTTTGACATGGTAGCACGATATCCAGATTTATTCACCGCTGCCTTTCCAATATGCGGAGCAGGTAAAGTTTCTACTGCTGATAAATTTGCAAAACAAACTGCTTTATGGATTTTTCATGGAAAGGAAGATGATGTTGTACCTGTATATTTTTCCCGCCAGTTTTATCACAAATTAAAAAAGCTCAATGCCGATGTGCAATACACAGAATACCCGGGGGTGAAACACAACAGTTGGGTAAATGCTTTCCAGGAAAAAGAACTTCTTCCCTGGCTTTTTAGTAAATCGAAAAAGAGATGAGTAGCCCATTCTTTCACGGAGTACTAAATTTTGCAACTCAAAATTTTCTTTATCTTCAATCCTTTTAGAAAAGATATGACAATAGGCATATTAAAAGAACCTTCTTATGAAACAAGGGTATCGCTGCTTCCAGAAGCAGTCACTACACTTATTAAAAAAGGAATTACTGTATTTGTTGAAAACGGAGCAGGGGGAAAGGCTTTTGCTGATGATAGCAATTACCAAAAAGCCGGGGCGGAAATAAAAAGCAGGAGTGAAGTTCTGCAGCTGTCCGATATAATTTTAAGTATTCATCAACCGGGTTACGAATTTCCAATCACGAATTCCCTGCCTGGCCGGCCTGCCGGCAAAATTCTAATCGGGATATATTCTCCTTTACACAATCAGCAGCTTGTACACCAGTGGGCCCGGCAAAGTATTACCAGTTTTTCATTGGATATGTTACCCCGCACTACCCGTGCACAAATGATGGACGTATTGAGTTCCCAGGGAAATATTGCGGGATATAAAGCAGTGCTGCAGGCCGCTAATTTATACACAAGATACTTTCCGATGTTTATGACTGCAGCGGGAACTATTGCTCCGGCAAAAGTTTTAAAGTATTGCCAAAGCTGATATTGTAATTACAACAGCCAATATCCCTGGCAAAAAAGCTCCGCTATTGATCACCGAGGAAATGTTGAAGACCATGCGCAATGGCTCGGTCATTATTGATATTGCTGCAGCTACCGGTGGAAATACTCCCTTTACAAAAAATAATGAAACCGTAAAATACAATGGTGTAAGCATTGTTGGCAATGGTAATTTACCGGCCACAATGCCCAGCGATGCCAGCAAAATGTATGGGAAAAATGTTTTAAATTTTTTGCAGCTTATCATAACTAAAGAAGGACAAATAAATTTGAATTGGGAAGATGATTTGGTAAAAGGAAGTTGTATAACCTATAATGGTGAAGTGGTGAATGAGAGAGTCAGAACCACGATTTGAGAGGATTATGAAGGATGGTGAGAATAATTATGTTATCAGCGTTTGTACTACTATCGACTTTTGTTGCGTCGCATGCCGGCGCTGCGGTCGGCATCCCGATCAGAGACGATAAATGTCTCGATTCCGACCAAGGCGTCGGAACATTTATCGTCTGGACTCTTGTACGTTTTGTTTTCTACTGAGCATTGAATATTGATTATTGAACATTGAATATTTTTTATGAACTCTATTTTAACATGGATTACTGCTAACCAGCAAATGATCTACATCGTCATCCTGATGGTCTTTGTAGGTATTGAGGTCATCGGCCGGGTACCAAGTGTTTTGCATACGCCGCTCATGAGCGGTGCCAATGCTATTCATGGCGTAGTGGTCATTGGAGCCATTATCGTTATGGGTAAAGCCGAGACTGATAATTACCTGGCACTGATACTGGGATTTCTTGCAGTCATCCTGGGAACATTAAATGTTGTGGGTGGCTTTGTTGTAACGGACAGAATGCTGGAAATGTTTCGCTCCAAGCGAAATCCGAAATAAGAATATTGAAATCCGAATGGAAGAACTAAAGAAGAAATATGATTTAGAAGAAAGAACAGAGAAATTTTCTTTGCGTATAAGAGATTTTTGTCTCAAACTCAGGAAAGATGTAATAAACACTGAATACATCCGGCAACTTGTAAGAGCAGCTGGCTCGATACCTTCAAATTATATTGAAGCTAATGAAAGCTTAGGTAGTCAGGATAAAAAGATGCATATAAAAATCTCCCGGAAGGAATCAAAGGAAAGCAAATTATGGCTGAAGCATGTATTAACTTATGGCAATAAGGATCTTGAAAGAGAAAGATTAGAGTTAATTCCGGAAGCGATTGAATTAGAAAATATTTTTGGCTCAATTTATAGAAAGCTAGAAATGATCCCTGGAGTTTACAAATTGCCCATTCAGATTTCGGATTTCGATATTCGGATTTTCAAAATTACTTTATGCAATTGAACGTACTTACAGTTTGTTATCTCATCGGCTCAGTTACTTTCATTCTCGGATTAAAGATGTTATCGAACCCTGCAACAGCGAGAAGAGGAAACCTGATTGCTGCAACAGGGATGACACTCGCAGTTGTCGGAACTATTTTTTTATATCGTGATGAGGCAGGAAACAGGTTACACAATTATGGTTGGATCTTCGGGGGGATTTTAATTGGTGGGATTTCCGGGACACTGGCTGCCAGGAAAGTAAAGATGACTGCCATGCCAGAAATGGTGAGCTTGTTTAATGGCATGGGCGGTGCTTGTGCGGCAATAATTTCGGCTGTGGAGTTTTATCATGTCTATGAATCTAACAAATCTCTTGACTCAACCTTTTTTTCTGATGTAGCATCTATCGGCCAATATTTAACTATAATTGCCGGGGCAATAATTGGAACCGTTTCTTATACCGGTAGTATTATTGCCTGGGGAAAACTAAGTGGAAGAGTGAAAGACTTTTCTTTTAAAGGACAACATATTGTCAACCTTGTCATTCTCGGCTTAGTTATATTCTTTGCAGCATATACTTATAATGCGAACATCAAAACTGCAATTATTCCTCTTTTCCTGACGGGCCTGCTTGCTTTTATTTATGGTATTTTCTTCGTCTTGCCAATTGGTGGGGCGGATATGCCAGTAGTCATTTCATTACTCAACTCCTTTACCGGTGTAGCCGCCGCTTGTGGTGGCTTTCTTTACAACAACAAAGCAATGCTTACGGGTGGTATTCTTGTTGGTGCGGCCGGTACACTTCTCACCATTTTAATGTGCAAGGCCATGAATCGTTCTCTTGGGAATGTACTGATTGGATCATTTGGTGGAGGAAGTAGTGCAGCTTCTAAAACACAACAGGGAGCTTACAAAGAAATCACCTTAAGCGATGCAGCTGTCGTGATGGCGTATTCACATAAAGTTATTATTGTTCCAGGTTATGGTTTGGCTGTAGCGCAGGCCCAGCATGCTTGCCATGACCTGGAAAAAATATTGAATGAACGGGGAGTAGATGTGAAGTACGCTATTCATCCGGTAGCAGGTCGCATGCCCGGTCACATGAATGTATTGCTCGCGGAAGCTGATGTGAGCTATGATAATCTTGAAGAGATGGAACAGGCCAATGAAGAATTTCCGTCCACGGATGTAGTGTTGATTCTCGGCGCAAATGATGTTGTAAATCCGGCTGCTAAAACTGATGCTTCTTCACCTATTTATGGTATGCCAATTCTTGATGTGGAATTAGCGAAGACGATCATAGTAAACAAGCGCAGCATGAAGCCGGGTTATGCAGGAATTGAAAATGAACTTTTCTTTTTCAAAAAAACCTCCATGCTTTTTGGTGATGCGAAAAAAGTTTTACAGGATTTAATTGCAGAAATAAAACTGTTATAACAATTATTCTAAAGCGACTGCACCCCAAATTTTCTTTGATAAGCAATTAGAAAAGCAATTACTTCACTATATGTTCTTTTACCAGCCGGTTGATTGTTGGCCTGCAAATATTTTCCATAGATCCAGGTTATAATGGGTTCAATAGGATTTTTATATTTTTTAAAAAAACGGTGTAATTGTTCATAATCTTCCTTGACCTGGGGATGAAGGGCATCCAGGTATTTTTTTGCTTTTACTGAATCATACCTGTAAAACTCATTTATCGTATAATTGTACATATCAAAATAAACAGAGTAACGAAATACCGATGAAGGATGTAAACGACAGGCAAGAAAACCCGCAAAATTCGCTTCATTCTCTTTTCCGTATCCAACCTGGTGCCCAATCTCATGACAGGCAACAAAAGGTTGCACAAACACAGGAACCGTCGTATTCACCTGCCCTTCACCTGAAAATGGATTGTAATATCCTTCAAATCCAAAAATATTTCCTGCATAACTATACAACGAGGGTTTAACGGACTTTGGTTGATATTTTAGAAAAGGATATCGTTCGCTTGCCAGTTTGTAGGCTTCATAGCTCTCATTAAAAAGATTTCTTTTTTTATAAAATGAATCTCGTTGTGCCGGCTTAAGCAGCGAAGCATAATAGTTCAGTCGTTGCTCTAAAATGTTTGTCAGTGTATCTAATTCCGTTAATGTATAGGTACTCATTTTTAAATTCAATTGCCGGGCAATTCCTTTACGGCTATAATTCAATCCCCAGAGGAGGTAAAAAAATACATATACCAAAAGAAAAAAGAAAATGATCTGTTTCAGACCGGAGAAAAAATATTTACGATTGAATTTTCTTTTAAACAAAATCTTCAAAACCTGCCAGGTCTTTACGAGGATTACCAGAATAAAGAAGCCATATATAAGATCCCCAATGCTAAAGGGTACCCAGCCCAATAAAAACCGCTGAACTTTTGAAATGACAATATAAACACCATCTGAATAATACCGTTCGATAAAACCTGAGTACAGAGATGAAAGTTTAATAAGAATGGCCATTAAAATAAGAATAGCCCAACTCCAGGCCCTCATTAATTTATCTAAGACAGATCCGAGAAATTGCCTCAAGAAATTAAAATTTAATTTATCTTCAAAATCAGGGTATTAAATTAGGAGAAAGGCTTAAATTAAATCAAATTCAGGCTTTATTTTTATAATTTATCCCCTACCTTTGCGTCCCTCCGAATTAGTCCTCCGGGAACTGATTTTTTGGGCAAAAGCTGAAGATGAGCCATAGAAAGGAATACGAGATAGCGTTTGTGGGGCTGAAACCTGGGATCCATGAGTTCAACTATGAAATCAGGGATAAGTTCTTTGATGAATTTCAACAGCAGGATTTTAGAGATTGCAATGCTCATGTAAAGTTGACTCTTGATAAAAAGAATGGCTTTATGTTGCTAAAGTTTGAGCTCGGAGGTACGCTGGAAGTAAACTGTGATCGCTGCAATAATAATTTGCCAATTGATCTTTGGGAGGAATTTAACATCATTGTAAAAATGGTGGAGGATCCTGAAGTGATGAATGAACAGGGAGATGATCCCGATGTGTATTACATAAGCCGTGGTGAAAGTCATATCAGTGTCGAAGATTGGATTTATGAGTTCATAAACCTCAGCATTCCGATGCATAAGACCTGCAATTATGAAAATATGGATGGGCCTCATTGCAATAAAGAAGCAAGGGATATGTTGAAAAAGCTGGAAGCCGAAAAGGAGAGGAAAGAGAATCCTATATGGAAGGGATTAGAGAAGTTTAAAGATTTGGAAAATTAGAATGAAGAATGAAAGAATTTAGAATATAGGAGTTTGGACCAGCCCCGGCATAGGCAGACTTAGTAACATAAAAATATTTTTAGAACTTTAATTTTTGAGATATGCCAAATCCGAAACGCAGACATAGCCAGCAGAGAAGTGCCAAACGCAGAACGCATTACAAGGCAAAAGCAGCTACTTTAAGTACTGATGGTACAACCGGTGAAATACACGTGCGTCATCGTGCTCATTGGAGCGAAGGAAAATTGTACTATAAAGGGAGGCTAGTTGCTGATAAAACTGTTGAAAAGAAATAACAGAAAGAGATTCCAAATAACAAGTTCCAAATTCCAGTTTTTAATTAAAGAATGATTGGGATTTGGAATTTGAGTTTTGAGATTTATCAATGAATATTGGTTTAGATATTATGGGTGGCGATTTTGCACCGCTGGAAGCAGTGAAAGGTGTAAGGCAATATTTATCTGAGCAAAATGACTCTTCTCACCTGACGTTGGTTGGTGACTGGAAAAACAGATGCATTTATCAGTGCCGGAAATACAGGTGCTGTGCTGGTGGGCGCCTTGTTCAGCATTAAAGCGATTGAAGGCGTTTTAAGACCAAGCATTTCAAGTGTGATCCCAAAAGAAAATGGGAAAACGGGGATAATACTCGATGTTGGTTTAAATGCAGATTGCAAACCGGAACAACTGAACCAATTTGGGGTTATGGGTTCGGTGTACGTACAACAGATTTTGGGAATTGAGAACCCAAGGGTTGCATTATTGAATGTGGGGGAGGAAGAAGGCAAAGGGAATATTTTGGCGCAAACTGCTTATCCTCTTCTCAAAGAAAACAAACATATCAACTTCATCGGCAATATTGAAGGCCGTGACATTTTACTTGACATAGCAGATGTTGTAGTTTGTGAGGGTTTTACGGGAAATGTGATTTTGAAGTTTGCTGAATCTTTGTATGAGATCAGTGAAAGACAGAATCTTGCCCATGAATATTTCGATCGCTTCAATTTTGAAAACTACGGAGGTACTCCTGTTCTTGGTGTTGCAAAACCGGTAATTATAGGTCATGGTATTTCTCATGCCAAAGCATTTAAGAATATGATTATTCTCGCTCAGAAGATGATTGAAAGGGATGTCATGAATAAGATGAAGAAAGAGTTAGAACCATAAAACTATGATTAAAAGATTTAGAAACCTGTCTGCCGGCAGGGAGTTTGAAGAAATAAAAATACTTCAGTATTTTCCACTTCCATGCAAAAAATTTTCTCACTGCTAATTAGTTTAAAGGTTTCTATTTTTTGTTTTTCTCAAACTGATTCTGCAGTTTATTCCCCTATACAAAGAAGGTATTATTTCGACTGGGGTAATAATAAAACCGAAATCACCTTAAGTCAGTACGGGCAAAGAAAAGATCTTGTAATGATCCATTTGCATGACAATGAATTTGCTTCCGCAGAGGCAGCAGAAAAAATGCTTGGACAAACAGGTGGTTTGTTTATCGAGATTGATAACAAAGGAAGAAGATTAATAAATTTTAAGAAGAGCGGGAAGATCTTTCATTTTGATCCGAACCGGATTTTTACTCCACTGGGGTTAAAAAAAAATTTGCATTTTCTGAATGAGCAGGTTACCCCGGCGGCTTTGAGTTCAGTAAAGGCTTTTGCTGTATTTATTCTTCAAAAAATTCCAGATTCTGCAACTGTTTTGATATCGCTGCATAATAACAAGAATGGTGAATATTCCATTAAAACTTATAAAACAAAAAGCAACTATGCAACCGATGTTTTAAAAATTTATAGTAACAAAAAGAATGACCCGGATAATTTTTTTATCGTAACCAGAAATAAAATATTTGTAGAGTTAAAAAAAGCCAGGTATAACGTTGTGTTGCAAAACAGCAAAATATCTAAAGATGATGGCTCTCTTAGTATTTATTACGGGCGAAGAAAAAAAATAGTGTATGTAAATGTCGAAGCTCAGCAAGGCAGCTTGCAGGAGCAAGTAAGGATGCTTCATACACTCACGAACATTTTACAAAAACTCTAATATTCAATCATTATTTAGGATAGATATATCTTTAATAAATATGTTTTTTGTCATTTAATTTTATACCTTCCCTGTTCTTCCTCCTATTTAAGCTCCATTACAATTTATTCATCTAAAAAAGCCACACAATGAGAAAATTCTTTTTCCTGATTTTACTTATTCCTGTTTTTGGAATAAGCCAGACAAAAAATATTTTTAGCACAACCAGGGTTTTTCCAAAGGCTGATAAGGTCCTGGAATTTGAAAAAGCATTGGCTGCTCATGCTCAAAAATACCACACCGGTGACTGGAAGTGGAGAGTGTTTGAAATTCAGTCAGGGCCTGATGCAGGCGGCTACCAAACTACCGAGGGGCCTACAAGTTGGGAAGCACTTGACGGCCGGGGTAATCTTGGTACTGCACATAATAATGACTGGAACAAAACCGTCGCTATTTATCTTACAGACAGGACCGTCCAATCGTATTCAGTTTTTGTAGATTCATTAAGTACAGTTCAACTCACAGATTATTCGGATAAAGTTATTCTCAATCATATTTATCCGAAACCCGGCATGATCAATGGGGTGACAGATCTTGTAAAAAAATTAAAAAAAGTTTGGATGGATGGAACTGAAAGTGTCGCTGTGTTTCAAATTGCCAATTCAGGTGAACCTCAAATCGCAACTGCTACTCGGCTAAAAAGCGGCCTGAAAGAATTGGCTAGTGATTACAGGAAACCGTTACCCGAAAGATATAATGCGGCATATGGTGCGGGTTCCTGGGACGCTTATTTAGCAGATTATGCGAAATATGTTGAGAGCCGCTGGAGTGAAATAATTTCTTATCGGAAAGACCTTAGTTCGAAGTAAAGGGATTTAAAAATGAACGAATAATAAAACCCTTCGAGTTACTGAAGGGTTTTAATTTTTTTAGTCGATTTGATATTAAGCATTACAAATTCTCTATTACCATAGCACTGGCGCCACCTCCTCCATTACAAATTCCTGCCGCCCCATATTTACCATTATTTTGTTTCAATACGTTGATCAGCGAGATAATAATTCTTGCACCGCTGGCCCCTAGTGGATGACCAAGAGCAACAGCTCCGCCATTTACATTTACCTTAGCAGGATCAAGATTCATCAATTTAGTATTTGCAATTCCAACAACACTAAATGCCTCGTTCAATTCATAATAATCAATATCACTCATTTTTAATCCCGCCTTCTTTACGGCTTTCGGTACAGCAAGGCTTGGAGTCGTTGTGAACTTTTCAGGCGCTTGTTCAGCATCAGCATAGGAAACAATTTTTGCAATCGGTTTTATTCCTAGCTCGTTTGCTTTTTCTTTGCTCATCAAAATAAGAGCCGCTGCACCATCGTTCATCGTACTTGCATTAGCGGCAGTTACCGTTCCTTCTTTTCCAAATGCCGGCTTTAATCCCGGGATCTTATCAAATTTTACATTCCAGGGTTCTTCATCCTTTTCAAATTTTGTAGCCTCACCTTTACGCGAAGGAATATCAACTGGCACTACCTCATCTTTAAATTTTCCATTGTTCCAGGCATTCTGACTGCGGGTGTAGCTTTCTATCGCAAAAGCATCCTGATCTTCACGGGTAATCTTTTGTTCCGTGGCGGTAAGATCAGCGGCGCAACCCATCGCATAACCATGATAACAATCAGTCAATCCATCTTTGGCAAGGCCATCGATCAATTTTGTATCGCCATATTTATTTCCCCAGCGAAGATTTTCAACATAAAAAGGAACTGAACTCATGTTCTCCATACCACCTGCCACAATAATATCACCATCCCCAAGCATAATACTTTGTGCAGCTTGTGCAATAGCCTTCATGCCGCTTGCACAAACTTTATTAACTGTTGTGCATATAACAGAATCAGGCAAACCGGCATATTTGGCGGCTTGTCGTGCGGGTGCCTGGCCAAGGTTTGCCTGTAATACACAACCCATTAAAACCTCCTCAACTTGTTCCGCTTTAATACCGGCTTTTTCAATAGCCGATCGTATAGCCGTTGCTCCTAATTTCGTAGAGGGAATGTCTTTTAATGCTCCTCCAAAACTTCCTACGGGTGTCCGAACTGCAGAAACGATATATACTTCTTTCATTTGTTTTTTTATTTGCGGTGCAAAGTTAAGAAAGAATTGGGGCTATGATGTAGTAGGAAAAAGATCTTCGCCCACATTACTCATAGTGTTCAAATAAATAATAATGTTCAAAGACTATCGGAGGTTGCTTCGATGTACAGTCGATCGATATGGTACAACTCTGTTGTTGTTGTTGGTATAGCAGATGCGGGTTACGCACCAATAATCGATACGGAAAAACAACTTCAGATTGTTGGTGCGTCAATTTCAGAGTGCCTAAGCTACATAACAACAACCGTGTAAGAGGAATGATGAAGTTTAATTTGAAAGTATTTGCAATATGGATTTACCCCAGTTGAGACGCTCTACATTCATGGCTACTAACTGTCCGCAATTAAAACCATTTACATTATCAAACGTATAATGAATACCAGCATATAATCTGGAAATGGCTGCTTCCTGTGCGGCCTCGTTAAAATTTTTGAATGAACGAGGAGCAAATCCATAAGTGATCTTACTACTGTCCGTAAAAGAAATTTGATCGCCAATTTCAGCCGTAAGGATAGCTGCACAAGCACCTGAAAAAGTTGAATGCCCGGATGTGTAACTCGGGAAAGGTGGCGTGGTGATCAATGCTGCCCATGAAGAATTTATATACGAACGGATAAAGGTGATTGGCCGCAGTAAATTCACACTGTACTTTGCCCGCCAGCAAACAATACCTGCATCATTTTCTGCTATACCAACTTTCGCCAACAGAATCGCGGCTTCATAAAGATTGAGGTTATGGTTTCGGATCATTTGTAGTGTGATTGCAATATTGTGTCCTGGTGGTGTAAAGGTTCCGCCGCCATCAGCCCAATATAAAGCGATCTTTTTTTCTTCGGCAGAAAGTTGTAAACTGGTACTATATACTTCATAAGCGGCAACATAAAAACCTGAACCGGGAGATATAGAAAATACTGGTGGGGTTGGCGGATCGATTGGCCCGGAATTGTTAGCAGAGACCATAGGCCGGTTATTTCCCCAATAGGGTAACATGGCATTTTGATATAGTGGCGGTGTAGGAACCCATTTACTATCACCGATTGGAGGAAGATAATCAGGGGGAAAATTATGGAGATAGGCCTGGTCGCCTCCGTCAGTGAGCGACCAGTTGAAAACGGCATCGGCAACGGCACGACCATAATCACGGGAACGGTTTATGATTTTTTCGCTGATATGCCCAACGTATAAATTAACATTGGCTGATTCGAGCGAATCTATTCTGCTGAGGTTTACAGCCGAAGCATTTTGAAAAAGATCTTTAATGATTCTCGCCAGTGCAGCATTGGCTGTTACAGGCGCTAAATATGAATTACCATACACACGTTGAGGGATCGTGCTCAATCCATTTAGCTGTCCAACCAGTGAATAATGATTTGGCATTTCACCCACCAATGCTTCATAAAGCGTTACACCTGTATATGCAAAGCTGCGGGCTGCAATTGGTGGCGTATGACCCGGTGTTTCTACAATCAGTTTCATCATCAGGTTATACCATGATTGAACCACATACGAATCAGGTTTTCCTTCACTATTTTGTACTGCCCGATGAGCAACTGCCGGGTTTTGGGTCGAAATGGTCTCTTCTTGTTTGCGGCATCCGGTGTCAATGAGAATGGATAAGCCGATCAAGAGCATCAGTTCTTTGAATTTATATCGCATAACAGTTCAGTTTTAAAAACAATAAATGAAGACAAAGAAATACGCGGCGCTGTTCAA
>WNFY01006232.1_pt1 | contig 18377 bp, 15 predicted proteins | sample 5400091 | NCBI WGS metagenome assembly WNFY01 (sample SAMN13153364, study PRJNA577476) | soil metagenome | isolation source: 60 cm soil or saprolite under grassland replicate 1 | place: USA:California | collected 2016-06-15
TGACCTCTTTGTAGAAGAAGCTTTGCTTGATTTGTGTAGACTACCTCGTCGGGAGTCCGCGAACTGACGTTGCTGCAGTTCGCCAGCCGGAGCGCAACTCCCAGGCAGAGCAGCGCGCCAATCGTAGCGATGCCGAGCTGCGTTCGAAAGAAATTTTGTTTCGTTGGTATCTTCTTGGTAGATCGCTTTCTGCCGGAACTCGAGAGTAACGTCTTGCGCATAATGAAATTGCTTAAGAGGCATTACCCGCCAGGACTTGGTCGCGGAATATCCTCGCCCTGCTCATTGACCAGATCGGTTGTACCTTCACCGCCCGTCCTGTCACTATCAGTGCATGTAGGGCCGGGCAGGTTTGAAAGAGCAACGCTGGCCCACGACTGAACGTTTTTGGTATTACCTTCGGTGATCTCAATCCGGACCTCGCACGCTCCGCATCCCTTTACACTTACAGCGAACTGCTGGGTATTTGGAGTATTAAGATTAGCAGTCGTTTCCTTTTTAAGAAAAACAGTTTTCTCGTTATTACCTTCTCCGGTTAAAGTTATTTTCAACCGTTCGTTGTCAGCTTTGTAAAAGCTGATGACGAAATGTATCGTGCACCACTTGTCGCGTTCGCTTCCGCATTTGAATTTGTTTCGAACGAAAGCCTTAGCATCTCCGTCCTGGTTTATTTTCTCATTGCGCCCAATGTGAACTACGCCGCGATCCTGGAAAGGCGAAGCTAGGTCCATTTGCTTGAGAAGTTCGCGCGCGGTCAGATCGTTCGGAGTCAGCTCCAATGCGCGCTTCAGGAGCGCGCGTGCCTCGTCACCGCGCGAGTACGAGAGCAGGTAACGCGCATAATAAATGTAGCCATCGGGAGACGACGGTGCCAGTTCCAACGCTTCCTTGAAATGTTCCTCGGCCGGCGCGGTCTGCTTTGTCGCATCTTCCGCAATCGCAAGATTGATCAGCAGCTCAGGATAGTGCGGGGTGAGCTGTTGTGCGCGATGGAAATAATCGAGTGCGCCGGTAAGATCGTTTTTGGCCATCAATTGGATCCCATAGCCCATCAAACCGCGTTCGTTGCGCGGGCTCTTTAACACGACGTCGTGCCAAAGCGTTTCCTCGGTTTTCCAAACCTTGTTCCTTTGGAACGTAGCATAGGCGTTTGCGCCCAGGAACAACGCGACCGCGCACGTTGCCGCGATCTTCGTCCAACTCCGTTGTCGATCCAGGCGGGCAACGAGCAACTTCGCTGCGCCGGCGATCGCAATCACGAGACCGATGTAAGGAAGAAATGTGCGGTAGCAGTTCATTACTTCGGCGAGGGGAAACAGGGACGTCGGCAGAAGGGCAATCAGAAACCAGAGTAGCCCAAAGCTGATCACGCGTGTCTTCCTGGAACGAGCGGCTAAGATCGCCGCCGTGCTGATAGAAATGACGAATGCGAAGCCGATCCAAAGACGAGGATCGCCCATCGTGACAAACGGCTTTAAGTCGTAGTCGGCGGAGAGCCCGGTCGGCCAGAAGAACCTTTTAAAATACAGCAGTGCGACGTAAGGCTCGGTAACCAGATAGTTGAGCGGATTCGCCGCGCCGGCGGTCCAACTGCGCGGTGTCATGTGCTGGACGAACAACAGCAGCGCTCCGCAGACTACAAACGGTGTGACCATTTCCACGAGTCGGGCCTGCATTCGGGATCTGCGCCCTGGGACCGCAAGGTCCGGGAACAGCCAACGAAACACAGCGAAGAGCACTGCGTAGATCGCGGCCGTCGGTTTTGCCAGGATGGCGATCGCGGCTGGAAGAACAAAAAGATAATATCGGCGGAGCCGCGGGAAGGCGAGGTATATGGCAAAGGACGCCATCACGCCGAGGGCGGAGATAACTTCCCCCGAGGAGGCGATGATATAGTTGATGGTGTCAGCGTTTACAGGGTGAAGCGCCCACCACGCCGCAGCCGCGAGCGCAATCCAGCGGTTAGGTGATGGACCTGGGTCGCTTTCGAGCAGATGATGAATGACTAATGCGAGCAGCAGCGTGAGCGCGATGAAGAGGGCGAAGCTCGAGACATGAAACCAGAGCGGCTGCAGCCCATGGGCGAGTTGGTAGTCAACTGCGACAAGCGTCGAGACCAGCGGGCGGTACGATTGATTGCTTGGGAGCGCGCTGAAGGTTGTCGCATCACGAAAGAAAAGCGGAATGTTTCGCAAATCGCGAATGGACGCATTGTTTATGATCGCGTGCCCGTCGTCGAAGTGAAAGCTGTTGTGGAAATGGTTTGCGTAGGCTGCGAGAATGGCGACGAGCAACAGCGCGCAGGCCAGACCCACGATGGATTTTTCGCGCACTACGTTGGCCTTGGATTCAGACCGCGAATGAGTTTGTCGCGAAACACTGCGGCCGGCCGATCGCTTTGTGCTGCGCCGCATAAGAACAATTAGCCGCCTGCGGGGCCGGAACCCGCAAATTGACGGCGGTCATAGGTTGAACAGATATTCAAGTAATCGAATGTTGTGCGGCCGCGTCGAGTGAATCACAATTGCCGAAGTTTCTCATCAGGGGCGTGGCAGTCGAGCCATTTTGCTCGTCGTGAAGCTTTCACCCCTTTGTGTTCCGGCCGTCTTCCGGGAGCCGATTCAAAACCTCGCGCGCCGTTATGTGCGCTGGCATGTGCACTCACCGGCAAAACCTTGGATTTCTCCTAGGCGACTACCCCGCTTGGATTCGAACCAAGAAAAGGAACACTTGAAGTTTCGGCAAATGCGCTCGCCAAATCTAGGTGGCGGATGGGGGGGGATTCGAACCCCCGGTGCCTTTCGGCACACACGCTTTCCAGGCGTGCACAATCAACCACTCTGTCACCCATCCCTCTTAATTCCTGCTTGTGCTCGTAATCGTGCTTGGTTCGATTCGATTTTGAGCACGATTAAGTGCTAAAGCTGCAAGCGCCGAAATAATTCGTCGAGCGGCAATTGAATGCCGATAAAAAATTCGCCGAAGTCCGCGTACTCGGCGCTCACCGGATCGAAACGCATTTTATAAACGATCGCTTTGATCTGAAACGTATCGCGCGCAAATAGCGTCACTCCCCATTCAGCATCGTCGAGACCCGTCGAACCGGTGATCAGCTGTTTCACCTTGCCAGCGAACTCGCGGCCGACGCTGGCGTGCCCTTTCATCAGTTTGCGACGCTCATCGTACGGGAGCGCATACCAGTTGCGCTGTTCGGCGCGGCGTTTGCTCATATTGTAGAAACAAACCACCGGCCAATCAGGAAGCGTGGGATAAACCCGCTCCTGCCGATAATGTTTCATTCGCTCGCGAAACGAATTCATCGCTTCGGCGAGTTTTGCGGAATCATTACGGACACTCGGCTCGAGCGTTTGCACGTATTCGTCTTCGTTCGTGATGTATTCGCTTTCTTCGGTCAGCGACAAATAACTGTAAACCGGCGTCAGCACATCGGCTCCTAATGAGAGCGACAGTCGCTTCTCGATCCTGTTGGCGTTGTGCAAGTCTGGTGTGATCAACATGAACCCGAGGTCCGCCTTCGGACTCACCATGCTTAGCGTAAGCAATTGCGTTGACTCCATTGCGCTCACTTCCTGCACCAGCGACGACAGATTGGTCTTAGCAGCATTTTGCTCTTCGCGCCTCAGCAATGGCCATTGCCCATACTCGACCCGGTAAAACAGGTGCAGGCAATGCCAGCCTTCTTCGGGCACGAGGGCAGTGTTCTTGTCGGTCATCGCGCTAGTCTCGAACGTGCATTCCAATGGTCAAGAAGGTAGGGGCGGTTCACCCGAACCGCCCGCAGGCGATTGAGGTCAATCGCCCCTACCTTGAACGGCGCTTCCTGCTTTTGGCAAATGCGCCATGCAATATTCTTCGCCATCACGTGCGACGCGAAAATCCAAGTTCGGATCCGTCAACTCCGTCGCACCGCACATCGCACAGCGATGCAACGCGTCATCTGCGCTGCGCGACTGCACTTCAAAACGTCTGCGACGGGTTGAAACTTCATGGCGATGCCGCGCGCGGTGAATAATCTCCGGACCGAAAAAGACGAAATAATTCGCGAAAGCGGCAACGAGCGCGGCGCGATATGAATTCGGGCCAAGGACAAACCCAATCAGCAAAAACGCTGCGAAAACCCAGGCAAGCCATTTGATTTTTACCGGTAAAATGAACAGCACATAAATTACCTCGTCGGGATAAAACCGCGCGAACGCGAAGAACAACGACGCGATCAGCATGCCGTTCGAAAATTTCGCGCCGAAGAAAAATGCCCCGACTGTCGTGCCGATCATCCCGACAAAGAAATAAAGTGTAAGGCGGAAAGGACCCCATGCGCGTTCGAGACCTTCGCCGATAAACCAAAGGAACCACAGGGCAAGGATGATCCAAAGACTGAGGGTCTGCGGCAGAAAAATGTAAGTTACAAGCCGCCAGACTTCGCCGTGGCGAATGCGCGCTGGATCGAGATCGAGCGCGAACCGGAAATTCGGATTCAGCCACATCAAGGCCCACACCAGCGCGGTGAACCCGATCACAATTCGGATCAATCCCGGGATACCGAGAAAATCAAAACGGCGTTCGAGTTTATCCAGCCAGGTCATTTGCTGGCCGAAGGTAGCCCAACAATCCCTCACCTCAATCCTCTCAACGCTCCGCCCGGTCGCGATCCCGGGAGAGGCGCACGTTATGATCACGCGCGAATAAGAATGTGAACGCGGTTGATCTTTTCCTCTCCTCCTCGATTCGAGGAGAGGACTAGGGTGAGGAGTCGAAGTCGAGTTTCCTGTGCTTGCGATAGGTCTCGCCAAGTCTAGGCTGTCGCTCGTGACTCCGGGCGAGTACAAAAAGACGCCGCTGAACGACGAGCACGTGCGGCTGGGCGCGAAAATGGTTCCATTCGCCGGCTGGCTCATGCCGGTTCAATACACCAGCATCGTTGCTGAACATCAAGCCGTCCGAAACGATGTCGGCATATTCGATATTTCGCACATGGGACAATTGCTAGTGGATGGAGCGGCCGCTGGCGAATGGCTCAACACGATGCTCACAAACAACGTCAACAAACTCGATGTTAGTATGGGTCAATACACATTTCTGCTCAACGAGCGGGGCGGCATCATTGATGACTTAATTGTTTATCGGATCGGCGAGCAAAAGTTTTTGCTCATCGTAAACGCGGCGCGCACGGAAGAAGATTTCGCCTGGCTGGAAGAACATCGAAACGTAGGGCATGCCTCAGGCTTGCCCATTAGCAGCGATCGCAAGCAAGATGCGTGCGCCACTATCCTAATGAATCGCAGCAAAAACTTTGGTGGAGTCGCGATTCAAGGCCCGCGGATCACCGAGCTGTTTCATGCGCTGTTAGGTAAAGACATCGCTTTGCCGCCGCGAAATTGCATCGCCGATTTTCCATTCGACGGAACGACTGTTTCCGTCGCGCGCACCGGTTACACCGGCGAGGACGGCATTGAAGTATTCTTTCGCGCCACGGACGCAGTGAAGTTTTGGAACGCCACGCTCGAAAAAGGCAAACCGTTCGGGATCAAACCGTGTGGACTCGGCGCGCGCGACACATTGCGTCTGGAAATGTGTTACCCACTCAACGGTTCCGATCTCTCACCAGACCGAAATCCAATCGAGGCAGGACTGGGATTCTTTGTCGATCTGACAAAACCAAACTTCATCGGGCGCGACGTCTTGCTCGAAAGAAAAGAAAAAGGACCGCGCGAAAAGCTTGTGCCGTTTCGAATGAAAGAGAAAGGACCCCCGCCGCGACCCCACTACGCAGTTTTTCAAAATGACGAACGCATCGGAGAAGTGACCAGCGGCACGCTTTCTCCGAGCTTGAATTGGGGCGTAGGTATGGCGTATCTCTCGACGGCGCACGCGAAGATTGGCGCACAAATTGAGATCGAAATTCGCGGACAAAAATTTCCCGCCATCATCGAAAAGAAACCGCTCTACAAGAAATCACCATCATGAATGTCCCAGACGATTTGCTATACACCGAGAGTCACGAATGGATTAAGCGCGAAGGCGAGAATGTCCGTGTCGGCATCACTGATCACGCACAATCGGAATTGACCGACGTGGTTTATGTCGAACTGCCGAAGATCGATCGACAGGCGAACGCGAAAGAAGCAATCGCGATTGTCGAATCGGTGAAAGCCGCCAGTGACATTTACGCGCCGGTGAAAGGAACAATCGTCGAGGTGAACAAGGCGCTCGAAGCGGATCCCGGCCTCATCAACCGCGAACCCTACGGCCAGGGCTGGATTTTTGTTTTGAAAATTGATAACTCCGAGGATCTCAAACAATTGAAAGACGCCGAGGCGTATCGAAAGCAGATCCAATAGTGGTCATTTGCCGCCCGAACGGAATTCTTTCACAAGGTCGAAAACGGTATTAATCAAGAGCGCAAGGATGATCGTATTGAATCCAAAGGCGAGCACGCTCTGCAGGAGTGCGAGCCGTCGCATCCGGTGTGAAGTAATTTGGACATCCGAGACCTGGCAGGTCATGCCTATAACGAACGAAAAGTAGGCAAAATCGAAATAATCCGGCATCCGCTCTCCAGGGAAGAGAAGACCGCCAGCATGTCGCCTTTCGCCTGGTTGGTCGCTATCGCCATAAAAAGCATGGGCGTAGTGCAACCCAAAGACGGTTTGAATAAGACTCCAGGATAAGACAACTGTCGCCAATCCTAACACAAGATGTCCTGCGAAGCCCCTACCTACACTTACGAGAAATCCCACCGCGAACAAAGACGCGCACGCCGCCACCACGACAAAGACGAAAATCACGGTTCGCCCAAAATCCTCCTCTTGAGCACGGGCACGCAACGTCCGCTGCGGTGTGATCAGGATTGTCAGCCATGCTGCAGCGAGGACACAAAAGGCAAACGTGTCCCAAGCCGCAATTATGTCAGTTGAAAGAGGGCTGTGGCGCAAAAGAAAGAAAACGATGGCTCCGGCGGCGCTGCCCAAAATGATTCGATGCCGCGCGTCGTGACCAGCAATCAAATCGATCAAGCGCGCCATACTTCGACGCATTAAATGATAACTGACACCGCCGCAATCAGCAGCACCTAATCAATCTGTCTTTTAATCGCGAAGCCGATGTAGCCCCAGCGGCCCCATTCGTAATGCGAAGTCCGCTCGGCATCGCGGCGGCCGGTTCTCTTATCGTGCGCGTACGTCTTGGCGATGAATTCGGGGAACGCGGCGTTCATCTGGACGTCATGCGACACGAGCAATCCGCCGTCGCGCAGGCGCGGCCAGAATTGGCGAAACTCCCAAAGCATGTGCCGATAGCTGTGCGAGCTGTCGTGTAGAAACATGTCGATCGATCCGGGCAATTGATCGCGCTTAAGGAAATCTTCCACTTTGCCGTGCATGGGTATAAATCCGCCTGAGGCGGATCGCAATCCGTCTGGAATTAGAGCGCCTTGCTCGCAGTCTTCACTCCATTCGATGCTATAGAGTTTTGCAGCCGCGAGGTTCGCATCTGCGAAAGCTTTCAAGATGAATGCCGACGACATGCCAATGAACCCGCCCGACTCCACCACCACTGCCGGTCGAAGCCACCGCGTTAACCCGTAGAGGGTTGCGCAATCGAGCGCTCCCATCACGCCTTCGCTGCCGTGTGTGTCGCGGCGCCGGATCATTTCAGTCGTGAACTCGCTCGCTCGAATTTCCTGCGCAAAACGCGCCACGGCATCCCACATGGCGTAAAACGGCGTAGCAGCCGATTCCATCTGGCTCAGGTTCTCCAATCGACGCTGCCACGGGAGCGAAAATGCCGGCATCTTTTTCATGTATTCAAGAGCGAAAACATTGACTCGCACTTTCAATCAACGCGAATGCTAATTTGCCATTTCATCACAACGGTAAGCGCTTCCGCCACTGACGATTGCTGTAGCGTGCGTTGTCCTCAGCGCATGAGCATACGTCTAATACCGCGCAGGGAAACACCGGACCCTACAGCGCCACCTGGGCTAGTTAAGGCTCGATCACAGCCAAGTCTCCCTTTTCTCCTGGCGAACCTGTGCTTAATTCGACGTTCTCCTCATGAGCAGCAAAACGAAGCCGCGCGAGGCCGAGCTTAACTTCGAAGGCGCGATGGATCGGCTCGAAAAAATTGTCGAGCAGATGGAGTCCGGTAAATTGCCGCTCGAAGATCTGATCGTGCGGTACGAAGAAGGAATGAACCTTGTAAAAGTCTGCCAGGAACGGCTTGCCAACGCGGAGCAAAAGATCGAGATCATTGCGCGCAACAGCGCAGGCAAACCCGTAGTTAAAGAGTTCGAGCCGACGCAGGAAGCGGCTGCTACAGACAAAAGGATCGAGGAACCCGAAAGCACAAATGACGAAATCAAACTCTTCTGAAACGTCTCAGATTTCCGAGGCGCCAGCCACGTCACCGCGTCTGCTCGATGGAATCCGTTCGCCCGCGGACATCAAGACGCTGCGGGAACAGGATCTGCCGCAGCTTGCGCAGGAAGTCCGCGATGAGCTGATCAAAGTGCTTTCGCAAACTGGCGGCCATCTCGGCCCGAACCTTGGTGTTGTTGAGCTGACGATCGCGTTGCACCGCGTGTTCGATACGCCGCGCGACCGCTTCGTGATGGATGTGAGTCATCAGGGCTACGTGCACAAAATATTTACCGGACGGCTCGACCGTTTCCACACGATGCGTCAATTCGGCGGCCTCAACGGCTTTCTTTTGCGGACTGAAAGCGAACACGACTGTTATGGGGCAGGTCACGCAGGTACCGCGCTCTCCGCGGGGCTTGGCATGGCGGTTGGCCGCGATTTGCGCGGTGGTAACGAGAATATCGTGGTAGTCGCAGGCGATGCCGCGTTCACTTGTGGAATCAGCTATGAGGCGCTGAACAACGTCAAAGCACACACCAAGCGCTTCATCGTTGTGCTCAATGATAACGAATGGTCGATCGCGAAGAATGTCGGCGCGATCGCTAATTACCTGAACAGCATTGTCACGAATCCGACTTATGCGCATCTGCACGATAAGGCGCGCGATTTCGTCCAGGCGATTCTTGGGAAAACCGGCGTGCACCTCGCGCACAAAGTGGAAGAAAGCGTCAAAGCTTTGCTCGTGCCGAGCGTCATCTTCGAGGAGCTCGGGCTTCGCTATTACGGGCCGATTGATGGACACGATATTCCCCTGCTCATCCGGACATTTGAGTTTTTGAAAACGCAGGAAGAGCCGGTGCTGCTGCACATTCTCACTAAGAAAGGCAAAGGCTACGAACCGGCCATTAAACAGCCCGACAAATTTCATGGCCTCGGCAAATACAAAATCGAGAGCGGCGAAACCGCGCCGACGCCGACACCCACCTACTCGGAAATCATCGGCAAGACGCTCGCGAAATTTGCGGAGACAAATCAGAAAATTGTCGCTATCACGGCGGCGATGCCGAGCGGGACTGGCCTCTCGCATTTCGCCAAGGCGCATCCCAGTCGCTATTTCGATGTGGGTATCGCGGAAGAACACGCCACGCTTTTTGCGTGCGGCCTCGCTACGCAGGGGCTGCAACCCTTCCTCGCCATTTACTCCACGTTTTTTCAGCGCGCCTATGACATGGCAATCCACGACATCGCCATTCAAAACCTGAACGTGAAGCTGTGCATGGACCGCGCCGGGTTAAGCGGCGACGACGGCCCGACGCATCATGGCTTGTTCGACATCGGTTACTTGCGGCACATTCCGAATTGGGTGCACATGCAGCCGAAGGACGAGGACGAATTCGTCGACATGCTCTGGACAATGGCCCACTATAATTCTGGTCCAATCGCCATCCGTTACCCGCGCGGTTCCGGTACCGGCGCGCAAATTAAGCCGGAACCCAAACTTCTCGAGATCGGCAAGGCGGAGGTCGTGCAGCATGGGCGTGATGTGGCGATCTTCGGATTGGGCAACATGTTTGAAGTCGCCGAAGAAGCGGCGCGCAAGCTCGAAGAAAAAGGAATTTCGGTCGCGCTCATCAACCCGCGCTGGATCAAGCCGATGGACACCGGCACACTCGAATTTTTTGCGCGAAGCGTAGATGTCGTCTGCACGATTGAAGACCACGTTTTGCATAACGGCTTTGGGTGCGCCGTGATGGAACATCTGCATTCGCAGATGATCAACACACCGGTGATGCGCATCGGTTGGCCCGATCAATTCATCGAGCACGGCGCGGTTCCCATCCTGCGCAAGAAACACGGAATCACAGCCGACGCGCTGGTGGAAAAAGTTTTGCCGCTCCTCCGCAAAAAGTCCAAGCTTAGGCCATCGGTCGCCTAATAAAAAGCGAAGGGCGCCTTCGTTTCCGAAAGCGCCCTTCATAGTTTCGATGGCGATAAGCCGAATTCTGTCCCCAGCACTTTGCTAGCAAAGTGCTGGGCGATGATCATTCATCTCTCCCGAATTTCTCCGAGAGTCCGGCGAGCTTTCATTCGCCGTGATGCGACGATACCCGAGGGTTAGACGGGCCGGCTGCCCTCCCTCTGTTTTGTCTTGCACCGCATGGGGTTTTTCCTGCCTCGCAAATTGCTTCGCGAGCGGTGAGCTCTTACCTCGCCTTTTCACCCTTGCCTGCGCTTTGTTGCCAAAGAACCGGCGGTGTCTTTTCTGTGACACTTTCCGTCCCAGCGATCATCTGCCATCGGCCCAAAATTTAGCACAAAAACAGAAATCTTGAAGCCACGAAACCATGAGAAAAAGCGGTTTTAGAGCAGGCGCGCCGCCTGCCATCCGATTTGGGCAACCGTAGCGGTTGCCCTACAACCTCATTCAGAACGGCGTTGGCACATTCAGAAAGAAAATCGCGATCATAGCAAGGCCGATGACAAGTTTGCCGAGCATTGCGCCGAGATTTCCGAGCAAGCTTCCCCAGCCCGCCCGGCCTGCATCAATCATTCGTTTGCCAGCGATGAATTCACCAGCAATCGCGCCGATAACTGGACCGACAAACAAACCGAGGATACCGAAGAACAGTCCGACTAGCGCGCCGACAATCGCGCCGAACGTTCCCCACTTGGTCGCACCAAAGTATTTCGCGCCAAAATAGCCGCCGAGAATGTCAATCGCGTAGGTCGCGAGCGTCAGCAGCACGAGCACGATGATCGTGCGCCAACCGACGCTTTTCTCCGGCCCCAACATGATCCGGTGAATCACCGCAGCAGCGAGAATAATTGTCGTGCCGGGCAGGACCGGCGCGATCGTGCCGATCAGACCAACAGCGAACAGTACAATCGTGACGACCCACCAAAAGAGTTCCATGACTTCGAGCAAGCAAACTTTTTGACCCCGCAGATGTCGATCTTATACTGAATTCCCCCACGTTTAACTCAAACCGAAGGATTCATTTATGCCACTTGCTGTTGGAACCAAGGCGCCAGATTTCACTTTATCCACAAAGACCGCTGACGGGCCGAAACAAGTCAAGCTCAGCGATAATTTCGGAAAGAAAAACACGCTGCTGCTTTTCTTTCCAATGGCGTTCACCGGCACCTGCACGACAGAAATGTGTGAAGTTAGTGCCGGGCTAAACGCTTACAGCGACCTGAAGGCCATCGTTTATGGGATCAGCGGCGACAATCCGTTCGCACAGGAGGCGTGGGCGCAAAAAGAGAAAATCACAGTGCCGCTGTTGAGCGATTACGAACACAAAGTCGCGAACGATTATGGCGTGATGTACGACTCATTCCTACCGCAAATGAATCTCGGAATGGCCGGTGTCCCGAAGAGGTCTGCATTCATTATCGATAAAAGCGGTGCGATCCAATATGCGGAAAGCAACGATGACGCCAGGCAGCTGCCCAATTTCGACAACATCAAAGCAAAGCTGGCAGAACTGAAATAAACCCTGTCATGTCGAGCGAAGTCGAGACATCCCGTTGCGAGACCTTAAAGCTAACATCGCGGGATTCCTCGACTCCGCTGCGCTCCGTTCGGAATGACAACAAACATGCACGACGAATTTGAAACGCTGAGGAAATTCGACGCGGGCAACGGCCGCGAAGGCTTTCTTCATTCATTGCCGGCGCTGGAAGAACAGGGCATCGGTAAAATTTCGCGGTTGCCAGTAAGCATCCGGATTGTTCTCGAATCGGTGCTGCGCAATTGCGACGGGAAAAAAGTCCGGCGCAAAGATGTTGAAGCGCTCGCGAACTGGAACGCACAATCGCCGGCGAACGAGGAAATTCCATTCGTCGTCGCACGGATCGTTTTGCAGGATTTCACGGGTGTGCCACTGGTGGTTGATCTAGCTGCGATGCGCTGGTGCCTGTCGATCTGGTGGTCGATCACTCTGTGCAAGTAGATTTCTTTGGGTCAGCGCGAGCGCTAGAGCTCAACCTGGACATGGAGTTCAAGCGCAACCGGGAGCGTTATCAGTTTCTCAAGTGGGGACAGCAGGCATTCAAAACTTTCCAGCTCATCCCGCCAGGGATTGGCATCGTGCATCAAGTGAATCTTGAGTATCTCGCGAAAGGAGTTCTGAGTAACGCAGGCTTCCAGCCTGCTTCCCAACCAACAGCGGGCAAGATGCCCGCCGGCCGCGCAACCGGGACGGATGCGCTACTTTATTACCCCGACACGCTTGTTGGCACTGATTCGCACACGACCATGATCAACGGTCTTGGCGTAGTTGGCTGGGGCGTTGGCGGAATTGAAGCGGAGGCCGGCATGCTCGGCCAGCCTGTCTATTTTTTAACGCCAGAAGTGGTGGGCGTACACATGAAGGGGCAATTGCGCGAAGGCGTCACGGCGACGGATCTCGTCCTGCACATAACGCAACTGCTGCGGGCGCAAAAGGTGGTCGGTAAATTTGTTGAGTTCTATGGCAAAGGCGCTGCATCGCTGCCGGTACCGGATCGCGCCACGATTGGGAACATGTCGCCGGAGTACGGCGCGACCATGGGATATTTTCCGATTGACCAAGAATCTGTGAATTACCTACGAGCCACTGGACGCAGTGAGGAACAATGCGTGGCATTCGAAAATTATTTTCGCGCGCAGAAAATGTTCGGAATACCGCTGAGGGGCGAGATTGATTACAGCGTCGATATCGATCTGGACTTGGCAGAGGTGCAGCCAAGCGTTGCGGGACCGAAAAGGCCTCAGGATAGGATCAATTTGCCTGAACTTGGAAAAACATTTCGCGAGCTGCTGGGGAAACCAGTGCGTGATGGAGGATACGGGAAACAAGATATCGATCTTCGCGAGAAACATATTGTGGAATTGAACGGCAGCGCCCCGCGGAACGGCGCGATGTTTTCAACCGACAACAAGGAGGAACAGGGAATTAATGCGGGGGACGAACTCAACAAGATTGAGATGGTTGCAAACCGGCCAACGCCGGATCCCGGGAGAGAAATTGAAGCCGAATCGAGAGAGATCTTTGCGCAAGGACGAACTCACATCGGGCACGGTAGCGTCCTGATCGCCGCGATCACGAGTTGCACAAATACAAGCAACCCGAGCGTGATGATCGCAGCTGGATTGTTGGCGAAAAAAGCAGTCGAGCGCGGTCTGCGTGTCGATCCTGGCGTGAAAACGTCGCTCGCACCCGGGTCACGCGTGGTTTCGGATTACCTGGAGAAAACTGGCCTACAAAGATATCTCGATCAACTCGGTTTCAATCTGGTCGGCTACGGATGCACGACTTGCATCGGCAACTCGGGACCGCTGCATCCAAACATCGAGAAGACGATCCACAAATACGATTTGGTTGCCGCTTCGGTCCTTTCGGGAAATCGAAATTTCGAAGCGCGCGTGCATCAGCATATCAAAGCGAATTTTTTGATGTCACCGCCGCTGGTTGTCGCCTTCGCTCTCGCCGGCCGAGTTCACATCGATCTTTCTCGCGACCCGCTCGGCAGGGATAAGGACGGCAATGAAACTTTCCTTCGCGATGTGTGGCCGACTCTCAGCGAAATCCGCGACACGATGCGATCAGCCCTCACGCCAGAGACGTTTCGCAAATTTTATCGCGATTTTGCGAACCAAAATCCGAAGTGGAACGAGATTCCATCGAGCACCGGCGACGTTTACCAGTGGGATGAGAAGAGCGATTACATTCATGAGCCGCCGTTCTTCCAAAATTTCTCGATGAAGCCCGGCCACATCGTTGAGATCCGCGGCGCACGCGCGCTTGGGATTTTCGGTGACTCGATAACGACCGATCACATTTCGCCCGCAGGCGCGATCAAAGAAACTTCGCCGGCTGGAAAGTATTTAATGTCACGCGGAATTCAGCCGCGAGATTTCAACAGCTACGGCAGCAGGCGCGGCAATGATCTGGTGATGACGCGCGGAACGTTCGCGAATGTGCGGATAAAAAATTTGATGGCGCCCGGAACGGAAGGCGGCGTGACGAAATATTTCGGTCCGAGCCGGACTGGCGGTTCAAAGAATGGTGAGGGCGAGCAGATGTCGATTTTTGATGCGGCGATGAAGTACGCAAAGACTAAGACTCCGCTAGTTATTCTCGCCGGGCACGAGTACGGCAGCGGCTCATCCCGCGATTGGGCCGCGAAGGGAACGCGTTTGTTAGGTGTGAAGGCAGTGGTCGCCGCGAGTTTCGAACGGATTCATCGATCAAATCTTGTAGGCATGGGCGTGTTGCCGTTGCAATTCCCCGAGGGAACAACGGCGCAATCGCTTGGACTTGATGGCTCGGAAGTTTTTTCGATCACCGGATTGTCGGACGCAATTAAGCCCGGAGAAACGGTAACGCTCGAGATCGAAGATAAAAACCGACAGAAGCGCTCCGTACCAGTAAAGCTTCGCATCGATACACCGATCGAAATCGATTACTACCGGCACGGCGGGATTTTGCCTTTTGTGCTTGGCCAGTTGCTCTCGAAGTAATGCTTGCAGGGCGTCTCTGTGAGACGCCATTCGCTTGGGCAGGCGTCTGACACAGACGCCCTACAGTATCTGGCGCGTGTGAACTGTGATCGGCGAACCGTCGGCAATGAATGCGGATCGGGGAGATTGATTTAACGTCTCGGCGAATTGTTGCCCGTAAAGAGTCGCAACGTCTGCCTTCAGTTCGAAATCGTTGGCATTCCAAATTTTCCATCGGGGATGCTCGACTCGATATTCGCCACAGCCGCTGCGCAGAGAAGTATAACCCCAGTAATGTTCAGTGATAAATTCCGCGTGGGTGCCCGCCAGAATTGCCTGCGGCTCGCCAGTCGCCTGCAATCTAAGTGATTCCCATTTGCGGCCGCGCCGCCACGAGAATTCCACTTTCAAATTGGAATCTCGATGTTCGATTTCATGTTTCATCGGTAACGCGAGATAATTCTCCCCGTAACATGCGCGCGCGACGAGTGCGATCGCGCGACGCGGGACAAGCTCGCGGACAAAAACTACACCGCGCCGCAAGGTGTCCGCCGATTTTCTCCTCACATAGAAACGCAAATTCACTTCTTCAAAGTTGCGGTGCAGAGGGACGGGAAGGCCGAGAAGACGCGTGTCCAGAAACAGAAATCCCACCACGCTGAGAAAGGTCTCACGATTATCGAAGTCGATCTCTGTGCCACGCGGAACCAAAGGCGCGAGCAGGCGAGGATCGACGACATAATTCAGCATGGCGAGGTAACGCCAGTTAGCAGTGAGAAATGGTTGCACGTTGTGATCCTGCGTTTTGAGCCGCGCGCTGTAGAATCAATCGGCAGTGCGAACACGATATCGCGCAGCAAATCGCTCAGACTCAGGAACAGGACTGAGGTCGGCGCGTTGCGTGGCGGAAATCCATTCGGACCAAGTTTCGTCTTGCTTGGTTGGCGCAGGTGGAATTTTCAACTCAATGAACTGCGACCCGCCTGGTTCATTACCGATCGAGGCAAGAAGCGATCTGGTCTTGCTGTGTGTCAATAACGGGACATTTCCCGGAATTGTGATGTGCTCGGCATCTTTTGTAAGCGCGCTCCAATCGATAAAAGCAAAACGACTTTGCCGATTATCAGTGTAAAGACTGACTCGGATGCTGTAACCATCGGGCTGGTCTGGAATTTGAAACGCCGCCGGCGCACGAAGCTCGAACTGCAACTCAAGTCGCTTGCCATCGATCCGCGGAGGTTTGTCCGATAACCCATACGGAACGCCTATCAGCAGACCGGCGAGACCACAGACAATTAGAAGCGACCAACCTTGCGCAATGAGGAACCCAGCAGGTCCTTGCCGTCGAACCAGGATGGACGAGACGCTTCCAACTACCAAACCCGCAAGAATCCCAAGAGGCACGCAAAGAAAAATGACGGTCATGCCCCGCTGACCTTCCATCTCCGGCACGTGCGCCAGCTTGGTCAAGTAATCGCCGACAAAGAACGCAAGAACGCAGCCGACAACTGCCGTCAAAAGCGCAACGAAGAAAGCACGGAGCAAGCGCATGAAGTGTTAGAGCCAGCTTTGGGTCGATCGAATCGTTCGACCCCGATCTGGGGTCACTGCAACAATTTTTCGAGGAACGGACTACGTTGCGTGCCGAGCGCAGTGGCCCGGGCGTAATGCTGTTTCGCGAGTTCTTTCGAGCCGGGCTGCGTAGTGATAAGAATGACCGCCAGATTGAAATGCGCATCGGCGTCGTCAGGATTGTTGGCCAGAGCCTGAAGGATTTCCTTTTCTGCCTCTTGCTGCCGCCCTTTTTGGCTGGCCGTGATGCCCAAATAATTATGAGCAGTAGCGCTCTTTGGATTGATCTCAATCGCCCTCGTTAACTCAACCAGCGCATCATCGAATTTTGATTGCCGATAATGAATGATTCCCAGTGTGGTGAGCACAAATTCATTGTCGGGCGCCATGGTCACGGCCTTTTTCAGCACCGACTCTGCAGGTCCCAATTTGCCGCTGCGAACGTAAACCACGCCAAGATTGCAAAGTGCGTCAAAGTTGTTGGGATCTTTCGTCAGGATATCCTGATACTGCTTTTCCGCCGTCTGATATTTGCGCTGGTCGAGATTTCTCCTAGCGACGCGCGCAAGATCCTGCAGTTGGTGTTGCTTTTCTTTTGTTAGTTCGCTTCCGCGCGCAGATTTTGCGTTCGTGTCTGGTTTGACGGCGGCAGCCGCATCCACCGGCAATTTTTTCTCAAAAAGGAAACTCGCGTTAAACACGCCATTTCGTTGGTCTGAAACTGAAACCACGGGTTGCCGCAGCAAAGCGAGTTCTTCGGTGCTTAGTTTTGCAACCGGCTGCGCCAGAAATTCGATCTGTCTGTTCAGCTTCTCCGATCTGATTTTTAATCTACTCAGCTCCGCCAACACCAGGTTCCTTGCCTCGTCACGACGCGTCTCTTCCTGGCGTTCGCGCACAACAATGTTTCGCAGGAGCTCATTTTCTCTCGCGAGCTGAGCGGACTCCTCGCTGTTTGCACCCGCCAGCTTCGCAGCTTGAAGGTCCATGCTTGCGTCGTCCAACTGAACGTCAAGCTCGGCAGCTCGCGCTGCCAAATAATCATTTCTTTTCTGGCTCTCGGCCAACTGCTGTTGAAGCTCTGCTAATTGCTGATTCATCTCGGCAAATTTCTCCGCCTTAACCGGGTCGCTCTCGCTAAGGGTTCGGACCTTTTCCTCCGCATTTGCCAATTTCTGTTGCAGATCGTCCTTCTCAGCCAGGAGTAGCTGGACGCCCTGTTCAGTTTCATTCGCGACTTCCAATTTGGCGAGCGCTTCATCACGCTGGTGCTCAAGCGCGGTGATTTGCTTACTCGCCGTGGCGAGTTTCGCCTGAGCATCGTCTCTTTGGTTTTGCGCTGTCAGACGCGCCTCATCGGCCGCGGCAAGGCCGTCTTTCAAATGGGCAACCTCGGCCCGCGACTGCTGCTGCTCCCTAACGCTGCTCTCCTGCGATGCCTGGGACGCTCTTAATGATTCCTCAGCTTGTGCAAGTTGATCACGCGTCTGATGTTCGGATTTCTTCGCTTTTTCGAGGTCGTCTTGTGCTTTTTCAAGTTTGGAATTTGTTTCCGTCAGGCGCGTGTTGACGGTTTCCTTTTCTATTCGTGCGGTTTCAAGTTCACTCCGCGCTTTGCCGAGTGCCGCCTGCAACTGATCGACCTTGTCGTGCAGTTTTTTTGTCGCCTCTTTGATCGCAGGATCGGGCGATGGCTGGGCTGTGGTTTCGCCCAATTGCGCGGCCACAACCTCGGGCCCGGGCTCGGACCAGCCATCACTCTCTGGCAGTGCAGGCGCAACTTCGGGCAGAGGACTTGAACTCGCCGTTAGCGCATTTTGCCTCGTTGTCCTCTCCTGGATTCGCAAGATGCCTTCGCTGATTTTACGGCCGCGATATTCCACGATTGCTGGCTGCCAGGCGGAATGCGATCTGCGCAACGCCTCGATGAGGCTTCCCGC
>WNFY01003571.1_pt1 | contig 18376 bp, 18 predicted proteins | sample 5400091 | NCBI WGS metagenome assembly WNFY01 (sample SAMN13153364, study PRJNA577476) | soil metagenome | isolation source: 60 cm soil or saprolite under grassland replicate 1 | place: USA:California | collected 2016-06-15
TAGAACCCGTGCCGCAGCCGGCGGCTCCGCCGACTCCCGTCGAAGCGCCGCGCGCGCCCGAGCCGGCAAAGCCGTCCGCGCCTTCCTCGAGCCGCGCGGAAGAGGTCTCGCCGCTTCGCGGAGGGGCGCTCCGGATCGCGGAGAACATGGAGGCGTCTCTCGCGGTCCCCACCGCGACCTCGCAGCGGCAGATTCCGATCAAGCTCTTAGACGAGAACCGGCGGCTGATCAACGAGTCCCGCGCGGCGAGCGACGAGTCGAAGATCTCCTTCACGCAGCTCGTCGCGTGGGCGATCGTGCAGGCATTGACGGAGTTTCCGCGCGTCAACGACGCCTACGACGCCTCGGGGGGGACGCCGGTACGGATCCGCCGCGACGAGATCCGGTTCGGGCTCGCCGTTGACGTGGAGAAATCGGACGGCTCGCGCACTCTCCTCGTCCCGAACGTCCGGGGGGTCGAGAAGATGGGCTTCGCCGAGTTCGCCGCCGCGGTCGACGACGTGGTCGACCGCTCCCGGAAGGGAAAGCTCCAGGTGGCCGACTTCGAGGGCACGACCATCTCTCTCACGAACCCCGGCACGCTCGGCACCACGGCGTCGGTCCCGCGCCTCCTGCCGGGACAGGGTCTGATCGTCGCGACCGGCGCCATCGGCTATCCCGCGGAGTTCGCGGCGATGGCGCCCGAGACGCTGTCGCAGCTCGCAGTCAGCAAAGTGGTCACCTTCACGTCCACGTACGACCACCGGATCATCCAGGGCGGGGAGTCGGGCGCCTTCCTCGGAAGGATCGAGGAGCTCCTGCTCGGCCGGGACGGCTTTTACGAGGAGGTTTTCTCGGATCTCGCTCTCCCGCACAAACCGCTGCACTGGGCCGTGGACCGAAACTCCGCGTTCGGTCAGCGCGACGAGATCGAGAAGCAGGCACGCGTGCTCGAGCTCATCAACGCGTACCGCGTGCGCGGCCACCTGATCGCCGACGTCGACCCGCTCCGAATGGTCCCCGTGCACGAGCACCCGGAGCTCGACCTGGAAACCTACGGGCTGACGATCTGGGACCTCGATCGCGAGTTCTGGACCGGCGGCTTGAAGGGCGGCGAGCACATGCCGCTCCGGGAAATCATCGGCGTGATGCGCCGGGTCTACTGCGGCAAGGTCGGCATCGAGTACCGTTTCATCTCGAACCCCGCCGAGAAGGAGTGGATCCGCCAGCAGGTCGGCGCGCCTCCGGAGGCCCCGCCGCGCGAGGTCCGGCGCCGGATCTTCGAGAAGCTTCTTGCCGCGGAGACCTTCGAGCGTTTCCTGGGCACGAAGTACATCGGACAGCGCCGCTACTCGATCGAGGGGTGCGAGGTGGTCATCGCGCTCCTCGACCAGCTGCTCGAGGGCGCGGGCGAGCGCGGAGTGGAAGAGGTCACGATCGGGCTCACGCACCGCGGGCGGCTGAACATCCTCGCCAACGTGGTCGGGAACTCGACCGAGCGGATCTTCGCCGGCTTCGAAGGGACGGTGCACCCCGACTTTCCGGCCGACGAAGGGGACGTCAAGTACCACCAGGGGGCGGAGGGGACCCACGAGACCGCTACCGGGCGAAAAGTCGCGATCACCGTGCCGTCGAACCCCTCGCACCTGGAGGCGGTCGACCCGGTCGTCGAAGGAATGGTCCGCGCCAAGCAGGACCGCCGCGGCCACGGGCCGGAGGCGTGGGAGCGCGTGCTCGCGGTGATCCTCCACGGCGACGCGGCGTTCGCGGGTCAGGGGATGGTTGCGGAAGTCTTCAACCTCGCGCAGCTCCGCGGCTTCCGGACCGGCGGGACCATCCACCTGATCGTCAACAACCAGATCGGCTTCACGACGCCTCCGGCCTCGGGGAGATCGTCGCTCTATTCGACCGACGTCGCGAAGATCAACCAGGTCCCGATCTTCCACGTCAACGCCGACGATCCGGAGGCGGCTCATCGCGTCCTCCGGATCGCGCTCGACTACCGCCAGGAGTTCCACAAGGACGTCGTGATCGACCTGATCGGCTTCCGCCTGCACGGCCACAACGAGGGGGACGAGCCGACCTATACGCAGCCGCTAATGTACAAGCGCATCCAGGAGCACCCGGGCGTGCGGTCGCTCTACGCGCGGAAGCTGGTCAAGGAAAAGGTGCTGACCGAACCCGAAGTCGCCGAGCTCGAAGAGCGGCAGAAGGCCGCCTATGAATCCGCGCTGGCCAAGGCAAAGGAAATCGCCTTACGGCAGAAGGTCGAGCCTGCGACCACTGTGGCCCCCGACTCACGGCTCATGCCTTCCGAAGTCTCCACCGCCGTCCCCCGCGAAACGCTCTCTCGCATCGGCCGGGCGCTCACGACCGTGCCTGCCAACTTTCACCTGAACCCGAAGATGGTGTCGCAGCTCGCGCGCCGCGGGAAGATGGCCGAGGGCGCGCAGCCACTCGACTGGTCCACGGCGGAGGCGCTCGCGTTCGGGTCGCTCCTGCTCGAAGGCACGCCGATCCGCCTGACCGGGCAGGACACCAGCCGCGGGACGTTCTCCCAGCGGCACGTCGTCTTTCACGACACCTCGACCGGCGACACTTGGACGCCGCTCTCCGATCTCGATCCCGCGCAGGCGGTGCTCGCGGTTTACGACAGCCCGCTGTCGGAGGAGAGCGTCCTCGGCTTCGAGTACGGCTACAGCGTCGAAGCTCCCGACGCGCTCGTTCTCTGGGAAGCGCAGTACGGCGATTTCGCCAACGGCGCCCAGGTCGTCATGGACCAGTTCGTCTCTTCCGCCGAGGACAAGTGGCGGGAGGTGTCGCGACTGGGGCTGCTGCTGCCGCACGGCTACGAAGGGCAGGGTCCCGAGCACTCGAGCGCCCGGATCGAGCGCTACCTGCAGCTCTGCGCCGAAGACAACATGCAGGTCGCAAACGTCACGACGCCCGCGCAGTACTTCCACCTGCTGCGACGCCAGATGCGGCAGCCGCACGGCAAGCCGCTCGTCCTCTTCACGCCGAAGAGCCTCCTGCGCCTTCCCGCCTCGTTCTCTCCGCTGGAGGATCTGGCGCGCGGAATCTTTCAAACCGTGCTCGACGACGCCGAGGTCTCCGATCGCGCCGTGGTCTCGCGCGTCCTTCTCTGCAGCGGAAAGGTCTCCTACGACCTCGCCGCCGCGCGCGCGCAGAGGAAGGATCTATCGACTGCCATCGTGCGGGTCGAGCAGCTTTATCCGTTCCCGGAGGAGAGACTTCGCCTGACGTTGTCCGGGTATCCGTCGGCCCGGGACGTGGTGTGGGTCCAGGAGGAGCCGAAGAACATGGGTGCGTGGACGTTCATCCAGCCGCTCCTGGCCGAGGTCCGGCCTGTGGAAACGGCGCTGTGGTACGCCGGGCGCGCGCCCTCCGCGTCGCCGGCGACCGGCTCAGCTTCCGTGCACAAGCGGGAGCTCGCGGAGCTCCTGGAAGAGGCGTTCGGTCGGTAGCAATCGCCAGCCGTCATGTTTGAGCACAGCTCCGGGCCGCTGCTGCCGAGAACGGCTTTTCTTCGCCGGCTCGCGATCAGTCTCCTGACCGGAATTGTTCTCATCTTCGTGGCGCTCGGCATCGGCATGGTCGGCTACCACGGCTTCGAGAAGATGTCGTGGATCGACGCGTTCACGAACGCGGCGATGATCCTGTCCGGGATGGGCCCTCTGGGGCCGCTCACGACGAACGCCGGGAAGCTCTTCGCGGGTTTCTATGCGCTTTTCAGCGGCATTTTCTTCATCGCCGTCGCAGGGATCGTTCTGGCTCCGGCCGTGCACCGCTTTCTGCACAGGTTTCACCTGGAGAAGAAAACACCCGAATCCGAGTAGCGGGCGTTACTTCCGCTTCTTCCGCATCTTCTCGAGCGCTGCCTTGAACACCTCTCGCGGGATCTTGCGGTAGTCGGAGAACTCACCGGCGCCGGCGAGCCACTCGCCTCCGTCCATCGTGATGCAGTCCCCGGTCTGGTAGGGGCGGGCACAGGTCGCTCAAGAGAAACGTCACCAGGTTCGCGAGCTCTTCCGCGGTGCCGAGCCGGCCCAGCGGGATGCGGTCGATCGTGTTCTTTTCCGCCTCCGGGAACGCCATCAGCCGCGACCAGGCGCCTTCCGTCGGGATCGGGCCGGGCGCGACCGCGTTCAGACGGATGCCGGCGTGTCCCCACTCGACGGCGAGCGAGCGTGTCATGGCGAGCACGCCGGCTTTCGAGCACGCGGAGGGGAGCGCGAAGCCCGTGCCGGTCCAGGCATAGGTCGTCACGACCGACACGATCGAGCCCTTCGCCTTGCGCTCGAGCAGGTGCCGGCCCACCGCGAGCGTGCAGTAGACCGAGCCGTGCAGCACCGTTCGCACGACTGCGTCGAAACCGTTCGGGGTCAGGTCCTCGGACGTGACGAGGAAGTTGCCAGCCGCATTGTTGACGAGCGAGTCGACCTTGCCGAAACGGGAGATCGCATGCGCCACGAGCTTCTCGACCTCGTCGGGCTCGCGCACGTCCGCGGGTAGGAAATCCACCTCGCCCCCTTCGCGGGCCACGTCTCCGATCTCGCGCGCCCCTTTCTCGAGCCGATCGAGCGTCCGGCCGGCGATCGTGACCTTCGCGCCGTGGGCCGCGAACTTCTTCGCCATCGCCAGGCCGAGCCCGGAGCCGCCGCCGGTGACCAAGACCGATTTCTCCGCGAGGATTTTCGGGTCGAACATGACGAGTCCCTCCGGCGTTACGATGAATGAAGGGAGAAGATATGGCAGAACCCGATCTCGATCGGCGCTCGATCCTTCTCTGGGCGGCCGGCATTCCCGCGGTGATTGCGCTGGCCGCTCGACGCGCCTTCGCCTCCGAGTGCGCGGTGACCCAGCAGGACTTTCTGGGCCCGATGTACGTCCCCGGCGCGCCCCGCCGGACCGCGCTCGCCCCGCCGAACGAACCGGGCGAGCGGGTCCGGATCCACGGGACGGTCTTCGGTCCCGATTGCAAGAGTCCTCTGCCGAAGGCGCTCGTCGACGTCTGGCACGCCGACGCGAAGGGCAATTACCACGGGGCGAGCGAGTCGTACCGACTGCGAGGCCAAATGTTGACCGACGAACGGGGCGAGTACGAATTCGACAGCGTGAAGCCGGGCAACTACGGCGACTCGAGGGGCATGCGGCCCGCCCACTTCCACATGACGATCTCGAGCCCGGGGCACGAGCCTCTGACGACGCAGCTCTACTTCAAGGGGGATCCATACCTCGGACACGACATGTGCGGCCCCGCCTGCCACTCCGACGACCCGCACCGGATCATCGAGCTCGTGAGGCAGCCGAAGGGTCTTCTGGGAACTTTCGACGTCGTCTTGAAGGCGGCGCGGGGGTAGAACCTCGCGGCTGCGGGATGGCGCCGCGTCGCGAGGGCCGCTGAGACCTCAGCGAACCATTGTGGACGAAGCCGGCGTGCCGCGCAGAATTCCGGCCACGCTCAGGTCCTCGTCAACGTCGGGCCAGTGGATACCTTCGCCGTCACCAAGAAGCTCCCACTTCGAGCGCTGGGCTGGCGAAGCGTGTAGCAACCGCGGGAACCAGACCAGCGGCACGCTGATTCGACGACCGTCGGCCAACGATACGGTGAGTTCATCCTCGGATACCGAGAGGTCCCGAGCTCGAGGATTCACTACTCTCAGTTCGGCTTCGTCTCGGTAATGCGGACCTCCGGGACGGCCGCCTTTCGCACGAGGAACGTCTCGTGCACCGCGGGCGCCTCGCCCAGGCGAATCCGGACCGCATAGGCGCCTTCGGTCGTCAGGAGCGCCGGTCCCATCACCACCGGAAACCAGATCGTGCGCCCCGGCTCCCCCTCGTAATTCAGCTCTCCGTTCGCGTCCAGGAGCTGATTGCCCTGCGGGTCCGCGACGGAGACCGCGAACGGATACCGGCCGGTCGAGATCACCCGGGCCTTGATCGCGAGGCCGAGCGAGCGCATCTGCAAAGGGAGCTTCACGACCTGGACGACGTCCGAGTAGACGCCGATCAAGAGCAGCTTCCCGTTGTTTTCGAAGCGCACGTCGTCGCAGACGACGAGCGAGTCGAACAGGATTCCGTGCTCCGAGTCCGACATCAGCGCAGGTACCTGTCGAACCACTCGACCAGCCGCCGGTCCCGGTCGAGCTGGTGCTTCGGGTCAGTTATCCCGTGACCTTCATTCTCGTAGATGACGAGGGTCGTCGGTACCCCGAGCGTCTTCAACGCGTGCCAGAACTCGTAACCCTGCGGCGTCGGAACTTCGGAGTCGCGATCGCCGTGGAGGACGAGCGTGGGCGTCTTCGCTTTTTTGATGAACGTGATCGGCGAGGACCGGGCGTAGACGTCCGGGGCGTCGTAGACAGACGCGCCGAAGAACGGCAGGAGCCACTGATCGATGCGGTTCTGGCCGTAGTAGCTCTGCCAGCTCACGATCCCCGCGCCGGCCACCGCGGCTCGATACCGGTTCGTCTGCGTCACCGCCCACATCGTCATGTACCCGCCGTAGCTCCAGCCGCAGATCCCCAGCCGCTTCGGATCGATCGGGGCGGCGGCGAGCACGGCATCCACTCCCCGGTCGATGTCGCGGAAGTCGCCGTGTCCGAAGTCCTTCACGTTGCCGCGCGTGAACGCCTCGCCCTGACCGAAGCTCCCGCGCGGATTGGGCAGGAACACGAAATAGCCCTGGCTCGACAGGACCGCGGCCCAGCGCGAGGGCCACCCCGGCGTGGCAACGGCCGAAGGACCTCCGTGGACAGACACCACCATCGGAGACCTTCGGCCCGCGTCGCGATCGAGCGGCGAGAGGAGCCAGCCCTGCACTCCCAGTCTGTCGCTCGTCCACTTGAGGCTCCGGGCCTCTCCCCACAGAGGTCGGATTCCGGCGTTCGAATGCGTCGAGGGGGTCCACGCGCCGATCGGTCCGGCGACGACCTCCGGGGCCTGCGAGAACGAGGACCGGATCGCTGCGCTGGCAGGCCCCTCTCTCGCGGCCGAGAACTTCGCAACGACGGCAGGGCCGCGCCAGAGCGTGCGGATCTTCCCGGAGAGGTCGAGCGCCGCGACGCCCTCGTCGCCGTCGACGTACTCCGTAAACAGGATCTCGCCGGGGGAACGCCAGAAGAGCGCCGACGCGGACGCCTTCATCCCGTGGGTGCGGTTCCTGGGAGTCCCTCCCGCCGCCGGAACGGTCCAGATGTCGCCGCCCGTTGAGCCTTCGTCGCTCATGATCCCGTGGATCACGGCGATCTCGCTTGCGTCCGGAGACCACCGCGGGCAGGCGATCTGGTAGGGCGGCTTCCAGATGGACGACGCCCGCCCGCTCCCGACGTCCACGGTATAGAGCTGCGCGATCCAGTAGTTGTTCGTGCCCGAGCCCTCCGCGGCTTCGGCGGCGAACCGCTTTCCGTCGGGCGACCAGTCGTAGTCGTAGACGTACAGATTCGCGGGGGAGACCTGCCGCATCTTGCCGGTCGCGACGTCGACAACCGCGATTCGCTGCTCTTCGATCGTCTCGGCGACGACGCCGGCGTCCGGCTTGTACGCGATCAGCGCGCCCGTCTCCTGCGCCGAGCCCTCGACGAAGAGAAACGCGATCGAGCGGCCGTCCGGCGACCAGCGGACGTCGGAGATCTGTCCCGTGGCGTGCGTGATCTGCCGGGGCGGCCCTCCCGCGGCCGGCGCCACCCAGACCTGCGCCTGCCGCACTTTGGCGGCGTCGGACCGGAACGCGAGGAATCGGGAGTCCGGCGACCAGGCCGGCCACCGTTCGTCGCGCGCGCGGCCTTCTTGGGCGCCGGTGACCCGCCGCGGCGACTGTGCCGGCCTGGAGAGATCGGCGACCTCCACGGCCGCGAGCTTCAAGGCGCCGTTCGCGTCTTTCAACTTCCGGACCCATGCCACGCGCTTTCCGTCGGGTGATATCGCCGTCCCGTCGAACTCCTGGACGTTCTGGAGCGTCGAAAGGACGGACTCGACGGAAGGCTTGCGGGCCCCGGACGCCGGGAGCGGGCAGATCGCGATCGCGAGAGCCGCGAGGATTTTCTTCAGGATAGATCCAACCACACGCTCTTGACCTGCGTGTACTCCTCGAGCGCGTAATGGCCGCGCTCGCGGCCGAAACCGGACTCCTTGTAGCCGCCGAAGGGCAGTCCGGGGTCGTAGAAGTTGTACGCGTTGACCCAGACCGTCCCCGCCTTCAACGCCTTCGCGGTCCGGAGCGCCTTCTTGACGTCCTTCGTCCACACGGCGGCGGCGAGCCCGTAGATCGTCGAGTTGCCGACCGCGACCGCTTCGGCCTCGTCCCGGAACGTCAGCGCTGCAAGCACCGGCCCGAAAATTTCTTCGCGCGCGATCCGCATCTCGGGCTTCACCGCGTCGAACACGGTGGCCTCGAAGAACGCCCCCTTGCCGTCGACCGAAGCCCGGTTGCCGCCGGCGACCAGCTTCGCTCCGTCGCTTTTCCCGCTCTCGACGTATCGCTCCACGTTCTCCCGCTGCTTCTCGGAGACGAGGGAGCCCAACCGCGTCTTGGGGTGGAGCGGGTCCGCCGGAGCCATCTTCTTTGCACGGTCGACGACCTTTTCGAGGAGCGCGTCGTGGACGGACTCTTCGACGAGCAGTCGTGACCCGGCCGAGCAGAGCTCCCCCTTGCCGTAGAAGATCGCGTTGATCGCGCCTTTCGCGGCGGCGTCCAAGTCCGCGTCGGCGAAGACGACGTTCGGCGACTTGCCGCCGAGCTCCATCGAGACGCGCTTCATGGTCCCCGCGGCCGCGCGCAGGATCTTCTTGCCGGTCTCGGTCTCTCCTGTGAAGGAAATCTTGTCGATGCCCGGGTGCTCGGCCATCGCGTTGCCGACCGTTGCGCCCGGACCCGGAATGACGTTGAAGGCGCCAGCGGGAAGACCGGCCTCTCGAAGGAGGTCGGCGAAGAGGAGGGCGGTCAGGGGCGTGAGCGACGCCGGCTTCAGGACCACTGTATTGCCGAGCGCGAGCGCCGGAGCGATCTTCCACATCGCCTGCAGGAGCGGGAAGTTCCACGGCGTGATCGCCCCGACGACGCCGACCGGCTCGCGCAGCGTCAAGAGCATCGCGTCCGGGCGGGCCGGATACGTGTCGCCGTACAGCTTGTCCGCCGACTCGCCGAAGTAGGAGAGCGCGTCGGCCGCCGCGGGCATGTCGATCTTCGCGGACTCGAAGATCGGCTTGCCGTTGTCGAGCGTCTCGATCCGCCCGAGCTCCTCGGCCCGGGAGAGGAGCATCTCCGCGGCCCGGATCAGGATCCGGCCGCGTTCCCGCGGCTTCATCGAGGCCCACGGTCCGGACTCGAACGCCTGGCGGGCCGCGGCGACCGCGCGGTCGAGGTCTTCCCGTCCGGCCTCCGCGATCTGCCCGAGGGTCTCGCCGGTCGCGGGGTTCGTGGTCGCGAAACGTTTTCCGGAGGCGGAGGGAACGAACTCGCCGCCGATGAAGAGGTCCGTTTTGATCGCCAGGCCGGGGACCGTCTCCGCGGCCATTACCGTCCCTTGAATTTCGGGACCCGTTTCTCCTGGTTCGCCGCGATCCCTTCCTTCGCGTCCTCGCTCTGGAAAAGGAGCTGCTGCAGCTCCCGCTCGACCGCGAGCGCCGACTCGAGCGGCAGGTCCCAGCCGGACTGCACCGACCGCTTGATGCGGCCGACAGCTTTGGACGCCTTGTTCGGCGGGACGAACTGGCGGGCGTAGTCCATCACCTGCTCCCACCACTCTGCGGCGGTCGCGTCGATGACCTGGTTCACGAGACCCAGGTCGTACGCCTCCTCGAAGGAGAACGTGTTGCCGGTGATCATGAGCTCGATCGCGCGCGACTTGCCGATCAACTTTCCCAGGCGGGCCGTGCCGCCGGTGCCCGGCAGCACCCCCAGAGTGACCTCCGGCAGACCGATCTTGCCGGCGTCCTTCCGCGCGAGGCGGATGTCGGCGGCCATCGCGATCTCGAGGCCGCCGCCGACCGTGTGCCCGTTCAGCGCGGCGAGCACGAGCTTCGGCGTGTGCTCGAGTCGGAGCAGGGTCTCGTTGGCGTGCAGGCAGAAGAAGTACTTGAAGCCGGGCGTGACCGCGTTCAGCATCCCGATGTTCGCGCCGGCGGAGAAGAAGCGATCGCCCTTGCCGCGGAGGACGATCACGTGGACGTCGTCGTCGAAGCGCGCCTTCAGCACGGCGTCGTCGAGCTGCCGCATCATCGCGTACGTGTAGGTGTTCGCCGGCGGGTCGTCCATCTCGATGACGGCGATGCCGGCGTCGGCGCGGTAGTGGACGACTTCGTGGTCGAGGGCGGCGCTCGTCCAGTCGCGCGTTTGAACGGGGGTGCTCATGGGGCCTCCTGATTACGTGTTTCCTCGAAAATCGTATCAGAGCGTCGCATCCACCCACTCACCCGTGCCGTCGGGGCGGATCTCCTTCTTCCAGATGGGCACGGTCGTCTTGATTCGGTCGATCGCCGCGCGGCACGCCGCGAAAGCGTCGTCGCGATGCGGCGCGGTCGCGAGGACGGCGACCGAGGCCTCTCCGACCTCGAGATGTCCGATTCGGTGCTGGATGCGCACGCGAACCTCCGGCCAGTCGCGGGAGAGACCGTTCGCGATCCGAGCCAGCTCCGATTCCGCCATCGCGGCGTAAGCCTCGTAGTCGATCGCCACCGTCCCACGGCCGCCGCTCTCGTTGCGCACCACGCCGACGAAAACGCAGAGCGCTCCATCGGTCCGACGCGCTTCCTTCAAGAGAGCCGCCACGTCGATCGGACTCCTCGTCAGGTGCGTTTCCATCAGCCTCCCGCCACGGGAGGGAGGAAAGCGACTTCATCTCCCTCGTGGAGCTCCGTTTCGGCCGAGGCGTACTCGCGGTTGACGGCCGCCGGCGGCATGGCCCCGAATCTCGCAAAATAAGGGACGTCTCCGGCGAGCGCCTCCCAGAGGTGCCGGACCCGGCTCCCGGGCGGCATCCGCCGGGTTTCCTCTTCGCGGTTGACTGCATCCCGGAACGACGCGAAGTAGAAAACGCGAACCTGCATGGAGGCCGAAGTTTACCTTCCGGAGGTGCAACGATTTGACACCTGACCGACCGGTCAGTTACGTTCCTTCCGGAATGAACGGGAGAGTCCCGGAGCGCGAAGAGCAGCGCCGACTGGCGCTTTTCAAAGCCGCGTTCCGCGAGGTCGCCGAGAAAGGCTTCGCCGAGGTCACGCTCGACGACATCGCGCGCCGGGCGGGCGTGTCGAAGGGTGTCACCCTGTACTACTTCGCCTCGAAGGAGGATCTCTTCCGGCGGCTCTTCGGATGGCTCGTGGATTCGATCCACGCACGCATGCGCGAAGCGGTCTCGGAGCGAACCGACCCGGTCGAAAAACTCCAGGCCTTGGTCGCGATCACCTTCCCGTCGCCGTCGAAGAACCGCGCGTTCTTCCGGACGTTCGTCGACTTCTGCGGGCTCGCGGCGCGCCGCGAAGGCTTTCGCGAGGTGACCGCCCGTTTCTACGAGGGATGCCGCGAGATCGACGGCGCGATCGTGGAGGATGGGATGCGGCGCGGCGTCTTCGTGATCCGTGATCCAGTCTCCGCGGCGTCGACTTTGCGGGCGATCTTCGACGGGCTCATGATGCAGTGGCTCGCGGAAGCCGATCCGGAAGTCACGTTCCCCGCGTATCGCCAGCGTTGCGAGCGCGAGCTGATTCAGTACCTCGTGGCAGGATCGAACCCCCTTCGGGGATCCGACGGGGAGGGATCTGACCCCCTGCGGGGATCAGACGGGGAGGGATCTGACCCCCTACGGGGATCAGACCCCATACAATCCGCCGCGTCATGAGCGACCCGGCGCGTGCCGTCTTTCCGAAGCGAATCCTGCTCGCCGCCCCGCGCGGCTTCTGCGCCGGGGTCGTGCGGGCGATCGACGTCGTCGACCTGGCGCTCGAGTGCGTCGATCCTCCGCTCTACGTGCGCAAGGAGATCGTTCACAACCTCCACGTCGTGCGCGGATTCGAGCAGCGGGGCGTCCGTTTCGTCGACGAGCTTGACGAAGTTCCGGACGGCGCGACCGTGATCTTCTCGGCCCACGGCATTGCCCCGCGCGTTCGCGAAGATGCCGCCCGCCGCGGGTTGAACGTCATCGACGCGACGTGCCCGCTCGTGACGAAGGTCCACCTGGAAGCAGTCCGCTTCGCCCGGCTCGGATACTCGATCGTTCTGATCGGCCACCGCGGCCACGAGGAGGTGGAAGGCACGATGGGCGAGGCTCCGGCGCGGATTGCGCTCGTCTCTTCGGTCGCCGAGGCGCAGGCCGTCGTCGTCCCCGACCCCGAGCGCGTCGCGTACATCACGCAGACGACGCTTTCGATGGAGGATACGCGTCCGATCGTCGAGACGCTGAAGCGGCGCTTCCCGAAGATCCAGGCGCCGGCGAAGGACGACATCTGTTACGCGACACAAAACCGCCAGCTGGCCGTCCGCGCGCTCGCGAGGCAGGCGCCGGTCATCCTCGTGATCGGCTCGAAGAACTCGTCCAACTCGAACCGGCTCGTCGAAGAAGCGCTCCTTGCCGGATCGAAGGCTTATCTCGTCGACGACGCGTCGGGCGTCGATCCGGCCTGGCTCGAAGGCGCGGACACCGTCGGCGTGACGTCGGGGGCATCGGCGCCGGAGTTCCTGGTCGATCAGATCATCGCGAACCTGAAGTCGCTCGGCGCGCAGGAAGTGGAAGACCTCGTCTCGATCGAGGAAGACGTCCACTTTCCCCTTCCCGTCGACCTCGCCCGCGTTCTCCGCGGGAGCCCGGCGCTTCCGAGCATCTCCGGCTAGAAGAGGTCCGACGTCGTGCCCGAAGGCCGCCGGCTCGAGGGTAGGGTTGCCCTCGTCACGGGGGCTTCGCGCGGGATCGGGGAAGCGATTTCCCGGCGCCTGGCTGCCGACGGCGCCCGGGTCGCTCTCGCGGCGCGCGAGGAAGAGGCCTGCCGCCGGATCGCGGGGGAGATCGAGGCCGCCGGCAGCGAGGCGATTGCGCTTCGATGCGACGTGACCGACTCGCGGTCGATTGCGGAGACGATCGCGGCGGTCGTCTCGCGGTGGAGCCGGATCGACGTTCTCGTGAACAACGCCGGCCTCGGCGATCCGACCCCGCTCGACGATCCGGACGACTCGCGCTGGGACGCGATCATCGCGACCAACCTGACGGCGGTCTTTCGCGTGACGCGCGCGGCGCTCCCGCACCTTTCCGAGGGCGCGCGGATCATCAACCTGTCGTCGGTCGTGGGACGGTTCGGGGTGGCGCGGATGGGCGCCTACTCCGCGACAAAACACGGCGTGATCGGCCTCACGCGCACGTTCGCTCTCGAGCTCGCGCCTCGCGGGATCACCGTCAACGCCATGTGCCCGGGCTGGGTCGAGACGGAAATGGCGCGGGACGGTTTCCGCCGGATCGGGGCTCACCGGGGAGGCGGAGAGGAGGAAGGGCGTCGACTCGCTGCGGAGATGGCGCCGCTCGGACGCGTGATCGAGCCGGAGGAGGTCGCCGGGCTCGCGTCCTACCTGGCCTCGGCGGAGGCGAGATCCATCACGGGCCAGGCGATCGTTCTGGACGGGGGGCAGGTCATGCCATGATGACGGGACACGGAACCCGGGCCGCGGGATACGCAGAAAAAGGGGGGAAGATGAACACCGAACAATTCCTCGAGACTCTCGATGCTCTCGTTGCCGACAAGCACCTTCTGAAGCACCCCTTCTACACGCTCTGGAGCGAAGGAAAGCTGACCCTGGAAAACATCCGCGAGTACGCGGTCTCGTACTACCCGCACGTGGCCGCGTTTCCGACCTACGTCTCGGGAGTTCACTCGGGATGCGACGATCCGGCGCTCCGGCGGGAGCTCCTCGACAACCTGATCGAGGAGGAGGGCGGTCCCGCGAACCATCCCGCCCTCTGGCGGCGCTTTGCCGCGGCCTTAGGCGCCCGCGAAACCGATCTCTCGACGCGGCCCCGCACGCCCGAGGTCGCTTCGGCAATCGCCGAATTTCGCCGCGCGACGCGCGAGGGCTCGGTCGCGGAAGGGCTGGCGGCCCTCTACGCGTACGAGTCGCAGATCCCCGAGATCTCCCGCACGAAGCGGGAAGGTCTCGCTGCCTTCTACCGAATCGAGGACGCCCACGCCGTCCGGTTCTTCACCGTCCACGAGGAAGCCGACCTCTGGCATCGCCAGGTCGAGCGTGAGTCGCTCGGGCGCGTGGCGACGACGGCGGCCGACCAGGAGAGCGCGCTCGAGGCGGCGACACGCTGTCTCGACGCGCTCCATCGCGTGCTCGACGGAGTGATGCGCGAAAACGGCCTCGCGGCGTAGGCCTTTGGCGGGAGTCGTGCGGGTGCGCGCGATCCTGTTCGACGCGGGGGCGACGCTCGTTCACCCGGATCCTCCGGTCGAGGCGATCTATTCGCGCGAGTTCTCCGCGGACGGGGCATGGTTTGCGGAGGAGGACCTCGCCCGCGCGTTGACGAGGGCGTGGGAGGAAGTCCACGCGAACCCGGCTTCGGATCGCTACGGCGGCGTGCGCGGAGAGGCGGAGTTCTGGCAGGCGTTCCTCTCCCGCGTGCGTTGCCTGCTGGACGGCGGGACGCTCTCCGCCGCCGCCTTCGAGCGGCTCGCGCGGCACTTCCGGAGCGCGGACGCGTGGGCGATCTACGACGACGTCGTCCCGACGCTCGAAGAGCTCGCGCGGCGCGGCCTCCGGCTGGCGGTGGTCTCGAACTGGGACTCCCACCTCCCGACGCTCCTCGCGGAGCTCGGTCTCGACCGCTTCTTCCCGGTCATTGCGGTGTCGGCCATCGAAGAGATCGGAAAGCCCGATCCCGAAATCTTCCTCCGCGCCTGCCGGCGTCTCGACGTCGAACCGGCAGAGGCGCTCCACGTGGGCGATTCCGTCTCGGAAGACTTCGAGGGAGCGCGCTCCGCGGGCCTCGAAGCGCTGCTCCTCGACCGGCGGAATGCCTGTCCCGAGATCGAAGACCGGATCCTCACGCTCGCGCAGATCCCCGGCCGGCTCGGATGAAGTCTCCTTGACCCCGTTTGCTATCCTGCCGGCAAGTTGAGCTTTCCGGAAGGGCTCTTCCGCACCAAGTCCCTCGACGAGATGATCGCCGAGACCGAGGAGCCGGAGCACCGGCTCCGGAAGGCGCTCGGTCCCGGAAACCTGATCGCGCTCGGAATCGGCGCCATCATCGGCGCCGGCATCTTCGCGACGATCGGGACGGCGACGGCGGGAGACGTCTACCGACCCGGCGCCGGTCCTGCGCTGATGCTGTCCTTCGTCTTGACGGCGATCGTCTGCGGCTTCACCGCGCTCTGTTACGCGGAGTTTGCTTCGATGGTGCCGGTCGCGGGCTCCGCGTACACGTACTCGTACGCGACCCTCGGGGAGCTGATCGCCTGGATCATCGGATGGGACCTGATCCTGGAATACGCGATCGGAAACGTCGCGGTCGCGATCTCGTGGGCGAACTACTTCAACACGCTCCTGGAAGGGATGGGGATTCATCTTCCCCGCTGGCTCACGATCGATTACCACACCGCGCATTCCAAGATGCCGGAGGTCGTCGCCGCCGCACCGCACGTCTTCGGAGTCCCGATCGTCCTGAACATCCTGGCTTTCGCGATCGTCGCCGCGATCACCACCGTGCTCGTCTGGGGGATCCGCGAGTCCGCGTCGTTCAACTTCTGGATGGTCGCGATCAAGCTCGTCGTGCTCGGATTCTTCGTTTTCGTCAGCTTCCATTTCGTCAAGCCCGCGAACTGGACGCCTTTCGCGCCAAACGGGTTTTCCGGGATCGCCGCCGGCGCGGCGATCGTCTTCTTCGCCTACATCGGGTTCGACGCGGTCTCGACCACGGCCGAGGAGGCGCGCAACCCGAAACGGGACATGCCGATCGGCATCATCGGCTCGCTCATCATCTGCACGGTCATCTACATCCTGATCGCCGCAGTGTTCACCGGGATGATCCCGTACGCAGCTTTGCGCCAGACGCTGGCGACCGAGCAGGCGGAACCGCTCACGCTCGCCATGAAGTACGTCGTGATGCCCAACTGGATGGTGGGCGTCGTGGCATTCGGGTCGGTGGTCGCGCACACGGCCGTGCTGCTCGTCTTCCAGCTCGGCCAGCCGCGCATCTTCTTCGCGATGGCGCGGGACGGCCTCCTGCCGCCGGTCTTCGCGCGGGTGCATCCGAAGTTCCGCACCCCGCACGTGACGACGATCCTGACGGGAGTCGCCGTCGGCGTCACCGCCATGTTCACGACTCTCGACGAGATGGTGAACCTGACCAACATCGGGACGCTCTTCGCCTTCATCCTGATCTGCATCGGGATCGTCATCCTGCGGTTCAAGGATCCGCACCGGGAGCGGCCGTTCCGCGTCCCCTTCGGCCCGGTCCTCCTGCCCGCGCTCGGGATCCTCTCGTCGCTCGGCCTGATCTACTACCTGCCGCCCTCCTCGTGGTGGCGCTTCGTCGCGTGGCTCGGAGTGGGAGCCGTCATCTACCTTCTCTACGGCTATCGGCACAGCCGGATGCGGCATCCTCGGACACCTCCGGCGCCTCCCACCTACAACCCGGCGGCCATCCCGCCTCCGGAGGCGCAGGGCTGAAGATGGGCTCCTCGGTCGCCTCCGAAGGCGCCGTGCTACCCTCGAATCGGAGGTGACATCGATGTTTCGTCGGCTCTCCCTCGTCCTCGCCGCGCTCTTCTTTTCTCAGCTCCTCTCCGCCGAAATCGTCACGCAGAAGTTCAACTGGTCGCCGGTCAACGGCATCCAGCGTCTGCGATTCGACTGGAACGACCTCGCCATTTCGGAAATCCGGTTCGATCTCGGGGACACGTTCAAGCCGCTCCGGGTATCGAGCGCGAAGGCGGTCGTCCGCGTCGACAACAACTCCGCCCGCGACCAGGAAGTGGGCGTCGCCCTCGCGATCTTCGACGCCGACGGCACGATGCTCGCGGCGGGCAGCGGCGGGATCAAGGTCGGCGACCTCGACAAAGGGGAGCGCGACTCGTTCACCGTCCGCTTCCCCTACGTCTACCGCAACCTGAAGAGCGCGAGCTATTTCTATCTGACGGTCGAGACGAAGCCGACGGGCAAGTGGAAGTACCAGCCGAAAGCGAAGCCGACGGAGCCTCCGTCGGCGCAGTAGCGCCTTAGAAAGCGGTCCCGGGCACGTCCTTTCCGGCGTAACCGGTCAGCTCGACGTACGCCCGGCCGGCGATTGGCCGCCCGCTGCGGGTTCCCTTCACCCGGCAGGCGCCTTCCCAGTAGGTCACGCCGGTCGAGGCGGAGGCCTCGAGCTCCTGGTCCGGCAGAAGCGGTTCGATCTCCACGTCGAGACCGATCGACGCAACCGCGATGCGCCACGCCGCGGGATAGCGTGCCCGCGATCGCGGAGACGTCCAATGAGCCGACTCGGCCAAACGAACGTCGCTCCACGCGACGTGAACCGCGGCGCCGCGCGGCGGGACGACCGTGCCGGAGGAAAAGGCAGTGGCGCTCCCGTCGGGCTTCCGCATCCGGTAGAGCATGAGCTCGGAGCCGTCGTCGAGCTGGAGCGCGAACCAGTCCCAGCCGACCGCTCCCGCCGGAAGCACTCCCGATCCCCATTCGTGGTCGAACCACGCGGTCCCCGAGAGCGGTTCCCGGCGGGTGCCTCGCGCGAGAGAGCCTCGGGCTGCGAGCCGCGTGATGGACACGTACCGCGAGAACTCGCGCGGTCCCGCTCCTTTTCTCGACAGGCCGTTCTCGCCGTGAAGGACGGGAGCTTTGACGGGCGTCAACGTGAGCTCGAGCTCTCCGTCCGGGCCCGAAGCGGTCAGGACGTGGGCGCCGGCGGGTCCTTGCCGGGCGGACCAGTCTTCGTTCGAGACGTCCAAGCCCTCCTCGATCGCGGACGCGATTCCGGGAAGACCCAGGTGGGTTTTCTCGACGTAGCGGAACTTCCGGCGGGAGACGTCCGTCCAGGCGAAGTGCGCCAGGTGGACGTCGCGCACGCGAAAGAACGTGAGCTGGAAGCCGTAGCTTCTCCCGGCGCCGTCGGAGAGGTGCCCGGTGTAGTACCACCACTCGACGGGGACCTCGGGGTGTGCGCCGTGATCGCGGGGAAAGGTGACGGGCGGCGCCGCCGGCAGGAGCGCAGCGAAGGCGACCGCCCGAATCCATTTCACGGCGGCTACTCCTCCGAGAGCGCCGCCGCGGGGTCCGTCGCGGCCGCGATCCGGCCCGGCACCAGCCCGGCGGCGAGCGAGGCGAGGAGGACGAGCGATGCGGCAGCCGCGAGCCTCCCGATCGGAACGCGCGGCACGAAGCTCCAGCCGAACGACTGCG
>WNFY01002268.1_pt1 | contig 18370 bp, 12 predicted proteins | sample 5400091 | NCBI WGS metagenome assembly WNFY01 (sample SAMN13153364, study PRJNA577476) | soil metagenome | isolation source: 60 cm soil or saprolite under grassland replicate 1 | place: USA:California | collected 2016-06-15
TCCCAGTCCTACGCAGGAAAATTGGATGAAGAACGGCAGAAGTCCGGTCTGAACGAGGGGGTCGTGAGCGGTCATGCAACAATTGAAAACAGGCCCCTCGTGCTTGCTATCATGGACTTTCAGTTTATGGGTGGTAGCATGGGGTCGGTGGTTGGTGAAAAGATTACCCGTGCTATCGAGCTGGGCATTGAGCGGCACACGCCTGTCCTGATCGCCTCCACATCCGGCGGCGCACGTATGCAAGAAGGTCTCTACTCGCTTATGCAGATGGCAAAGACCTCGGCGGCACTCGCCAGGCTGGGTGAGGCCAGGCTTCCTTTCTATAGTCTTCTTACTGATCCTACCACCGGTGGTGTTACCGCCAGTTTCGCGATGTTAGGTGATGTCACTATTGCTGAGCCAGGGGCACTGATCGCGTTTGCGGGACCACGTGTTATTGAGCAGTTCATGCATGTGAAACTGCCTGAGGGTACTGTCAACTCCGAATTTGCACTTCAGCATGGTATGATTGATGCAGTCGTACATAGACGCGACTTGAGGCAAACACTGGCGCGACTATTACGTTTATATGCACAGGCTGCACAATAACAGAGTGCACATACGCTCACTTAGCTTGCAGACGGGAGCGACGAAGGGACACAGGAAGGAAGGGGATGAATGGTCTACGATCTAGAATTTGAAAAGCCGCTAGCGGAACTAGAGAAGAAGATCCATAACCTGCAACGCAAGGGAGATCGCTTGAAAGTAGATGAACAGGCTCAATTGCAGGAGGCCGAACGCGAACTACAACGTCAGAGCGAGGAGATCTACAAGAATCTCACCTCCTGGCAAACTGTACAGGTAGCACGCCATAAAGACCGCCCTTACGCGGCTGACTATATTCGGCTCATGTGTGACGATTTCTTCGAACTGCATGGGGACCGTGCCTTTGGCGATGACCATGCGATAATGGCTGGTCCAGCCTTGCTAAATGGAACGACGGTGATGATGATCTGTCACCAGAAAGGTCGTGATACCAGGGAAAAACAGTTCCGCAATCTGGGCATGGCTCATCCAGAAGGGTATCGCAAAGCAGCGCGCTTGATGGAACAGGCGGAGAAGTTTGGCATTCCTATTATTTCCTTGATCGATACGCCAGCAGCATTTCCGGGGCTGGGAGACGAAGAACGGGGACAGGGTCAGGCAATTGCCGCCAATCTTTATTTGATGTCTCGTCTATGTGTGCCAATTATCGCAGTGGTAATCGGCGAAGGCGGCAGTGGTGGAGCGTTGGCAATCAGTGTTGCCGATCGTATCCTGATGCTGGAATACAGCATCTACAGTGTTGCTCCACCGGAAGCTGCAGCCTCAATACTCTGGCGAGATAACGCCTTCGCGCCACAGGCAGCAGAAGGGATGCGTATCAGTGCCCGCGAATTGAAGGCGCTCAACCTCATCGACACTGTGATCCCGGAGCCATTGGGCGGCGCCCATCACGATCATCGCCGGGCAGCAGAGACCCTGAAAGAGACACTCATACGGGAACTGTCTGCCCTCAAGCATGTGCCTCTTGATGAACTGCTAGAAAAGCGCTATCAGAAGTTCAGGGTCATAGGTAAAACCGGGCGAGCACAAATTTCTCCTATCTAACCTCTTGACTTTTCGCAGTTGATACGCTATCATGCAATCTACGAAAAGTGATCCAGCCGGTGTGGCGGAACGGTATACGCGCTTGTCTCAAAAACAAGTCCCGCAAGGGTTGAGGGTTCGAATCTCTCCACCGGCATGAACCCGCCTCTAGAGTCCGCTGACGTTCGTTCCAAGCTCAATTTACTACATTTTGTTCGTTGAAATTCGTCAGTTTTCGCTGAAAATCGCGGGCGTTGCTACACCGTTGCTACATAGAGCAGCGCCCATTTTTTCTCTTATACTCCATCCAAAGAAGTGCCTACGCCAACACATACCGCCGTGCTGACCTCTGACCTGTGCCTTTCAATCTTCCGCGTTCGATTAATGTTTCCAAATCTCTGTGAGCTGTTCTGTCTGAGACCCCTGCTAATTGCCTATAGATACTATTCGTAATAAAGCCATGCTGGTGAACGTAATCGAGCGCTTCGGTCAATCGACGCTCCCGTTGATCAATCTGACTCTGTGAAAGTATTTCGAGTTGAGCATGCTCACCTTCTCCCCAGAGCGTTCCTGCGTATTGTGGTGGTGGTGGTGGTTGCGGAGGTAATAAAGCCGGAGCCTTACGAAAGGTCACAATAAACTCACCCATTTCGCGAAATTGTGGCGTAGGAAGTCCCATACGCGCCGTTTCATCCAACATAAACCGGATACCACTTCCAAGACGCTCCATGTACCCGGGAACATCCTTGAGCAAATTGGCCAGCGTGGGATTACGCAACTTTGATTGCACGTCTCCTCGTTCCATCTGCTCAACGGTGATCCCTGGCAACAACAAACCCGGATTATGGATCTCGACCCGATCAGGATAGCAAAACACTCGTATACTCTCACCACGCTTACTGTAATCGCGATGCACTACTGCATTGATGACGGCCTCACGTAATACCTCAAGAGAGTACTCCGGGATATCAATCCGCTTAAACCCTTCAACTCGCGCTCCCACAGCAATATAGCGACTCAGAAATAACTCTGCTCCGTCGATCAACTCCTGAAGGGTTCCTGTCACAATGCGACGATCTGCATAGCGACTGGCACCAACCGTTTCACGGAACAACACGCAGGCGACATCGCCTTGCACAATATGCTCCTGGGGATGATGACTAAAGAACAACAGACCAGCATTGGTAGGAACGATGCCATTACTGGTCGTAACCGCGCATCCCATTCCAATTAATACCCGCTCGATATTTTCAAAACGGCTGGCTTGACGCGTATTGGCCGAACGCAGTGCCAGGTACGCTCTCACTTTCTCCAGATCAATGTCTTCCATCGTCGCATGACGAGTAGGTTGATGTTCCCAGTCCACCAAACCTCGATCATTGGCCACTTCCAGCAATTCCGTTAAGCTGAGTGACACGGTGTGAGTACCACGTCTAATCCAATAAATACCATGAGCCTGATACACCGGCCCAGAACTCGGCCTCACGGTAGCAACAACCACGTTCTTCCCTGATATCGTATACATCTCTGGTTCAGCAGGATCGAGCACCAGTTCGGGCTTAATCATCTGTCGAACTGCTCTCGAAATCACATCAAGGGTCTCGCCAATCCGACGATCAGGCACCCCGACAATTTCATGCGTCGAATCTCTCACGCCAATAATCACCAGACCACCCTGAGCATTCGCCATACCGCATAACCGTTCAGCCAGTTCCGTAGCTCTCGGAGCTGCAACTTTTAACTCGACGGTATTCGTCTCTCCACCTTTCATCAGCCCCTTCAATTCTGTTTCGCTCAGTTTTTCCATAAACACCCTCTTTACATTCCATGAGTATCTCAAGCATCCTCATTGTAGCATAGAGAGCTGGCATGGCGGAAGGATGGCGGAAGGATGGCGGAAGGATGGCGGTTAACTATGTCCATATAAACCTTAAAAATTGAAAATTCCCTCTATTGCATGGTCCAACACATGGCGGAAGGATGGCGGATATGGCGGTTAACTATGGCGGATATGTGACATACTCCACGCCTTAACTACCCTTAAACAATGCTATTTCAGAAAATAGCACCTCTCTGGCGGATATGGCGGATAGTGGTGGCGGAAGGATGTCTGATAAAAAGTACATCCTACTGGGCCTTCAGACAGACAATAAGCCATTTTAGGGAGATAGTGAGAGGCGGGAGGCACTTTTCACGTACCATCATTGCGAGTGCTTCCAGGATCAGAAGCATTCGTGCGGATGGACAGAGACCAGGAAAATCAGATATGATAGTCTACAATGGGATCGTCTAGAGACGAACAAGGAGAAAACAACAGACCATGGCCCAGACACGTCAGCGCATCATCTTCCTGTGTGCGAACCGTTCCATTCGTGCGCACATGGCAGCCAGTTTACTGGTCGCACGTGTACGAGCGCCGTGGGATGTGTGGTGTACCCCTGTCAGTGCCGCTCCACAGCAACACGATTTCGCGCAGCGTGTCCTTGATGAAATTGGCATTTCACTCCTTTCCTCGCCTCAAACGTCTGAACCCGCCTTCGGACTTTCTTGGGATGAGGGAGTCATTCTCTGTAGTGGCGAAGCCGCTACCTGACCCATTGTCCCTGGTGCCGGTCGGCATCGCTTCTGGGCTACCCCTGATCTTCCTGCTCGGCAAGCGCCTCTCCAGGAACAATTGGAGCGCTACCGTCAGATCCGTGATGTGCTCCGCTCACACGTTGATCTGGAGTTGCTCCTGCCTTTGCTTCGTCGGGTGCTCCCGCTTCATAAATAAGCATCACTGGAGGGAAGAAGGTGCTGACGTGCTTCAAGCGTGATGACCATCACTTGCGCGCTCACAGAGCACACGCCATCCATTCGATAGAGCGATGAGAGGAGGGCTGTTGATCGTGCAAATCCCATGTTCAGACCTCCTGCTCTTCTACTAACGAAGAGTATTCAGAGAACGTATATCCCACGGGTTGCGCAACGAGTTTGCAAGGGGGAGTAAGCAGACGTGAATACACCTTTTCTTGCCCAGTTCGTATGGGGTTCCATGAAGGAATACTGGTGAGGAAAGAACTGACTTCGTTGTGGTCAATTCTCTGGCATACTCAGCTGGTGCGTTTCCTCCTTGGAAAGTCCAGCAGCCTCCTTTTTCCTCTAACAATGGGATCATTTCCTCTTGCCTTTTTGTTACCCAACAGATAGAATGAAGCACGAAACAATGTTGGGTAACACAAAAGCATGCAGAGGAGCACATGCTGGAAAGAAGTGGGCCTGTTATGCCAAAAGCTGCCGCCTATCGCCTCATCTGGTGTGCTCCACGAGGCGGGTATGAACTCCTTGATCATCACCAGGGACATGTCCTGCCTGTCCTTCCAGGAAGTCCTGCCTGGTTTGCGTGGTTGACGACAGTGCCTTCGTTCACCTTTGAGGGACAACAAGGACATCTTACCGTGCGTCAGGAGCGTAAGCAGCGTGGAGGGACGTATTGGTATGCATATCGCAGGCAGGGGAACCGGCTTGCTAAACGCTACCTGGGTCGCACCAGCGAACTCACGCTGGCACATCTCGAAGAGGTGGCGGCTTCCCTCTCCGCGCTCCGCCTTTCCCAGGAGTCGCACGAACGTTCGGTCGAGTCACGCTCGGAGCTTCCTCGTGGCCCTGTTCTCTCCAGCGGTCCCAGCGCGCCCGAGAAGACGCGTTCGTCTGAAATGGCAGGTGAGGGGGGTGTTCCTCGCTTCACGACCATTGCGGATATCCCCTACCTGCGAGTGCAGCTCATCCAGCGCCAGCGCCTGCTTGAGCGATTCCAGAAGGGAAGAGATGCCACACTGACCCTTGTCTCGGCACCTGCCGGTTTTGGGAAAACCACCAGCCTGGCCCAATGGCTGAGAGCATGCAGCATGCCAGTAGCCTGGCTCTCGCTCGAACCAGAAGACAACGAGCCGGTGCGTTTCCTCTCCGCGCTGATTGCTGCCTTGCAGCGGTTTCATCCACTGATCGGAACAACCGCGCTCTCCCTGTTGCAGACGCCGCCTGCTCCCTCATCTCCTCCAACCGAAATGCTGCTGAAGCAACTTACTTCCGATCTGCATGCCCATCTCTCGGAGAACGTCGTTCTGGTCCTGGATGATTACCAAGTGCTGACCGATGGCTCGCTACATCAAGCGGTGACGGCTCTCATTGAGCACGCTCCACCACGCCTGCATCTGGTCATGGCGACGCGCGTTGACCCACCGCTGCCGCTCGCACGGTGGCGAGCGCAAGGACAGCTCTGCGAAGTGCGTGCCACCGATTTGCAATTCCGTGTGGCGGAGATCGATGCATTCCTGGCCATGATGACAGGACGGCGCTTTCCCTCTTCGGTCATTGGCGAGCTTGCCAGCCGCACGGAAGGATGGATCACTGGTCTGCATCTTGCCGCACTTTCGCTCCAGGGGCGACCTGATGACCTGCCATTCCTGGAGCACCTCACTGGGAGTCATCGTCATATCGTCGAGTACCTGACGGAAGAGGTTCTTGCTCGTCAACCGGAGGCCATCCGGTCTTTTCTGCTGCACACCTCGCTCCTCGACCGCTTCTCTGGCCCGTTATGTCAGGCCGTGACCGGGCGAAGCGACAGTGAGGCCCTGCTCGACGAGATCTCGCGCGCCAATCTGTTCCTGATCTCGCTTGATGAGCGAGGCATCTGGTATCGCTATTATCATCTCTTTGCCGAAGCCCTGCGCGCGCTTCTGTGCAAACGGGAGCCAGAGGGAGTCTCGCAGGTCTATCGACGCGCCAGCCGCTGGTGTGAAGAGCAGGGATCGCTGGAAGAAGCGTGCGCCTACGCCTATCAGGCAGGGGACCTGCTACATGCAGCGAAACTCCTGGCCGAGCTTGTGCCAGATCTTATCGCCCAGGGCAACGTCATCCGCTTACGACAGTGGCTGGCACGCCTTTCGGAAGCTGAGATTGGAGCCTCTCCCGTGCTCAGTGTCGCTTCACTCTGGACACAGCTCTCCGCTTCTCGCTCACCGGAAGCGATCACGCAACTGATGGTACACATGGAACGCCACGCACAGAGGCATCTCCAGCATCCCCAGGCTTCTTCTGCCTCCTGGGGAGATTTCCAGCGTGAACTCTCCTGGTTCCAGGCATTGTCGGCCTTCTCGCATCAGGACTATGCGCGTACCATCACCTTGCTCCACGAGATGGTGCGCTCACTTTCCGGGCAACAGACGGCCTGGAGTCAGTTCTTAGCGGTGCGCGTGCGAATCCTGCTCAGTCTGGCATATCGCGAACGCTTCGATTTGGCGGCGGCTGAACAGGTGCTCCTTGACCTCAGCATCCCCCAGTTGGTCGAATCCTCTCACCCATTGAATCTGCTGGCGTTGAACAGTTTGGCCGAGGTGTATGAGGCGCAAGGGCGGTTGCGCACATGGGGTTCGCTCTTCGAGAGCGTGTTTCAGATGCTTGGACCACGCACGGCCGGGCCTACGATGCCCCTTGCTGTGCTGCAGATGAGTCACGCCAGACTGCTGTACGAATGGGATCGCTTGTCAGAGGCGGCACAGACAGTGCAACAGGTACTCGCGTTCACAGCGGAAAGGGCTTCGTCCGTCCTTGCTTCGCTTGGACACTGGATGCAGGCGCGGATCGAACTGGCGCAAGGTCATACCGAGAAGGCCAGACATCTCCTGGACCACGAGGAACCGTCGATCTCTTCTCTCGCGGCACGTTTTGCGCATCTGGCACTCGTGTCAGGTCAGTTGGCGTATGCGTGGCGGTGGGAAGAGAATCATCGTTTAGAGGGGGGAAAACCGTTTGGCTTCCTCAGCACGTATACCGAGCACATGACGCGCGTGCGCGTCTGGCTCACGCGCGGGCGCATCGAGCGGAACGGGGCACTCCTCATCCAGGCACTGGCGATGTTGGAGCAGTGGCAGGAGACCGCTGAGAACAAAGAGTTTGGAGGGTCCTGCTTGGAGATACAGATGCTCACCGCACTGGTCTTTGCCGCACAAGGCAAAACCAGGAGAGCTTTGAGGACACTGGGACCACTCCTTGCGCAGGCCGAAGCAGAAGGCTATGTGCGCCTCTTTGCGGATGAAGGAGAGATGATGGGGCACCTGCTTGCGCACATTTCGGCCTACACCTCAGCGTCCCCAGGCTATCTCCAACGGCTCCAGAGCGCGCTTCTCCCCACACAGGCGCTCTCATCACCGGCGACTGTACACCAGCCGCTGCTCGAACCGTTGACGAGTCGCGAGCGGGATGTGTTGCGCGGGCTTTCCGAGGGCTACTCAAACCAGCAGATTGCGCAGCAGCTCGTCATCAGCCTGAATACGGTCAAACGTCACGTCAAACACCTCCTCGCCAAGCTCACTGCGACCAACCGAACCCAGGCAGTGATCCGCGCCCGTGAGCTCCGCTTGCTCTAAAGCAGAACAGAGGTCCCCGGAAATGCTCCTTTGGGAGCAAGACAGGGTGCCTGGGCCACCCTATACTTCTCATAACACAGGGAAAGCAAAGGCATCAAACGTTCTTCCCCTCAGTTATGGCTTCCGCGCAAGGAGTTCCACTGCACTGAATCAGATGAACGTCAAGCCCTTGTGAGAGACGCATTCCCTGTCACGATATCCTGTTCCTTTTTTTCTCTTGTTGAAGGAAAGATGAAGATGAAAGAGACGATGAACACATCCCTCTCTTCAAGTGAATTGCAACCTTCCACGGGCCGCCGGCTGCATGGATGGGGGCTGGCAACAGTCATGACTGGTCTGCTGCTCTCCCTTTTGCTGTCTTCGCTTGACCAGACCATTGTGAGTACGGCGCTGCCGACCATCGTTGGAGAACTGCACGGTTTTTCTCTCTATGCCTGGGTGGCCACTGCGTACTTGCTGGCGTCTACCACCATCAACCCGATCGTCGGGAAACTGTCCGACCAGTTTGGACGAAAATGGTTCTTATGTGGCGGGATTGTGCTCTTCTTGTTGGGGTCTGCGCTCTCTGGCCTTTCCCAGACGATCACCCAATTGATTTGCTTCCGCGGCTTGCAGGGAATGGGAGCAGGCTGCATGACGCCCCTGGTCTCCGCCCTCATTGGGGATATCTTCCCCCCCGCAGAGCGTGGACGCTGGCAAGGGCTGATCGCCAGTATCTCTGCCCTTGCGGCGATCATTGGCCCAGCGGTGGGTGGGATGATTACGGATCACACGACCTGGCGCTGGATCTTCTATGTGAATCTGCCCATTGGTCTCCTGGCAGTGATCGCGCTCCTCGCCTGGTTACCGGTGTCGATTTCTGAGCGCTCGTCGTCCGCTCGTGGCTGGGCAGCTATTGGACGGATCGATGGCGTGGGAGCGCTCACCTCCGCGACCGCGACCATCTGCCTCCTGCTGGGACTCAGTTGGGGTGGAAATACTGCCCCCTGGGCGAGTCCACAGGTGATTGGAATCCTCGCGGCAGCGGGTCTGCTCTACCTAGCCTTCTTCTTCGTTGAGCGCAACGTGCGCGAGCCTATCCTCCCGCTTGATCTCTTGCGCAATCAGGTCTTTACCGTTGGGGCGCTGCTGTCCCTGGGCTTCGGCTTCGTCTTGTTTGGCATGATCTACTACCTGCCGCTGTTTATTCAGGCCGTGATTGGCCAGACATCTCTGAGTTCGTCAGCCGCGCTGACGCCTTTGATGCTGGCGAATACAGGGGGAGCCATCCTGGCGGGCGCGCTTGTCGCCAAACTGGGGCGCTATCGGGCGCTCAGTCTGATCGGGACAGGAATTCTCACCTGCGGGAGCCTCCTGCTGACCACGATGATGATGACCACTCCGCTCGTAGTCGTGACGATCACGATGGGTATCGTAGGGATGGGTATTGGCGTTGTTTTGCCGCTCATCACCCTGGCAGTCCAGAATGCTCTCCCTGCCGGGCGTCTGGGCGTAGGAACCAGCGCGATCACCTATCTGCGCACGACAGGAGCCACCATTGGCACGGCAGTCCTTGCCACGTTGGTGGTGAATGTGTCTGCAATTCGGCTCCCTGCCTACCTCCCGGCGGCTGCGCGGACGCTGTCTCCTGTGGTGCTCGCTCAGGCGACCGATCAGCAGATCCTGGGCGATCCCAGCAAACAAAACCAGGTAGTGCAAGCGGCCATACAGGCTGGGGCACGCCAGGTTCCTGCTGGTCCAGCACATGCTCAACAAGTCTCGGCGTTGGCTGCCCAACTTTCCCATCTGTTTACGCAGATCTTTACGGCGGGGCGGCTCTCCCTCGCCGACGGTCTGCACATGGCCTTTCTGGTGATGGTCGGGGTGAGCGTCGCGATGTTCGTGCTGACGCTGTTCCTCAAAGACGTGGCCTTACGCAAAACGGCCCCAGGAGTCCCAGAGGCCCAGGCGGCAAAAGGGGCAAGGATTGAACACGCAGAAAAACCTTCGAGGCAATGATACGTTCAAAAGAAAGGAAATCCCTCCCATGCTTCAGATTCGATCCCTTGAGGATGCGCAACAGTTTTATTCCTGGTTGCAAGAGATGCGTGAGACTCATCCGGTCTGGTTAGATGAAAACAGTGGATATTGGCATGTGTTTCGCTCTCAGGATGTGTCTCGTGTCCTGGCTGACTACCAGCATTTCAGTTCGGAACGGAGCCTGCTCACGCAGTCTCAATCCTCGGTGGCACAACGAACCCTGCTCGGTCTGGACCCCCCAGAGCATCGGCGGTATCGTAACCTGGTGGCTCCATTCTTCACGCCGCAAGCACTGGCGACTCGTCTCTCCGCCCGAATTGCGGCCATCACGCAAGAACTGCTGGAGCAGGCGCGTCCGACAGGCCATATGGATGTGGCCAGCGATTTCGCCTATCCCCTGCCAGCCACGGTGATTGCGGAACTGCTCGGCGTTCCTTCGACGGATCTTCCCCGCTTCAAGCAGTGGTCAGATGAACTCTCCGTCCGCCTGGAACGCGAAGAAGACGTTCCTCAGCCAGGCGAAGACGAGCAGCAAGCGACGAAGAGTATCCATTGGGTTCAGGAGGAAATGTTCGCGTACTTTGAGCGGGTGCTGCGAGAGCGTCAGAGCGCTCCTCGTGACGATCTGATCAGTGCGTTGACCCAGGCAAGCGTGGAGGGAGAGAGGTTGGGCGAGGAAGAGATCATCAGTTTTTGTTTTGTACTCCTGCGCGCCGGACACGTCACGACGACAGGTTTGTTGAGCCAGGCTATTCGATGTTTCGACGAGCATCCTGATGCTCTCTCTCACCTCCAACGGCATCCCGAACACATGCCAGGTGCGATTGAGGAGGTCTTGCGCTACGCATCGCCGGCCTGGAAGCTGCCTCGCATCGCCAGAGACAATGCCACCATCAATGGCATCGCTATTCCGAAAGGAGCACAGATTGTGGTCTGGTTGTCCTCAGCTAATCGCGATGAAGAGCAGTTTCCCGATCCTGAACGGTTTGATATCGCCCGCTCGCCCAACCGGCATATGGCGTTTGGACACGGCATTCATCTGTGTGTGGGCGCTCCTCTGGCACGCCTGGAAGCATCGATTGCTCTCCCGATGCTGCTGGCGCAACTCCCAGATCTGCACGTCAAACGCTCGGAACGCGTGCTGTCTGGCGGATTCGGCCCGTTTGATTTTCGACATCTGCCGGTGACCTTTACCCCCTCAAGCCCTGCCGGAGTGGCGGGCTAATCGAGAAAGAGGAGAGCGCCTGGAGGGAAAAGGAGCCCCACGAGGTCGTTGAGGTCCCCTTTTTCCTCCCTTCTGCTCACGATCAATTTTGCAATGTTCAGGCTGTATGAAGATCGAATGAACGATGTTCCAGAAACTGGAGAACACATGGGTAGCGATGCCGATGCAGCGGTGACGATTGTGACATCTGCGCAATCTGTTCCTTCGACGCCATCCTGGTTTGGGGAAGTGACCGTGATCGCGCAGTACCTTCGGCACCTGGGCGTGCTTTCGGGAATTTCGGAGCGCGTGCGCTTCGCCCGGGTGCGACATGAAGCTGCGTAAAGAATTGTCTGGCAATCCGACCAGACCTGCTGTTCCATCAGCAGTACCCTAAGAGGTAAGACAGGGAGGTAACAACCTGTCGAAAGCCCTCTGACACTGTAGCCACGGCGAAAACCGCCATCAGACCCGTGAGGGAAAGATGGATCTGCTAGCATCAAGCGGAGAGGAACTAGGGTGGACGGTATGGTGAGCACATGCGAACTCTTGATAAACACCGTAAAGCGCAACAAGCTAAAGATGCTGAGAAGCTTGAGCCAAAAGGCAAAGTAGCTGGTACAGGGGCTACGGGCTCCCCTGTCATGGACACAGAAGCTGCCGGTGGAGAGAGAGCACCTAACCCGTTCGGTTCTTAACGCGGAACATGGTAAGCCCGACTTCTTCCCAACCTCGGGAAAGCGAACCGTAAGGAACGCCGATAGGAAGGCGGGTAAAGGAATATGGAACAAGCGAAGGCCCCCCTGTAATGGGGAGGATAGGGGTTGCGCCGATATCAGCAACATCACCCCACGCGAAAGCGGGCCGACTTCCATTGGGTCTTTCATCACGAGAGAATCTGAAGAATCAGTTTATGAGGGAAAGCAAATGACAGAACCTACCACTGCTCATGCAGCAACGGAGACTGGTGCATCCTCACGCGTTCTAGAGCGCTGGCACGCCATTGACTGGCGGCAAGCACATCGCAACGTGCGCCGACTTCAAATGCGTATCGTGAAGGCAACGCAGGAAGGGAAATGGGGCAAGGTGAAAGCCCTGCAACATCTCCTGACCCACTCGCAGAGCGGCAAAGCGCTTGCCGTCAAACGAGTGACAGAAAATGATGGCAAACGGACTCCTGGAGTGGACAAGGTCCTCTGGACGACACCAGAGCAGAAGATGGCAGCAGTACACACGCTTCGCCAACGAGGGTATCACCCTCAGCCGCTCAGGCGAGTGTACCTACTAAAAAGCAGTGGCAAACAGCGCCCGCTTGGTATCCCATGCAGGAAAGATCGCGCTATGCAGGTACTCTATTCGCTTGCACTCGATCCAGTAGCAGAGACACTCGCCGATCCAAACTCCTACGGGTTTCGGAGAGAACGATGTCCAGCCGATGCTATCGAACAATGTTTTCTGGTACTGGCAAAAAGCTACGCACCGCAGTGGATACTCGAAGGAGATATCCAGTCATGCTTTGACAAAATCAACCACGGCTGGCTAGAGAGCCATATTCCCATAGAACGTAAGATTCTACGGAAATGGCTCAAAGCCGGATATATGGAGAAAGAGACCCTTCATCCAACAGAAGATGGAACTCCCCAAGGTGGCCCGATTTCACCGACGCTTGCGAACATGACTCTCGATGGGCTTGAACGCCTACTTCGAGAGAAATATCCGAACCTTGGCCCAGGAAAAACCAGGGGCCTCAAAGCTCAGGTGAACTTCATCCGCTTCGCGGACGACTTTGTAATCACTGGGGCAACAAAAGAAATCCTAGAGAGCCGGTCAAGTAATTGGGACTGATAAGACAAGCCAAACAGAGCCACGCTCAGAGGAGCCTGAAATGAACCGCTTGTGTGGAATACCTCACTGCCTGCCATCAGGCGTCAATAACAGGACACTCGCGAGCGCTTTGGCCACCGTAGCCGCAAATGAATCGACCTTCAGGGTGGTGGAGATGTTGAACGGATCTGCCTTCACGCTTCCTCTTGACAGGATCCGCCTCCCGTGCTATCCTTTTCGCAGGGAACTTAATGAATGTTTAGTAATTTACCCAGGAGCGGGAGGACCAGTAGAGCAGCTTATGAAGAAACATCTGGATGGCCCCTCTTCCCATCTTGACCAGGAAACGTGGAGGCAAATCCTTACCGCCGCCAAGGACCTCTTTTTTGCGAGGGGCTACAAAGGTGTCTCTATGAAAGAGATCGCCGATGTAGTTCAGGTTACACCCGCAGCCTTGTACTACCATTTCCCCAAAGGCAAGGAAGATCTGTTCACGAAGATGATCCAGACCTTGTTTGTTGAAGAAGGGGTCGCGGGGATCGAGCAGATTCCTGGAACCACGCAGGATTTCCGGGAGCGTTTGACCCTGCTCACCACCTCGCTGCTGACGCTTCCCCTTGATGAGCGCTTTACGCTCCTGTTGCGAGATGCCAGGGAGTACATCAAGGACCCGGAAAACCAGCGGATCATTTTGTCGCTGCGAGACCGGATCAAACAGCAGGTCATGGGTCTCTTTCAAGCAGCACAAGATGCCGGAGAAATTCGCACAGATATTCCGGCCACGGTGCTGGTCGGTCTCTACATGGGGATGCTGAGAGAGCCGAAAAGCCTCCAGGTGTCGCATCTGGTCACGGTGCTGCTCGACGGCATGGCGTCCCCCGCGCAAGGAAGCCAGCGCTAATGCTCTTCTTGCAAGGCACCTTATTAAACGTTTAGTAAATTCGCACAGATTGGTTTTTGCCGAAGATTCAACCCAACCAGCCAGACCTCGCGCAGCGTCGCGACGCACACGAAAGGCTTGTTCTGCTCACGTTGCAGGAGCAAAAAATGCTCACGTGATGGCTATGAGACGGCGTGCACCACGCTCATCCCGGCATGCTTGCTGAAACCCTGCGTTGCGCGGCAAGAACGAGCATCCATTGAATAAGAAGAATGAGAAAGGAAAGACGTTCCACCATGAAACAATGTCTCTCAGTCCTCCCCAGCAAAAGGAACGCTCATGGAGGTGATCATGACTTCCTCTCCTGATACCTCTCAAAGTCCCCAGCTCGCGACGGATGATGCACCGAGCAGCACCCTGGCGATCGAAACCCATAACCTGAGGAAGCACTTTGGGCAGCGCAAAGCCGTCGATGGCCTTACAATCAGCATCCCTGCCGGGACCATTGCTGGCTTTGTCGGCCCCAATGGCGCCGGGAAGACGACCACCATTCGCCTGCTGCTCGGACTGGTGCGACCAGACGCGGGCAGCGCCACGGCACTTGGCCAACCGCTGACTCATCTCCGATCGTACCTTCCACGCGTTGGGGCGCTTGTCGAAGCTCCTGCTTTCTATCCCAGCCTGAGCGGGCGAACGAATCTAGAAGTGCTCGCTCGCCTTGGCGGTTACCCCCACTCCCGCGTGAGTCAGATGCTCGAAGTAGTCGAGCTGAGCGACCGAGCGCGTGACCGGGCTGGGAGCTACTCCCTGGGCATGAAGCAACGGCTCGGCGTGGCTATGGCGCTGCTCCCCGATCCAGACCTGCTGATCCTTGATGAACCGGCCAATGGTCTCGACCCACTTGGCATCATCCAGATGCGCGAGTTGCTGCGGCGCCTGCGCGGGCAGGGCAAGACCATCTTCCTCAGTAGCCATCTGCTGGGAGAATTGGAGCAGGTCACGGATTGGTTGGTGGTGCTCAATCAGGGGAAGGCCCTGTTCAGCGGTCCCGCCCGCGAACTCCTTGATCGTGACAGGGGACTGGTGGTCGAGACCGAGGAAGCGACGCAACTCGATCTGGTGGCCACAATCGCGACTGCGGCGGGTTACCCGGTCACGCAGGTGAACGGCTCCCTGCGGATTGCCTGTCCCGCCAGTTTCGCTGAAGAATTGAATCGGCGTGCTGGAGAGGCTGGTGTCACTGGCATTACTCTGCATGTGCTGGAGGCCAGCCTCGAAGAGCGTTTCCTGGCCATGTTGAAAGGAGACCACTAATGGTGCGTGCTTTTTGGAGCGAGTTGCCCAAGTTCCGCCGCTGGAGCGTCCTGGCGAGTGCGGGAGTGATGATAGCCGCCAGTGTTTTTATCGCCTACCTGACCTTCCACCAGATCGCGTCCGGGGCCACAGGACCAGAAATGACCGACCTCATTCAGTCTTTCCGAACGACGCAGGGATTGGTCGCCATCGTTGGCCAGGCGCGGTCACTGATCATTGCGATCGCATTGATCATTGTGAGCGCGAACATCGCGGCGGAATGGTCCCAAGGAACTCTGCGCAACTTGCTGGTGCGCGAACCAGGCCGCTTACGCTGGCTTTCGGGCAAGATGCTCGCCCTCTTACTCTTTGTGGCTGTCTCCCTGGCGCTAACCTTGCTCATCAGTGCCACATTCGTTATCGCCGTAGCTCAGTCTCAAGGGATCTCGACGGCTGCCTGGACCTCGCCTGAAGGAATACGCATCTTTTTGAGCTTCTTCGGCAATGAGGCGCTCTGTCTCGCCGGCATTAGCTTCCTGGGATTGTTGATTGCCGTGCTGGCGCGCTCAACAGGCGCCGCCGTAGGGATCGCGCTGGCCTACGTCCTGGTCCCGGAGGGACTGATTGCTGTCGTGTGGCCGCAAGGGTCCGAGTGGCTCCCTGTGCGCGTCTTCAACTACGTGGTGGGCGCGACTGTGCCCTCAGTCGGTCCCATTCCTCCTCAGGGCTACCCTGCTGCCCTGAGCGTTGCGCTGCTGTGGATGGCTGGCTTTGTCGTGGTGAGCGCCGTGGTGTTCCGGCGTCAGGATGTCAAGGCGTAGCTCTGCAAACGACAGGAAATGGAATCAAACACCGGGGAGGTGAATTGTGAAATCTCTCAACGACAAGAAGTCCGTGCGTCCATCGGAACCAATCGGCATGGATGGAGAGAACAATGAGGATCGGTCGGGGGTCGTTGGTAACGAGCGGCTGACTGCGCTGGCTGGCGCGGTACTCCTCGTGCTAATCCTGGTTGAGCTTGTGAGCTCGGCGAGCCTGCACGCGCTGCTGCCCATCCATATCTTTACCGGGATATTGCTGGCTGGCCCGCTTGTGGTCAAGCTCAGCTCGACTTTCTACCGCTTCCTGCGCTACTACACCAGGTCGCCCGCTTTCGTGCGCAGAGGACCGCCCCGCCTGCCGCTGCGGGTGCTCGGCCCGCCACTTCTCATCATGACCCTCGTGGTCGTTGGCAGCGGGATCGGACTCGTGATGACTGGTCCGGCGCAGGCTGGCCTCCTCCTGCCCTTGCATAACATCAGTGTCCTTTTCTGGCTCTCGCTGATCGCCATCCATGTCTGCGCCTACCTCTGGCGAACTCCACGCCTCGTCGCGGACGACTGGAGAAAACCATCTGGCAGGAGCCTTGTCCCAGGGCGCGGGCTCCGCCTCGGCGTGAACCTCGGCGCGGGGCTTTCCGGCGCGGTTGCCGCTATCCTCCTGTTCCCTGGTGCCGCACCGTGGGTCGTCTGGAGCCAGACGGGTCAGACGATCTCCGCTCCCTTGATCGTCGGCCTGGTAATCGCCATCCTGGTCCTCCTGATCACCAGACCATTCAGATGGAGATAACAGCGAGAGAAAGAGCCTCACAATGGGGTGAACGAAAGGCGGGTGTTCCTTGCATCGGCGGAAACATCCGCCTCTCGATGACGTCAGACCGGAGAAAACAGATGCAGCCATCATGTTGGCAACCGCCAGTAGAGCTCTCCACACAAGAAGAGCAGATTGTAGCACGGATACGGCGCGCGAAACTCTTTGTGTTCCTGCGCCACAATCGGCACGAACTCCTGGATGAGGCATTCCAGCAGGAATTGGCAGGCTTGTACCAGCCAAGTAAGCGAGGTCAGCCACCCATTGCTCCAGCGCAACTGGCTCTGGCAACCATCATGCAAGCCTACACGGGAGTCTCAGATGATGAGGTCATTGAGGTGACGCTCATGGACCGACGCTGGCAGTTGGTGTTGGGTTGTCTGGACACCGATCAGGCACCATTCAGCAAAGGAACGTTGGTGGCTTTTCGGAAGCGGCTCATCGACGCCCAGATGGATCGACGGCTCATCGAACGGACGATCGAAATTGCCAGCCAAAACCAGGAGTTTGGATCACGGGCTTTACGCGCGGCATTGGACAGCAGTCCGTTGTGGGGAGATGGTCGAGTCGAAGATACGTACAATCTGATCGGACACGCGCTCAAAAAGGTCATGCGCGTGGTGGCCGATCAGCAGGAGCGAGAGTTGGTCGAAGTAGCCCAAGAAGCAAGGGCAGAACTGGTCTGTGGGACAAGCCTGAAAGCAGCACTTGACTGCGATTGGGATCAACAGATGCAGAAAGACGAGGCGCTGGCACTGGTCTTGCAGGTATTACACGCAGTCGATGCTTGGGTCCAGCAGTTGAGCGATCCAGACGACAAAGCGGTGGCCAATCCGGTCCTGGCAATTGCCAAACAGGTCGAGGAGCAAGATGTGCAGATCAGCGAAGAGGGAAAGGTGAGCCTCGTCAAGGGGGTTGCCAAGGACCGGCGCATCAGCGTGGAAGACTCCGAGATGCGCCATGGGCGCAAAAGTCGCAGTGTGCGGGTAGATGGATACAAGCGGCATGTGCTGTATGATCTGGATAGCGGTCTGATCCGCGCTGTGGGCATCACGCCAGCCAATGTCCCGGAGGCGGAGGTCACCGAAGCGATCAGCGAAGATCTGGAGCGGCAAGGAGCTTGTTTGAAGGAATTGCACATTGATCGGGCCTATTTGAGTAGCCATTTGGTGCGCAAGCGCAGCGATGAGTTAGAAGTGTATTGCAAAGCCTGGCCTGTTCGCGAGGGCAAACGGTTCCACAAACAAGCCTTTGTTCTTGACTGGGAGCAGCAGACAATCCAGTGTCCTGCCAAGCAGGAAATGCCCTTTGTTCCCGGTGGTGTGGTCCACTTTCCCAAAGACACCTGTGCAGAGTGTCCTTTGAAAGTCCAATGCACCACCAGTGCCAAAGGACGCAGTGTCAGTATCCATCCTGATGAAGCCCTGTTCGTTGAATTACGCCAGGATCAGCAAACGCCAGAAGGTCGCGACAAACTACGTGAGCGGGTGGCGGTTGAGCATAGCC
>WNFY01003121.1_pt1 | contig 18369 bp, 17 predicted proteins | sample 5400091 | NCBI WGS metagenome assembly WNFY01 (sample SAMN13153364, study PRJNA577476) | soil metagenome | isolation source: 60 cm soil or saprolite under grassland replicate 1 | place: USA:California | collected 2016-06-15
TGGGTGTAGGCGTCGGTTTCGGTTTTAGCAACGGAGGTGGAGGCGGTTCGACCAAAACTGGCACGACCTGACCAGCCGGCGTCGCTCTCGGCACTGGAGTCGGGGTTGGGGTAGGACTCGGTGGTCTGTTCGCCGGCGTTTGTACCGGGCTGGTGCGTGTTGGGGTAGTTGGAGTGGGACTCGTTGTTGGTTTCTGGGTAGTGACTGCATTGCTGCGCCGTGGACGAGAGTCGGCGCCTTGCGAAGCCGAAACCAGCATTGAGGCTGGAAGTAGTACAGCAGTAAATAAAATCAAGGCGGCAAAGCCAAAGACCAGTCGCCGCGAGCTTCCCAGGTAAGACCCTCGTCGATTAACCGAATTACCTCTTCTCATATTTTAGCCCTACTAAAAACAATGCTGCTGACAACAACGGACGTAAGTCTAACTGCTCCGGCCTCTCATGCGAAGCGCTGCCGCCACCCCTGCTTAACCTGAGGGCGGAGCGCTAATGAACTGGGCTACCAGCTTGAATTCCTCGCGCGGCCGGGGCAAAACAGTGTCGCGGATGAAGCGTCCACTGCGCGCACATTAAAGAGATGCGTCGGGAGAGTTCTTACGTTGCCGAGGGACGCTACGCCAAGACTTATCGTTGACCGGGAGTCGCGTAATAACCTTCCTTTGAGCGAACGAAAAGGCGTGGCAACCCTCTGGGTGGAGAAACCTTGACCTTGATTTTGTGCCACTTTCCGTCATTTAAGAAGTTCGTCGGCTTATACCCAATTGAGTACTGATGCCGCAGTTCGAGAGCTATTTGCTCAAAAATGTCGTCCATCTCGGCTGCCGACCGTGGAAAGAAAGCCTTGCCACCCGACACGCCTGAGAGCTCGTCCAAAATTCCCTGTCCTTCCATTCCCAGCGCGCTGCCCGAGTCGCCGCCGCTAAGAATTCCAATCGAATAGAGAACGACGTCAGACTCTTTCAACAGTCTCCGAACCTCATTAAACGTATAGCGGGAATTATTATCCTGGCCGTCGCTGATCAGCAGTAAAGCGCGTTTGGGATGGGCGCCCCGTTGCACTTTTTCCACTCCCAGGTAGCAGGCATCGTAAAGCGCAGTTTGATTGCGGGTCTGGACAAAAGTCAGTTTGTCCAAAACGGCATCACCGTTGCGGGTTTTATCCAATAATAATTGAGCGCGCGAGTTAAATGCGATCAGGAAGTATTCGTCCGAGTTGTGGCTTGTTTGAATAAACTTTGCCAGGGCGTCGCGAGCTCGTTTGATCTTGTCGCCGCTCATCGAACCTGAAACGTCAAAGATTACCCCGACCGATACAGGCGCATCATCGTCACTAAAAAAAGTAATCTCTTGCTGCTGTTTTTCGTCGAAAACGCTGAATGCCTTCTGGCTTAATCCAGAGACATAGCGGCCATAAGTATCTGTTACCGTGACTGTCAGCGTGATCAGGTCTGTGTTCGTGATGATGGGGCCGGTCACATCGAGCTCCGTACCCATCCTCTGCTTCGCCGGAGGAGATGGCTGGGGGCTAGCCGGCGGCGACGGTTGTTGCGTAGCTGAGGGAGATTTCTGCGGCTTGGCGTTGGCTGGGGTTCCGGCGTCGCTTGCAGGTTTTTCTTGGGGCTTGTCTTGAGCGTTTGTGATGGCTACTGAGCCGAACGTTGCGAGAGCGCAGATAAAAGACGAGATAAGCGCGCTTCGAACTGAACGAGTCGCTGGATGCATGTTACCCCCGGCCGCTTACGATTTTAGGCGGAAAGACTCTGCCAACACAGATGCTCAAGAGGGAACTCGTGATGTCCGAGACTTGGAGATCAATCCGGAATGGCTTGCGGGGAGACGGCCGCGCGCTGCTTCCAATTATGCTGTGCTGGCGAAAGCATTCTAATTCACGCTCTACCGCACGCGCAAGATTCAATGGCACCATCTAAGAGAACCCTGATAACTATAGACGCTTAAGTGGTGCAACTTTCCGACTGCGGCCGCGTGTATCTTTAGGGTTTCAGTTCACTGTAATATCGCATCGATTCCGGCGGTGGTGACCCAGCCTCTCAGGTTCTGTCAGGACGCAAAGACACTATCGCTGGACCGCCGGCCGAGCGTGTTTCTGCGCGCGTGTTATACTTTGCACCTTCGATTTTGGGTCTTTTATGGCTGAGTTCATTTGTCGACTAGGAACCCCTGCGGGTGAAGTAGTAACACGAACGGTTGAAGCGCCAGGCGTACATGAAGCGCGCGTACGTCTCGAACTCGAAGGTTTTCGCGTTTTCAACGTGACCCCGCCCAAGACAACTGGGGTATCGGCGTTAACGCGTTTGGGCAGTCGAGGGGCACATGCGCGCGTTAAGGCCAACGACTTTCTTCTCTTCAATCAGCTAAAGCGCTACGTCACTTATATGCGCCGAAATGTTGGCCTGCGACGAAAGATTCGCGGCGCCCTTGCTTACCCCTTGTTTCTATTGTTTGCCTCTGGTTGCATGGTGACGTTTCTGACTATCTACGTGGTGCCGCGAATGTCAGAACTATTTTCCGGCTTTGGCAGCCAGTTGCCGACGGTAACGCTGATTGTGGTCGGACTCTCGCGGTGGTTGTCGACGAACGTAATCTGGTTTGGCCCATTGATGATTGGCGGTGCAATTGTTCTGTTCTTGTGGTCTCGCACGCCAAGCGGCCGGTTGCGACTTAATGCCCTGGTACTCAAGATTCCGCTTGCGGGAAGTCTGGTCGTCCAACTCTCGGTGGCACAGGTGACACGTTCACTTGCAACGCTGCTCGCCGGAGGCATTACGTTGATCGAGTCCTGGGAGATCGCGGCTGAATCGATCACAAACCTTGAACTGCGGCGGCGTAGTTCAGCCATCCTTCCCCTCATACGTGAAGGCCGGTCTTTCACAGAGAGTCTCGAGTCGGCTAGCTGGTTGCCACCCCTGGCGTTGGACATGATCGGCATCGGCGAGCGCTCGGGAAGTTTGCGTGAGATGCTCGACGAAGTTGCTCTGTTTTATGATGCGGAATCCGAAGTACGACTTGAGCAGTTGACGACCACGCTAGAGCCTGCGATCCTAGTGGTCATGGGCGGAGTCGTGGTCACGATTCTGCTGGCCATTTACTTGCCGATTATTCAATCGATTTCCGGCGGTGCGGGCGTCACTGGCCATCCCTAAACCAGAACAGCACGCAAGAATCAAAGAAATTATGAAGCAGTTGTCTGAAGAGCAAGCAAGCACACTCTCCTCGTCAGCAGTCGTGCCCGCCTCGACCTTGGTTGGTGTTACCTTGCCAGGGGGGGATCACGACCCGCCGGAGATGCGCGCGGCAAAGGACTTGGCCAGTCGTTACCGGTTGCCGTTCGTCGATCTCCTGCCGCGAGATCAGGACTCGCCGATTGCGTACGATCTGTTTACCGAAATTCCCGTCGACTTAATGGTGCGCCATCAGTTCGTGCCGCTAAAACGCGATGGCAGAGGTCTGCATATCGCCATGGCGGATCCGACCGACCTCGAACGCTTGGACGAACTGGCGGGCGCATTGCACACGCGCATCGTTCCATATGTGGCGACTGCAGGCGCCATCGAAGTCGTATTGCGCAAGGGTGATACCACTCAGCGTGTACTGCAGGAAGCAGCGTCAGGTTTCCGCATTTCGCTTGTTCGCGAAACTGAGCATGGTGAAGAGGTGCTCGATCTGGATCGGCTGGCGACCGATTCCGACATGTCACCGATTATCAAGCTCGTCGATACAATAATTTATAATGCGATGGAGTCGCGCGCCTCTGACATTCACATCGAAACGCGCGACACCGAAGTGCAGGTCAAATATCGAATCGATGGAGCACTTTACGCCAAAGTCGATCCTATCGACCTTGCTTATCATCAAACCCTGATTTCGCGAATCAAGGTCATGTCTGAGTTAGACATCGCCGAACGCCGCGTTCCTCAGGATGGTCGTTTTCGGGTACGGTACAAAGGACGCAACGTTGACTTTCGCGTTTCGATCATGCCCACCATTCATGGCGAAGACGCGGTTATTCGTATTCTCGACAAGGAGCAGATCAATGAGGAGTTTCGTAATCTGAATCTGGACGTAGTAGGATTCGCTGAAGACGACCTGAGAAAGTTTCGCCGTTACATCGCCGAGCCCTATGGCATGGTATTGGTGACAGGGCCAACCGGTTCGGGTAAAACGACAACTCTCTATGCAGCGCTCAACGAGATTCGAAACGAGGAAGATAAGATCGTAACCATCGAGGACCCGGTAGAATACCAGTTACATGGGATCACTCAGATCCCGGTCAACGAAAAGAAGGGCCTGACATTTGACCGTGGGTTGCGTTCGATTCTGCGTCACGACCCCGACAAAATCATGGTGGGCGAAATCCGAGACACCGAAACGGCGCAGATCGCCATCCAATCAGCGCTGACCGGCCACCTCGTGTTTACGACCGTACACGCGAACAACGTAATCGATGTGATCGGGCGCTTTTTGAACATGGGTGTAGAGCCATATAATTTTGTTTCGTCTCTGAACTGCGTTTTAGCCCAGCGATTAATTCGACTTTTGTGTCCTTATTGCAAACGTCAGTACATCCCCAGTGATGAAGAGTTGTTGGAATCAGGTCTGAATCCTGAGGATTATCGGAAGCCGGTTTTTTTTCAGAACATCGGCTGCGATGCTTGTAACCACACCGGTTACCGCGGTCGCACAGCGATTCACGAGTTGCTCGACCTTTCCGACAACATTCGCGAAATGATTGTCGAGCGCCGTCCGGGCTCTGAAGTCCGTCGCGCGGCCGAAACCGAGGGCCTGAAGAGTTTGCGTGAGTCAGCTTTGAAGAAGGTGTTCGCGGGCCTGTCAACCCTGCACGAAATCAATCGTGTGACCTTCGTCGAAGAGCTTAGCGCAAGCAAACAACAATGAAATCAGTTGGCCGCTGCCAAGTTAGTGCCCTCGATAATGTCGTGTTTCCAGGGTTTGTGCGGTATAATCTCGCGCTTCCCACGTCCTATCTGGGCTAGTTATCAACGTTTTAGGGAACCGAATATTCTTCTTCGCGTGTAAGAAAACCGAGCCTGTCACTATTGCATATTGACCCGCTCCCACGGCATTATTGCACTGGTTAGACTATCCACCTCCCTTCTAGAGAGACTGCCATGAAATTCAAACTGCGAACACGACTTCCGATTTCCTTTCTTCTTGCCTTCTGCTTGTTGGCGTTGCCCGCTACGACATGGGCAAAAAAGGGTGAGAAGAACTATAGGCAGGGACTCAAATACGAGTCGGCCCAGCAATGGGAAAAAGCGGCCCAGGAGTTCACGCTGGCATTGGCGGCGAACCCCTCGGACGTGGAGTATCAACTCCATTTCCGGCGCGCCAGCTTTAACGCTTCGCAGTCCTTCATGCAGCTTGGCCGTGCGCTGGCCGAACAGCGCGACTTCGTGGGGGCTTACAACGCGTTTCGCCAGGCATATGGCTACGATTCAGTAAATGAACTTGCTGTGTCGGAAATGGAACGAATGCTGAGACTTCAGGGAGTGAAGGAAGGGACGAACGGCGCGACGAACGGCAATGGAAACGGCAACAACGGTGGAGAACTTCACGAGGGCGCGCTTGCACCTACCAGCGCTCAAACGCAGGATCTTCCGCCGGCAAGGACAGAGCAACTTCGAATCATTAGCTTTAACGGGGATCTGAAGTCGTTCATTCGCAGTCTCGCGGAACAACTAAATCTCAACGTGGTGTTTGACCGCCAGTCGTTTACTCAATCGCGTACGATCGAATTGAATCTGCGTGACGTCACTACTGCACAAGCACTCGATTATGTTTTCCTGCAAGAGGGTCTGTTCTTTCAGAAGCTAAGTCGCCGCACGATTCTGGTAGCTGATCAAAACCGAAGACCGCAATATCAACAACTGGTCCTGCGTACGTTCTTTCTTTCGAACATGAAGCCAAGCGACGCGCGGACGTTGGTGACACAGGCAATCCCTGCGTCGGTAGGCCGGCCTTCGACGATCGTTGTTCCCGATGACGCAACCAATAGCTTGACCGTTCGTGATACCGCGGAAAACGTGCGGCTTATCGGCGAACTGCTTCAGAGCATAGACAAGGATCGCGCTGAAGTCGTCATGGATGTGAATATCTATGAAGTGTCGAAAAGTGATTTGCTCAAGCTAGGGAATCAGATCGGGAGCGGTGATGCCCTATTCAATCTTGGTGGGTCGCCAGGCTTGGCCGTTCTTAGCGCGGCCGGGGTTACTAATGGTAGCCAGACCGGCGTAAACCTGGCCAGTATTATCGGTGCTGCTCCCACTGCGGGTGCGTACGCCTTAGTCATCCCGCCACTAGCTCTAACCGCTTTCCAGAGCAAGGACAATACCAAGCTGATCGCTTCAACTCAGGTTCATGCCTTCAATGGAGAAGAGTCGACTGCTCGTATCGGCCAGCGCGTCCCCGTTCAGACCGCGCAGGCATATCCCTTCGGTATTCAAACAGGGCAGCCGAATAATCCCGGCGGATTCCCGACCGGGGGCTTTCCGGTGATCAACTACGAACCAACCGGGCTAACACTAAAATTCACGCCACAAGTTTTCCCGAATTTCGATGTGCAAGTGAAGATGTCGATTGAATCTAAAGACGTGCTCGGAGCCAGCACCCTTACGCCGACGTTTACCGAGCGGACGATCACAGGAACCGCGCGGGTTCAGAACAATCGCACAATGATGCTCGCAAGTGTTGCTACCGACGTGCAAACTGATGGACGCAGAGGACTTCCGCTGGTCGGCTTGATTCCGGTTCTTGGCCGGCTATTCACTGCACCGACTCGGGACAATCGACGCATCGACATTGTGATTGCCGTTACGCCGCGCGTGCTTCGCGCTCCTGCGGTTACGCCGCGTGACGAAGAGATGCGGCCCAGTGGAACTTTGCAGTCACCGACGACCGGCTCACTTGAGGCGATGATTCGTGAATCCGATCGCGAAGATCAAATTGCCGCGTCGCGTCGAATACCCAGGAACTCTACTGTTCTGCTGCCGGATGCTGAGCCTGCGCCGTTTAGTCCCGGGGTGAGGATGGCCGAGGTCGCCAAAACAACAGCCTCTAATCAGCCGTCAACTTCGCCCAAAACTGAAGTCAAGAGCTCGTCAGCTCAAGATTCACTGGCAAATACTCAAACCAATGTCAGCACTGTGCTTCCGGTGAACACTAAATCGCAACCACCATCAGAGGAGCTGCCCTCCTTCGTGCCTGCGCCGAAATCGCTGGTAAGCGATCGGGCAGCAGCAGAGGTGGCAGCAGTCAACACGAGCGGAGCGGGAACAGAGAACGCAGTTTTAACCAGTCTGCCAAAGCCAATCGACGCGTCTATTACCAAAACGAACGGGTCTCGCACGGCGACCTTAGGCTTGCTGGCCAAAGGGGATGTGTTGAAGGTCGGAGAAAAGCGACTTTTTGCCGTTGAACTCAATTCTGAAACTCCGCTCGGCCTGGCAATACTCGCGCTGAGGTTTAATCCGAAAGTAGTTACGGTGCATTCGGTCTCATCGGGAACGTTGTTTGCAGCTGGTCAAGCGACTGCTCCTTCGATCAGTCAGTCGATCGATCCTGCCGGCGTCTGCCTGGTATCGATCTCGGCTCTCAATGGTAAGACACCGATGAAGGGAGCAGGAGTATTGGTCTTTGTCGAGGTTGAAGCGGTAGGCGTGGGTGATGCGGGCTTTGTGCTAGACAAAGCCATGATTAATCTTGTAGCCACCGATGCGCGCGACCTTGTGCTCGATCTGAGACAGGGAACCGCAACTGTCAAGTAGTAGATGGATTTACCAGGAAGAAAATTACACGCGGTAGTTCAGAGACGCGGCGACACGGCGATGGGAGTTCAGTTTGCTGGTCGCCGCGTTGCCCTGTCGTCTCAACAGCGCGGTTTCAGCTTGATCGAACTGGTGCTAACGATGACGGTCATGACGATTCTGACCATGGGCGTGATTCCACTGGTTAAGGTTGCTGTCAAGCGACAAAAAGAGCAAGCGCTTCGTGAGACGCTTCGGCAAATGCGGGAAGCGATTGACCAGTTTCACCGAGAAGCCGTGAGATCGCCCTGTACAGGGCTCACCACCGGTGTGGCCGGACAGGTTCCGGGTCAGGGTCAGGGTCAGCCGGGCGCACAGCCCCCACTTGATCCGCGGGTCAAGGTGGTGATTTCAGATTGCACGATATTCGGAGTTGACAACCCCGACCGCTACCCTCCTGACCTGCAAACTCTGGTTGACGGCATTAACGTCATACCTTATGGAGCAGGTCTGGGCCAGCGAGGCAATCTGGCCGTGAATGCTACCGACGCTGCCCGCTCTGATACGCTTGCGACCAAGAAGAAAGTTTATTTGCGAGCCATTCCCATCGATCCAATTACCGGCGACAAGGACTGGGATTATCGCTCTTGTTACGACGCTTCCGATTCGACTTCCTGGGGCGGTGAAAACGTTTTTGACGTTCGAAGTAAATCCAAAGACACGGCGCTCAATGGCGAGAAGTACAGTGACTGGTAACACCCAGGTGGCAGTTGGCAGAAGGCAGGAAGCAGGAAGGAGCGTCTGCAGTAAGCTGCGACCCGCCACGTGTCACCTGCCGTCTGGATTTTGGGGCTTTACGTTACTGGAGTTGATGATCGTAATCTCGATCATCATTATCCTGGCAGCTATAGCCCTGCCTCAGTATCAGAAGACGATCATGCACGCACGCGAAACGGTCTTGCGCGACGATCTCTTCAAGATGCGATCGCTGCTCGACCAATATGCTGCAGACAAAGGCAAATTGCCTCAATCGCTAGACGATCTCGTGACGGGTGCATACATGCGTGAGCTGCCGGTTGATCCAATCACCGGACAGAAAGATTGGACCACCACGACGGGAGACGACTCCAACTCAAGTTCCACCGAGCAGGGCGTCACTGACGTCCACAGCGCCTCGGGAGACGTTTCCTCTGAGGGCACTCCCTACAGCGAGTGGTGAACTTTTGCCATTGCCAAATGGAGCTTTAGCGAAAAGAACCCTTCAGGAAAAAAAAGACTCATTTTCCATTTCTCATTTGACATAATTTGACATTGATCATTTTTCATTTTGATTTGTGAGCAGCCAAAAGCAGCCCGGGAGGACTCTGAAAGAAAAGTATCTGAGACTGAAATCAATGAGAAATGATCAATGTCAAATGATAAATGAGGAATGAATCTTTCCCCCCGTTTTCGAAAAAATTCGAAATTGCAAATTACTCTCCATGCCTAACCCATTAACTAAACTAGTTAAGCCCTGGTACCCCCCGACAGCGGTCGGGCTCGAGAAGGGCTCGGCGTCGATGGTCCACCTCGAACGAGGCAGGGGCAATATTTACACCTTACGGCGCGCTGCTACGGTCGCACTGGCGGACGAAGTTATCAGCCCGGCTTTTGAGGGGCCCAATATTCCTGATCCAAACGTACTGGCCATCGCCTTAAATGACCTTGCGGCCAGTTCGGGGCTAATTAAACAAAAGCGATGGTCCATAAGTTTACCAGAAGCAACGACGCACAGTTTGATTTTGATTATGGAGAGCAATGTTGCATCGCATGGTGAGCTTGAAGAGATGTTGAACTGGAAGATGGAGCGCGGATTTAATTCACCTCTCGATGAGCTGTCGATTTCGCGGGAACGCTTACCTAAAGATAACCAGGGTCGCGATCGTTACATTGCGATCGCCATCAAGCATTCAGTCCGCGAAGAGTACGAAAGGGTCTTTGATTCGCTCGGCTGGCGCATCGGCATGATTCTGCCGCGGCATCTTGGCGAAGCTCAGTGGCTAATAAGAAACGGCAGTGTGGGCGACGGTTTACTGCTGAGCTTTTCCGAAGACGGATTCACAGCGGCGGTGTTTCGCAACAAACAGCCGCTAATTCTCCGGACAGTCGCCTGCAATCCTGAGGAGTGTGAAGACGAACTGTACCGGATGCTGCTTTTCTATCGCGATCGACGGAGCACCCAGGACGAGGTAAGCAGGCCCCAGTTGTCTCGCCTGCTGGTGGTCGGCGAGGGATTTACAAAGCAACGCGTCAGTGAAATCGTTAATGAAACTCTCGGCGCTAATCTGCAAGCTTTGAATCCTGCTGACGTCGGGCTGCAATTGCCGCCAGGCAAGCTCGACTTCGATCTGATTGCCGCTCCAGCAGGACTGGCTACACTTTCCGGTAAATAGAGCAACGCAACCTGTGAGCTAGATAGTGGTAGTTTAGAGTTCAAACTTTAGTTTGTGGCCGCAAAACAACAACCTAAAGGTTGAACTCTGAACGTGTTTAAACTCAAGACTCCCGAATCTCGTGCCTGAAACATTTTGTTATTTTGGAGCGTAACACCTGAGCATCATGAGCACTGTCGTATCCCGCGTATTTGCACAGGATAGAAGTTCCCTATCCGATCGCGAGCTGGTGTCCACAGCTGTAACCGGTGTCGAAGGTAGCTTTGAAGAGCTCGTCAGGCGCTACCAACGTCCAATCTCTGCCTATGTTTACCGCATGGTGGGCGATTACGAAGCGGCGCTTGATTTGACCCAGGAGATCTTCATGAAAGTCTATGGATCCCTCGCTCGTTACAGATCCGAATTCAAATTTTCAACCTGGATTTACAAGATTGCTCATAACGCAGCCATCGATCATTTGCGAAGAAACTCTTCTCGAGAGCAATCAATCGTAAAAGGGTCTGAGGGTGATCAGTACGAACTGCCAGTCGAGAGCGGCAAACTAAGTCCCGAGCTGGAGAGCGAAAAAAAGGAACGACGACTGGAGATTGAAACCGTCGTGCGCTCGCTGCCGGCAGCCTATCGGGAATTGATTATTCTGCGCCATTCACAGGATCTGACCTATGAAGAGATTGTTGAAGTAACGGGTTTGCCGTTGGGTACGGTGAAGAATCGTTTGTTCCGGGCCCGCGAAATGATGAGACAGCAGTTTGTGGAGCGCGGAATCACTAGCATGTAATAGGTAAGAAACGATGTTGAGGGAAAATATCTGCCGGCGGGAACAGGTTGTCGCTTATGTGGATGGCGAACTTGATGCCTCTGCGCAAGATCATTTCGAGCAACATGTGACAGAGTGTGACTCCTGCCGCGCGGACCTCAGGTCGCATCGTATGTTGCTTTGCGAGCTTGATGCAGCCTTGACCCACGACCCCGACGTTTCTGCGCCAAGCGACTTCGCTCGCGTCATTGTGGCCCATGCCGAAACCGATATGCGCGGCATGCGCAGCCGTGTTGAGCATAAGCGGGCCCTGCGGTTGATCCTGATCGTTGCTCTCGCCGCGTTTTCTCTGCTCGGCGCTTCTGCCAGTGACTTGGTTATTGGCGGGGGTCGTCTAATGGTAGCAAATGTTTTTGGATTGGCCAGTTTTCTTTGGAAGGTAATTTACGATGCGGCAACCAGCGCTGCAGTCATTTCAAAGGTGCTGAGCAGAAAGTTTGTGATCGAATCCGGGTCGTTGGGCTTGTTAGTAGTTTTTCTTGGCCTCGCCGTGCTACTGCTTTCACGCCTCATTGCCGGTTACCATCGAGCCAGCGCGGTCGAATAGGGTTGTCCCTCCGGAATGCTTATTTTTCGCTCACACAGCATTAACGAATTGGCCTTCTGCCCTCCCTCCGACCTAGCTGAAGCTAGAACTATTTTCAAAGCGGTTCTCATACTTTTCTGCTGGTTGCTGATGATTGGAGTTGTCAGCGCCCAAAGCTCCAACAATGGTTCGTCGGAAGAGAGTCCGTTGGAAATCAGTGGTTCGAGCGACAGTACAGTTTTCGGAGTGGGCCATTCAATTCGCATCACGGGTAACGTAAAACAAGGCGCGATGGCCTTTGGCGGTGACGTGATTGTTGATGGTACGGTCGAAGGTGACGTGGCCGCTATAGGCGGTTCCGTAATACAGGCAGCGGGTGCGCGAATCGGCGGTGACGTAATCGTGCTCGGGGGCACTTACAAACACGCTGATGTTAAGCCGAACCGCAACGAGTCGAGTATGACGATGATGTACGCCGGCTACGAGCAGGGTCTCCGTAACATCATGCGCCGGCCTTCAGACTTGTTGAGGCCTCACTGGTCACCGGGTTATTTTGGTCTGCGACTGCTGGCAGTGCTTTTCTGGTTTATCGTATCTCTGGCGCTAACCGCCGCCATGCCTGGAACAATCAGTCGCGGCATGGCGCGGCTCCAGTTAACGACGTTGCGCGTGGCTGTCATCGGTGTTGCAGGGGCAGTGGTAACAGCGGTCGGCGTGCCGCTATGTCTCCTATTTTTGCCTGGACCACTCGGGACTCTGGTCGGGTTGATGGCGTTAATTCTTATTCTGATCTCCGGGCTCTTTGGCCGCGTCATTATCTACGGTGCAACCGGGCGCTGGTTGCAGCGCAAGTACATTCCCTTTGGCAAAAAATCCGAATCTGTCGCATTGCTGATTGGAACTCTCTTCTGGATCACTCTCTCGTCATTGCCTTACGTGTGGCCGTTGGTGGTGGCAGTGTTACTAGTCACGAGTCTTGGCTTGGCCCTGACCGCGCGGTATAGAGTTGGTTGGCATCGTTCCCAGCCGGTCTGATCTTCCCCTGCAGCAATTCCCCGTCGCTCTGCTGGTTGGCTTTCTGTAATAGAATTCAGGGCAGCACTGTCTTTTGATGTTTAGGGAACCTTTCCCGTCGGTTGAGAGAAACATTATGGCACCGAAGTGTTTTTGTGTGCATCGCTCTAAAATCTGAACAAATCCAGCAACATCTAGTGGTGCTCGAGCGAAAGGCGAGCGAACTAAAGCCCTACAGATGGGACGGAATCGCGACAACGTCAGCGAACGGTTGACTGACACGCTCGAGCAGCCGAAGAACGCCTGGCAAACTGACGCAGGGTCTTCGGCTGGGCCAAGCGATTGGGATTTAGTCAACTTTGTTCGCCTCGGTGACGAGACGGCATTTGAACTCCTTTTTGAGCGGCACAAGCGGCGAGTGAGTGCTATCGCTGGCCGTTTTTTTCAGGAACATGTCGACGATATTGTTCAGGAGTGCTTCACGAGGGCGTATTTTTCTTTGTCTGACTTTTCTGATCGCGAAGATGGCTCGCTCGGAGGTTGGCTGTCACGAATCGCATTCAATACTTGTTATGACGAACTGAGGCGACGAGGCAGGCGGCGAGAAAGTCCACTAAGCGATCTCTCGGAGGCGGAGGCGCAGACCATTCGGTCGCTCAGCACTGATAGCGGCGAGCTCTCAATCGAATCGGTCGCCGTTAGCCGCGACCTCGCCAATAAGCTTCTCGCGCAACTCACCGCCGAGGATCGGTTGGTATTGATCATGCTCGACGTGGAAGGGCTTTCGGTGAGGGAAATTGCCGGAACGATGGGTTGGTCGATTGCCAAGGTCAAAATACGAGTATTTCGTGCCCGGACCGACTTACGCCGCCTTTTGCAGAAATTCCTGTAACCAAAGGGTACTCTCACACGTTTTTAGGGTAGAGACATCCTCGGGCTGAGTTTAATTGTTCTCAAATGTTCCAGCAAAAAGACCGAAATCAGCAGAAAAGACTGGATTTAGCCGGACGCCGGATTGTAGAGGCTTCTCGGCTTTCTGAGGCTGAAGTTAACAACATCGCCGAATCCCCATTCTTGTATGCTCGGGTTCGGGCCCGAGTTGCGAATGAGTCGGAAAAACAGGAAGTCACTATTTGGTCGAACCTGAGCCTGGCCTCGAGTAAGGCGATACCTGCTATGGCTCTTGCGGCAGCGGTTAGTCTTGGGCTTTTTGTTTATGTAAACTGGAACAAATCTGCGAACCCTGCGTTTAGCGTAGACGCATACCTGGGCGCTGGTGATTCCGGAATCGACAACTTTGTGATAGCCGAAAGGCGCATGACCGGCGAGGAAGTGCTGACGACCATTATCAGCAGGGACGAGCGGGAGGCAGTCAAATGAGAGACCCTCGGAAGACATCTTTGAAAACCTGGGGGGTGCTGATGGCAGTTTTTGCTCTTGGGTCTATTACCGGAATAGGCATCGACGGCGTGTACCGGTCCAAGACGAACGCCTCTTTCAAGGACTCGCGCTCGCGGGTTGGCGAGCGTGAGGCGATGTTCGAAAAGATGCGCCGAGACCTCAATCTCTCCGAGGAGCAATCAAAGAACATGCACCAACTGCTCGATGAGACAGCCGGAGAATTTCGCGCATTGCGAAGTGAATTAAGACCGAAGTATGAAGAATTAAGACTGAAAACGCGCAGCCGGATGCGAGGTTTATTGACAGCGGAGCAGCAACAGAAATTTGAGGGGTTGATGTCGGAGATCGATGCGCGACGGCAAAAGAATGACAGTGACAATCGTTAACACGCCAATGAGAAGGGAAGAGAGAAGTTAGATAAGCCATGAACAAGAAGTATTTTCTGACCTTAGCGTTGATCGCCATGGCCGCTGTTGCCCGAGGTCAGGCTACTACCCCGGCAACGCCGTCCCAGGGTGACCCCTCGATTACCGAAAACGGCGTAATCGGCGAAGTTAAAGCAATTGATGCGGCGGCGAAGCAGATGATCGTCAAGACCGATGCTGGTTCAGTGGTCACGGTGGCTTTGGCGGACAAGACAATTTATATGCGCCTTGCTCCCGGCGAGAAGACGCTCACAAACGCCACGAAGATCACGCTGGCTGATGTTGCTGAGGGCGATCGTGTCTGGTCGCGGGGCAAGGTTTCAGAGGATCGAAAATCAGTGCCTGCGACTGCCGTCATCGTAATGACCAAGGCTGATATTGCCAAGAAGCAGGACGCTGAGCGAGCGGAGTGGCGTAGACGCGGGATCCTCGGTGTTATCACCGCGCTTAAACCAGAAAGCAAAGAGATAACCATTTCGTCCCGATCAATGGCGGGAACTCAAGCAGTGGTGATTCCGGTAACTGAGAAGGTGGAACTGCGACGTTACGCCCCCGACTCAATCAAGTTTAGCGATGCCAAACCCAGCACTTTCGCAGAGCTCAAGGTCGGTGACCAGCTTCGCGCGCTTGGCGAACGCAGTGCCGAGGGCACACACTTCACGCCCGAAAAAGTCGTCACGGGATCCTTCCGCATGGTCGCAGGCGCTGTTACCACGGTCAATGCCGCAACCGGCGAAATCAAGATAAACGACATGCAGACCAAGCAGCCGCTCACGATCGTGGTGAAGCAGGATGCCGTCCTGCGCAAGTTTGCTCCGATGGAGACGGGTGGTGGCATGATGATGAGCCGTGGACCAGATAGTCCCGGTGCTGGAGGTCAAGGTGCGCAGGCACAGGGACAACGTAATCCAGGTGGACCAGGCGGTCCCGGGGGCGGTCGACCAGGCGGTGGGGGCGGTGGCTTTAACATCAACGACATGCTTGAGCGCTTACCAACTGTTTCCATCGCCGATATTAAGGTTGGCGACACAATCATGGTTTCCAGCACGCAGGGTACTGATCCATCCAGACTAACCGCGATCGCGTTAGTCACTGGAGCCGACACGCTCTTGAATATGGTGGCGGCGCGGCAACAACAAGCAGGCGCTGGCCAGTCGGCCCCTAACCCTGCGGCCGGTCTCGGCACCGGCTTTTCGTTCGGCATTGGCTTGCCGTAGAGTCTCAGCTGCTTGCGAATCCTCTCAGGGTGAGCTTGTGGTCCGCCCCCAAAACTTAAATCTCCTCGACGAGAATGGACAGACTAGTCCCAGGTTCTGATCATGAATGTTATCAATCTAACTTTGCGAAACATTTTAGGTGTAGTGCTTGTCGCTGCCTTTTCAGTTACGGTTCTGACCGCCCAACAAAATCGCGGCTCTTTGCGCGGTCTCGTGGCGGACGAGTTTGGCGCCGCGCTGGTGGGTGCGACTGTAACGCTTATTGACGAGGGCGGCGCGCAAAAGAATACCACCAGCAATGGTGAAGGTATCTACATCTTTAATGGCCTTGCGCCCGGAAAATATTCTGTGCAGGCATCCGTCAAGGGCTTTGCCACGTCCGACGCAGCCGAGGTCAACTTAACGGCCGGACAGCGCCAGTCGCTGGACATTACTCTCAGAGTCACTATCGAGGAGCAAAAGGTAACCGTCGCTGCAGACACGCCCTTAAACACAGAGGCGACCGGTAACGCCAATCAGACTCTTATCACCGGTAAGGATCTCGATGCTTTGCCGGACGATCCGGATGAACTTGCCGCAGCCCTCCAGGCACTCGCAGGACCTTCGGTGGGACCAAACGGTGGACAGATCTTTATTGATGGGTTTTCCGGCGGCCGACTTCCCCCCAAGGAATCAATTCGCGAGATTCGCATCAACCAGAACCCTTTCGCCGCGGAAAATGATCAGCCTTCAGGGCGTATCGATATTTTGACACGGCCTGGAACGGACAAAATGCGAGGCAGTTCGTTCTTCAATTTTGAAGATGAAAGTTTGAACTCACGAAATCCGTTCTCGGTCACGCGCACTCCTTTTCAAGTACGACAGTACGGTGGGAACTTGAGCGGCCCGATAGTAAAGAAGAAGGCTTCTTTCTTTTTCGATTTCCAGCGACGTGAGACTGATGATAACGAGTTGGTCACAGCTACCGTTCTTGACTCAGATCTCAATCCTGAGTTTCTTGGCTTCGGTGTAGTCGCCCCCAGACGCAGCACGACTCTTAGCCCACGTTTAGACTACCAATTGAATGCCAACAACACGCTAATCGCACGTTACAGCTACAGTCATAACAATTCCGAGAACAGCGGTGTGGGTGGATTCTCTCTGCCGGAACGCGCTTATACCAGTTTCTCGACGCAGCAGAATTTTCAGTTGACTGAAACTGCAGTGCTGAACGCAACAATGATTGATGAAACGCGTTTCCAATACTCGCACAACAGTTCTGAAAGTCTTGGCAACAACAGCATTCCGGTAACTAATGTTAGTGGTGCATTCATCAGCGGTGGTTCTCAAGTAGGCCACGTTGTGAATACGAACAAGAGTTGGGAGTTGCAGAACTTCTTGGCCTGGCAGAAGGGAAGTCACGCGCTTAAGTTTGGCGGTCGAATACGCGGGGTGAGCATCAACGACATTAACCCGAATAACTTTGGTGGCACCTATGTCTTCGCAGGCGCGTTCGTTCCAACTTTGGACGCCAACAATATTCCAATCATTACTCAGCCAATCTTTGTGGACAGTCTCGAACGATATAGACGGACCCTTCTCGGGCAGCAGCAAGGCCTAACTCCATTACAAATCCGGGCAATTGGGGGCGGTGCGGCACAGTTTAATATTTCGAGCGGAGATCCTCAGGCCGGTGTGAGCCAGGTAGACTTTGGCCTTTACGCTCAGGATGACTGGCGAGTGAAGCCGAATTTGACATTCAGCTTCGGCCTCCGCTACGAAAACCAAACCAACATTCATAGCCCGCTGAATTTTGCTCCGCGCGTCGCCGTAGCCTGGTCCCCGGGCGCGGCAAACGCAACTCGTCCACCAAAAATGGTTATTCGCGCCGGTGGCGGTGTCTTTTATAATCGTTTCAGTGAATCTAACACCCTGCAGGCAAATCGTTTTAGTGCAAACGGCACGCAACAGTTTTTTGTGAGTGAACGCCCGCTCTATGAAAGCGGCGTATACGTTCCACCCGTGCCTACGCCACTCGATGCGTTTCCGAGTTTGCCGTCCACCGCCGGTCTATTGCTTGTTGGGCGCCAGATCAGGTGGAGTGTTGCTGATACTCTTCAAGCGCCGACGGTCTACCTTGGCGGAGTACAGGTTGAGCGCCAACTGCCATACAAATTCACAGTGTTTGTCGGCTTCTACACCAGTGCTCTATCAGTACGAGTCGAGTGGCCGGTTTGATCAAAATCAGTTCTTTGTGGGATTCAACAATCGGTTCAATAGAACGATCTCGTTCTCTGCAAACTATTCGCTGAGCAAGACTCAAAACGACACCGACGGACAGGGAGGGAGTCTGTTCCCTGTCAATTCTTATGACTTTACCGGAGAATACGGACGCGCGGCGTTTGACGTTAGGCACCGCTTCAGTATGTTCGGCAGCGTGAACTTGCCATGGCAGGTTAGTCTGAATCCCTTTATCACTTTGAGTTCGGGCAGGCCTTTCAATATCACCACAGGGCAGGACACCAATCTTGACCGTGTGTTTACCGAGCGTCCCTCCTTCGCTCCAGCCGGCGTTGATTGCAATCATCCCCCCGCGAACATTGTTTGCACTCGATTTGGCAACTTCAATCTAAGGCCGGCGCCTGGGGAAGCACTGATCCCCCGAAACTTTGGCCAGGGTCCGGGCTATGTCTCAGTCAATCTCCGAGTCGGCAAGACTTGGAGCTTCGGCACGTTGGCTAGCAGCCGGGCAGCCGGGAATCGAGGTCAAGGAGGGCA
>WNFY01004621.1_pt1 | contig 18367 bp, 15 predicted proteins | sample 5400091 | NCBI WGS metagenome assembly WNFY01 (sample SAMN13153364, study PRJNA577476) | soil metagenome | isolation source: 60 cm soil or saprolite under grassland replicate 1 | place: USA:California | collected 2016-06-15
TATCTCCCAGAATGCTTGTACAGAAATATCTCTTGCCAAATCCAAGGCCGATAACTTTGCAAAATTAGAGGAAGTGAAATCGCTTCAATCTGTGATTAATTTATTGGCTCCAGGGTACTCCGATAACCCTATGAAAAGTAGTTATACGTTTTTTATACAAGTTTTATACAACATCATACAGAATATGTACAGAATTTGTAGTGATACATAAATTGAGATGAAATTTTTTACAATTTTTTGAAAGAATTGTACAGAATTCATCTGAATTCGTACAATATTTTTAAATTAGCAATTTTGTACAGAATTTGTTATACAGAAATTATACAGTAAATAAAATTAATAAAATTGACAATAAATAGATCACATGTTATATTCCACTCTATGATGTCAAACGGTTGTGTCTAAATAACCAATTAATCTGATTGGTTAATATAAAAAAAAAGGAGTTTTTTATGACAAAAATGATTTTTTTAGAAGTGTCACTAACGTTCCTTTTCTTCTCCCTAAACTTAAACTTTTAAAGTAAACTAATTTTTTTTATTTGGGTATTCAATTATGAGAATTGTTTTTTTATTTTGATATAACATTAGTAACATTCTTTTTTTCTTTTTTTGTAGGAACGGACCCTTCGAAATTGCTTCTGGAGGGTAATGTTGAAGGGAGGAATTTTTAATATTTGATTTAAGAATAATGCTAACGATCCTTGATCTGTTTCTTTTTAGGAAGACATTGAAATGAATCTCTTAAGCTGAAATAAGGTTAATTGAAGTGAGAAGGAGTCGTATCTTGCTTTAAGAACATTTTACTAATGTTCTTTCTTTCTTTTTAGGATTGAAGAATTTCTTTAAACATTCAATTGTTGGTTAATTTTTCACGTAAATAGAACTTCAAAAATGGATTTTAAAAGTAATTTTAAAGGAGATGGTATTTTTCTTTAATAATTTAGTTTTAAGAACCTAATTAACATTATTTTTATTTTTTGTAGGTCAGACTACTATTTTTTTGTAGAGCGTTAGATTCTTGAAGACCATGACGAACCTGATGTGGGAGAGGGGATATGTGTTTTTTATAATTAAGAAATGTTTTTAATATTTCTTTCTTCTTTTTTGTCAGTAGGATGCCAGAATCTTAGAAATTAGGATAAACTTGGACTTTAAAATGTAAGTTGGAAGAGGAGTTTTTAATATAAAGAAACATACTAACATTTCTTTTTTTTGTTTATTTTTTTAGGTTGCCAGATTTTTGGATGAGCCAAACTTGGAATGTAAGGAATGGAAGGGGAATTATTTTTTTTTAATATTAAAGAAATGACATATGTACTAACATCTTTATTTTAGTTGCCGAGCTTCTTTGACAAACCTGGACTTGGAATGGGAGAATATTTAATTTTTATATTATTTTAAATTTTAATATTTTTTTTATTTAGATAATTATTTAATTTTGAATAGAGTTTTTTATTTAATATTTAATATTATTTATTTAATTTCAAATTATTTTATTTAATTTGAATTATTAATTTTAAAAGGATGATTTTTTTTATTTGATTTTAAGAATATGATTTTTTATTATTTAATAAGAACGATTTTTTTATTTTAATAATTTTAAAGAATGATTTTTTAGATCGAATTTAAATTTTTTTTTTAAAGATCAATTTAATACTTACTCAATTAACACTTCGAATTATTCTTTATTATAATAATAACACTGAAATTTTTTTTATTTTAAATTAAACACTTCAAATTTTTTTATTTAATTTAATAGTTCGTCTAAATTTTCTTAATCAAAGGTTTTTTATCTTTAAAATAAATATTAATAAATAAAATCAAATTGAATTATGGAATCTATAATAAAACAACAATAAAAACTAAATAAATAAAAAAAAGATAACAAAACTATGCCGAAGCATGCTAAACAGTTTCAGCAGTTTCTGCAATTTTGGCAGTTTTGGCACTATATAGGAGTTTCGCATTAGGTCAATTTTTAAATATAATTTTGGTACTTGTTTGCTATCAACAATTATGTTGATACCCAGGTTATATGATAAGGACGTCAGTACCATTATAACCCAAAAAAATGTTGGAATATTGTAACGTACCCATCCATAATCAATGTTAAAAAATTTACTTATAACTTAAGCCTACTTAGTTAATTGTGAATGGTGCTTCGAACAGATAGTGCTCATAAATGTTTCTTCATGCTATCCCTTTCCCTTGATTATAGGATTTTTGTTGCATTATTATTATTAGTTTGCATTTTTTTTTTACTCATGAACAAATCCACCTTGAAAATTTAGGCAGGGCAAACTCCTAATTAAATAATCTCAGCTTCTTCGTTTCCAACTTTATATACTAAATACTTAGGAATAGCAACCTGTTTTTTTATTGGAAAAACGTGAACATAAAAAACCAATTATAATAAAGGGCTACAGTAAAAGTTAGGGTTAGGGTGCATATTTTTCCTAAAGGTATTTTGTACTTTGGTTGAGTAATTTTACAAACTTATAAAAAATTGGCGCCAAGAAAGACCTGAGAGAGACCAAGAGAGACCCACCAAAGAGCAAAGCTGAAGGAGACCTGCAGTATTTTTTTTTTTTTAAAAGTTGCAAGCACCACAGTGGTCAATTAGATGTTCAATTAACTTTTTAGGAATTAGCCCTCATATTGTCTTTATTAAATTAGCACAATACATGTTATTAATTATATACCAAAGATCAATATTTAAATTATACAAATATACATTTTCATGTACCTGTTGAAAATTGTCTGTCGTATCCGTCATTTTAATTATAGTACTACTGTAATACATGATCCTGATTAAAAGAATCTTTATTCGTTACGTCTCAGATTACAATTCAAGATCTTGATCTCAACTGTATTACCTGAACATGTAGCAAGAAAAGTTTGAGCGAACTTTTCTTGAATCGTGATCATGTTATCAATAAATTTTAAATGTTTTTTCAATTTTTTTTCACATGATGGGCTGAAATCTCAAGTAATTAAGCCATTTTTAGCAATAATACATGTATATTCATCAATATATAAATTCCGCGGGTTAGCAAAAAAAGATTATTTTTACACGATGGGCAAACCATCGCTAAAATCTCGTAAATTGTCACGAATCCGCAAAAAAATTAGAAAAATTCGAATGATAAAAGAATTAAAGGAAAAAGAAGAAGAAGTTTCCGATTTACAAATCCAAATGCAGGATTTTAAAAAATCAGTGTTTGACTCAGGAAAGAGTCTACTTAATAATTTGGAACAATGTTCTCGTGAAAACAATAATTTAGTGGAATGGTTGAAATTGTACGATAAACAGATGAAAGACTATGAAAAGGAAATTTATGATTTAAATTTACGATTGTATTTTTCGCAACATCATCAACAAACACAAATGCAGCTACAATCATCGCATCAACTGCAACAATCACAACATCAACCGCAATCACCTACATTTAGGAGCTTAGCCGATTATTTCAAAAGTCAAAAGTCATGAATAATCATTTTTTCAATTTTTTTTTATTTTTTTTTTTAAAAGTCATAGCTGGCTTGCTGGCTTTTACGTCTAGATAAATTTGAAAATTCTTTTATATTTTGTAAATATGATTCATGTTTTTTTTGGCATGATATTAAACGTAATGAGATAATAAATATTATTACATTTTTGGAGAAAATCTAACAGTACGTGTTGAACAATTTCGCCTTTCTATTATCAAACGATCAGGATAAACTTGCATTAAAATATAATTAAATTTAATATTGTTAATGATATATTAAATATTTACTATTTTATCTTTTATTGAATTATATCACTACTTTCGCTTTTAAAGTCATATGCTTACACTTAAGCTATAATTTAAATAATAAAAAGTTAGTCTAGTATGGGGATCATCCTCCCTATCGACATGGGGAACATCTCCCTGTAGATCTTAGTCATTATCATAATGTACGCAGATGGAATGGAACTCAGAACTCGCAATAATACAAACTCCTTGTTTCAAACCATTGCGCCACTACAGCAACGATAGTTAAAAATTAATTAACGGTGTTCTTTTAAATTTATATTATATATTCTTTGAAATTTAAATTCAAATTTAGCCAACAGAAATTAACTTTAATTTGATCAATTTGATCGTACAACTTTTATGAATTACAACACGTGTTGATAAAAGTAATATTTTTTTATATCTACTGTCAGTACATTATTTAAAATAATAGACATTATTTTAGTATAGTTTTAAATAGAATAGAATTTTTACCCTATGTTAACTTTTTGTTGACGTTTCATAAGTAAAAATTTTTTTATTTTTTGAAATCTAACGCAGTTGATGATTGTCCGATTATGGTCTTAATTGACTAGGAAGGGGTTATAGGTCAGCTTTTTATGATCATTCTGTCTGTATAGATAGGTTCATTTTAACCTTTTTGATCTTATGTAATTCCTGCCCAGCGTAGTGGGTAAAGATTTTATTTTATTTTTAGGAATTTAATAAAGTTTTATCCTCTTTAGCGTGTCAAAAAAAAAGTATCGGTACATTATTTACTACGTATTTATAATACTATCATCTAACAAATTTTACTGTAAAATACTAAGAACATTTTTACTTTCAAAATTTCATTTCCTTTTAACTATAAAATTGTATAAAAAAAAAATTAATTTAATGCTAATTATATTTTATTACTATAAAATTACTTACATTGCTTTTTATTTTGTCCGGATTTAGTATTAACATTCTTTTTTTGTTCTGTTCGTTGAGTTTTCTTGCTTTTTGCTTTATCAGGTGTATCAGTATCTGTTTGCTTACGTTTTACACGTGTGATTGGTGGAGTTATCTTCATTTCTTAACGTAATTTTAATATATATTAAAAGAATGCTTAATTTTAAATATCATATTTTAATATAAAACTTACCAATTTCATCATTATCAATATCATCACTTTCATCCTAGTAATATAAAAGTTAGTTTGATATAATATTATTATTAAACCAAAAATACAAGATGCATACTTGATCACGCAGTTCCTTATAAACCATCAAAAATAAAATATCGTTAGAATATATATAATACTTAATTACTATGAAAATTACTTAAATAATAATATTTTTTACCTTTACATGTCTAATAAATTCATCAGTAGAATTTTTTTCCTTTATATCAAAATAAAATTTTATGTTATTATTGTATTATTTATGATAATCGTATAATAAATTGATTATAAATTTACCTTTGCTAATCTAATTATTTTTTCAAAGAAATCTTCTTTTTCTTCATTTTCACTCTCTTTGAAAACATCTGATGACTTATCCTTTTGTACAAGAAATATTATATTAGTTTAATTACTTATAATACATACAAATAAAAAAAGAAATCAAGTAGTCTATGTTTTATTACCATTTCAATCGGATATTCATGTTGTTCAATATCAATACAATCACTATTACTTTCTTCATCATCAGTGGATACGTTATTCTTTTCCTATATAAGAAGCCTCATGTTAAACTATGATATAAATTATATAATTATAAGAACAAATAATAAAAATTACTTTTTTAGATGTCTTAAATGTCTTTTGTAATCTACGACCTTTTTTTGATGATATATTACCCTTCTTTTTTTTATAATCACCTAATTTAATAAATTGTGCATTATATATAAAATGTCTATTTTTTTTTTAAATAAGATAAAATAAATAACCATTAAGAATATATCTTACGCATATTATTAATAACTCGTTTGATTATCATTTTAATGGCCCAATCATTCATAGTATTGGGAAAGTCTTGGTTGCGCTTCTTAAACTAAAAATAAATAAATTAAGATTTTTATTTTTTTTTTAAAAAAAAAAATTAATTTAAGCTTACTTTTGAAACAATTATTTCTATTGATTTTTGATTCTGATTTTTATATTTCCTATTAAGTTCAGCGTGAAGCTTAACCAAATCACGTATGTGGTTCTAAATTTATATAAATATTATTAGTAAGTATAATATTAATAATTAATAAAAAATAACAAAATTTACCTGATAATCATTGTGCTTAATTTTAGAAAAATTTAACGTTTTTGGGATATTAACGTAATTCCCTTTAGGTTTAGGAATTGGAATTTGTTGTTGAGTCTTTTATATAATGAAAAATCAATTAGAAACAATAATTAGAAAATAAGGTTAATAATTACAAAATAATTACAGAATTCATTTCTGTAGGTTTAGTTGCAGAGTCTTGAATTTCTTGAGTAGGTTGTGTTTGAAGACTCTAAATTATATTTATTAAATATATTAATTTTAAGTAGGAGATTTGAAGAATCATGAGAAATAGATGATTGATGATTCTGAAAAATAACGATAATTTGAAAATTTTATCTAAGTTAGAAGAAATACAAAATAATTACAAAATCCATTGCTGCAGGATCATTTGAAGAGTCTTCTCGTATAGGTTGTATTTGAGGACTCTAAATTATTGTGAAATAATAAAAATTAGGAAAATTACATTAACATCCAATATTCTATTCATAGTGTTAGTTCTTACAAGAAGTGGATCAGCGGCAAGAATTTGAGGTTGCAAAATTGATGATTGATGACTCTATTAAAATTTATGTTAAAAAATAGATCCAAATTAAATATAAACAAAAAATATTAGTGATAATGAGAAATTTAAAACATTCAAAATGCAAGTTTTACATCATACATATTACATACCGAGCTACTCGAACTTTGTTCTTGTAATATGTTTAATTCCTTTTCGATTTGTTTCATTTGATTTATTAAAAGGCTAATCTTATCCTGTTGTAGGGTCTTTTGAGAATTTTCTTGGTACATTTTAAATTTTATAAATTTTATCAAAAAAACTAGAAAGGGTAAAATTTTTAAAAATGCCGATATGCGATATTTAAATCATACAGTTGTTGATGTGAACGCGTTACGACTCATAGCTGACGCGAATATGTCGCGACCGCGAAAAATAATTTATGATGAATAAATTTGAGTAAACTGGACATGTAATTTATATTAAATTGGATAAATTGAACGATAATAAATTTTGACGACAAGTAAATAATATAAAATTGAGTAAACTGGACATGTAATTTATATTAAATTGGATAAATTGAACGATAATAAATTTTGACGACAAGTAAATAATATAAAATTGAGTAAACTGGACATGTAATTTCTATTAAATTGGATAAATTGGACAAGTAATTTATATTAAATTGGATAAATTGAACAATAAATTGGATGACAGTAGCGCCTTTTTATGTAACTTAATCTTACTTAATCTTGTATTACATAATAATTTATTCACTATTTGTAATACAAAGATGACAAATTTATGACAAGTAGATTACCTTACGAAAAGTGACATCATGGCTCATACAATTATTGTGGCTTATGCAGCTTAAAATAATTTTTTTTAGGAATACCGATTTATCAAAAAATAATTTATGATTAATATTTAATTATGCAAGTTTAATTTTTACAATTGAAAATATTAAAGGTATAAATTGGATGCACTTATGCATGAGATACATCATCATTATTAAATAACAATTATCGAGAACAACAATGCAAAACTAAATGGAATTCGTTAAAAAGAGGGTATGAAAATTTAAGTAGAATGTTCAGTTCATAGTCCTAATACCTATGATACTCGATTTTATACTGAACTTTCAGACGAATTTTGGTTGGAAACAAGTAATTATTTTAGTAGTAACATTAAATTAAATAATGTAAAAACAATAATTTAATTAATTTTTCATATTTACATTGCTTATTTCTTAGATCGTTACCAATGAGTATATAAGAGACATAGGATAGACAGGCGTACATATGAGCATCGGGAATGCAGGCATTCCTGATCTCGATCTTATTTCCGTTTCTGATCTCATCAATCTTATTCTGTCCTGATCTCATCGATCTTATTTTTGATCCCAATCTCGAGATCGCAAAAGATGACATAGAAGAAGAAATGAGAGAAGACATCGACACTAATTATTTTATAATTTTTTATTTCTTTGTATTTTTCTATTTTATTTTATATTGTTTTTTTCTTTTATATTTTATATTTTATATTTTTGGTTATATTTATTTTTTCATATATTTTTATTTTTGATTTTTGATATTTGGTAATATATTTTTTTCAATTTAAATAAATTTTATTCAATTATCTTCATTGAAAAATCCTATACACGTACACATACATAAATACATGTTGATCCTACTTTAATGCACATGAACACCTTATAGTGGCTCCTAATATAGTATAAGCATCTTTTCATAGTTGTAAAGTTCTTAGGAACGGAAGATTTCTTTTTTTGAACATACATAAAAATGCTATTTATAGATTAGGAAGTTAGTACGACAGATCCAACACAAAACTGATGATGGTAATACAGAATCATGATAATCAAATTTTTCTCTTCATTTTAATAAAATGGTATTTTGTACTTGTCAAGAGTGTAAATCGTTAAATGTTGAAGCTGGTGGTCGAGAAGTTGCCTCTGTAACAAAATGGAGACATAATAAAAAAGAAAATGAATGGTACAACTATTTAGATAATCAGGAATCTATTTTTTCGATAGAAGATCCGTTAATTATCCAAGAAACTGATTCGTAAGTGTTAATATTATTTAAATTCTCAACAAATCTAGCGATAATACTCTGGGTATATATAACATTAAATTAGCATTTATCTAAATCGTATCCTCTAATCAGTCCCAACAATTCTGTACAATAGGATGTATTATATATCCTGGGTATAAAATGCTTTATGGTATGCTAATTTAATAAAATACTTTTTTATATTAAAATTCAGTAATCATGTACATAACCAATATCAACAACAATTTATTTATCGACAGGAAATGGAAATTTTTGTTCAAAACGAAAATGATAAATTAGGTGTTAATTCTGAACATGATGATAAGACTAATGATTCAGATATTTATTCCGCCAATATTTCTTTACAAAATTATGAATCTAACAATTCAGAAAGTGATGATCTTCAGTCAGATTTAGAACAGTCGTTACAATCAAATGATGATTTTCAGTCAGATTTGGAGCAGTCGCTACAATCAAGTAATGATTTTCATTCAGATTTGGAGCAGTCGCTACAATCAGATTTAGAACAGTTAGAAGATGTAATTAATGATCTTAATAAATCAATGGATTTTGGTAAAGACTTTTGATTTATTTCTATATTATACAACTTTACATTACAAAACTAATATATTTTTGTATTAGAAAATATTCCAGAACTTTCTGAATCAATGATTTCTGCTTTGCGTCTATTAGATTTAAAGTGCAAACACAATTTTACCAATAACGCTTTTGCTGACATTCTTAATCTTATTGGTGGTGAAGAAACGACACTTTTTTTGGCAAAAGAAAAATTAAATCAATTGGTTGATATAAAACTAAATCATATTGATATGTGTAGAAATTCTTGTTGTGCTTTTACAGGAATTTATGAAAATGATTCAATATGTCATTTTTGTAGTCTAGAAAGATATGTCATTAGCAATAATTTTAAAAAAGCACAAAAATCATATAAGACTGCAATATATATCCCATTATTAGACAGATTTCGTATTCAATATGCAGATTCAAAAAGAGCAAATAAATTGAGATATAGAAGTCAAAGAGAAGAATGTGATGATGGATATAGCGATATTTTTGATGGAGATTTGTATAAAGAGCTTGTAGGAGAAGGATTTTTTTCAGACGAACGAGATATAGCATTAATTGGATCCACAGATGGATATCAAATATTTAGACAAAAGACAGATAGTTGCTGGGTTGTAATGTTCATAAATGCCAATCTTTCCCCAGATATTCGTGTGAAAAAGGAAAATTTGTTAATTTCGGCAATTATACCTGGTGAACCAAAAGATTTCAATTCATTTTTACGACCCATAATAGATGAATTGAAAATTCTTCAAGGTAAATTTAATATATATTCAATTGAATTTAAATTTATTATACATATTTATTTAATTATTTTAATTACAGAAGGTGTATCTATATATGATGCATTATTAAAGGAAACTTTTATATTACGATGTCATGTTGTGATGTGGACTGGAGACATGCCAGCCATATCAAAATTAATGTGCATGTCAGGTCATAATGCATACCTTGGCTGCAGATTTTGCTATTTAAGAGGCATGTATTCTGAAAAATCTAGACATGTATATCATCCATGCTCTATGCCAAGAAATAGTAATATTTCAGACATTAATCCTGAAGATCTTCCTAATCGTACTGAGTATAACTTCTTAAATGATGTTAGTAGAATTATAAATGAAACCAACAAAACAAGAAGAAAATCAATTGTTAAAGAAACAGGTATAATTGGTTTTGTTTAAATTAAATTTATTGAATTATAGTTTTAATTATATTTATATTTTTTTATTTTTATTTTAATTAGGAATTAATAACCGTAGTATACTTTTTGAACTTAGATCTACAAAATTTCCACGTTCATTCCCAGTAGACATAATGCATTTATTCTTTGAGAATATTTCCATAAATATGTTTGGACATTGGTCAGGAACATTTTTTAAAGATGAATCATTAAATGATGAACATTATATTCTTGATAATCAAATATGGAGACAAATAGGTCAAATTATGAGTGAATGTCGTAAACAAATTCCTTTAGAATTTGGTAGACCACCAAGGAATATTTATAAATATCATAATGGCTTTAAAGCAGTAGAGTGGTCCGATTGGATAACAGTTTATTCAATTCCATTTTTATTAAATAAATTACCATCTAAGTAAGTAATATTTCTATGTTATTAACTGTTAATTACTTTTGATTATTTTTAAATGATTTAAAATTATAAATTTCAAAATATATTTAGATATTTGAAAGGATGGGCAAAATTTGTTAGGGCTGTGCAAAAATGTCTAAAATTTACCCTTACAAGTGATGATCTGGATGAAATTAAGCAATTATTACTAGAATTTTACAGACATTATGAAAGGTAATAAAAATTAAATATTTTATATTATTTGTGCGATATGTAATAAATTTTTTTTTGAAATTTTAATATTATAGCAATTATTATCAAAAAAAAGAAGAGAAATTAAGTGCAATGCTAATGTCTTTCCACTATCTTCTGCATGTTACTGATAATATCAAAGATTGTGGACCCTGTTGGACGTCATGGCAATATCCTATGGAGCGAATGTGTGGGATGTTATTGCCTCTAGTACATTCTAGATCAAATCCATATGTTAATTTGGCAAATAACATAATACTTACAGAGAAGATCAATTATCTATCTTATATCACGCCAGTTTATAACCAGATATTTATAAAAAATCATTCAAAAAATAATTATTGGCCATTACATAAAGTATTTGGTTTAGATAATTATGAAGAAGAACTATACTTTCCAAGTGTAATTTATAATCTTAAAAGAAATGAATTACAAAAACTTATACATTTTTACTCTGCTATTTTAAAAATTCCCAAAGAAAATATAGCTTCTGTAAGTAAAATCATAATTTATTATATATTTTTTACTTCAATTTTAGCATATAACATTAATCTTTATTTATATTTAGTTAATTGACGATAAATGTATAAAATATGGTCGTATGCGATCAAAAGATGGTCATTATATTGGTTCATCTTGGATAAAACGTGATAACAGATCATCTAGAAATAATTATTGTGTGACGGTAATATTTTTAAATATTATTTATTTATATTTATATTCACATTAATTATTAATATAAAAATTCTTATTTTAGGTTATAATAAGTGAGGATAAAGAATTATTTGGCGAAATTATTTTTTATTTGGTTCACAAACTTTCAAGTGAAAATAGAATGTTAGCGTACATACATTGGACTAACAAGATTGTGAGTGATCAATTAGGTATAAAGTATTTTCAAGGAAAATCATCAAAATACGGATTTATTGAGATATCAGATATAGATAGATGTGTTGGTTTTATAGCAATTAATAATAGAACTTATATATTTGATAAAGAAAACCAAGTAGTTTGTAATTAGCAAAACGTTAGTACATTCCTTAATAAAAATAGGTATAACTTACAAAATCCAATTTTGAGTCTCATTCTAAGAAATCCATATCAAAAAACAAAAAATTTAAAAAAGGATCCTAAAAAAGAGAACATTCATACTTTGAAACCCAGAACCTAAAAAAAAAGAATAAACAAAATATTAGTCATAAAAACAAAAAAAAAACGCCTTTTTGATGGATAGCTCATTAGATATCCAGATTGACCTGATTTAGATCACACCTACCTTTACTTTAAATTTGCATAATAGTATTAAATCTCTCTCTCTCTCTTTGAATGAAAATTGCTTACCTTAATCAAAAAATTTTTTGTTACTATCTTTTTTATCTCATCAAGACAAATTAATGGTAGTAATGACATATTTCTAGGATTAATAGATATTAATAAATTTTTCCGGTAATATTTTAAAAAATGCATAAACACATACTTATAACAGCAAATCTTTCAGCGTCCTTTCCTTTTCTTTAAGGGGGATTCGAAGAAAGTAGCCATTGTTAATTTAGGCAAATTTTTCAGCGTCCTTTCCTTTTCTTTAAGGGGGATTCGAAGAAAGTAGCCATTGTTAATTTAGGCAAATTTTTCAGCGTCCTTTCCTTTTCTTTAAGGGGGATTTAGAAGAAGGAAGACTCCAAGTCTCGTTTAAACTTCTTCATTATACCGAGGATACTTATTTCCCCGTTTTGAAATAATAATATTTTTACTATTGGAGTAACCATCCTTATAGTTGGAGCATCTTCCTAGGTTGAAATATGAAGATTTTATTATTATTTATAATAAATTAAAGATAGATATATATATAAAAATTAAATTAACTTATCTGTTGAATTTTTTTGGGAAACTTGGGAGACTGAAAATTATAAAATTATTCATTAATAAAAAAATCAAGTAATTCATTTTTAAATAATAAATATTTTATTATTATTATTTCTGCAATTTAGAAGAAGGAAGGCTCCAAGTCTCGTTTAAACTTCTTCATTTTGCCATTTTGAAATAACAATAATTTATATAATATAAATTAAAATTAAATTAACTTACTATTTGATAAACTTTTGGAGATTTGGAGCTAAAAAAAAATAAATATTTAATTAATAAAAATTATCAAAAAAAAAAAAAAGAGAGAGAGAGAGAATCCTATAAATTTTTTGGCAAATTTGACAAATTTGATTGATGCTAATCCTAGATCCTAATCATATGAAAAAAGCCCTTGTTACGTACATTGCATAATGGTACCCCTATAAGAAATTTATATATGGAAATGATACTGTGCATTGCATAATAGTACTTCCTATAACAAAATAAATGATACGGTTGTATCACTAGTCAAAATGAGGGACATGTGAAAAATCGGCTAAAAATCAGAAATAAGAGTAATTTCGGAATTTCCGATTTATTGCCAATCAACACTAGTCGAAAAAGGAATATTCGGTCTTGATTAAATTCGGCCTATATTCGACTAGAATTAATATCATTCGGCCTCAATTAGGGAATGATGTATGATCCGACCTACATTCGACCCTAGCCGAAAATAGACTTTTGATACAAAAGTCTAATTAGGTTCGGAGGATATTCTATCAACCAGCATTTCTTTTTTTTTTCTCCCATTTTTTTTTGTAGGTTCTTCGACGTCGGCCTGGACTTTTTTTGTAAGGACTTTTCTTTTGGACTCTTTTTTTGTAGGTCTTTTCTATTCGGCTTTTTGGACTGGACTTTGGAATTTCTTTTTGTAGGTCCTTCGACTTCCGACTTAGCAACTTCGATTTTTTTTTTGCGAACTTTGGTTGTTTCTTCTTTTGTAGGTCGCTTCAAACTTCGACCTTGGGAATTTCTTTATTTTTTTTCTTTTGTAGGGCTTCGTTTCGAACTTCGGTCGTAGAAATTTCTTTCTTTTTGTAGGTATTTTGCTTCGACTTTGACTTCGGTGGCTTTGGATTTCAAATTTTTTTAAAAGTCTTATCCTGGTGGAGAGCGCATTGCTTTGACTAGTTCGATTCTAGCCTAAGACATTCGGCCTGGACTTTGGGATTTGCTTCGAATTTGTTTTTTTTCTTTTGTAGGTTTCGACTTTGGGTTTGGGAAATTTTTTTCTTTGTAGGTTAATCCGACTTCCGACCCAGACTTTTGGAATTTTTGTGTTCGACTGGAATATTTTTTTGTAAGTATGACTTCGACTTTTAATTTGTTTCATGTACTTTGATTTAGCTTCAGAATGATTTAGAATTTTATTTTGTAGGCTTCTTTTCGGTTAGGAATTTCTTTTGGTTCGGAATTTCTTTTTTTGTAGGTTTCTTCTTTCATTTTGTAGGCTTCTTCGACTTGGATTTTTTTCTTTTTTTGTAGGATGCCTCGGTCTTTGGATTTTTCTTGTGGGTTTCTTCGATTCGAACCTTTGAACTTTCTTCTTGCGTCCCGAGGGCTCGACGGTAGAGCGTACGATTCAGTCGTAAGGTGCAGGTTCGATTCCTGCTCGGGACAGTAATATCTCTTCTATAGATTACTCTATTTCGACTTGACTTTGAGAATTTTCTTTTGTAGGCTGCTTCGTTCGATTTCGTTCCAGACTTTTCTTCGTCTCAAACCTTGGACTCTTTTGTAAGTTACTTTGATCCGATTTAGACTGGAATTTTTTTAGGTTCGATTTCGACATTTTGAATCTGTTTCTTGTAGGCACTTCGATTCGATTTCAACTGGGATATTTTCGACTTTTGGATTTGTTTCGCGTAGGTACTTCGATTCGGTTTCAGAAATTGATTTGAAATTTTTTTGTAGGCTTCTTTTCGGTCGGAATATTTCTTTTTGTAGGTCTCTTTTTTCTTTTGTATTTTTTTCTTTTTTTGTAGGGTGCCTCGGTCTTTGGATTTTCTTCTTGTAGCTTTCTTCGAGTCGAACCTTTGAACTTTCTTCTTGCATCCCGAGGGCTCGACGGTAGAGCATATGATTCAATCGTAAGGTGCAGGTTCGACTCCTGCTCGGAATAATAATTCCGACTTTGATCGTAGTTCGCTTCGATTTCGATTCGACTTTTGTAGGTATTCGAACTTGGGTTTTGGATTTTTCTTTTGTAGGTTTTTTCGACTTCGGCGTTTTTTCTTTGTAGGCCATTTTGATTCAGCTTCATTTTCTTTTTAGTAGTTTTTAGGTACTTCGATTCTATACGATTTCGGTTTGGGATTCGTACTTTTTTGGTAGGTCGGCTCGATTCGAATTCTTCCGATTTTTATTTTTATTTTTTTTTTCTTTGACTCTGACTTCAAATTTTCTTTTTTTAGGTTACTCGACTTCAGTATTCGACTTTGACTTCGAATTTTCGTTTCTTTGGCTAATCGACTTCGGGATTCTCTTTTTGTAGGTTGCTTCGACTTCGATTCGATTCGACTTCGGATTTTCTTTTTAGGTACTTCAATTCGATTTTTACGAATTTGAACTTCGACTTTACCACGCGTTTATATTTTATTTCCTTCATTGTAGGTAGCTTCGAACTTCGACTTTGACTTCGCCTTTGGATTCTGGTTTCTTTTATAGATACTTTGGTTAATCGACTTCGACTTCGGATTTTTCGTTCTACTTCTATTCGGGCTTTGGGTCTTGATTCTCTTTTCGTATATTCGACTTTCGACTTCGGCTTTTGATTCAGAATTTCCTTTTTGTAGACTTCGATTACGGTTTTGGATTTGGATTCTTTTTTTATTTCGATTTTTGGTATTTTTTTTAGGTTGCTTCGGATGGTTGGAATTTTTTATTCTTTAGGACGGATCTGGACTTTATTTCGAATTCGGAACAGTTGGAATAAATTTTTGTCTTATCCTGGTGAAGAGCACACGTTTGCTCTGGCTAGTTCGATTCTAGTCTAAGACTTTTAGACGAACTTGGATGTTTTTTAGGAAGAATTTTTTTGAATACGGTGAATTTAGAATTATTTTCTTTTTATTTTTAGGATTGGGTTTGGATTTTCTTAAGACGTGGCGAATTTAAAATGAACTTTAGATTTCTTTTTATTTTTAGGATGGAACGGACCTTGGAATTTTTTCAGGATAGCAGACTTGGGTTTTCTTGGACTTGGATATATAAGTTCTAGTTGGACTTTTCCTTGAGAAGTATGTATTTTGAAGATTTTTGGAATTGATTTTTCTTTTAAAATACACTTCATTAATGGTTCTTTTTTTTTACATATTGTAGGTTTCGGCTTCTTTTGGGAGATATTCCTCCTTGGATACTGATCACGTGATTGCAGAATTGTGCAAGAATTAAGAATTAGCATTTTTATTTGTAATTTAGATAGACACTAATAATAAAATAATAAATATTAATACATTTAATAATGAATTATATAATAAAAATCAGAAATAAATAGACTATAATTCGGCTTAAGTTTAATGTCGAATATTGGTCTAATTTTGGTCGAATTTAGTCTGATTTGTATCTGAATCTCTTTGAAATAAAAATCGGATGATTTTAAGCCACAATTCGGACTAAAATCAGATGCCCGATTTCTATCTGATTTGGACCATTTTTGACTAGTGTATAACCTTTTGTTACACAATTGAAGTACCCAAGTGATATGCATAAATTGTAACAGAAATCCAGACTGTTTTAAGACGCTTGAATAAACTTCATATGCCAGTGATATCAACTGATAAACAAGAATGCATGATGACTCACTATGAGTCATTTTACATATTGTATTTAAAACTATTTAAAATGATTTGATATCTAATTTCATAAAAAAAAGTGGTCAGACTTTTTAAAAAGTCATGGATGTACCTTCCAATAATAAGCGTAAACGTTCACATCGAGAACGTTATAATAGAAATAAAAAGTTAAAAAATTCTCATCAGCATAATAATAATACCACCTTTGATTCTTCTAGGAATCGAATACAATGTGAAACACGAGGACTATCTACTAATGATAAAGTTTATTATTTGAAGAAGCTGTGGTCCAGTGTTTCTCTTTGTTCAACTGACAGAATATCAAAAAAAATCCAGCAAAAGATTTCCACTCGAGATTTGCTTATTGAATCCCTACTGAGAAAAAAGGAGTTACAAAGCAATTCTCTTGGATCAGTCAAAATTCCTTCAAACTTTCTTAAGCTTATAGACACTGAAATCATTGGCTCATCTGTGGTTGACAAACCTGCAAGTAAATGTTCATGGGTAGCTTTTGGTAAATGGCTAGGATTTAAAAGTCATGATAAACCTCTTAAAAAAAATCAAATCCGTCACCATATTAAATTAAAATGGAAGAACCTTAATGCTGCCACCTCATTTAAAAAAATTACGAAAAAAAAAATGAAACTTATTTCATCAGCACGTAAAATTAAGTCAATTAATGAATTAGTACACTTTCAATACGTAAAGAATTCAGAGTGTATTACAGATTTAAGTGGGCGAACATTAATTCATTTAAAGCAACTTGAAGACCTTGATGCTGTAAGGTTAGCAACTAATGCTATTAATGAATATTATTTTCATTTGGTAAAAGATGATTCACATCAGAGCAAAAGCTTTAGAAAAGATTTTGTTGAACATTTTGGAGCTTATACTTTAAAGAATCTTTTTCCATATACTAGTATTGAAACTGCATGTACCCACAATACTGATCACTTAGTATGTGTTAACAAACTGATTCAAGGACTCAAACCATTATCAGACTCTGTTAATCAATTTACCAAAGATTCTTATAATGATTTGTATTTAAAATTAAAAGATTTGTCCTGGGGTCCTTTTGCACCTCAACTCTTTGGTATCTTTCCAATGATCGCTATTAACTTTAATATTACTAGTGATTATCATTGGGACGCAAATGATGATCCAAATTGCCTATGTTTTTTGGTTCCATTAGGAGACTTTGAAGGTGGAGAATTATGCTTTCCTGAGCTTCAAATAGTGATACCACTCCAATCAGGACAAGTGGTCGCATTTGCTTCACAACTGTTACTTCATGGAAATTTACCTATCATAAATGGAGTAAGATTTAGTGTAGTATATTTTGTCCATGCTACATTTTTTCAACACCATCGTAATTTCAATAAAGTATATGAAGATTACAAAAAAGAAATAGACCGAAATGCCAATGGAATTATTGTTTCTAAAATTCCACAGCAAAATCTTAATAATAATTTAAATAATCAAAAAAATAAAAAAATTAAAAAAATTAAAAATAGTAAATCAACTGATAAAAGACGAACATATATAGATTCAACAAATGCTATGCTTGGATTAAAGGCATAATAATAAAAAATTAGATTATTTTTTTAAAAAAAAACATTTTTTTAATGTAAATTTTTATTTGTAATATTATTTATTGGTATTAAAGTTTTT
>WNFY01002757.1_pt1 | contig 18364 bp, 19 predicted proteins | sample 5400091 | NCBI WGS metagenome assembly WNFY01 (sample SAMN13153364, study PRJNA577476) | soil metagenome | isolation source: 60 cm soil or saprolite under grassland replicate 1 | place: USA:California | collected 2016-06-15
CCGAAGAGGCGAGTTCCCAGGTGAAGATGGCCTACAAGCTCAGGACGGCACTGGGCAAAGCCATCTACGGCGCGCGCAAATGCACCGTCGAACCGGTGATCGGCATTATCAAGGAGGTGCTGGGCTTCCGCCAGTTCTCGCTCCGTGGTACTCAGGCTGCTGCTGGCGAATGGTGTCTGGTCTGTTTGGCTTTCAATCTCAAGCGCTTCCATACCTTATCCTGGACATAGCGCGCGGGAAGCGGCATCCTTCCAGCTCATTGGGTCACTATTACTGGTCCTATCTTGCTTGCAGCCTCGCTCGTTCCGTTGTCCCTGCCTGTGCTATGAAAAACGTGCTCTGTCTCATCGTGACTGGCCTGACCGCTCTCCGTTCTCTCCGACAAGCTGCTAGATCCACAACTACTCTTTCTTCTCTTGCCTCGGCCTACTCTATATGAAACTGTCTTCAAACGCTTAGTCGCAGTACACCCTCTTGCATCCTCATAACGTTGGGAAGGACTGACTACCCCCCGATTTCTCTGTAGCATCAAACGCTTGATCGCGATGGGCCCTTTTGTCTCCTCTCTGGAAAAGGCTCGGCACAGGACTTGCCTTCCGTATTCTTCTCGCGAGAGACTTTTTCTCTTGAAGAGTATACGAGCGTTGTCAAGAAACAGGCAGTGTTCTGTAGGATCTTTTCGTGCTCAGATGTCTCTGCGAGAGCCCATGTGGAGAGAAGTCTCTCTTACAGACAAGGAAACGACTCTCCATTCGGTAGCAATTCAGAGAAAGGGATTTGCATATCCAGGGAGAAGAGGACATGATTCTCCCAATTGAAGGCCATTCACAAAAGGGTGCTGGCCTTGCCGCAACGTTCTTCCCCACATGGACGGCTCCAGATGCTCTATCGCTACACTTTAATTGTCAGGCTGGTGGATATCTGCAATGGAGCTTCAAACGCCTGGTCGCGACTGCCATCTTTACACATGCGCTTTGTCATTGCGAGCAATTCGCTGGCAGAGAGCTTCAAACGCCTGGTCGCGATTGCCATCTTTACACCTTGCAGAACGGAAGGAAATGGCGACGTTTGCCTAGCTTCAAACGCCTGGTCGCGATTGCCATCTTTACACCCGCTTGCTCACCCTCCGTCCTTTCGGGGTGATTGGTTGCTTCAAACGCCTAGTCGCGATTGCCATCTTTACACCCCCCTCTACGAGAGGATCTGCCTCAAACCTTCCATGAGCACCCTTCTCGCGAGAGGCTCCCTTATATGTTAATATCAAACTAAGCCCACTCGACAGAGGGCCGGAGCAAGCGCTACACTTGCTCTAGTGAATGATTGGGCACGCTGGAGAAAAGCTATGGCTCCCACCCGGCTCGACCGATTAAGAAAGCTCGCGCTTCTCCAGTGGTGTTCCTGAGAGCAACTGATGAGGAGAAAGTCGTGCTTCGAGCACCACAATATAAGGGCACAGTTACTCAGGAACGTTGTTAACACAGAAGGAGTCTTTCCATGTTCTATGCTGGTATCGATTGGGCAGACCAAAAGCATGATGGACTGGTCCTTGACGAAGCTGGGCGAAAGCTCGGTTCGATCCATGTCCCCCATACTCCAGAAGGGCTTGACAAGCTGGACGCCTGGCTTTCGAGCACGCTTGGTGGTCAGGGCAAAGAACAAATGGCCTGCATTATTGAGACCAACCACGGCTTGCTTATATCGTTCTTGCTGGAACACGGTTGGCCAGTGTATCCCGTGAATCCCCGCACGGTTGACCGGAAGCGCTCTGCTTCTGGTGCGAAGACCGATGCTATCGACGCCTACTTGCTGGCAAAAACCGGACGAGCTGACTTCGCGGATTTGCACCGACTCACCCCCGATAGTGAGAAGGTCGCCGAACTCAAAGGGCTCACACGTGATCAGGATGGCCTGATCCAGATGCAGACCCGCCTGGTCAACCAACTGACGGCCTGCCTCAAAGCCTATTATCCCGTCGCATTGGACCTCTTTGCCAAGTTGCAGCAGCACTCTACCCTGGTGTTTCTGCAAACCTACCCAACCATGGAAGCAGCACAGACCGCTTCGGTTGAGCAGATCCGCCAGGTTCTCACGTCTGCCGGCCACACCACGGCCTCGAACGTGGCTCCCAAGATCTTCGAGCAATTGCATCAGCCCAGTCTGCGAGCCAATGCGGTCACGATCCGGACGAAATCGCGCTTGGCGATAGCCTTGATCGTCCAGCTCCTGCCTCTGGTGGAGCAAATCGCTCAATATGACAAGGAGATTGAGCAGCTTTTTTTGAGCCATGAAGACAATGGGGTCTTCAGCAGCTTGCCCAGAGCAGGCAAGCGCCTTGCGCCTCGCCTGCTTGCTGAAATCGGAGACGATCCTGCTCGTTATGAGACGGCTGCCAGTTTGCAAGCCCTCGGTGGTACCTCGCCAGTCCTGTTCCAAAGCGGAAACTACTCCAAGCCCCACCGACGATTGGGATGTATCAAGCCTCTGCGCAATGCTTTGCATCAATTTGCCTGGCCTCGCACGCTGCAAGAAGATTGGGCCTTGGCCTATTACGAGCGCAAACGCGCAGAAGGGAAAAGCCATAGTGTGGCTGTGCGTGCCCTCTCTAACATTTGGGCACGAATCATTTTCGCCATGCTCACCTCCCACCAGTTGTATGTTTCGGATACCTTTGAAACGGCCAGGCAGCTCCACGCCGTCAAAGCCGCTTAGAGGTACTTTCTTCTTCGAGGCAAAACCGCCTGTTTTTTTGCCTTCAACTGAGCATGCTCTTTTCAGACCATGCAAGCAGCGCGCTGTCAAGGAAAGCGAAGCGGCTTGACAGCGGGATGCGGCATGGTACACTTTTTCATGCTCAGTTGAAGGCTTCTCTCTTTTCCGCTGTTCCATTTCTTCACTCCAGTTTTTATTCATGGGCTTTTAGGACTTGACATAGAAAGTCTTTCTTGAAGAGTATACGAGGGCTGTCAAGAAGCAAACACTGTTCTTCGGGGATTTGAGCACCAAATCCCTTCGCGAGAGCCTGTGCGTAGAAAGCATGGTGCTGAGCCTCTCGCAGTTCATGACAAATGGCACATGCTGCAAAATACCACCACAGACGCTGCAGTGCAAAGTTAACAGTCACAACTCCTGGAAGGAAACGTGAGCGCGCTGAGAGATGGGGAGGAAGACCTGTAGCGAGAATGTGACACGGTGAGCGTGTTCTGGGAGTGGGAACGGCTATGGCAGTATCATGCTGATCACCTGGCTGCAAAAGCGCACACCGTCTGAGATGCAGGGACGCATGATGAGCCTGGCGATGTTCGTCAACCTGGGCCAGGCCCCTGTTTCAACTCCCATCGCCGGCGCACTGATCAAACTAAACCCGACGGTGTTCCTGCTCGTCAAGGGCGGGCTTGCAGCCGCGCTCTCACTGTTAGCCGCGCTGAATTTCCTGGCGCGCGAGAAGGATATGACTGATTAACGGGTCAAAAGCTTCAACGCGAGATGACGACTGCCCTGGCGTTGTGAGAGGGTGAACCAGAAGCGCATGAGGCTATCGACCAGATCTGCCTGATCAGTGTCACCCACACGCACCGGTTGCAAGCCGATCTCACTGATCAGTTGTTCAATAACGGCGCGTGTCTGGCCATCGGGGCCGCTATAAAAGAGGTCGGCCTGCACCCCATTATAGAGCGGATCAGCGAAGTTTTCCCAGCCATAAATATTAAAGGCTCGATAAACAGAAGCATGAGGCGCATGAGCGCGAAAAGCTGCCAGGCTATTTATTGGGCCACCGCTCAAATTGTTGGCTGCATCGATGATCACTTTATTCTCTAGCTGGGCAGCAAGACGAGCAATGGTCTCCTCCATCATCGCGCCCGGAATGGCAAAGAGGACCACCTCTGCGCCTTCGAGAGCCTGAGCCATTGAGCCAACGACAGCGGAACCGCCAAGCCTGGTCTGCAACGCCTGTGTTCGCGTGCTGGAAGGATCTCTCACACCAAAGGTCACCGCATGTCCGGCAGCCATCCACTTGCTGCCCAGTGTGCCACCGATATTTCCTGCTCCTAAAACCGCGATCCGATAGGTTGTCATAAACTTGCTTCCCTTTCTGAAGTGGTTATCGAGACACTGCAACTATGTGACTACTCCCCTTGGGATAAATCCCAGGGGCTTCTCAGGAACGTGAACGCTCCTGAAGGCTCAGTCCGAGCCCAGAATACATGTCAACCACGCCGGGCGGCGATGAAGCGCTTAAAGACCCGATGTATCGGCTGGCACAGCAAACGGTTGGTACGTTACTACTTTTACTCAGCTCAGAACGATTTATCGCGGAATCTGCAAATAGTATTAAGTTGTTCGTGTGCAAATGTATTACAGAGTTAATATAGCAGAAAAGAGAGTATATGCCAAATAAAAGGACTTTTGGGCTAAAGCCTTTCATACTCCTAACCGCCAGGGTTGAAACCCTGCGGTTTGCGGAGGGCTAAAGCCCATGATTTATCACGAGGAATGTCTCTCTTCAGACAACACTTGCTTAGCCAACTATAGCATGTCCTGGACCACCAGCAGCACGACAGATGTCAATAGTAGCCTGGCGACCTGTACGTTCTGGATAGTATTTTTCGACGGCCAGGCGCAAGTTTTCTATAGCTTCGTTACGCACCAGGGTGATGGTACAACCACCAAAACCACCACCGATCATGCGTGCACCCAGAACCCCTTCCACCTGGCGTGCAATCTCGACCAGGGTATCCAGTTCAAGACAGCTCACCTCGTACTCGTCGCGCAGACCTTCGTGACCACGCCAGAGGATAGGGCCAACGGCCTCGATATCACCCCGTTCCAATGCCGCCGCGACCTGGAAGACACGCTCATTTTCGGCGATAACATAGCCTGCATGCTTGCGCAATATCTCGGGCAGATGTCGCTTGTAGCGCTCAAACTGGTCAGATGAGATATCCCTCAAAGCTTTGATCTGTTGCGCTAGAGATTTATCTGGCTCGTGCTGTGCAATGACGTCACGCAGGATCTTTGTGGCCTCTTCGCATTGCTGCCGCCGCTCATTATAACCTGAAAATGCCAGTTCACGGCGCACGTTGGTATCCATGACCACAAGCGAAATATCTGGTGCCTTAAATGGAATGTAACGGTACTTATAGGAGCGACAGTCAAGTAAGATCGCTTTTCCAGGTCGACCAAGCACCGATGCCGCCTGGTCCAGGATACCCGATCTTAGCCCCGAAGCAACATGCTCAGCACGCTGGCAGGCGGCTGCCACCTGCATAGGTTTGAGGGTCGCGCCCTCATTGCCAATAGTAAATTTGCCATTCGAAAAGAGTACGCAGGCTTCGGCAGTGCCAATCTCCAATGACGCCGACGAGCTCATACCACTGCCCAGCGGCACATCGCCTTCGACAACGGCATCAAAGCCTCGCAGTTGCGCACCTTCACGAGTCAACTCGCTCGCCACGCCCAGAATGTAGCGCGCCCAGTCCGGCAAGTTTGCCCGCAATTGCCCAGATATTTCGGGTAATCCTTCCAGGGAAAATTGCGCGTACTCATCGAAGTGCCGTGACCAGAGGCGCACCGTCTGATCATTGCGCATGCGACCAGCAAAGGCAGCTACACGATCGACTGCTGCTGGCAACACAAAACCATCGTTATAGTCCGTGTGCTCACCAATGATATTCACACGACCAGGCGCCCACGCAACTCCCAGCGGACCAGCATATGTTGTCTCTTCGTGAAAAGCTTCAGGAAATTTTTCTAGCGCATCCGCCGCGGGTTTTGGAAACTTCGTAGTATCCATACCTTTTGCTATACCTCTTTCTTCGCAATTGCCTCGCGCAACTCCTGCGCCTTCTGTGCAGGGGAGGAGTCGTTCGTCCACAGGTTCCAGAGTGCTTCTGACGATGCAGCAAATTTTAGCTTGCCCGGCGCGCGTCCTATGGCCTGGATCTCGATATGGAAATGGAAGCGCTCGTCCGCCAACTGGTGCAATCCCAACAGATAGGGCATGGGGGTCATAGCGCCATCGAACAGAGCGTTAAAGCCGTTAATTACGCACAATAGTATAGCCGCCAGGTCGCGCAGCTCGTCGTCCTGCATCAGTGCAAGATTGGCAGCATGACGCCGTGGGTAGAAGTGCGTCTCGTAGGGATAGCGTACATAGGGCGGCAGAAATGCCTGCCAGGTTGTATTGTCTGCGACCTGGTATTCACTATCACCCAGTTCTGCACTCACACGACAGAAGGGACAACCACGCCCGGCCCCATCATCCTCTACGACCGTCTCTAATTCGCGTTCGAGCGTTGGTGGGATGACAGAGACACCATATGCCTGTCCATGGGGATGATGTTGCGTCTGCCCGATTGCCTCGCCACTATTCTCAAAGATCATGACGGTAGGATAGCGCGAGGAGACATCCAGGTAGAGATCACGCCATAGACGGGTAACGGCGTGCACTTCGTCTACCGAGAGCTGGGTAAATGTACGATGATGGTCACGGCTGTAGATGACCACGTATGCTTCTCCGGTTGGAGGCTGCAACGGCGGAAAATCGTTGGGATGCAACCACACCTGGGTATCGGGACCAACACGACCACTGGTAATGTCGGCACAGAAGGGACACTCATTTGTGCCCTCGCGGCGATTCATACGGTTCGGCGCGTTCACCAGGTACTGCCGCAAAATAGGATTCCAGATCAAAGATTTTATCTGTTGTTCCATGTGAGTTCACCTATTGCACAAAATATTGACTGTTTCAATTCTTTCATGTATAATCGTCATACGGCGATGTATTGGAAGATCAAAGATCCGCATTCTTTTTCGATCCAACCTCAGGATACTGCAACGTAAGAACGCAGCGGCCCTGACGAGCAAAAGATGCAAGCAGTTCGCCTTTATCAATGACACCGCCATCTCCACTCTCAGCAAACAGCCATTCATCCCAGGTTGCTTTATCGGTAAAGAGCGCCCAGGCAACCGGAGCAATTTTGTTTTTGACGACGCGCATCAGTTCTTGTGCATGCTCAAAACCAGGTTCTAATTCTTGTATGGGTGGCAGATTCATATCGCTGAGCCCTTCAAAAGTACGGATCGAGCGAACCTCGCCCTCAACAACCTCGCATACAAAACCGATTCCTAGAGATTCACGCTCCAGAGCCGCTCCTGGTTTCTCATCTTCATCCACGACCGTCTCCCATACGCCTACCAGTAATGTACAGTGTTCGGGCAATCGTTGTAGAAATGCATTGATCTGCTGTTTGTTCCAACCATACCATGAATAGGTTTCATCATTCTGCTCAAGACGGAGTGCGGCATCTAGTAGAGGTCGCGCTGTACGCCACAACGACGCGTCGGCATCCAGTACCGACAATTCTTCAGCTAACACGTAAAAACTCTCCTGCAAAGCTCTTAGTTTCCCATCTACACCAGTATAGTTCCAAAAATTATGGCGTTTTATTGCAAACGTCTATATTTTTTGTTTGATTGATACGGCAAGCCGTACGGGCTGAACTACATAGGCCGCTATTCCCTTTGCACCTGCATCAGCAAATGCATCAGGTCTACGTTTGCGCAAGATATTGTAGGCACCGTTCACGTCAGCACAGATCCTACGCCCATCTTTAGTGCGGTAGAGGCGGTTTCTCTTGCCAATCCGCTTTCCGCTAAAGACATGTTCTTCTTCATCGTTGGGCTTGTAGGTAGGAAGAGGGTCCAGATCAACAAAGCTGGCTTGACTGGTATAGCTCTCTTCTTGCACTTCTACCTGGATGCCCACTAACTCTGCTTTGTACGTCAACATGTCAATAAACCGTGCGTGAGGAATACTGACAAAGTTCTGGTTATTCCTTCTGCCCATACCCGTCTCTTGCTTCCAGAGCGGGTTCTTTCCGATGATGATAGTTCCCACTCCCTCTTTTGCCAGAAAGTCAATAATCCGCTTACTGGCGGTGTGCAAGTAGTGGTGAATCTGTCGATTGCGCGTGTTGGTAATCCGCTCCATCTGTTTGGTGACACGCTCTCGATCCTCTTTGGGCAGCAACCCCTTGAGTTCCTTCATGCGCTTATTATACCACTGGTTCCACGCCTTGATAGGGCGACCGTTAACCAATCGAGGGACAAAGCCCTCACGGTTTGATGCTATCGCCGCCAGATTCGTGACTCCCAGGTCAATGCCCACACAGAAAGAGGGGTCGACGTTGGCTTGAACCGGCTTTTTGCTGTACACGACCTCGACTACGTAGTAGCCGTTACGTGGCACAATCCGTACTTGAGAGATCGTTGTTGGGTCCTGTCTGGTCTTTACCGCAATAGGAAGCTGTGAGGGCTTGATGAGGCCCCGCTTCAAGCCCTTCTTGCCCTGGCTGAGGGCCTGCATGCTATAGATCAAGATGTTACGCCCTTCGGTTTTGTGCTTGTACTTGGGAAGCTTTGGCCGTCCTGTAAATTGAGAAGGATCTTCTTCATAGGATTTGCGTGCCTCAAAGAACGCCTTCCAATTTTTCTCAAGGAGCATCAAGATTTGTTGACTGACCTTCGCTGGCAACGCCTTGTACGCTTCATGGGACTGCATGCGCTTGTCCATCGCGTTGTAGTCGAGATAGGTTCCCTCGTGAATGAAGGCTTGCCTGATCTCGTAGTTGGCAGCATTGTAGAGATTCTTGGATTTGAAGGCAGCGGCATCGATCACGGCAAAACGGGGGTCTTTGCGATCAATGACATGCTGTTCTGTCAGTTTCATGATGCCGCGCTCCTTTCCTTCTACGATGCAGGGTCACTTAACGATAGCTTCTCTGACATTTGCGAGAAAGCGACTCCAGATAGGTCAGAGCAGGGTCATCCTTATCCAGATCAGGATTGAGCAGGCCAGCGACCTCTCCAATGATGAAGCCAATCCGCCAGGAAAGAGGCGTATCCTCATCCTTGAGCGTTTGCTTGAAGTCATTGAGCAGGTCGCGTGCGCTCATCTGCTCGTTCTCATACTCACCGGACTCAAAGTACGACAGGAGGCCGTAGCCAATCGCATCGACAAAGAGTTCGTGGTCAATGGTAATGCTGACGTCTCCCAGGTGCAGGGGTTCAGCGAGAGTGAACTCGTCTAACATCGTGTGCGCCTCCTTTTGCGCTGCTTGACATCGGACCCTCATGCAGGTATCATCCCGCTTGAGAGTCCAGGTCGGTTTTTAGGGCTAGACTCTCCTTGCTGGCGGCGTGAGATAAGCACGTTAGCCAGCATTTTTTCTTTCGACAACAGTGCGATACGCTTAGATACAATTACCCTCGTATGTGGAATGATAACACAACATGCCCGTCCTTGTCTACCCAAAAGTTGACCGATTTTCCCACAGGGTGTAAAATGCATGGAAACTAGCTAGGTTACTGGAGTGTACATATGAGCAATGAACAGATGACTCTCAAGGACGTGGCTCGTACTATGGGAGTAGACGAGAAGACAGTACGACGATGGATTAAAAATGGAGAGTTGCAAGCCACGAAAGACATTTTTGGCCGTTACCAAATATCCCGTTCAGACTTAGATGCCTTCATAGAGCAACGCCGTAGAAGATACAACCCTGATGATGAAGACTAAACTTGGTTAACGAGGCACGCATTCTGACCTGTAGCTGGCTTCTCTCAAGCCATAGGTTTTTTTTAATTTCCAACGGTACTCCAGCCTTGAAAAAAGCTATAAAACGCTATATTTTTTTCGGACACCATTACGAAGCGTCACCATGTTATATAATAGGTCAGTGTCAATACGTCTTCCACAAGAACGAGACATACAAGGAAGAGACCGTGGATAAACACATGCTTTCACTTGGCCTGAGTATTTTCGGTCCTCTGGGACTTTTAACCCTGCTGGCCATGGCAACGGTGGTGACACGCCAATACTGGGGGAGCCGTACGGGCAGTTTTCGCTGGCATGTCCGCAATCTCCGCTTGAAACAGATTTCAGCCCTCGCCTGCCTTTTTTGTATAGCGATGGCCGCTAGTTATGGAGTATTGGAGGAAGCATGGGCACTGATCTATCTCATCATTGCATTTAAGACCGGAACATGGTGGTTTCGCTTCGCCATAAGCCAGAGATCATAGGCAGCCACTCCAGTAGCATTCTACAAACTCATACGCTCACTTCTTCAGACAAGAACCAGAAAAAATAAAGGCATGGACGTTTATTTGTGTAAAACCCATTTGCATCTTCATCGTAAGCAAGACAGGGCGCTGAGCAAGGGAAAAGCGTATGAGCGATATTCCGTGGTACAAAACGTTCTTCGGTGCAGATTATCTGCGCATCTATTCTCCATTTCTTCCAGCCGAAAGAACAGCACGCGAGGTTGCAGGTATTGTCAAGTTGCTGCAGCTTCCTGCTGATAGTTCGATTCTAGATCTCTGTTGTGGACACGGGCGGCACACAATCTCCCTGGCTCAACAAGATTATCGCATGACAGGATTGGATCAAAGCGAGGTCTTTCTACAGCGCGCACAGGCTGAAGCTGAGACAAAAGACATTAAAGTGCGCTGGATACAGGGCGATATGCGTACCATCCCCTTCAAAAACGAGTTTGATGCCGTCATCAACATCTTCACTTCTTTTGGCTATCTTGAGAATGAGGATGAGGATCTACAGGTCCTGCAACAGATACAGCAGGCACTTAAGCCCGGAGGACTTTTTCTCCTGGAAACCATTTACCAGCCGCGCGTGATGCGTAACTACTCTCCACACGGCATCATTCGCTACAATGATGGGCTGATCGTTCTGGAAGAACGTCACCTGGATTTACTGGGTAGCCGCAATGAGATCAGTATCACCATGTTGTATCCCAATGGGAAGCGTACTCAACATAGACAATCAATACGCGTCTATACATTGACGGAACTGGTGCGCATGCTTGCAGCGGTCGGTATACCCATGCAAGCATATTACGGCGACCTGGATGGAAGTCCATTAACGATGGATAGCCGCCTGGTTGTGATTGGTAAAAAAACACCGTAGACGCAAGGCCTGCCTCTACGGGAACTTTAGTGCTATAGACTCAGGGGAACAGAATGCGCTATAATGTGCAAAGCCACCAGAAATGAGCCATTGAGGAGAGACAGATGACGGTGGCGCTCATAACAGAGCATATCAATCACTCTGAATAAGGAAGGTACATAACCGTGCCATGGTGTAGATTTTTTATTCCAAAGATTGCGTCACCGACGATCAAAGCAGGAGATCCAGAGCTAAATGATCATATTATGTATGCGAAGTGCATCAAAGGTCACGCGCTCAGGGATGCCAATGACTGGATTCTGTGCGAAAATTTACCAGCACCCGATGCGCAATGTTGGAAAGAGGGCGGGGAGACTATATTTTCATTGCTAGAACGCAGGCGCAGTGAAGTTACCGCTATGGAGTCGGATAACAAGCAGGCAAAGCAAGACACGACACCATCAAAGAGCATCTAGCATGAGTAAAGCGCCCTCATCCTTCTCTTCCCAGCTTGCGCCTGATCTTATAGCAAAAGTGCATCTTTCCCTTCTTGCCTGGTACGAAGCTGAACAGCGCGATCTACCATGGCGTACTACCAGCGATCCATATGCTATCCTGGTATCAGAAATTATGCTACAACAGACGCAGGTTGATCGTGTATTGCCCAAGTACAGGCAGTTTCTAACAACGTTTCCCACGCTGGCAGATCTTGCAGCGGCTCCTACAGCAGATGTTATCTCTGCATGGGTCCCACTGGGTTATAACATGCGTGCAGTGCGTTTGCAATCAATCGCGCGCCAGGTCATTGCTGATTACAATGGACGTATTCCCAATACTATCGATGAACTGCTCAAACTCAAAGGGATTGGGCGCTATACAGCAGGTGCTATAGCCTGTTTTGCGTACCGTCAGCAAGTTGCTACGGTCGATACCAATATCCGCCGCGTGCTGCACCGCATCTTCCTGGGCCTGGAGCATCCCGAAGCCAGAGCGAATGATGCCCAGATGCTTGAACTGGCAGAGCAGGTTCTGCCGGAAGGTAATGCCTATAGCTGGAATCAGGCGCTTATGGATATGGGTGCGACGATCTGCACCGGCAATAATCCACAATGCACATGCTGTCCTTTACAGGAAACCTGCCAGGCATACACAGACATGCGCCAGCATAGCCTGTTCCCATCGGGAACAGTTCTGCGTCAACTGCGCAAAGTCGCCGAGAAGAAAACAACCTACCAGGCACAACCTTTCACCAGTAGCAATCGCTACTTCCGTGGGCGCATCGTTGATGTACTCCGCTCATTATCCGTCAATGAGCGCATGCCACTCTCCTTGCTAGGCCCCAGGATTAAGTCAGAATTTCATGAGGATGACCTCCCCTGGCTCCAACAGGTTGTCAGCGGTCTGGTAAAAGATGGGCTACTTGATTCTACAGAGGACGGAGTACGACTCCCTTAACCGTGCTATACTACTAATGATATTTTTTACTACTTTCTGAGCCGATGTATGGAGGAACGAAAAGTTGCAACTCACTAGTTTTAACGATATCACAACAAAGCATCGCCATATCTTCCTCTCACCACATTTCGACGATATTGTCTACTCCTGTGGTGGCACATTAGGAGTACAGGTCAGCGCAGGTCTACGGCCACTGGTGATTACCGTCTTCGGCGGCGTCCCACCTGCCAGCCTGGAACTCAGTCCTTTCGCATTAAAAGTTCATAGAGATATGGGAGGCGATGTCACAAAAGGTGCTGCTAGCGTCGTGGAACAGCGGCGTCGAGAAGATGCTGCAGCCTGCGAATACCTGGAAGTCGACTATCTCTGGCTGGATCACCTTGATGCCATTTACCGTGGTTCCCCCCCCTACTACACACAACGCGATCAGTTGATCGGCGGTCAGGTCAATGCTGCCGACCTTGACATTGATCGCCAATTGGCACAGGACTTGCTCGCACTACAAGAGCGCTTACCGGACACCGCGTGGTATGCACCGCTGGGTATCGGTCGTCACGTTGATCATCAGATTGTGTGCTCTGCCGCTGATCGTCTTACTCAGCGTGGCGCGAAGGTCTATTACTACGAGGACTTCCCCTACATCCTGCAAACGGGTGCACTGGATGCACGCAAACAGGAGCTTGGCATACCATTTGAACCCATGCTTGTTGAAATGTCGGAGATGGTCCCGATACGCATCGCCGCCTCTGAAATATATGCATCTCAGATAGCAAACAATTTTGACAGCAGAGAAGCACTGGAGCGCTCAATAGAGAAATACACCTATAGCATCCGTCCTGTGGAGACAGTCCACCTCGAAAGATATTGGGCTCCTCGCTAAAAGGGCTACTACCTATCCAGGCTGGCGACTGCTAAGAGCAGGAGCTTGCCTTGTAATTTATTGTGTAAAAAGTGGCGTCAAATTAGAGCTCCAATGGCCCTGTAACCGGTACGAAGGGCTTTTTAGGCGCTTCCGATCTGGTAGGACGGATGATATGTGATGACGGGAATAGAAGGCTCAACATTAGGACGATATGAGCTACGCCATCGTATCGCCCGCGGGGGAATGGCAGAGGTCTATCTAGGATATGATCGCCGTGTGCGACGACGCGTAGCAGTAAAAGTACTCTATGGCAGCGATGAACCCTTCGTGCGCCGCTTTGAACGTGAAGCAGAGGCTGTAGGCACACTTTCGCATGATCATATCCTGCCACTCTACGACTTCGGCGAACAACGTCCATGGTACTACCTGGTGATGCCCTACATCGAGGGTGGCACATTGCGCGATTATCTGCTCAAGCGCGAGCGCCTGAAGCTAGAGGAAGCGGGGAGTTTTCTCGAACAGATTGCGGCGGCGTTACAATATGCGCATGACCACGGCGTTGTGCACCGTGATGTCAAACCTTCCAATATTTTGCTGCGTCCAGATGGTCATGCATACCTGGGCGATTTTGGCCTGGCAAAGGCGAAAATGGGAGCTGAGGCTGTTACCCATGCAGGCACTATGGTAGGTACACCAGAATACATGGCACCTGAACAATCCAATGGAGTTCATGATTACCGCAGCGATATTTACTCGCTTGGCATTATTCTCTATCAGATGTTAACCGGACGTGTCCCATTTACTGCCGATTCGCCGGTTGCCATCTCGCTAAAACATATCCAGGCCATGCCAATACCACCCGGCGAACTGAATAGTGCTATTTCGCAGACAGTTGAAGCTGTGATTCTCAAAGCACTGGCAAAAGATCCCGATGAACGTTATCAGCAAGCAGAAGCACTGGTAGAAGCATACTGGGAAGCCTTTCAACAAGGATCGAGTTATCAGAAAGAAGAACCAGCAGAAGAGGCCAACCAGGAAGCACGCCAGCACAAACACGAGCGTGTACAGGACGCTATGGCGACGCCATCAGCAGCTACACAGATCATTAATGCAACAGATCTCGAAGCCGTTCCTCGCACAACGAAACCATACCGTTTCCCACTAAAAAGTGTCGAGCCTTCTCTACCCATGCATTCCATGCCAGGGAGCAGACGCCTGCGCTTGCTACTGATTGCGCTACTGTGTCTTGGCCTTATCCTGGGTTCTGCTATCCCATTGACTCAATTCTGGCACACTCACAACATTGCATGGAGTAGCCTCAGATACAACAACATTCCTCCTACAGTGCAATATATGGCAACCGCGACTGCCCTGGCACAGAGCCAGATGCAGGCAACACTGGCCGCACAATCCCACGTACAGGCCACAGCAGGTATCACAACCTCTATTGGGGCGGGCAATGTTCTCTACGCCAACGAGATGACTGATCCTGGCGCAGGCTGGATTAACGATGGTAGCCAGTGCTATTTTTCCAAACAGGGCTACCATGTCTATAGTGCTTCTGCACATGCGGTTGCGTGGTGTTATTCCAGCCAGCAAACCTTCTCTGATATGGTCATTACAGCTCAGGCCAGACTCATACGTGGCGACCTCTATGGCCTGGTGTTCCGCCTCAGCCCTATCAGCAAGTCATTTTACGCCCTTGAACTCAACAGCCAGGGCGACTATCGCTTCGTAATGGCACATGGCAATAATCCCCTCAACTGGCTGACGCTCATCGACTGGACCCACTCCAACGCTATCCAGAGCGGATATGGACATACAAATACCTTTCTGGTGCTGGCAACAGGCAGCCATTTCCGCTTCTACATCAATAAACAATTGATCGTCTCTTCATTTTCTGATGGCACCTATACTACTGGCATGATTGGCTTCATAGCTGGCGGTGATAGCACTGGCGGCACTGAAGCCATCTTTAACAATATATGGGTGTTCCAAAATAATCTGCGGTGATGAAGATCACCGCAGCCTGCCGCTAGAGCCAGTCCAGAAGACGGAAACAAATTCACCTTGCTTATTGTTTCTATACTATGATGGGACTGAATTGTTTTATGAGAGGTTAGTTTTCTATGAGTCTTGACACCACGATCTCACCGTTGTTTCCAAATCACAACATGCCGACCGCGACACATATTGTCCACCTGGCTCTCGGTTCCAATCTGGGAGACAGGCGAGGAAACCTTGCGGCAGCCTTACAACGACTACGCGAGGTTGTTGATATTGAATCGGTTTCGTCTGTCTACGAAACCGAGCGCGTTGGATATCTTGAGCAACCACGCTTTCTAAATATCGCCTGTTGCGGAAAAACCTGGCTTTCTGCACAGGAGCTACTTAAATATACGCAGGCCATCGAAGTAGCTATTGGACGCCGACCATCTTTCCGCAATGGTCCACGTCCCATAGATATTGACATACTCTTATATGATGACATGCGTATCACAGAAGAAGACCTGATAATCCCACATCCTCGTATGGTAGAGCGTGCATTTGTACTGGCTCCATTGGCAGAAATTTCGCCCAATGTGATCGATCCCATCAGCGGCCAGAACGCACAGGAACTTTTAGAAAAGGTCTCGCAGGCAGGCATCACGAAGTTAGCACCCAATCTGCGTATCATGCTTGACCGTGATATTCAGAACAGTACTCCTAACGTTCGTGTGCGCCTGGGACGAGCCGGTGTGGTCGGGGTAAGAAAATCACTTCTGATCGGAGAAGAAGGCCATCAGCAGTGGTTTGATGCTACTTTTGACCTGTATGCAGATCTTGATACTGGGCGAGCTGGTGTGCACATGTCTCGCTTTAGCGACGTGCTGGAAGAAGTCTTAGAGGAGAATGCATCAACCTCCTGGCCTAAGATCGAAGTACTGGCAGAGGCACTGGCACGTTCCATTGTGGAACGCCAGAAAGTATCGAGCGCTGAAGTTCGTATTCATACAGCATATCCTTTGCAAAAGTGGACGCCGATGTCAGGTCGTCGCACACAGGAAATCTATGGGCTGCTCGCGCAGGCGGTAGCGACAAAGCATGGCAGCCGCCGTATGATCGGAGTCGAAGTCGAGGGTATGGTGGCTTGTCCCTGTGCACAGGACATGGTCCATTCGTTCGCCCGTATGCGCTTGCAGGAAGAGGGCTTCGAACAGGACGACATCGAGAAGATGCTTAGCATCACACCACTCGCAACACACAATCAGCGTGGTCGTGCGACACTGATGATTGGCACCGACCAGGATCTTGAAGCTGGCGACCTGATCGCTCTGGTAGAAAGTGCAATGAGTTCCGAAAACTATGCATTGCTCAAACGGCCGGACGAACTGTACATTGTCAATAAAGCACACGCGAATCCACGCTTTGTCGAAGATGTCGTGCGTGAAGTTCTGGCCGCAGTCGTTGACAAGTACAGAGAGTTACCCGATGATACCTTCATGTGGATACATCAGCATAACGAAGAAACTATTCATAAGTACGATGTAGAGGCGGAAGGCTGGGGCACGCTTGGTGAACTACGCTCGGAGATCCTACAAAACGAGAACGTGGAACACCATACTACCAGAGATGAATGGTTAAATGCATCTGGCATAATGTCTGTGTAGGCCAGGGCGATTGCAAGAATCGCCCCTACAATGATAACGATCTGGCATAATGTCACGTAGCCAATGATGAGCTATATAGGGAGCGCTTGTGGAGGGAGTTCTGCTAGATCCAGCACAACTGGCAAGGGCAGCGGTAGATGCCGCGTCTGACAAAAAAGCTTCTGATGTCCTCTTACTCGACGTTAGAGAGATAACTACTATTGCCGATTACTTTGTCATCTGTAGCGGTAATAATGTTCGTCAGATCCAGGCTATCGCAGATTCCGTTGATGAAGAATTACGCAAACAGGGAGCCTGGTTGATCAATCGCGAGGGCGTTGCTGATACCGGTTGGTTGCTCCTGGATTTTGGCGACATCATCGTACACATTTTCGGACCGAAGGAACGTGAGTATTACCGGATCGAACGTCTCTGGAGTGATGCAAAGACGGTTGTGTACCTGCAATAAAAAAACATTATGGAAAAGGTGGCAACGATGACATTTTTTCGCAACCGCATGTTCCTCGAAGGAATTGCATTAGGTGGCATTTGCGGCATTATCATCGGCTCCATTATTGCTTTTACCCTTGGTGAAAGCAGTGTAGAAGCATTACGCCGCGTTATTAACGAGAGGTTCCCTGGGAAACCAAAAGTTCCGTTCCAGTACCTCTCTCAATAAAGCTGCTCACGCGAAAAACAAAAGCAGCACTTTTGTAAACTGTGTTGCTTTGGTCGGACCATGTCGAGTAACGAGTGGTCACACACGGTTAATATAAATACAAGAAAATAGAGAGATTGAAGGGGTGGTAATGTGAGGTTTTTGGTATTTCTATGTCTTCTGTGTTCAACTTTTAGTGTGGCCATGCTCTATACTGCTACACCACCTACTCCCCAATGTGCCCCCTTTGTACCTCCTGCTGTGCCGGGTCCACTTGCACAACCGTCCACGAAAGCAGGTATCTTGTTAATCAACGAAGTACTGCCGTTCTCACCCGTCTCACAGCATATCTGGGATTGTTCAGAAATAGGGACGGCCAGACCAATCCATAACGTGTGGGTCGAGCTGTATAACCCGCAAAGCCTGGCATTTGATCTCTACCCCACGGCTAAGCTTGATAGCGGACCTGGTACATCACAGAGTTATTTACCCTTCGGTGCTGCTATCCCTGCACACGGTTTCCTCGTAATCTTTCCAGAAAACGGCGCAACCTTCTCAACAACAGAGATTTTCTCCCTACGCCTGCTATTCGGGGATGTCGTCATCGATCAAGTGGAATTTTCTCCACTGCCCCTTCCCGATCAATCATACGCTCGTATCGCTGATGGCTCCCCAAACTGGCAGATCACCAGCACGCCGACCATTGATGCCAGCAATACATCGGTTTCTGTTACAGCAACTCCGACTCACACGCTTAAGCATCCTTCAACAAAAGGAAGTGGGAGCACCAGGCAGAGGAC
>WNFY01004994.1_pt1 | contig 18360 bp, 11 predicted proteins | sample 5400091 | NCBI WGS metagenome assembly WNFY01 (sample SAMN13153364, study PRJNA577476) | soil metagenome | isolation source: 60 cm soil or saprolite under grassland replicate 1 | place: USA:California | collected 2016-06-15
TTTCCCTGATTCCATTGCGTCTCGAAACGATTGGCGATCTGCTGCATAGACGGCGCCTTGCCAAAGACCTCACAGCCGAAGATATTCTGCCATATGTACCAGGGGCGCCAGTAGACCTGTACGCAATGGCTATTGGCGTTCGCCCTGGTGTCAGCCTGGGCCAGAAACGAAGATGGGGTGAAAAAATCCTTCTTGGGGCAAGGCGAGTCATCGTTGAGCTTGGGCATCGAGGTATCATCATTCGCGACATTAAAGCGCATAGCTCTACACCTGACGGCATTAATCTGATGAGACATATCGGCTTTACTGAAGTGGTATCGAGCATTCCCGGCATGCATGACTTTGTAATTGACGTGGAACAATCAGGACTCCCTTTCATGCTAGATTACAAAGCAGCGCTTAAAGCCTGGCAACAGGATATGCCGCCAGATCCTTAAAAATGCCAGGGTTCAAAGAGTTGGGTGAGCCTGTGCCTGGCCGTGTGATCTTTGAATTAGATGTAGCATCCTCGTCGCTGAAGCTGCTCGAACCACATAAGGAGGCTTTCGCAGCGTGGCAACGTGAGCACAGCGAGGAAGCAGGAAGCTCAGAACTCCCGGCACAGGTTTCAAAAACAGAATAGGGGATGAGCCATCTCTACGGTATAGAGGCCGGAACGTACCCGGTGGTCTCGTTTGTTCAGGTGCATCCAGTTCCGCTCCCTCCAATGATGGTTGAGCGGTTCCAGGTTTTCTTAGTAGTCACTGTAGCAGAGAAATGCGCAAAGAACTGATCTAGTTAGACCAGTTCTGTCTATACTTCTCTCAACATATCAGCTATACTGTACTCAGGGAGAGCTATTTCGTTTACGAAGCCCGCTTCATATTCGTTTCCGTTGAGAAGGGATATATGTGATGCAGCCAGTGAAAAGCCATCGGGATGCGATGTCTACTACTCCGCCTATTCCACTCGGTGTGCAGTTGAAAATGTGGCGCGATCGCTACAGAATCTCACAAGCGGATGTTGTCAAGCATCTGCCTGCAACGGTGAGTCAGCGAAGGTATTCCAGCTTCGAGCTGGACGAAAGAGCACCTCGGTTCGATGAATTGTCTGCGATGTACGCTGCCTTATACCGTGCTGGCATTCGTTTCACTCTTCAGGATCGTCGGCTCTTCATAGATCTCGCGAAACAGAAGTTTGAGGCAAAGAAAACACATAAAGTGCAGCCGTCGGAGGAGGAGTGGGAGCGCTTACGATTGGAGTTGGCGCACATAGACCAGTTGGCTGATGGCGCTGCTCTCCGTACCCAGGCAACCGCTATACGTAGCACCTTCCCGCTCAGGATGGAGACGAACCACCTTCTTGGACGAGAGGACTGGCTTGATTCACTCTTTGGTGCTATTAAGCAGCGATCTCCCATGAAGGTGATTTCCATACAAGGACCGCCAGGCAGCGGCAAAACCTCGGAAGTGTATCGCATCGCCAATCACTTTCTGCAGAGTGTTCCCCGTTACTATGTTGTACTCTGTGAGCTTTCACCTATCGAACTGGAACGCCTTGAACCTGATATCGCACTGGAACTGCTGCTCGGCGATACCCTGGAGGTCGTTGGATCGCCGTATGCCTCTATGCCGACCACGAGCCTGCATGCACGTGTGAAATATGTTCTGGAGTGCCTTGCCAAAGCAGATCGTGCTGTGCTCCTCGTACTGGATAATGCCGAGCATATGCTGAGCGAGCATGGAGACCTTGCTCCGGTATGGAAGCATTTTCTGGCGAAATTCGTACAGGTACGTCATCACGCATCCCTGATCCTTGCCACCAAGGAATGGCCTGGATCGTTCATGGAAGAGACACAATTGGTCATGCATACCATGATTCCCCCGTTCTCAAAAGACGAGGGGAGTCTGCTCCTCCAACACCTGGGTCTCCAGGATCTTCCAGAGGAACAGTTAGGTTCAGTCGTCGAGGCCGTTGGTGGGATACCTCAATGCCTGGAATGGGTTGCCAAACTCGTCAAAGAGCCCTGGTTACGCGATAACTGGGCCGCTTTTGAGGAGGAAGTGGACGGCGAAACGTTGCGTTTAACGAATCTGCTTGAGGACCCCTCGCTGTTCGGCGGTCCTGTTGCCAAGCGCGTCACACCCCTATTAGAGCGGGTGGTCAAGCGCCTCTCCGCAGAGGCACATACAGCATTGCGAGAACTCGCCGTCTCACCGGTTCCATTGGGAGGTTCTGCATTGAGGGCACTCTATCACGATCCAACGCCGCTCAAAGAGTTGCGCGATGCCTCCTTACTTGTTCCCTATCCCAAACGTGTGCAGCTCTTGCCGATGGTGGCTGCGCTGGTCCGGCAGGGCCTCACAGACGAACAGGTGTGTATGGCAGAGGACCGGCTGATCCTGGCACTGATGCGTTGGTTGGATAGCAGTCGTATCAGTGTGCGCGAGCAGGGCATGGTTATCACGGAGTTGGCCTGTTTGTTGCTGCGTCGTCATCGATTGCTTGCCGCAGCCGAACTCGTTCTCTACTATGGTTGGCTCATTAGCCATGTTGGTCAAATGCTCCGTCTGGCTCGTCGTGTTCACCAGGTGCTCCAGAAGCGTCCGTGGAATGATGCCCCTGAAACCGAGCTTGAGACTGAATATGGCAGTCTTTTATTACATGATTACCTTGCCTCCTACGTTGGAGAGGAGATAGATGATCATGCACGAGCAGAAGCCTACGAGCGGATGCTCGCCTGTGTTACTGCTGGCCAAGTGAACGTCGAGCCACTGATGCAGGTATACCTCTTGGACCACATTATGCGAGATTACGCGACTGCGGAGCGGTTTGAAGAGGCAGAGCACCTCTTCGTTATCTGCCTCCTACGCTTAGGGCCTCTGTTGGCAAGCGATCTGGAACTGCATGCCACGCTGCTCTCCAAGCAAGCTGCTCTTTACAATCGGTGGAGTGGTTATGCCAAATCGAATGGTCTGCTGAAAGATGCACAGCGAATGCAGGAGCAAGCGATTGCCATCTATCAGTCTTGTCTTGCGCTCTTAGAGCAAGCATTGCAAAAAGCTGAAGAGGGGACGCTCTGGAAGAGTACGCTCTGGAAGAAACAGGCGACCTTCCTGAATAACCTCGCCTATCAGCTCAACAGAGTAGGACGTTACGAGGAGGCGCTCAAGATGGTGGACGCATGTATCGAGCTCAAAGAGCAAGGATACGCTGAGCGCGACTCGCTTGCTGCCAGCTATGGAGAGAAATCGCAAATCCTTGCTGCTCTGGGCCATTTTCAAGAAGCGTTATGGCTTGATAAACTGGCACGTGAGGAGATCAGGCGTTGCGCCGAGGCGGGTGACACCCTGTCCCAGGAAGAGCAGTGGATCTATCAAGCCAATCAGGGTCGTCTCTATGTGCTTCTGGGCCGGATTGATGAAGCAACTCGCCTCTTGCAAGAAGCAGAGCCAAAGATACAACCGCGGAGGAGGATTTTTCAAAACATGGCACATGACGCGCTTCTAGAGATCAAGCAAGGACGAGCACAGTCGGCTCCTGCTCCGTTCCAATTAGATTGGCGATGGGTCCAACAATATCGTGAATTAAGTGCGTATGACGCCTACTGGTGGTGGGCACATGCAGGTCCTTTCACGGCAGAGGAGCAAGAGCACTGGGATCACCTGTTCATTTCTCCTGTGGATGAGGAAACAAAAGACCAGTTGAGAAAGCTCCTCTTGGAGTCGCGCAACCGTGAACTAGAGGCCGCTCTTGTGGGGCATCGAGAACCACGCCTGCACTATCCTGCAATTGAGATTGATCTCGTGCGTCAACGGATCGCAGATTTTCTTGTATTGGATGCAGAAGTCAACAAACATGAGCCAAATGTCATTGTGCGGCGCCTGTATCATGGAGCGATTGAAGACGAGGTCTGCTTCCTTCGTATGATTGAAGCGACCTATGAGGGGAATGCCGAACGTTTCTGGGAACTGACGCAACAACTGTACCCACCCACCACGATTGAGGAGATGCACTACGCGATTGATCGCGTCAAGCAGATTGTCTTGCAAGGGTTGCAGCGTGAAGACACCGCGCAGGTGAGCCGTCAGGTGATAGGGGCGTTGCGCGATGGCGCAGGCCTCTTGCTTGACGTTTCGCCAGATATGAAAGTCACTTATGGAGTGAGCAAAGGGGTTTCTCATTCGTTTTCTGAAAAACCTCGGATGGTATCGGCACAAGCCACGAAGCGTTTCTTTGAGGCGATATTGCAAGAAAGTGGATATGAGGGGTGGAAGGTGATGCTGGACCCCAACGCGAGCGGACCGCGAGTCGAATCCGGATTACGGCAGATATTCTTGCAAGATCGTCCTCTCCCACCAGGGGATATCAGAGAGTACGTTTCGCACGAACTCCTTGGCCATGTCACACGAAGTATTGCTGGTGAACGTTCCCTTCTTGGCCTCTTAGGCATGGGGACGAAAGGATATATGCCGACAGAGGAAGGGCTAGCTGACTATCACGAACGCCATATCGCGGCCCTTCATGGGGACCCTTTCGATGATTCAGGAACCTGGCTAGGACCGCTGTCGGTAGGGCTGGCGAGCGGAGCAGGTGGAGGAGAAGGAATGTTCCCCCAGACGTTCACCTCACATTTCTCCTTCTTCGAGCCATTTCTGCTCTTATATCGTTTGTTGTGGCGCGATGACGAAGACCGCCCAACGGCAGAACAACGTGCGCGAAGGAATGCACTCAATCGTTGTTTACGGACGTACCGAGGAGTCCCTGATTTGCAACGAGCTGGGATCTGTTTCACCAAAGATGTCGTGTATCTCCGCGGCCATTTGCAAATCGAGCGCGCTGTTGCAGAAAATCCGGCTGTTCTTGATCGCTTAGCAGTGGGAAAAGTCGCGTTAGAATTGCTTCCTGATCTCCAGGAACTGGGGATTGTTGCTCCTCAGCACGCGTCAACCTTGCGAAAACGTGCCTATGATTCTGAGTTAGACAACTATATTCTTGCTTTTGAACGAGAAGATACTGACTCTTCGCCTCAAGATCAGTAATGGTGCGTGCAAGATGATGTGAAGCAGGAGGTGGAATAGATGTTCTCTTGCATAGTATAGTTCGTGTGTGTAGAGTGTTTCTTGTATCTGGTTTGTGCAGTCTGCAAAAAGGAGCATGTGCATGAAACTCATTTATTGTGCTGGCACTGATCATCAGCCTGATGAGGATGACACCAAGGGCGGCAAGTGAAACTCCTCAATAGTGTCATCTAGTGTGATGCCCTGCTGAACAATGTCAGGACATCATCTTTCTCATTATCAGCGAGGCATGGAATGTGCAGGTCTATCGGCATATTCCTACGCCAAAACTTTCCTATGTCGCCGACTGGGAAAACCTACCGGAATGGCAACGCAAAACGGATATGGATATCTTTGAGGCGATCCAGGCCACAGTATGCCAGGAAATTGCATGATCACCGCTTGATGGTACAAGTCAGACGCGCAACATCCGGAGGCAGGTCGGTGATCGGGTTGCCGCTGATGTCCAACATACCCAGGCTCGGCAATTGGGCCAAGATGTCGATCGGCAGCGTCTTGAATTTGTTTTGTCCAATGTCGAGGAGCCGCAACTGGGTGAGCCGCGCAAACCCAGGTGGCAGTCCTGAAAGCTGATTCTCTCGCAAGCCCAGGAGCTGCAGATTGACAAGTTGCCCGATCTCCAGCGGTAACGCGACAATCGCATTCGCGTTCAAGTAAAGCTTTTCCAAATGCGTGAACCGAACGACCTCCGGGGGAACCTCCGTGAGTCCCAGGCGCGAAAGCCTCAATTCGGTGAGGCGGTGCTGCGCGTCAAACTTTCCGAGTACTTCGTCCACGCCCAAGCGCTGGCCCAACGCAATCACTCGATCATAATCAGAAGCCATCTCTCGTTCTCCCCGACACCCGCTCGGTGCTCATTCCGTTTTTTTGCGACGCTCCATCCGGTGTCACAACCGCAGCTCGCGAGCTTCAATGTGACACGCGCATCGTATCACATGCGCGCGGATCGCTCCAATAACAACCGTGACGTCAGGCCTGCCGTCACAACTTCCGGCCTGGCTAGCATTTGTGACGGCGGCAGCGCAGTCACTCCCCCAAAAAAGCGTGACGCTGAAAAGCTGTCCCATCTGGCGACCTGGTGGCTGTATGTGACACTTCTTCCAGGATCCTCATCAGTGAAAACCACCTAAGCCCGCCTGATGAGAAAATGTCCACCGACTGCTCCGACCACTCCCCCGCTCTTTTTTTTGGACAGGTACGGCAGGTACAGGGGGTACGCCGCGCTCGCGCTTGTGATTCGAGAGAGGTTGTGCGTGGGGGAGTGGTGAGGTGGGGGAGTGGTCACGGCCGCTGCAACCACATCATCGCGCTCCCTTCCTCTCGCCTCTCAAGCAGTCATCTACTGTGGCGGCCTGGTTTGCCGCTGCGCCGCCTGGAGATTCTCGGTGGTCGTATTGGTGGCAAACACGGCTATCGTTTTGGCCTCCGCATCTAAGTGCGGATAGCCCTCCACAATGAGCGCATCGTCCTGGTCCTTAATCGCGTCCGCAACTTTGCGCCACTGCTTCCGCAATGTAGATCGTGTAGGAGGTCGATGTTTCTGAGGGCGTAGGCAAGCCCTTTGGAAGAGACGGAACCTTGGTGGACTCCATGCTCGTGACGATGCACGCCTCGCGTTCGACGATCCGGCCAGGACGCCCTATTAGAGTAATCTTCACTGTCGATACCTGCCCTTTATCTTTCAGTTCCTTGAGGACGGCCAGCCGATCCGCCCAAGTCATGGGTGCCGACGGTGGCGTTTGGGATTCCTGGGACTCCGCCTGCGCCGCCGCTTTTTTCTTTTGTGCGGCCTGCTGGTACAACGATCGCTTCTTGAAAATATGTTTGGTGATCTCGACCGGCACGCGCTCCTTAATGAGCAGAAAGAACACGCCTCCAGGCGTGCGCCGCCGCGAGCCGTCCGTCACCATCCTGCCGCCCTGGGCCTCAATCTCATGCGTCTGTTGCAGGAAACCAAGTGCCTGCTCGATGCCGAGCCTTTTCACTGTGCGGTAAATTTGCGCTTTCGGTTCCTCGGCGTTTTCACCAAGTTGTTCGGCGATGAGCTGCGCCGTCTCGACACGCCGGCCATGGAGGGCTCGCTGCTGATCGCTCTGCTCGTCGTGCGCGGCCTCTGGCACTTGCTGCTGTTCTTCTGCGTCCATGTGCGGCCACCTCCCTATGAGCCACTGCATTACGGTGAAGCCATTGTAGAAGCTACGCACGCGCTTTGTCAATTGCAGCGCGCGCGAAAGGCATGATTTCCCATGCGGAGCCGCGTAAGAGCGGCGCGAACATGCCTCATTGCCTCACTCAAAGCCAGAAAACCAGTTTGCTGGATTGCTGGTTTTCTTCCTTTTTGGTATCGCTTTTCTTGCTGACGGGATGGCCCTCATGTTCACAGAGAGATGTGCAAGTTCTGGTACTGACTTAGTGCGTACCTGGACAGACGAAGAACACACTTTGGCAGCACCAACACCCATTTTTCACTCTCTCACCTGAATACGGGCCTCTGGTACTGACTTAGTGCGTACCTGGGCAGACGAAGAACACACTTTGGCAGCACCAACGCCCATTTTTCCGTTTTCAGTGTCTCAGACAGAAAGGACAACACCCGTGGTAATGACCTCCTCCTACTCAATGCGTTCCACCAGCAGCACCGGCAGGCCCATGCCGGTCTTCTACGTCGGATTCGATCCCGGGTCCGGCATCACCACCCTGTACGTGTCTCCAGAGGACAACCTGGATCAGGTTTGGACCCTCTCCGCTCCCAGCCTAGTCAGCGACGGCAACCTGACCGACCTCGCGAACATCCGCGGGAAAGACCTGGAGGATTCTCCCGCGTCAGCCCTGCGCAAAGGCGAATATGTTCTCAGCCAGGAAGAGGGCGGCCAGCTCCGCGAATACTACGTGGGCGAACTCACCAAGCATGGCATCAATGCCGACGACGCGCTCGGCGATCCCAATCGCTATTGGAGCAATCACAGCCGCCTGCGTTTGCTCGCGCTCGCCGCAGCCGCGATTCCCGAACACCAGTTCGAGCTGCGGGTCGTCACGGCCCTCCCAGTGACCTTATACAAGGTCAAGGAGAATCGTGGCCGTGTGAAGCAGGCCCTCCAGGGGTACTACCGCTTTACCTTCAACGGGAAGCTGAAAGAAGTGGTGGTGAAGGTCGGGACCGTCACGATGGAAGGCATGGGAGCCCTGACCGCCTACGGCGAGGGTATCGGCGAGGAAGCCATCATTGATATCGGCAAGCGCACCGTGGACCTGATCGCTGCCGAACAGCGCGTTCCCCAACCAAACCGATGCGCGGGCGATCCCAACCTCGGCGTTGGCAAGGCCATCGATGAAATCATCCGGGTCATTCAGCAGCGCTACAGGCGCGTCCTCGCTGAGGGCCTTGCAATCGATCTCTTACACGCCTATGCGCACGATCAGACGCTGCCAGAGATCACAACTGACGACGCGAACGTTCCACCGGAGCAGCTCCATTCCATCATTAAAGGGGTTTATGGCGCAATGGAACAGAAAAGTGGTTTAGGAGAAAGCTGTAAAAGAGGTAGAAAGGGTATATTTTCTGGCATCTTCTTCTCCCCTATGCGAGAGAAACCCACTCACGGCTCTCCATCCGGTCAATCTGTGTAAGTAGCTTGTGAGTCAAGAGAGACTCATAGTGAGGTTTCATTTCCACCCTTCAAAAATGCATCTACCCAGCCAAATGCTTGAAAGAAGGCGCTTCCCAGCACAGGTTTGAGAAGAATGAGTCCTTGAGCCAGGGAAAGAGCTGAGACTGCTTCATCATAGGTAGTCACTTGCAACCAGACAAGTTGAAGAAAATCTAGTAAATGAAGATGTCTATGTGCGAACCGTTCAGCCGAAACCCGTCGTTTCCGATGGGAGGATGGCTGACAAGGACAAGAACCTTGATAACTGATGAACCGATGTGAGGTGCAATTTCTCACCCGCGAGGCAAACGCGGAAAAGCAAGGCCCCACGGTAGCGACTGGTCCTCAATCCGTGAAGCGGGCATCAAAGGAAGCTCTGCTAGCCTGAAGCAGTACCTTCCTGAGCTAGGCTCTCATGGCGAAGGCAACTGAAGATGCGACTGACCCATCGTTACTTCGAACAAGTCAAACAGGCTGAGAGACTTGACCAAAATGGTAGCGGTACACAGGCTCATCATTTGTAGACATGATGAGCAATGGGATGAAATTTGTATACGTTTCATCATCTTGCCCACAGGTACCCGGTGGAGAGCATCCGCCTAAAAGAGCGCAAAACGGAGCATCGGAACGGGATAACTCTCAAGCACGCTCTCGTTGCTGGTCGATACAACGAGCAGGGAACCACCCGCATGCACTTGAGAGCAGGATTGCCTAAGAAGCAAAAGCCAGCGGGAAAGCCACTGGATACGCTGACGTAGGCACGGTGATCAGGAATGAAGAGGTGTGACAAGTATGGCAAAAACGAAGGCACCCAAGATCAAGCACGCGCTTGATCGTGAGAGTGAAAGCTGGAACAAGCTGCCCTGGCGCAAGTTGGAGCAGCATGTCTACCGCCTACAAAAACGCATCTTCAAAGCCAAAGAACAGGGCAACCAACGAGCAGTTCAAAAACTCCAAAAATTGCTGATGAAATCCAGGGCAGCACGACTGTTGGCGGTGCGACGGGTGACTCAGGACAACCAGGGAAAGAAAACCGCAGGAGTAGATGGAGTGAAATCTGTCCCTCCAAAACAGCGACTGGAAATGGTCGAATGCATCCACCCGAAGCACTGGAAGAGCATCAAAGCCCAACCTGTCCGAAGAATATATATTCCAAAGCCAGGGAAGGCTGAAAAGCGCCCGCTAGGTATTCCCGTGATGATCATGAGAGCGCAGCAAGCACTCGCTAAAAGTGCTCTAGAGCCGGAATGGGAAGCCTGCTTCGAGGCCAACAGCTATGGTTTTCGCCCTGGGCGCTCCTGTCAAGATGCGATCCAAGCCATCTTTCTTGCTATCTGTAAAAAGCCAAAATATGTGCTGGATGCCGATATCGCCGGATGCTTCGACCACATCGACCAGGAAGCACTCCTTTCAAAACTCAACACCTACCCAGCCATGAGACGAACGATTCACTCTTGGCTCAAGGCGGGCATGCTTGATCAAGGCGTGTTCGCGCCTACCTCTCGTGGAACACCTCAAGGAGGCGTGATTTCACCTCTTCTCATGAATGTAGCGCTTCATGGATTAGAAACCTTTGTCGTACAGGAACTCACGAGAAGGACTGGTAAAAAGTCCCAAAAGGTGAATCCAACCGTCATACGCTATGCCGACGATTTTGTCGTCCTGGACGAAGAACTTCAAACCATCGAACAGGCCAAAGAGCTCATCGCTGCATGGTTAAAGGACATGGGACTGGAATTGAAACCGAGCAAGACCCAGGTGACTCACACCCTCCAACCCTATCAAGGAAAGGTAGGGTTCGATTTTCTGGGCTGGACGGTGCGCCAATTCCCCGTAGGAAAAACGCACACGGGTACAGACCGATGGGGAAACGCACTCGGCTTCAAAACCATCATCACCCCAAGTAAAGAGGCGGTCAAGCGACATCTCCAAGAATTGAAGCTCCTCATCAGAAAGAACATCCATGCCCCACAAGGACAGCTCATCAAAGAACTGAACCAGGTGATACACGGGTGGACGAATTACTTTCGCAGTATGGTGGCCACAGAAACCTTCCATCACTGCCGATACATCCTCTTTCAGCAGCTTCAACGATGGGCCAAACGCAGACATCCTCACAAAGGCATGATCTGGATTTCGAACAACTACTGGCATGTAGACGAGGGGAAGGGGTGGAGCTTCACCGATCGGAGATCCATGCTGTGGCAGCATGACCAAACCGAGATCCAACGTCATATCAAGATCAAAGGAACAGCTAGCCCCTACAACGGAGATTTGCTGTATTGGAGCAAACGACTCAGAACCCATCCCATACTCAATGGACTGCTGGGAAAGCTCCTTCAGAAGCAAGCTGGAAAATGTCGCTGGTGTGAACTGCTCTTTCAAGACGGAGACATCATCGAAATCGATCATATCACCCCGCACAGCCAGGGTGGAGGAGAGGAACTGAGTAACAAATGTGCACTGCATCGACATTGCCATGATCAACGTCACGCACGACGGGTCAATGGTACCCATGACAAGGGCCAGATCACTGAGGAGCCGGATGACGCTAACGTGTCACGTCCGGTTTTGAAGCCGAGCGGAGGGGGTGACCCCTTCGCTTAGGTTAACCGTCTTTTTTCTGGGTGAAGTCTACCTCGTGGAACATATTGGGTTGGATAGTGGTATTCACTTCCTGCGCTTGATACCAGATTTTTTCCAAACTATCTCCTAGTGCTCTTAAAGAATTTACTTTCTCTTTGTCGTATCGGATGGAGGTGATCACCTCCCAGGTCTCTTGCCAGCCCTGGGCCGCCTCCTGCCAGTGGTTGGCCTGCGCCAGTGCCTTGCCTAGCGCTGCCAACGCTACTACTTTACTCTCGTTGTCCTGGATGGAGGCGATCACCTCCCGGGCTTCTTGCCACTGCTTAGCCTCGGCCAACAGCACGCCTAAATCGCTCAGCGCCCCCCTGCTATTATTGTATTCCTGGATGGAGGCGATCACCTCCCGGGCTTCTTGCCACTGCTTGGCCTTGGCCAGTGTCTTGCCTAACTTGCTCAACGCTACGTCTCGCTCATCGTTGTCCTGGATGGAGGTGATGACTTCTCGGGCTTCTTGCCAGGCACGGGTCGCTTCTTGCCACTGGTTAGCCTGGGCCAGTATCAGGCCTAAATCCTTCAACGCGCTGGTTTTGTCAGCGTCCTTCCGGATGGAGGCGATCACCTCCCGGGCTTCTTGCCACTGCTTGGCCTCGGCCAGTGTCTTGCCTAACTTGCTCAACGCTACGTCTCGCTCATCATTGTCCTGGATGGAGGTGATGACTTCTCGGGCTTCTTGCCAGGCACGGGTCGCTTCTTGCCACTGGTTAAGGGTCGATGGAGGCGAGTACCTCGTGGGCCTCCTGCCAGCGGTTGGCCTCGGCCAGCGTTAGGCATAAGTCTCTCAACGCACCGTTGCTCTGATGCCCGTACTCAAGGGAAGCACTCACTTTTTGAGACTCTTGCCAGACTTTGCTCGCTTGTTGTCTTTGGTTGTCCTGGGCCAATGCCTTACCTAATGCATTCAACGCCCAAGTTTTCCGAATGTCGTCCTGCATAGCGGCAATTACCTCCTGGGCCTCTTGCCACTGCTTGGCCTCGGCCAGTGTCTCGCTTAACGCCTCCTGTGCATAGGATTTCTCACCGTTGTCCTGGATCAATCTGCTCACATTCTGGGCTTCCTGCCAGACCTGGCTTGCTAGTTGCCACTGGTTGGCCTGAGCCAGCGCCTCGCCTAACTCACTCAACGCCCAAGTTTTCTGATAGTTGTCCTGGATAGAGGCAATTACCTCCTGGGCCTCTTGCCACAGTTTTGCTTTCGCTAGAACTCGGCTAAACGCAGTCAAAGCGTTGACTCTCTCAGAGTTACCGATGTAGAAGAGGCTCAAGTCCTGAGCCTTTTGCCAGATCTGTGTTGCTTCTTGCCAACGGTTGGCCTGTGCCAAACCCATACCTAAATGCCTCAATGCATTGGCTCTATCATCTCGCGTCGGGATGAAAGCGATTACCTTCTGAGCCTGTTGCCACAGTTTTGCTTCCACCAGCATCAGGCCTAATATCCATAATGCATGGTCCCTCTCAGAATCGTCCTCAATAGAGAGGCTCACCTCGTGGGCTTCCTGCCAGACCTGGCTTGCTAGTTGCCACTGGTTGGCCTGGGCCAGTGCCTCACCTAATTCACTCAGCGCCTGAGTTTTCCTAACGGTGTCGGAGATGGAGGCGCTTCCCGCGTAGGCTTCCTGCCAGAAACGGGTCGCTTCTTGCCACTGGTTAGCCTGCGATTGGCCTAATGCACCCAATGCCTCAGCTCTATCACCCTCATACTGGATGGAGGGGATGGCCTCCCCGGCTTCTTGCCACTGCTTGGCCTTGGCCAGTGTCTCGCCTAACTTGCTCCACGTTTTGTCTCTCCATGTTTGGTCTTGGATGGAGGCGATTACATTCCGGATCTCTTGCCTGACATGGGTAGCCTCTTCCTTCTGGTTGGCCCGCGCCAGCGATTGACCTAATACACCCAATGCCGCAGCCTTGTTACTTTTGTACTGGATGGAGGCGATCACTTCCTGGGCCTCCTCCAAGTGATTAGCCTGGGCCAAAGCTATGCCTAACTGGCTCAACTTGTCGTCTGCACCATAGAGTTCTGGAATGGATTTTATGCCCACAAAAGCCTGTTCAAACAATCGATGGCTTTGTGTTATTCGCTCTGGATGAGTGATGTAAAAATCCGCAATACGCAAAAAGGCACGCGCTTTTCTATGAGGGTCTGTTAACAATGCCGCGCTCCTTACTGCTTCCATGTCACGGTTGTGTTGGAGTAACCACTCGAAGGCCTCTTCTGGGTAGGCATCCACATGGCTCCTTAAACTGCAACGTAAAAGTGTGTAGCGCCACAGGTGGGGCAGGTGCTCGATCTTTCCCTCCAGCGTCCCCCCATCCCAGCGCGCGGCTTTTCGACCCAGATCCAGATCCTGGGCATACCATTGCATGCTGGGATCGGCTCGCACTTTTGCTCTGCCGTACTGACCCTCATCCAACATCTCAAACAGGCGCTTCCACATGCGTGCTTGAAAGAGATGAACGAGGTAGTATCGACGAGCATATGTTCGCCGTCCTTGTTCAGCTAGGTCGAGCATCGTGTCTTCCCATATTGCAGTCAGCTCGCCTCTTTCGCACCAAACTACCAGAGCCTTATGCCATTCGTCAGCGGGAAGGTAGAATGTATTCCGACGTTCTTGTAGTTCTTTCCTTCGGATGGACAGTGACTGGCTGTGAAGGAAATCGATGACAGACTGGTGATAGAGGCGATAACGTCTCTCTTCTACGTTTGGTGACTTCACCTCCTCGATAAACTGCCCCAGGTCGTCAAGATGTTTGAGCATCTTCATTTTTGATTGTTCATCAGTAAAGGATTGGAGCTGGCCAAGCGATGGGTTTTCTTGCGCGACTGAAAGCATCCCTATCAATGGAGCATAGTCGTTATGCCAATCATCTTTTCCTAGTCGTACAATCCGCTGTAATGACTCAAAGTACAACTCATCAAGTCCTTCTGGGAGCCCATCCAGACCTGTCAACGAACGTTTGCCACTTGCGATGGCGTCCAATAGAAAACGAGTGTATAAAAAATTCCCTTCGGCTTTCTTTACAATTGTCTCTACGATCTTCTCGGAGACATAATCTGCCTCCAACGGGGCTGCTTTCATTGCGAGCGGTTCATCGTTGCCGAACCGCTCATTAACATACTGGCGGTTATCTTCCTGGTTGCGCTGTTCAAATTTGGCGTCAGAAAGAACGAGTTCATCTGCATCTAGAAATGCATTCTCAACCCGTGAATCCTGTCGACTGGTCAGGATGAAACGAACACCAGAAGGAAGGTCATCGATGTGGCCGAGTAAAGAAATGATGTTCACGTTCCCACTGTAGGTCAACGCTTCGTCGAGAGCATCAACCAGAATGATGACTTGCTGATCAAATCCATTTTGATAGAGTGCTTCAAACGGCTCTCCTATAATGCGATTGAAAGCGTCTTCTGGTTGACCTCCTCTTGCATTAATGCTATTGATCACAACTCCCTGTACGGGACCTTCAGCGTGTTCAACACGTTGTTGTACCTCAATATGGATTTGTCGATCTCCACTCTTCTCAGCCAATGCTTTCGCATAAGCCGGGTAGCACTCCGCCAATTGTAAGGCGAGAGACTCTGCGAAAACGTATGGATCGATCCAGCGACTACCACGAGCCGAGCAAAAATGCAAGGCACTGAGAAAATCAGCAGTGAGTTGTGTGAGACCTGCGGGCGCAGCAACTGCCCCTTGAGAAATTTGGGCGAGTCGGCTGGCCATGGCGGTCTTCCCGATGCCTGGTTCTCCAATAATAATGAAATAACGGGGAGCATCAGGATCAGCGAGCCAGTCATCAATTACCTTGAAGGCCCACTCACGCCCCACAAAATATTCAGTTCGCTCAGTGATATAGCTAGTAAAATTGATTGAGGCCCTGCTATTCTTTTGTGCCATTGTACCTTTGCCCTTTTCCCTTGCTATTAAAGAAAGTCAGATTCAACGGAGATATAGGAGACAGAAAAAAGTGCCAAAGGAACACAAATTATCCTCAACCAATCCTGTCGATCTTAGCCCCCTTCACATCTTTGCCCTTTTTAATTTCCTGCGTCGATTTGACCGTACCGGTATGGAGTTCTCCTGCCTCTACCCCTGTGATACCTTCGCCTTCTTCCATCCGCTGGAAAATTTCAAGCGTGGGTCCCATTTCTTGCAACAGTTGAAATACTTGTGACGCCAAATCTTTGTCCTCGACCAACTTCTCTTGCAAGATCTCTTCCAAAACCGTTTGATACCGTTCCGGTTTTTGTTCAAAAAGAACCAGGCTCTCTGTCGCCTCTGTGTCTCCTAACCACCTCTGCTTGAGAGTCGAGAGGAGCGTCTTTGCTTTTTCATAAGCCGTATCACCAAGCTTGGTAGCAAACTCCTCTGCCCCTTTCGATACGAATGGCAGCAAGACAGCGACGACTTTCGTGGCTAGATCTACGATTGCTTGATCCATCGGGGTCATTCCTTCTATATTCTTTATATTAAGGGCCCAGAGCTATGAAGGATGTTGCTAGTGAAGCCCCATGGCTGGCCCTGTTCCATCGATCTCTCGATTTAACCATAGAAAATTGTGGCTGAAGTATACCCTATCCTCTCTTATCTTGCAATCGACTATTCTCATGTTCTTCCACTCTCTGTCCATGAGGAGCCAAAAGAGATCTGGTGATGACGGAAAACGATACACTTTGACCTGAAGAGGTGTGATAGACAGCAGATGTCTTGTAGTGGCGGTAGGAACAGGACAACGAAAACGAACGTTTTCCTTGTCCCCTTTCTGCAACAAAAATCACTGGTATTATTGTGCCTTTACAGATACAATAAAGACCGAAAATGTGGTTTTTATTGCACACTGGTTGCAATACCAAAAAAGAGAGGATCATGGTGGAAACTCAGACATTCGCCTACCTGCGGGTTTCAAAATTGGACCAGGATCTGGAGAAGAACAAGATGGACATTTTGAAGCTGGCACACAATGAACACCTGGGTCATGTCCACTTTGTTGAGGAGAAGGTATCCGGCAAAGTCTCCTGGAGAAAAAGACAGATCGCCGATATTCTTGAAAAGACGCAACCTGGGGACACCATTATCGTGAGCGAGCTGTCGCGTCTAGGCCGCAGTATGCTTGAGTGTATTGAGATCTTGTCCATCGCGACGGAAAAAGGGCTGTATATCTATGCCGTCAAGGGGAACTGGCGACTCGATGGCAGTATCCAGAGTAAAATCATTGCCATGGCCTTCGCGATTGCCGCGGAAATTGAGCGTGACTTGATCTCGCAACGCACGACAGAAGCTCTCCAGGCGCGCAAGCAGCAGGGAATGCCACTCGGACGCCCCAAGGGAGTAGGCAAAAGCAAACTGGATGACCATCGGACAGAAATAGAGGCCCTGCTCAAGAATGGATCTACCAAAACCTGGGTTGCCAACACATACCAGACGACCGTTGGGAACCTTCGCCACTGGATGAAGCAACATGGGATCGCTGCGAAAGAGCAGCCTTTGGGCACAAGGTCATGAAGGTCTCATAGACAGGCCTGCGAAATGGACGACGCTCAATACGAATGGATCATAGCCCTTCCGTTACCCACAGCGGTCATATCCTCTCATCGCTCGTTCTACCTGAGAGAAGAGGTGACAGAAAAGGGGAAGGTATGCCACAACCACAGCAGCCACAGTGGCAGCCGATTACGATGTTGCAAACCATCGCACGCCACATCGACGGCATGCTCCAAGAAGCTGAGGAACAGCAAGCCAATGTACAACAGGCGCAGAGCAAGCCCTGGGTTCTTGACGATTACACCGTGAAGCGGATAATGGAAGTCTTTACGGTCCAGGAGCATGACCTCTGGCTTTTCGATACACAGCTAGAGCGCTGGCAAACGGGAACGCTGACGGACAGGCAGCTCAAAGAAGTGGAGCGCCTGACCGGGCAGATGCACAAGCTCCATGCCGCCATTGCCGACATCCTGGCGATGGCGGCTGAACTGAGCAAAGGCACGATTGAGAAACAGATGGCCAAGTCCGATGAGCAACTCGGGCTAGAGTACCTCATGAGTATGTTTGATGGTGAGGAAAAATAGTGATGAGCGGAGCCGACCAAGGCGCACATTATCATAGATCCCTCTTTCGTATGACCGCAGGTAAAAGCGTGAAGTATGCCTGTTGAATTTTTAACGCAGGAGCAACGTCAGCGCTATGGAACCTACACCGCCGAACCGTCCGACGCTCAATTAGCCAGTTATTTCTACCTGGATGATACCGATCGCGAACGGCTTGCCACCAAGCGCGGAAGCCATCATCGCTTGGGTTTTGCCCTTCAAGTCTGCACCGTACGCTTCTTGAGTGCTTTTTTAGTGGATCCCATGCTTGTTCCCTCTGGCGCTGTCCGTCATGTTGCCAAACAATTGGGCATCGACGGCGATCCCGCTCCCCTCTTGACCCAGTATGCAACTGCGTGGCAAACTCGTGAGCACTCTCGCGAAATTCAACAGCTCTATGGCTATCACGATTTCTCGGAGCAACCCTCTCACTTTCACCTCATCCGGTGGCTCTACATCCATGCCTGGCTGACCGCCGAACGCCCCAGTGTGTTGTTCGATCTGGCAACCAAGCGCTTAGTTGACCAGAAAGTCCTTTTACCCGGAGTGAGTGTCCTGGAACGCCTGGTTGCCAGTGTTAGGGATCATGCAGCAAACCGTCTTTGGCAGAAGCTTGCGAGTCTTCCCTCGGCCGAGCAACGGTTCTTACTGGAAGATCTGTTGAAAGCTCCAGAAGGCAGTAGCCAACATCGCCTGGATCGGCTTCGTCGTGCTCCAACGCATGTCAGCGGTCCTGGTCTGATCAAAGCCTTACGGCGGCTGACTGATATCCGTGCCATTGGCGTGACGGATATCGACCTCTCCTTTGCTCCAACCGGGCGATTGAAGCAATTGGCACGCTACGCTGCCGCTTCTCGTACAACCCAGATTGAGCGCATGGCTGATGGTCGGCGCATCGCCACCCTTCTGGCTTGGGCCTACGTGTTTGAGGCGA
>WNFY01004390.1_pt1 | contig 18357 bp, 16 predicted proteins | sample 5400091 | NCBI WGS metagenome assembly WNFY01 (sample SAMN13153364, study PRJNA577476) | soil metagenome | isolation source: 60 cm soil or saprolite under grassland replicate 1 | place: USA:California | collected 2016-06-15
AGGGGTAGGCCAGTTCACGCTCACGACCCGATCGCGGATCGTGGCGGGCTCGGCCGCCGCTGCGCCGATCGCCGCCGACCTCGCCGCGTATCTGCGCCCGGCGACCGGTTACCCGCTTCCGGTGGTCACCGGCTCTCCACGCGCCGGCGACATCACGCTGCGCCTGGGCAACCCCGCGGCGCTTCGTGCGGACGCGACGGGTGAGGGGTACCTGCTCGAGGCGAGCCCGCCCGGTGTCGTCCTGACGGCCGCTACGCCGCACGGCCTCTTCGACGCGGTGCAGACGGTCCGCCAACTGCTGCCGCCCTGGATCGAGAGCTCGGCCCCTGAGCCCGGGCCCTGGACCATCCGGTCGGTGCGGATCGTCGACTACCCGCGCTACGCGTACCGCGGGGTCATGCTCGACATCGCGCGGCACTACCAGACCCCGTCGGCGGTCATGCGGCTCATCGACCAGGCATCGGCCTACAAGGTCAACACCCTCCACCTGCACGTGAGCGACGACCAGGGGTTCCGCATCGTCATCGACGGCTTCCCCAACCTGACCGCCATCGGCGCGCAGGGCTCGGTCGGCACCGGCGGCCGCACGATGGACCCCGGCGGGTTCTGGACGCAGGCCGACTACCGCAACGTCGTCGCGCATGCCGCCGCGCATTTCATGACGGTCGTGCCCGAGGTGGACTCGCCCGGTCACAACAACGCGATCATCATGTCCGAGTACGGCGACACGGCGAACCCGCTGCTGAACGGGCATCCGGAAGACATCAACTGCAGCGCCAACAACCCACCGATGTGGAACTTCAGCATGGACGTCGGGTACAGCGCGATGTGCCCGGAGAGCCAGAACACCTGGACCATCTACACCGCGATCGTCGATCAGCTCGCCGCGATGTCGACCAGCCGGTACTACCACCTCGGTGGTGACGAGGTGCCGCCCTCGCTGCTGAGCCAGGCGAGGTACGCCTCGTTCATCAACACCGAGGCGCCGATCGTCCACGCGCAGGGCAAGACCGTCATGGGCTGGGCCGAGGTCGCCGGGGCGGGCACGAACCCCGGAGCGGGCTCGGTCGCCGAGTACTGGAACCCGGCGTCCGGCTCGGATCCGGACACCATCACCGCGCACGAGGCGGTCGCCAAGGACATGAAGCTCGTCATGGCGCCGGCGAGCCACGCCTACCTCGACCAGAAGTACCTCGCCGGCCCGGCCGGCACCGTCCCACCCACGCTCGGCCTGAGCTGGGCTTGCAACAAGGGCTGCGACGTCGACCAGTTCTACAACTGGGACCCGGGCAGCTACGTGACGGGCGTCGGCGACCAGAACGTCATCGGCCTCGAGGGCGCCATGTGGGGGGAGACGGTGGTCAACCTGAGCAACGTCGACTACATGGTGTTCCCCCGGCTGATCGCGCTGGCCGAGGTCGGCTGGTCACCGAAGGTCGAACGCAGCGCGACGAGCCCGGCGTACCAGGACTTCCTCACCCGGCTGGCCGCGCAGGGCGCCCGGCTCACCCTCGCCGGCACCAACTTCTACCCGACCCCGGAGGTGCCGTGGCGGCTGGACATCGCCGCCGCGCAGCCAGCCGTTTCCGGCGGGCAGGTCGCCGGCCCGGTCGCGTCGCTGGCCGCTCCCGGCTTCCCGGCAAGCAGCATCACGACCAGCATCGAGTGGGGTGACGGCACCAGCACCGCCGGCGCGGTGACCGGCGTCGCGGCCACGCCCACCACGGTCAACGGGCTGTACACGATCAGCGGCACGCACGCCTACCAGCACCCGGGCGACTTCATGGTGACGATCACGGCCAGTGCTCCGGGAGCGCAAACCGTCGTCGCGCACACCATGCTGAGCTGGCACACGTGAGCGAGGACGGGGAGCAGCCGGCCTAGCGCACAACCAGGCACAGCCGACAGACCCGTCGTCGGGGGTGGGCTCAGCTACCGCTGAGCCCACCCTCGGTGGCCTAGCTGGAGCCGGCCTCCACATCGACGACCGACCGGCCGAAATGGGTCGCCGACGAGCAACTGATGGCCCCGCGGCCGGGATGGAGCGCTCACACGCCGGCCGCGGCCGCGTCCTCACCGCACCAGGCCCCACCCGCCATCACCCGCAGGACCCGCAAGTCATCGTCGAGGACGACGAAGTCAGCGTCGTATCCGGGGACGATCGCGCCGCAGCGGTCGCCGAGGCCGAGCACCCGCGCCGGATTCGCGGACGCGCCGACGGAGGCGACCTCGATCGGGAGCCCGCAGTCGAGAACGGCTCGCCGGACCGCCGCGTCCATCGTCAGGGTGCTGCCTGCCAGCGAGCCAGTCGAGGTGAGCCGCGCCTCGCGGCCGCGGACCCGCACCTGTCGGCCGCCGAGGACGAACTCGCCGTCGCCGACCCCGGCGGCGTCGATCGCGTCGGTGATGAGGACGAGCCGCTGGGGCGTCCGCGCGACGAGCGCGATGATCGCCGGGTGCACGTGGATCCCGTCGTTGATGACCTCGCAGACCAGATCGGCCTCGAGGGCGGCTCCGATCACGCCCGGCTCGCGGTGGTGCAGCGGACGCATCCCGTTGAACAAGTGCGTGGCGAGCCGGGCGCCCGCATCGATGGCGGCCCTCGCGTCCGCATACGTCGCGTCGGTGTGTCCGATGGCGGCGATCGTGCCCGCCGCCACGGCGTCGGCGACCAGATCCAGCGCTCCGGGCAGCTCCGGCGCGATCGTGACGCTGCGCAGGCATCCCCTCGCGGCGGTGATCAGCCGGGCGAAGGCGGCGCGGTCGGGTGCCAGCAGGTACTCGGCGTTCTGCGCACCACAGCGGGCCTGCGAGAGGAATGGTCCCTCGAGGTGGGCGCCGACGACGTGGCCCTGCGGCGTCGGGCCCATGCCGACGCGGTCGGCGACCCAGCCGAGTTGCTCGGCGAGCGCGTCGAGTGGCGCGGTGACGAGCGAGACCAGTGTCCGCGTCGTGCCATGAGCGCGATGGAAAGCCACAGCGGCCTCGAGGTCTGCCCGTGACGCGGTCACGTCGTGCCCGCCGCCGCCGTGCACATGCAGGTCGATGTAGCCCGGCAGCAACCACGCTCCACCGAGATCGACCGTGTCGCTGCACGGCGGCGTGCCCCGGCCGACCGCCGTGATGGCCCCGGCTTCGACCTGAGCCCAGCCGCCGTCGATCACACCGGTCGGCGTGAGGACGCGGGCGCCGCACAGCGCAGTCATCCGGCGACTGCCCGGCTGGTCGAGGTGATCCGGGCGATCCGCGCGGTATCGGCATCGCTGTCGGCCGCAGACGCGTGGCGACGGGCGACGGGCCGTCCCGCAGCGCCGAGCAGGGCGCCCTTGATCGTCGTGCCGCCGCCCCGGGCGCTGGCGGGCGCGGTCATCATCAGCGCGGCGCCCTCAGGTTGGCGATGAACGTAACACGGTCACCCCGGTACCAGCTGGTAACCCACTCCACCGGCTGGCCGGACGCGTCGAACGAATGCCGGCCGAGAACGAGCATCGGCGTTCCGGTATCGGTGCGCAGCAATGCGGCCTCGCGGGGCGAGGCAGGCGCGGTCGCGATGGTCTCTTCCGCGTTGACCGGTGTTACGCCGTACACGTCGGCGAGCACGACATACAGCGACTGCAAGCGGCGGATGTGCCGCGTCAACTGCGGAAACCGCGCCGCAGACAAGTGGGCCGTCTCCACCGCCATCGGCCGCTCGTCAGCGAGGCGCAGCCGCTCGATCCGGAACACAGGCGCGCCAATGTCGATCGCCAGCCGCCCGGCAACGTCGTCTTCCGCTCGGATCCGCTGGGCGGAGATGAGCTGGGTGGACGCGGTGAAGCCATTTGCCGCCGCCTGCTCGGTGAAGCTGGTCAGATGCAGCGGCCAGGTCATCTTCGGTTCCGCGACGTACGTCCCGGAGCCGTGGCGGCGGACGAGTCGTCCCTCCGCGACCAGTTCGAGCAGCGCTTGCCGGACCGTAGTGCGTGAGGTGCCGAGCTCCGCGGACAGTACGCGCTCGGTCGGTACCGCGCCGTTCGGTTCGAGCAATTCGATGATCTCGAGCAGGTGCCGCTTGACGGTGTAGTACTTCGGCTCGCGGGGCGGCTGCGGTGCGGCGGTCAACACCGGCGCCTCCTGGTCCTGGTCGAGTGCTCGACAGAGTTAATGGCGGTGAGTTTCCTCCACCATCGACACGACGAAGCGAAGCATGCGTACCCGAGTGGTCTAGTCCATTGTAGCTGGAAACCTGCCCGCGCAGGGCTTCTCCGGGTCTCCCGGATGCCGGGGCGGACTGTGTCGCAGTCGGCTTGCCCAGTCGGCTCGCCCACGGTCTTGGCGGTCCCCCGAGCAAACCCGGGGGCGCGCCACGGCCGGCCCCGCGCAGACCGAGTCATATCCTGCCGGTGCACGGCTCGCCTCGCGGCACGCGCTCCAGCGCGGTGGCGAGCTTGACCGTCCACGGGGCTGTCGAATGTGACGGAGACGCGGTAGCGGTGGAGGCGCGCGGCGCGATCAGGCTCCAGCTGGACCTGCTCACGAACGAGGAGATCGCCGAGCTGATGCTGCGCGCCGAGGAGCGGGTCGTCCCCGCGGTGCGTACGGCCGCCGGGTCGATCTCGGCGGCGTCGTCGCTGCTCGCCGAGCGGCCGGTCGACGGGGACCGCCTCGGTCGAGGAAGCGGCGGCCCACCGGTCGCTGCGCGAGGCGCTCGCCGGGCCCCCCTCGGCCCGACGCCGACCGGGCCCGAACCAGGCCCGGATGAGCTGAGGCCACCGCGACGGGTGGTCGACCGGTCGCAGCAAGCCCGTAATGGTCATGCCGCTGGGGTGCCCGCCGGCAAGTCGGTGCGCCCGGCGGCCTGCCAGGCGAGAATCGCGGCGCCGAGCTCGCCGGCACGGGAGCCGAGCGGCGACAGCTCGACAGGCGGCACGGCTCGCCACGCCAACCGCGCCGCGAGCGCTGTTTGCACCGGGACGAGCAACACTTCACCGGCACCCGCAAGGCCACCGCCGAGCACGATCAGCTCCGGGTCGAGCAGCATCGTGTACGACGCGAGCGCGATACCCAACGCGTCGGTGGCCTCCCGCCAGGCGGTGCGGGCCAGCGGATCGGACCCGCATGCCGCGGCGATCTCCCGTGCGCCGGTCAAGACGCCGCCCGCCGCACGGTAACGGCGCCCGATTGCCGCAGCCGACGCGTACGTTTCGAGGCAGCCACGCTGCCCGCACGCGCACACGTCGCCGTCCGCGTACACGGGCATGTGGCCGATCTCGCCAGCCAAGCCGGCCGCACCGCGCACGGCCATCCCCCCGGAGACGACCGCACATGCGATGCCGGTACCGATCACGACGATCAGGCAATCGGCGACACCGCGGGCCCGTCCAAGAGTTCGCTCGGCGAGGCCGGCGGCCCGCACGTCGTGCTCGATCGCGACGGGCACGCCGAGATCCACCGCGAGCAGGTCGCGCAGGGGGACGTCGCGCCAGCCGAGGTTCGCCGAGTAGCGTGCCGTACCCGCCGCGACGTCCACCGAGCCAGGGACGACCACACCCGCAGCGACAACCTCGGGGCCGGCGAGCTCACACGCTGCCTGGCGCACCGCGTCGACCACCGCGGACGGCCCGTCGGACACCGGCGTCGGTTCGTCGACCCGGCGCAGCACCCGACCGGCCGCGTCCAGCAGCGCCGCCTTGATCCCGGTACCGCCGACGTCGACGGCGATGACGCCGACCTCGCCAGCGTCGCTCACGCGCCGGCCAGGACGATCGAGCGGGCGAGGTTCCGCGGGGCGTCCGGGTCGAGCCCCTTGCGGGCGGCGATCCTGACAGCCAGGCGCTGGGCGCGCACCAGGTGCGCCATCGGATCGGTGTCGGCCTCGACGACGAGGGCGCCGGTGCCCGCGATCTCGTCGGCCAGCCCGGCCGGGGTCGGCCCGAAGATCCACACTACCGACCGCTCGTCGACGACGCTGATCGGTCCGTGCCGGAACTCCATCGCCGGGTAGGACTCGGTCCACATCTGCGCCGCCTCACGCAGCTTGAGCGCGGCCTCGTTGGCGAGACCGACGGTCCAGCCGGTACCGAGGAAGACGGCGTGCTCGCGCCCGACGAGCTCGTCCGCGAGCTGACCGGCCAGCTCGGTCCGGGCGTCCTCGATCACCGGGCCGAGGTCCTCGCCCAGATACGCGCGCCACAGCGCGAGTGCGCTGGTGGCGAAGCGGGTCTGCACCACCGACCGCTCGTCGGCGAAGGTCAGCGCGACCGTCGCGTCGGCGTGCTGGGCGGCCGGCAGGGTCGTGGCCGTCGTGATCACCGTGGAGCGCTGCTCGTTCCGCAGCGCCATGAGCAGCCTTACGACCTCGGTGGTCGTGCCGGACCGCGTCAGCGCCACGACGTGGTCGTACGCGCGCGAGCGGGGGAACTCCGACGCCGGGAACGCATCCGTCTGCCCAAGATCGGCACTCTCGCGCAGCACGGCACACGACTGCGCCATGAACAGCGATGTGCCACATCCGACGATGGCCACCCACGCGCCCGGCTCGGGGAGCGCCTCGGCCACGGCGGACGTGCCCGTCAACTCCGCGGCCCGCCGCCAGGTGTCGGGCTGGGAGTCGATCTCGGCGGCGACGAACGACATGCCGCGCACCCCTTCCCCTGTGCGGTGCTGCCCACCCTGACTACTTGATGGAGCCAGCGGTGAGGCCGCCGACGACCTTTCCTTCGATGAAGGCGAACAAGATGATCACTGGAATCGTCGCGATCACCGAGCCCGCGAACAAGTGCCCCCAGTCCACCGAGTACTGGCCGACGTAATTGTTGATAGCGACTGTGAGCGGGTATTGCTGCGGTGCGGCGGTCAGCGTAAGCGCGACGATGAACTCGTTCCACGCTCCGATGAAGGTGAAGATCAGCGCGGTGACGATGCCGGGAAGCGCGAGCGGCAACGTGATCCGGGCGAGCGCGCCCAGCCGGCCCGTCCCGTCGACCATCGCCGCCTCCTCCAGCTCGGCCGGGATCGACGAGAAGTAGGCGTTGAGGATCCAGACCGCGAACGCCAGATTGAAGCCGGAGTTGACCAGGATCAGCGAGAACACCGGGCTCGGCAGGTTGAAACTGAGAAACTCGCGCTGGATGCCGACCAGCATCGCGGCAGGCTGGAACATCTGGGTGACGAGCACCAGCAACAGGAACAGCGCGCGCCCTCGGAAGCGGCGACGCGCGGTGTAGTAGGCTGCCGGGAGCGCCACCAGCATCACGAGCACGGTGGCCCCGCCGGCGATCTCGAGGCTCACCTTCAGGTTGGTGCCGAAGCCGGTCTTCCAGATGCTGGTGAAGTTCGACCAGTCCCAGTGGTGGGGCACGTAGTTGCGATCGAGCAGCTCGTTGTTCGGCCGCATCGCGGTGATCACCATCTCCGCGTACGGCAGCAGGAAGATGATCGCTGTCAGGTACGCAAGGAGAGCGAATACCAACTTCTTGCCCGCGGACACCCGCCGCACTCGTCGCACGCGCGGCGCGGGGACTCCCGCGAGGGACGGTTCCGCGACGAGGGTTGTCAACGCTAGCTCACCTGCTCCGTCCAACGGGTCGCCCGCAGGAATACGAGCACGATGACGATGACGAGCGCGAAGTTGATCACCGACATCGCGGCTGATTCCCCGATGTAGGCCTGCTTGAGCTGGAACATGAACACCGTCGTGGTGCTCGTCTCGTGCCCGGGACCGCCGCGGGTCATCTCCCAGATGATCGGAAACGAGTTGAAGACGTTGATCACGTTGATGAGCGCCGCGACCAGGAACGCCGGACGCAGCAGCGGTAGGGTGATCGAGCGGTAGGTTCGCCAGGTCGACGCGCCGTCGACCCGCGCCGCCTCGTACAGGTCGGCCGGGATGGTCTGCAATCCGGCCAGCAAGGCGTACGTCGAGAACGGCAGCGACACGAAAATGGCGACCACCATCATCCAGACGAACGCCGAGCGCGGCCTGCCCAGCCAGTCTGCCTGATTGCTCCCGAACGAGTCGAGCAGACCGACGTCGTGCAGGAACACGTTGATGACGCCGCTGTTCGGATCAAGCGCCCAGCGGAAGATCAGCGACGTCATCACCAGGGAGGCCGCCCACGGCGCGATGAGCGCCCACCGCGCGACCCGCCGGCCCGGGAAACGCTCGTTGAACAACTGCGCCAGCGCCAGCGAGATGAGCATCGTGACGCCGACGACCACCAGGACCCAGATCACGGTCCGGACCAGGATGCCGCTGAGGCCAGGCTCCTGGAACAGGTTCGTGAAGTTCTTCCAGCCGGCGGCGCCGAGATAGAACCCGTTCGGGCTGAAGTGCTGGAACGAAGTCCGGAACATCACGTAGACCGGCCAGAGCACCACCACGCCGACCAATGCGATCGCCGGCCCTATCCACAGCAGCGGCGTCAACGCTCGATAAAGCCGGCGCCCGACCGAACGCCGTCGAGCGCGAGGCGCCGCCTCCCGCGGCGCCTCGCTCACCGGTACCGTCGCTACCATCTACCGCCTCTCGCAGCAGCGATTCATTGGATTCAGCTGCCCTTTTCCGCGGTCTGCTGGATCGCGTCAAGCACCTTCTTCGGGTCCTGCGTCAGGCCGGTGGCGATGGTCTGCTGGATCTGGGTCTTCACCTGCGACCAGACCGGCGCGTTCGAGTACTGCACCGAGTGCGGCAGCGCCTTCAGGAACGGCCCGAACGTCGGGTCCGAGGACAGCGCATTCACCGCTGAGTTGGTCGCCGGAAGCAGGTCGTACTCCTTGTCGAACTGCAGCTGGTACTTGTCCTGGTAGACGAAGTCCAGGAACTTCCTGATCGCGTCCTGCTTGCCCGGGTCCGTCTTGAACGCCGAGGCGTTGTCGCAGACACCGAGCGTCTTGTCCAGCGGTCCGTTCTTACCGGGGATCGGCACCGACACCCAGTCGGCGGTGGTCAGCTTGCCGCCCTCCTGGATGATCGGAATCAACGCCGGCGAGCCGTTGATCATGCCGATCTCGCCCTGCGCGAACTGCTTCCACAGGTCCGTGCGGTTCTTGGTGCCCGGGTTCGGCTCGGTCACCCCGGCCCCCACCAGCCCGGACAGGAACTGCATCGCTTCGACGTTCTGCGAGCTGTTGATCATCCACTTGCCACTGTCGTCCTGGTACCCGCCGCCGTTGCCGAGGAACCACAACAGCGCCTCGGCCTGCGCCTCCTCCGAGCCCAGCGGAAGGCCGAAGCCGATCTTGCCGAGGCTCTTGATCTTCGTGGCATCGTTCTGGACGTCCGCCCAGGTCTGCGGGGCGGAGGTGATCCCGGCCTGCTGGAACAGCTTCTTGTTGTAGAACAGCGTGCGCGCGCTCGTGGTGAACGGCATCCCGTACTGGGTGCCGTTGTAGGTGTTCAGCTTGGCGAACACCGGCAGCAGGTTGCTGAAGGTGCTGGACGAGAGCACCTGGTTGGCCGGGTAGAGCAGACCCGCCTGGGCGTAGTCCGGGAAGTAGTCACCCTCGAGGACGTCCGGGTACTGCTTGTTCTGGACCATCGTCTTGACCTGGTTGTCGAAGTCGTTCCAGTTGATGGTCTGCACCTTGACGGCGATCTTCGGGTTCTGCGCGTGGAAGGCGTCGACGATGTCCTGCCAGTACTTCTGGCTGCTGTTCTGCGGGCCGGTGCCGTAGTCGGCCGCGACGAGCTTCAAGCTCGTCGTGCCGCTGCTGCCGCCGCCGCTGTTGTTCGAGCTCTTGTCGGAGCCGCCGCACGCGCTCACGGCAAGGGCCACCGCGGCCGGGAGCGTCACGGCCGCTATCAGGCCTCGTTTCATGTCAGACCTCTTCCTGCGCACACGCGCCTGCGCGTTGGCAATGAATGTGACGACTCGCATCGGCGTCAGACCGCCCGCGGCAAGGATGTTCCCGCCTCCTCGAACCACCGAGCACCATCTCGTGCCGGACGCTACCCCGATCCGGGCCAGTGGTCTAGACCATCTTCATGATTCGTCTGTACCGGTTAGGTCAACGACCCGGCCAGCCTCACCTGGGTCGCCGTCGACATCGACGAGCTGGCCATCGCCTGCCTTGCCGTCAACACCGTCCTGTGGGGCCTCGGCCCGAACGTCTGCCCGGCGTCGGCAACCGCCTGACCGACGACTGGATCACCCGGGCCGAGGCCGAACGCCGGTATGCCTCCACCTCGCCGGCACCATCCGCCAGGCCACAACCCTGCTCCATCTGCTCACCCCCCGGGCGCCGACCAGCCGGCGGTTCCCGGCAAACGGCAGCCCGTGGCCGACCGCCCACCAACCAACGCCCGCTGCACCAACCCCGGGCCGCGGGCACCCGGCGCGGCCGCCGCCCCCGGCACAGGCGAGCACGAGCAGGCACTGCCCTGCCGGCCCTGCGACCAGACAGGTGCACCGTGACCGCGGCCCGCCGCACCCCGGCCCGCTCGGCCCCCCGCGGTGGTACCAGCCGACTGCCCAGCTTGGCCGCACACCTCAGCCGGCAGGGCGTCGGCTGCCGCTGGTGCGGCCGGGCAAGCAGTCAAAGACCAACTCAAGGCGCGTCGGCATCAGTCCGTCCCCGAGCAGGGCCGGTGGCTGGCCGGCGTGGTGCGCGGGCACCGCGCCTACTACGCCGTGCCAGGCAACCGCACGGGAGTAGCCAGCTTCCGCACCCAGGTGACCAAGCACTGGCACGAGGCGCTGGAGCGCCGCAGCCAGCGCGGATCAACTGGGATCGGATGAACCGGCTCGCGACTCGATGGCTCCCACCTGCGAAGGTCATGCATCCCTTTCCCGACGCGCGGCTTCGCGTCTGACCTGAGGCAAGAGCCCTGTGCGTTAGTAGCGCACGCTGGGATCTGTGCGGGGGCCGACCGCAAGGGCGGTCCCTACCACGATTCTCCTCGGCATGGTCGAGGCGCCGGCCGCCGACTGGCGAGCCACCGCTCGGCGACCGCGTTCGCTCGGGCGCGCGGATCGGTGTGCGCAGAATGTAGAGAAGTCGCAGGGTCACCAACCCGCGATCATGCCCGACCGCCTCCACCAGCGAACGACCAGGTCAGAGGCCGCGGACGAGGTAGTCGGCACCCACAGGGCTGACGACGTATAGCTCTGCCACGCCAGCTGCTCCGCGTCGAGATAGGCCAGTCTGTTACTTATACGGGTCTTGGTACACGGTCGGCGGTTTGGGCGGGTCGGCTGCGTGGAGGGCCATTATTGGCCCAGCGCCTCCGATGAGGAAGCCCAGGGCCATAAGAAGCAAGCCGACGGCCCTGCGGAAGCCGTTCGTGTTGCTGGGATGGTCAACGGACTCACCCGCATGTTGAAGCAGCCAGCCAAGTCCCGCCGTGCCAAGCCCAAAGGCAAGAAGAACGAGAACCCCGAACGTGCCCATGGCCACTCCTGTCATAGCTGTCGAACGGTCCACCGGGAAGGAGTCTGCTGGACGCTTCCTTAATACGTCCCCACCGACCAGTACCCTCGCCCGAACGCGTGGGAGGTGGCGGATGATGCGGGTCTTCACCTCGACGCGCCACAAGTCAGCGGGCGTTGTCAGACTTCCCGGGTCGAAAGCTCGATAGGGCAGGCGTGTGGCGGATCGTGGAGGATAAGGCCAGGCCGGAGTGTGGCCGCTGGGTGGTAGCGGTCGATGTAGGCCGCGATCTCCCGGCGGCTTGCCGCACTGTCACGACCCGGCCTTGGTCGAGTGGCCCAATACTGCGCTCGGCCGGGGCGCTCATGGCACGTCAGTACGCGCCGAGTTGCGTGATGCTACCCAACCGGTCATCGGCACATGCGGATGAGTCTCGTCAGGCAACGGTGCGGTCGGCGGTGACGAAGGGTACCCAACATGGTCGCCAGCATCTCGCCGCTCACGGTCGCTACGCCGACGTCCGGCGTGGGCGCAGTTCGCCAGGTGTCAAGGCAGGTCACCGTCGGCGTGCAGTGCGCAGGGGCCGATCGAAGAACCTTGATGTGGCCATCGCCCCACCGTCCCGCCGTCGCGGCCCCAGGCAGGTGCCGGCGGTTAGCCCGGTCAGCGCCGGACCGGCCGCCTCCACACGGTACCCCCGGCCGCGGCCCAGACCGCACCGCCGAGCCGCTACGCCGCCGCCCGGCGCGTGTGCCCGGGCCGGCGGTAACCAGCCGGCGCCGTGGATCGGCCCGCCACGGCCGGCGTCGCGGCAGGCAGCCGTGGGGGCCAGGTACGCCCGGCGGCAAGGCCCGTCCTGCCGAACCACGCGCACGATGGCCCCGTCGTTCGGTCCTCGACCTGCCGCCGGTCCGCGCCGTCGTCGCCGCGGATCCCACCGTCCGGCATCGGTTCACCCAGCCGCATCCCGGCCGGTGCTGGGCCAGCCCGGGGGCGCAGGGGGCCAGATGCTGGTCCGTCATACGTCCGTGCGATTCGTCCCGTGGCGGGAGAGCACGGGAACTCGCGGGCTGCCGGACCCCGGTTTCCGGGGGTGCGCCGGACCGTCGTATCCGCAGCTCGCAGCGCGACTTCGCAGGTGGTGGCGGGTGATGGATTCGTACCATCCTAGGCTGTGCCGACGGTTCTACAGGGCGCCGCCGTTCCCCGCCTGACGGCGGCTGACCTGCGGGTTCAGTCTGCGCGGGTAGGCTAGTGACCGATTTGGTCCGACAGTTGTCCGTGGCGTCGCCGCCGACGCAGCTGGCATACGTGTTGTCGCAGGGAGATGTCCACCACATCCGCATCCGGGCGGAACGAGCACGCCTACGGACCTCCCGACTGGCGCATCGGCCCTGGTGAGAGCCGCGGCGCTGGGCTAGCACCCACATCGTGGACCTTGCCGGCTGGCTGGTCCGGCGCGTAATACGCGCGTAGTATCAGAAGTGTGGGGTACGAGTGGCCCGGCTGGGCGCTGGACGCACTGCGCGGCATCGAGCCGTACGAAGTGCTCCAGGCGCTCAACGCCCGACCGACGCTGGCCCCGGCCGGCGACCAGCCCGGCCGGCGTCGCCGTGCTGACCATCTGGGCCCGCACCCAGACCGGTCGACCGCTGATCGTCGCGGTCCGGCAGACCGGCGACTGGGGACGTGCAGCCGCTCATGGACGGCCTGCAGTTCAGCGACGAACCGGCCGAGCTACCACCACGGCCGGGAGACACCGTCATGGTCGTGCGGTCCTTGCGCCTTTCGGTCGAGCTGGACAAGCGGCTCAAGGCCGCCGCCGAAGCCCGCGGCGTGCCCATGTCGACGCTCGTCCGCGAATGGATCGAACTGGAACTGACCGCACTCGAGCAAGACCAGCCGATCTCCCGCGCCGACGCGCTTCGGGCTCTTGCCGCACTGCGCCCGCTCGGCGTCGCCTGACGCCCGGGGGCCAGCATTCACCCGGAGCGCGATGGCAAGCACGGCACAGCGTCGGGTCACGAACAGCCGTGCCACGGTGTGGTGCCCAGAACTCGCCCACGCTACGCGACCTGCGCGTATTCGTGGAGGAGGCCGCTGAGCCGGTCACGGCGGGACCCGGATGTGTCGGTTCGGGCGCGGGTGGTCACCGTCCGGACCAGCCGGTTGCGGTAAGAATCCTCCGGCGACCCGAATACTTTGGGAGTTCTTAGGCAGCCCTAGCTGCGCTTCGCCAGTTTTGCCGAGTTCGCGAGCGATGGCGGTGCCGGAGAAGACGGCCGCCGCTGCGGCGGTGGAGCTGGACGCGGCGGCTACCTGGCTGTCGAAGCCGCCGCCGGATCCGTCGGCGATTGCGGCTGTGAGCAGAACCTCGCTGGGGGTGACGGTGCTCGCGTCCGTCGGGCAGATCGCGCCGCTACCGTAACAGTCGTCGCGGAGGGCGCCGGATTCGAGGCCGGCCTGGAGGCCGTTGTAGGCGGCGGCGGCGAAGGCGCATTGCCAGGGTTTGAGGTCGGCGACGGCGTCGACTCCGGCCTCGTCGAGCCGGCGAAGGGGATGAAGTTGACCGTGGTGGCGCCGGCGGCGATGAATGGCGCGACGAACTCGGCGACCTGCGCGGGTTTCGTACGGGATGTAGCGCTCGAATTCGTCGAACGGGATGCGGTACAGACGTTCTATCGCCGAGCGCTGCCTGCTGACCTGGGGAGTGCCGCGGAGTCGTTGCGGCGAGGGCGCGCCGGCGGAGCGGGTCGAGCAGGCCGGCTCGGCGGTTAGGCTGCGCGGCTGTATTGGTGGATCAATCCTCCGAGGAGGTCGACTCGTTCGATCGGAGCGTCAGGGGTTGCCACAGGGTCGGACCGGTGGGTCCAGGCCGAGTCCGCGGTGGGGGCCGGGTCTCAAACACCATCCAGTGTGGTTTCGAATACCACCCGCGGCGGGCGCGGGCTCCGGCCGCATGCCTGGATGCGGGTCCGGTCAGCCAGCGAGTACCTGGATCGTGCCGATCTGCTCGCCCGCCTCGTAGAAGGTGCACCGGTAGCCGTAGCTGCCCGGGTCGACGAACTTCTGGGCGAATGATCGGCCCGGGTCGATGCCTGCTGACCCCGGGAGCGTTCCGCCGAATGTGACCTTCATGTAGTTGGTAGTCCCGCTGGCGTTGTTCTTGAATAGCACCTCGGTGCCCGCGGCGACCGACAGGTTCGCCGCCGACCCACCGGGTTCGCAGCCCAGCTCCACCTGCGTGGGGCCGGTGGAGACCAGGAGCTTGACCGTCGATCCCCTTCTGGCCCTGCTGCCGGCGGCCGGCTGGGTGCCGATGACCTTGTCCTTCTCGACCGTGCTGGCCTGCCGGACGACCTGCACGGTGAACCCGAGGCTCTGCAGGGTCGCCTGCGCCTGGTCGGACGGCAACTTCGTGACGTCCGGGATGGCGATCATCGGGGCCGGAACCGCGGTCGGCACCGGATTCGGCGGGGAGATGGTGACCGGACCACCACCGCCGGCCGGCACCGGCTCCGCCGACCCTCCGTTCACCCGGTGCGGCACGCAGTTCGGCGGCCGGCTCGTGCCCGGCTGCCCCAAGATCTGAAACGGCTGCCGGTCACCCAGGTCCACCTCGGCCGCGGCGGCCGCGAACGCGCCGCCCAGGACGAAGAGGTCCTGGAAGGACACCGTTCCGGCTTGCCGGTAGCAGAACAGGTCCCGGGAGGCGCCGCCGGTCACCGCGGCGGTCGGCAGCGGCGCCGGCAGCGTGTAGGACACCTTCTTGATCCTGCTGAGCGCCGCGCGGTTGCCTTGAATCCAGAGCGTGACGTCGTACGGCACCTCCGCGGCGAACGACGACACGCCTGCCCGGCCGGCTGGCTGCGGAGGCTGCACGACAGCGGCGTACCCCAGCCGGACCAGCGGCTGCAGTTCGACGCTGCCCACGTTCACCTTGGTTTCGCCCTTGTCCACGGTGAACGCCCAGTCCCGCGACCTGGTACCGAGCGCCTCGACGTGCAGCCGGTGCTCCCCGTCGCCCACCTTGGGGAGCAGGAAGCCGCCGTCCTCGCCCGCGGTCACCACGTTCCTGTCGTCCAGGGTGAGCCGGGCGGCCGCCGCCGGCTGACCCTCCAGCACGACCGTTCCGGACACCACCGCCTTGGTGGGGAACAGCAGCTCGCGGACCGACTCGCCGACCGGGGTCAGCGCCGTGACCGCCAGCGTCCCCAGCACCGAGACGGTGACCGGCAGGAGGATCTGCGTCATCCACTCCGGACGACGGCGCTGCGGCGCCCGACCTGCGTCCGCTACGGGCCATGAATCGTGGTTCATGCCCGCACCTCCCCACCGCGTGGGCTCCTGCAGGCTCGCTTCTCGCTGGGACAGAGGGTCCCGCGCCGACCGTGATACGTCCACCAGGAACGTCAGTGGTGGATGACGGTCTCGTGCGCGGCGTACGCGGTTGGCTCCAGCTGGAACGTGCAGTGCTCAACGTCGACGTGGCCGGCCAGGCAGTAGCCGAGCCGGTCCAGCACCGGCCGCCGTCGGCGTACGCCTCGTCGGCGACCACTACATGCGCGGACACTACCGGCAGCCTGGAGGTGATTGTCCAAACGTGCAGGGCCTACACGTCCAGCACGCCCGGCGCGGCCAGCAGGTGCGGGCGCACGTCGTCCAGGTCGCCGTGCTGGCCGCGGTGTTCGTCGCTGAGATCGGCGACGCACGCCGGCTCGCCCGGCCCGAGCAGCTGTGCTCCTCGGCCGGGCTGACCCTCGCCACCGCGAGTCGGACACCACCGTGCACCGCGGGCGGATCACCAAGCAAGGCGACCCGCTGGTCCGGTGGGCGGCCGTGGAGGTTGTCCAACGTCCGCGCGGCGGCATCATCGGCGTCCGCAGCTCGACCTGCCGGGCCGGGTTGTCCCGCAGCAGCCCCTCCCGGATCGCCGCGTCGGGCGGGCCTGCGATTGCCGGACGGCTCAGCGCAGTTCCTGGATGCGGATCAGGTTGCCCGCGGGATCGCGGAAGGCGCAGTCGCGAACGCCGTACGGCTGCTCGGTCGGCTCCTGGACGACCTCGGCGCCGCTGGCCTGCAGCCGCGCGAAGGTGCCGTCGAGGTCGGCGGTGGCCAGGTTGATGCCGGCGTAGGTGCCCTTGGCCATCATCTCGACGATGGTGCGGCGCTCGTCGTCGGTGATGCCGCAGCCGGGGGCGGCTGGCGGCTGCAGGACGATGGACGTGCCGGGCTGGTCGGCGGGGCCGACCGTGATCCAGCGCATGCCGCCGTATCCGACGTCGTTGCGGACCTCGAAGCCGAGGGTGTCGCGGTAGAAGGCCAGGGAGGTGTCCGGGTCGTCGTGGGGGAGGAAGCTCGCGTGAATGGTGATGTCCATGGCGGTCACGCTAGGTGCGGCTCGGGGGCCGGCGCTTCTCGATTCCTGATCGGTCTGGTCACCTGTTTCGCCACGCACGACGGCATCCCCGCCGTCGCGCGCGCCGCGCCGCGCCGGTAGGTGCTGGGCGGCACACCGACCAGTTCGGTGAAGCGGCTGCTGAAGGTGCCCAGCGACGAGCAGCCGACCGCGAAACAGACCTCGGTGACGCTCAGATCGCCACGGCGCAGTAGCGCCATCGCGCGCTCGATCCGCCGCGTCATCAGGTACCCGTACGGCGACTCGCCGTAGGCGAGGCGGAACTCGCGGCTGAGGTGCCCGGCCGACATGTGCGCGCCGCGGGCGAGCGCCTCAACGTCCAGCGGCTGCGCGTACTCCCGGTCGATCCGGTCCCGGACCCGGCGCAGCCGCGCGAGGTCGCGCAGATGCTGCGCCGCGGCGGATCTGCTGGTCACCTGCGCATCTTATCCATTCGGCACACTGTGATCATTCCCAACGGTGGCTAGCTACAGAGGCCGATCGATAGCCACGAAGCATCGACTCGGGCACAGTGCAAGTACTCAGAAATCACCGCAAGCGCCAGGCCCGGTTGCAGACCTTCGCCACGTTCATGCGACAACCTGCTGCTGGCTGGCATCCCGTGCATATGGTCGCCGCCCGGCCCTGCCACGCGGACCACTCGATCACGCTGCGCGTGTACGCCCGCGTCATCAGGGCCCAGCTCACCGGTCCCGCTCGGCAACTTCTCTTCCAGACCCATCTGCCTAGCCCCGGCAGCACGCGGCTATTAGGGGTTGGGCGCCGCCGCTGCCCTGTCCCGGTAAGGGGCGAGGAACGCGGTCAGCGCGGCCAGCAGCTCCCCGGGAGCCTGCTCGGCGACCCAGTGGCCGCAGCCGCATGATGGTGGTCATACCCAGGCCAGTGATCATTTGATGCCCGCAAGGCTCAGCACCGCTGTGGCGTCATCGTCGCGGCTGCCGCTCCCCCAACGGCGTGGCTTCTCGGCTGGTCTGTTCTGCTCAGGCGAGCCCTCGATGGCGCGACGGTACTGTTCTTGTCGCGCGTGCGCTTCCCCCAACGAGTTTCAAACTGAGGCGAGGTCAAGGCAACCTGGAGGCCGCAGGCTCGTGGCATGCCCGATGCATCGATGTATCTTCGGATCATGGGGGGCGGCGCACCATGCCGGGGATGGCCTGCTTCCGGTCCGGGCAGGCTCCGGCCTGGCCCTTGGCTCCAGACCGGAGTGTCCGCAGAGGCTCCGGGGTCAAGCCTGACTTCGCGTGTACGTTCACCGGGCACGCTTCACCTGTGCTCGCTGCCCTGCGGGTCACGGTCACGCTTGAGGCTGGAGGGCGGGCATGTACACCCAACGGGCCATCCCCGGATCCGAGCGCAGCCAGAACTCTTGCACATTCCCGTTCACGTGGTCGTGGAGCAGGTGGTCACCGTCAAACCCCGTGCGGGCCGTCGTTAGCGCAGCGACTTGAACGCCGCCCGGGCCTCGGTCGCGAATAGCTCGGGCTCCTCCCACGCGGCGAAGTGGCCACCCCTGCCGGCCTCGTGGAAGTAGCTGAGGGTGGGGTACCCCTTCTCCACCCAGCTGCGCGGGGCCCGGAAGATCTCGCCGG
>WNFY01005811.1_pt1 | contig 18357 bp, 12 predicted proteins | sample 5400091 | NCBI WGS metagenome assembly WNFY01 (sample SAMN13153364, study PRJNA577476) | soil metagenome | isolation source: 60 cm soil or saprolite under grassland replicate 1 | place: USA:California | collected 2016-06-15
CCCCATCGATTTCATTCCGAGCACCCCGATCTCGTCCGCGACCAGGCGAGGGAGAACTTGATGTTCGAAACTCCGAAAATGTGCGTCCATGACGTTCAATGGCATCTGCACGGCATCAAAGCGGAATTTGTTGGCCGCAGCCATCTCCAACATCCGGAGATGAACGAACGGGTCCTTATGCCCAGTAAATCCGATGTAACGGATCTTTCCGGATCGCTTGGCTTCTACCATGGCCTCGATTGCACCACCGGACGCGAAGATCCGGTCCGGGTCTTCCAATCGAATAATCTCATGGAACTGCATCAAGTCGATGCGATCCGTGTGCAACCTCTTCAGCGATTCGTCGATTTGCCTGGCAGCAGTCTCCCTGGTCCGGCCGTCGATCTTCGTCATGAGGAAGACTTTTTGGCGATAACCGTCACGCAACGCCCTCCCCATGCGGATTTCGCTGGCGCCGCCATTATAATCCCAGCAGTTGTCCATGAAGGTGAGCCCCCGATCGATGGCGCTGCGGATAATCGTAATACTCTCCGCTTCGTCAGCCTGTTTGCCGATGTGATACCCACCCAGGCCGATGGCCGAGACTTTCTCTCCAGTCCGCCCCAGAGCGCGTTGGGGCATTCCCTCCTTAGTCTCGGCCATCAAAGTGTGTGGACTTGCGGCGCCGAAAACCGCAGCCGCCGCGGCAGATTTCAGGAACGAGCGTCTGCTCACCGTGGCGTCAATCTGTTTGGGCGGATCAAATCGGCTTGTTTGATCAACTCTCGTGCGCATAAACATTCTCCCGTGGGGCGTTCGATGGGTCAGACTGATCGCGGTATCCATTGTCCGTGGGTTTGATGTCTTGGGTGTGCGCAAGGTAGTCGTAAATAGCGGAAAAATCTTCACCGCCACGACCATCCCGAATTGCCAGGCGATATACTTCCTTCGCCGCATTCGTCAAAGGCATGGCTGCGCCGGCTTCATACGCGCTCACCGCGGCCAGGTGCAAATCCTTTTGCAACCAACGCAACGGGAAGTCAGCGGGCTCGTAATTTCCGCTTTCGATTCGCTCGCGTTTCGAGGCGAGGAAAGGGGCAGCTCCCGGTCCACCTAATATTGCCTCAAACAAAAGCTCACGGGATAAACCGAGAGACTCGCCCAAAACCAACCCTTCTGCAAAGGCGGCCATTGCGGTTCCCAGCAATTGGTTCATCACCATTTTAAGGGAGGCTCCCATTCCTGGCCCGCCGCAGTAAATGATCCTGTTTCCCATACATTCCAGCAGAAGGCGGTATCTTTCAGCATCGCTCGTCTCACCGCCCACCCAAAAGGTGAGTTTCGCCAGCTCTGCCTGGCCTTTGGAGCCAGTCACTGGGGTGCCGAGGAAACCAACGCCCCTGGCCTTCGCCTCGACTGCCATTTTTCGCGAGAACGACGGGTTAACAGTGCTGCAATCAATCCACATTTGGCCGGGCTGCGGATACCGCAGAAATCCGTCCTCACCCAGGGCTGCCTCTTCAACGGCGTCGGGATGCGCAAGCATCGTGAAGATCACTTCCGCCTGTAGCGCCAACGCGGCCGGGGAGTCTGCCCAGGTGGCGCCTTCAGCTACTAATGGTTCCGCCTTCTCACGAGTCCGGTTGAAGACCACAAGAGAATGACCATGTTTTTGCAGGTTTGCGGCCATGCGGGTTCCCATAATGCCCAGACCGATAAACCCGATTTTCATCGGCCCCTCCGTTCGAGTGCTGTGGCACATCCAATTTCTGCAAGCGCCGATTCAGCGCGTTCAAGTTCCGCGGCACCGACTGAGCCCAGGCTTTTCCCGAACGATTCAAGGAGGCCAAGCATTGCGCTCAACGCCCGTCGCGTGTCCTTGCTGCACATTTTCTTGAACAGTTGCCACAGGCTGAGCGGTTTTTGCTCCCTGGCCTGGGCCAGGCTGTTGGGCACAGCATTGGCAATGTTTTCGAGCAACTCCGGTTCGAGAGCGAACATGACCTTGCTCAAAATCAGAAGATTGCGGGTGGCATTGATTGCTTCAGGCGTTTTCGCACCATCTACGACGATAGAAAGCACTTTGTCGCTCGAACCCAATCCACCCCGCAGAAGATCCAGAACGCCGCGGTCGTGCAGGCGCTGGAGTAAGTCATATCCGGAAAGCAAGGCTTCGGCGTGTTGCAAAGGCGCGTTTCGCAACCGCGTCTGCAACTCTGCGCGGGTGTCCCGCGGAGGGAATTCTAATCGAATTGGTTGAGACATAGTCAGTTCATGGTTGACGGTTGAGAGTTGAGAAACCGCTGAAGCGGTTGCGCGCTTTAACGCTTGTTCGGTCACCCCGCTGAAGCGGGGTGTTAATGAGAGAATTCCGCAGCATCGGTTGTTCACCCTCCGTTTCCGTTTGTTTTTATCTTTGTTGCGTGAAATACTATGGGGCTACCGGGAACTCGGTAATCCGGGCGCTGCCACTTGCGCTCGACTTCAACGCCACGTTGCGGTGTCCGATGGCCGAATCGCGGGTTGCCACGGGGCAACGGGCTGTCACCATTTTCCCCCAGGACTAGGAGGCGGACAGATGCCTCCTTGTACGCGGGCGTGTGGGTCACTTTATCCGCAAAGCTGCTGGTCAGGCGGTTCACCGGGCTCTCCGAAGAATTCATCGGCATGTAGAGCTCTTTGCCGTCCACCCGGTCGGTCACGAGCGCCCGGACGCGGACCCGGCCATAGCGCGAAACGAGTTGGACCCAGGCGCCGCTCTTGATTCCGCGCTCGGTCGCGAGCGCAGGGGAGACTTCCACGAAGGTATCCGGCGTTTGTTCGCGAATGCCAGGACTCCGGTAAGTCAGATTGCCTTCGTGGAAATGTTCGAGCAACCGGCCATTATTCAAATGCAAATCAAATTCCTCATTCACCGGGTCGCTTGGCTGTGAGTAGGTCAACGGGAACAGCCGCGCCTTGCCGTCAGGGAAATTGAACCGCTTTGTATAAAGCAACGGCTGGTCGGCGCCGTCCGCAGCGACCGGCCATTGCAAGCTTTTGTAGCCTCCAAGCCGTTCGTAGGTCACTCCAGCGAACATAGGTGTCAGGGAAGCAATCTCGGCATAAATCTCGGAGGGATGTTTGAAAGTCCAATTGGCGCCGAGACGATTGGCGATCTCATGTATAATTCTCCAATCGGGCCGGCTCCCCTCCAGAGGCTCGAATACTTGATAAAGCCGCTGGATGCGGCGCTCCGTGCTGGTGAAAGTGCCTTCCTTTTCGAGGCTTGGGCTGGCCGGCAGCACGACATCCGCAAACCGGCAGGTGTCGCTAAAGAAGATGTCCTGGGCCACGAAGAAATCGAGCTTGGACAAGCCTTCATCGACAAAGTTCTTATTCGAGTCCACGAGGCTGATTTCCTCGCCGAACAAATACATCGCCTTGAGTTTGCCCGAATGAATTGCCTCGATCATTTCTTTGTTATCCAGGCCTTTGGTCGAGGGAAGGGTGACCTTCCAGCCCGCTTCAAAGCGCGTCCGGACTTCCGGATCGTCCACCAGTTGGTAACCGGGAAGGTAATTTGGCATGGCGCCGTGATCGCTTGCTCCCTGCACGTTATTGTGGCCGCGCAAGGGATAGGCGCCGGTGCCGGTGCGCATGTAGTTACCTGTTACCAACAACAGGTTCGAAATAGCGGTTGAGGTATCCGAGCCCATACTGTGTTGGGTGACCCCCATCGCCCAGAGAACACAGACTTTCGAGAGAAAGACCACAGGTTTCTGCGGCGAACTCCATTGTGAATGGCGCAAGGCTCTTCTTGTATTCGTCGAGTCCATTCACCCACTTTTCCAGAAACGAGGTGTTAGCTAATCCATTATCGAGAATGTAACGGGTGATGGCGGAAATCCAAACGAGGTCGGTTCCTGGTTTCGGATGGATGAAGAGGTCGGCCCGTTCAGCCATTTCATGTTTGCGCAAGTCGGACACAATGAGCTTTTGGCCGCGAAGTTTGTGCGCCCGTTTCACGCGTGTGGCCAGGACAGGATGAGCTTCCGCGGTGTTGCTGCCGATGATGATGACGAGGCTAGCATTTTCTATGTCCTTGATGGAGCCGGAATCGCCGCCGTAACCGACCGTGCGGAACAGACCCATCGTAGCCGGCGCCTGGCAATAACGGGAACAATTGTCCATATTGTTCGTGCCGATCACGGCGCGCGCCAGCTTCTGCATGAGATAGCTTTCCTCATTGGTGCATTTTGAGGAGGAGATGAAAGCGAGCGAGTCTGGCCCGCTCTGGGCCTTGATTTCCGCCAGCCTGCGCGCGACGAGGCCGAGGGCCTCATCCCAGCTCGCTTCGCGAAACTTGCCGCCCTCACGAATGAGCGGCTTGGTCAGTCGGTCGGAACTGTTCACGAAATCCCATCCAAACTTTCCTTTGATGCAAGTGGAGATCCCATTCGTCGGGCCGTCTTGCGGTTCGATTTTCAGGATTTGCCGGTCTTTGGTCCAGACATCGAAGCTGCAGCCGACTCCGCAGTAGGTGCACACGGTTTTAGTGCGGCGAATGCGCGATTCACGCATCGCCGACTCCGCCTCCGAAACTTTCAGGATTGCTCCATAGCCCGTGTCCGGCTCGACGCCCTTGACGATATCAATCATGCCCTCCAACGCATTCTTTGGCAACGCGGTCAGAAATCCCGCTTTGCCGACCATGGATTTCTCCATCAACGCGTTGCAGGGACACACATTGACGCAATGGCCGCACGACACGCAGCTCGACTCACCAATAGGTTTGCCCCCATCCCACAGGACTCGCGGATGCGGATCCTCCCACCGTATCGAAAGCGTCTCGTTGACCTCAACATCTTGGCAAGCCTCGACGCAACGTCCGCAGAGAATGCACTGATCCGGATCGTATCGGTAAAAAGGGTTCGAGTTGTCCACCTCGTACGGCTTGGTCTTGAAGGGAATTTTTTGATGCTCCACGGCCATCAGCTTGGTTGTGTTATGCACCGTGCAATTGCCGTTGTTATTGTCACAGACGGTGCAGTAGAGCATGTGATTTCCAAGAATCCGATCGAACGCTTCCCTTTGCGCGGCCACTGCTTTGGAGGATTTCGTTGAGACATTCATTCCGGAAGACACTTTGGTTGCGCAAGCGCGTACCAGCCGTCCATCCACCTCGACCATGCAGGTGTCACAGGTTTGAATGGGACCGAGTTGCGCGTGATAGCAGACCTGAGGAAGTTTCGCGCCGACTCGATTGATGAGATCAACCAATCGCTCGTTCGCTCTCGATTCGGTGACCGAACCATCAATGGTTAAAGTGAAGCTCATACAAGTTCAGGAATGATGCCGTTGCAAATCGGGTGCCAAGCCATCAGCGACCGTTTTTTTTGCCGACCACTTCTTGAAATTCCTCCTCAATTACAGCGTGTTTTAAACCTTGCTGGCTTGATGAACGGAAGGACCCGCAGATCGCCAGCGGGCCACGACTGATCGGAAAAATTCGTTATTTCACGAATATTCGTAAGGGCGGGCCGCCTTCATCCCAGCACACTTTTTCATTTCGAGTCGTAAATGCCGTGTTCTCCGATGGCCGCGCTGCTTGGCACGCGAACTGTTTAGAGGATTTCAGATTGTGCAAATGAACCCGAAGCAAAACGGAAATGAAAGGTGACTGATGAAAAAACGCACGGCATTGCGCGCGAGCGCTCTAATAGGAACTGGCGGGGTTCTCGGTTTCTTACTGGGTGCGGTTCTTCAGGGGCCCTCTGGTATGGTGGAAACGCGAGCCCTCGCTGAGGAGAAACCCACGGGGGCGCTCGCTGTCACCAACGCGCCATCAGTCCCGAGCACCAACAATGGCCCGGATCAGTCCCACGCGATGGTGGACGTGGGTTATCACTTTGCGAATCTTTGGTTCGCGGCTGACAAGGAGAATTGGCCACTGGCGAAATACTACCTTGAGGAGACCCGATCCCACCTAAACTGGGCAGTTCGTATTCACCCGGTGCGAACGACCAAAGCAGGGGGGGAGGTGGACCTCAAAGGCATCTTGCAAGCGATAGACAATTCGTTCCTGAGTGAGATTGATGGAGCAATCACAAACAAAGATACGGCCAAATTCAAGACCGCCTACCGCCAGACCTTGGAGGGTTGTTACGCTTGCCACAAAGCGTGCGAAAAATCATTTTTGCGTCCGCAAATTCCAAGCGCTCCGAGTGTCTCGATTCTCAATTTTGATCCGAACGCCACCTGGCCTGAATGAACGAAAAACAAAAGTTATGAATTTATATATCCCCTCAAAGCAAATCATCACACCCACGCGGCGCCCGCTGACGCCGGGCAATCGTAATTTTTCAAGACGCGGATTTTTGGGCGCCGGCATGACGCTCGCTGCCGCCGGCGTGTTTGCGGCGAAGGCCGGCGATCGCAGCACGAGCGATCCCGGTCCAGGCAATCAGGGGCTTGATGCCCAGAACCCGGATTCCATGTGGCCACCCAGCACGGACTCCAAGAGCCTAGTCCAGACGTTCAAGTATCCATTCTCCATGGCGAACAAGCGTGTTTACGAGGGCGGTTGGTCACGGGAAGTGACGGTCCGCGAACTCCCTATCTCAAAATCCATGGCCGGCGTGAATATGAGACTCACGGCCGGAGGGGTGCGTGAGCTGCATTGGCACACGGCGGGCGAATGGGCGATTATGTTGTACGGGACGGCGCGGATCACAGCAATCGATGCGGCTGGCAAGAGTTTTGTCGCCGATGTGAAGAAAAACGATCTGTGGTATTTCCCGAGCGGAATTCCCCATTCGATTCAGGGGCTTGAGTCTGATGGCGCGGAATTCATGCTCGTGTTCGACGAAGGAGACTTTTCGGAGTCAGACACGGTGTTGCTGAGCGACTCGATGGCGCACATACCGCGCGAAGTGCTGTCAAAAAATTTCGGCGTTGCCGAGAAAGCTTTCGCTGGTCTTCCCGGAACGGAGTTGTTCATTTTCCAAACAGAGGTTCCGGGGCCTCTCGCGACAGATCAGAAAGTGGCCGCTGGATCGCTCGGTGCATCATCCCAGGACTTTGCCTTTCGCACGATGGAAATGCCGCCGACGAAGCGCACGAAAGGTGGCGAGGTGCGAATTGTTGATTCGAGCACGTTCAAAGCCTCAACCACCGTGGCGATGGCAATGGTCACCGTTCACCCGGGAGGACTGAGAGAACTGCATTGGCATCCGAATGCCGACGAGTGGCAATACTACATCAGTGGCAACGGACGAATGACTGTGGTGTCCACCGGCAACCGCGCGCGCACAATGAATTTTCAGGCGGGGGATGTCGGGTACGTCGAAAAATCGCTGCTGCATTACATCGAGAATACTGGGGAAGCAGACCTTGTCTTCCTGGAAATGTTCAAGAGCAGTTACTATCAGGACCTTTCTTTCGCTCTCGCAGTGGCTGACCCACACGCCGCCGGAACTGGTCATGGCGCATCTACACATTGATAAGGCGACCTACGACGCCATTCCCCGAGATGAGGCTGTAATAGTCCCAAGCTAGTAACCGCGACAAAGCCACTTGAACCCAACAGTAACCGAACTGAAGAAAAGATGACGATATGAACCTGCTGTTGAGCACCAAGCCACTCTCGCAAATCAACGCAGCACCACCGCTGGAGATCCGTTTCCAATTTGTGGATGGCTCTGTCGCGAACTTCTTCCAATCGGACCCGGAGATTGCGGAAAACATCTGGAGCCGAATCAACGTGGCCCATCTATTCACCAGGCCAAGGATCGTGGTTGCGGACGATTATTCGAAATCCATCTTTTTGGCCTCTCAAATCAATCGCATCGACTTCGTTTTTGAAGGTTCCGATTTCTCGAAGATCCCCAACGATCACGCGGAGCTTGTCGAGCTGAGCGAAGAGGATTTTCGCGAGCGGGTCCCTCTGGACGATCTAGCGCGCCTGGAAAGACGGGTGCAGCCCAGGCGCGTCGGCGATCTGCTGGTCTCGTTTCTGCATCTTAGAATGCGGGGAGGTAGCCACGTTTATCTGATGAATGAGACACTCATCAAACTGCCGGTCGATAATCATTCGTTCATGCACCGCCTTCTCTCGGGAGGGAGCTACAGCATACGCCTCCAGGGTGGTGGACAGGGATTTCTGAATTTGTCCAACCTGCTTGGCTACACAGTTTATCCAGGCGTTCCCGAAATCCCGAGTGATAGCTGGATGGCCGTTTCATCTGGGCTCGCGCCTGCGCCCGAATAGACAGGCGAATACGCATAATCATAACCATAACAGAAACAAAATTTATGAAGCATTTTTCTAAAATCCGTAGTTACCGCGCGTTGGTCCTTTTGGCAGCGCTCGCAATGGCCTGCGCCTGCCAGGGCCAACCAACGAACCCGACAGGGAATGCGGCCACGCCTTCTCAAGCTCTCTCCCCCAGCGGAGTGGAGCTGAGTTGGCCTCGCCAGTTTGAAGACAACGGCATCAAAGCCAGCATTTTCCAACCCCAGATTGAAAAATGGGAAGGAACCGACTTCGAGACGCGCTCGGCCGTAGCGGTTACTCCTCCGGGCTCCAATGCGCCGATCTATGGCGTGTTCTGGATGAAAGCGCGGGCGGATGTTGATAAGGCAGCGCGGATCGTTACTCTCAACGATATAGTCGTTACCCGGGCGAACTTTCCATCCGCGCCGAATCTTCAAAGTAATTATCTCGCGCTCATTCGCAAGCATGCGCCGCTCGCCAGCAAGATGATCGCGCTCGATCATCTTGAGGCGGAGTACGCGATCTCCGAAGCCGTTAAGAAGGCGCGCGCGGTCCCGGTGAAAAACGATCCCCCGCGGATCATTTACAGCACTACACCTGGGCTGCTTGTGTTGGTGGACGGCCCGCCAGTCTTCCGGCCCATCCCTGGTCTGAGTGTCGAGCGCGTCATCAATACTCGTGCCCTGATCCTGAAGTTCGGTGACCATGTTTACCTCTACGCTTCAGACCATTGGTACGAATCCGATTCCATTGACGGCATCTGGAACCTGGCAACCAATCCGCCCGCAGCACTGGAGCCGGCCCGACAAGCTGAAATAGCCAGTCAAAATGTGGACTTGATGCCGCCCGGCACCAACGCGGTCACCACAACGCCCACAATTTACTTGAGCACCATTCCCGCCGAATTGATTCAAACGGAGGGCCCGGCCAACCTGGTTCCCATTGAGGGAACAGATCTCATGCAGGTTCAAAACAGCGACAACGCGCTTTTCCTGTGCGACAGCGACCAGCATTATTACGTTCTGCTTTCGGGACGGTGGTTTAAATCAAGCACCATCGTAGGAACCTGGGAGTTCGTTCCGTACAAGCAACTACCGAGTGACTTTGCGAAGATCCCTCCGACGCATCCCAAAGCCAACGTGCTTGTCTCTGTCCCCGGGACTCCGCAAGCAAACGAAGCAGTCATTGCCAACTCAATTCCCCAGACAGCCACGGTGCAGCGGCACGAAGCAAAGCTGGACGTTACCTACGACGGCGCCGCGGCTTTCAAACCCATAACAGGCACGTCCCTCCAATACGCGGTGAATACACAAGCGCCCGTGATCGAAGTGAACGCACACAGTTATTACAGCGTAGAAAACGGCGTTTGGTTCGATGCGACGTCGCCCAATGGTCCGTGGGAGGTCGCGACGAATGTGCCGCCGGTCATTTACAGCATTCCCGTCAGCTCGCCTCTCCATTACGTAACTTACGCGCAGGTCTATGGGTCAACCCCCGACGATGTGTACGTCGGTTACACACCTGGCTATCTCGGCACTGAGGTCTGCCCGGACAACGTCGTGGTTTACGGCACGGGCTGGTCCTACCCACCCTATATCGGAAGCTATTGGGTAGGCGGTCCGTGCACCTATGGATTCGGCGCGGGTTTCGCCGACAATTGGGATGTGGGCTTTGGCTTCGGATTCGGCGACGGACTCTGGCTCGGAACCTGGGCACATCCCTGGTGGGGGCCGTATGGATGGGGCTGGCAGCACCATTATCCCTACAATCACGTCAGTCTCAATCACGTAAATATCTACAATCATTGGGAACACGGCATTGCCCATAGTGAGCACAATTATGGATTCAATTCGTGGAATGGCAGAGAGTGGTCCTCTCACTGGGGCACGCATTTTAATCCGTATTCCGGTCGCAGCATCCAGCATGCTGAACCGCTGATAGTTCACAGCGACAACCGCGACCCCCACTCCGCTGTAAGGCCGGGAATGCCAGATCACAATGTCCGCGATGGGACTTCGGCGCGGGTTCGCGCCTATGACGGGAATTTCCACTCGCATATTTCGAGCGCGCCCGCAGCGCCCGTTGCTCCCGCAGCGCCGAGAACGACATTAGCGCCAGGCTTAACCTATAATCAGAATCTTTACGGTGGTCGCGACGGCAGCGTCTATCGTCAAAGTCCTTCCGCAGGCTGGCAGCGTAACACCGGTTCGACTTGGCAGACCGTCCCGCGCAACCAGACGCCTGCATTGGAACAACACGCGCTCAGCCACAGCATGGGCGAACAGCGCTTTAACAACTTCCGCTCATTTGGCGGCGGCTTCTCGCATTCGGCCGGCGGCATTGCCCATTCCGGCGGCGGCGGTCACCGATAAATCATGGAATCGAATTTATGTGGATCGTACGTTTAGCTCTCCGTCGGCCTTACACGTTCGTGGTGGCGTCTCTGCTGCTGCTATTGGTGACGCCGTTTGTGTTGTTGCGCACGCCCACTGATATCTTTCCGGCGATCAACATCCCCGTGGTGAGCATCGTTTGGAATTTCACGGGCTTGAGCGCGAAGGATATCGAACAACGCATGGTTTACAGCGAGGAACGCGCCCTCACAACGACAGTCAATAATATCCAGCACATCGAATCCACCTCGTACGATAGCATTGGGGTCATAAAGGTTTTCTTTCAACAGGGCGTCTCTCCGGAAGGGGCCGTGGCCCAAATCACTGCCATCTCGCAAACCATCCTGAAACAACTTCCGCCAGGTGCGACGCCACCACTCATCATCCAATACAACGCCTCGACAGTGCCGATTTTGCAGTATGGCATCAGCAGCCGCACTCTTTCCGAGCAACAAATCTTTGATGACGCCATGAACACGATTCGCGTCGGCCTGATCAGCGTGCCGGGGGTGGGAATCCCGTTCCCTTATGGCGGCAAGCAACGGGTGGTCTCGGTGGACCTGGATCCCAAAGCGCTGGAAGCGCAAAACCTTTCGCAGCAAGACGTCGTCACTGCGCTCACTACGCAGAACCTGGTGTTTCCGAGCGGCACCGCGAAAATCGGTGGCAACGAGTACCCGATTGACCTCAACACCAGCCCGAGCCTGATCACCCGATTAAACGAATTGCCCATCAAGACGGTCGAGGGAACCGTCATTCGCGTCCGCGACGTGGCGCAGGTTCGCGACGGCTATATGCCGCAGCAGAACGTAGTCCGGCAAGATGGGGTTCGCAGCACGCTGTTGAGTATTCTCAAGAACGGCAGCGCTTCGACTCTCCAGGTCGCCAGTGGCGTGAAGGCCGCCATGGCCAACGTGATGAAGACCGTGACCGATGATTTGCAAGTGAAGCAATTTGCCGATCAATCGATTTTCGTGACGGCTGCGGTCAGCGGGGTGCTGAGGGAAGGTGTGATCGCGGCCGCATTGACGGCGCTGATGATTCTACTCTTTCTCGGTTCATGGAGGAGCACACTAATCATTGCGATTTCTATTCCCCTTTCTGTGCTGGCCTCGCTGGCCATTCTCAGCGCGATCGGGGAAACGATCAACCTCATGACACTCGGCGGTCTGGCTTTGGCGGTGGGCATTCTGGTGGATGATGCGACAGTGACGATCGAAAATGTCGAGCGTCACCTGCAGGCTGGAGAAAGCCTGGAAAACGGGATCATGATTGGCGCCGGGGAAATCGCGCTGCCGGCGCTGGTCTCGACAACGTGCATCTGCATCGTATTTGTTCCCATGTTCTTTCTCTCGGGCGTGGCGCGGTACCTCTTCGCGCCATTGGCAGAGGCGGTAGTGTTCGCGGTGCTGGCATCCTACGCGTTATCCCGCACTCTCGTGCCCACCCTCGTGATGTGGTTTGAACGGTCGAAGTCCAAAGCCCAAAACCCAAAATCCAAAATCGAAGAGGGAGGCCTCTTTTCACGTTTCACGTTTCACGTTTCACGCATCACGCATCACGCATTTCGTCCCCTCGTCTCGTTCCAGCATAAATTCGAATCTGCGTTTGACCGTTTCCGCCAGGGTTACCACAATTTGCTCGGGCTCATTTTAAGCCATCGCCTCCTTTTCGCGGCGCTCTTCCTGGGCTTTTGCGTGGCCTCCTTGTTCCTGGTCCCCTTCCTGGGACGGGATTTCTTTCCCAGTGTTGATGCTGGAATGTTTCGCTTGCACGTGCGCGCCCGGACCGGCACGCGGATCGAAGAAAGTGCCGTCCTGGTCGATCATGTCGAGAATGCGATTCGCCGGGCAATCCCAGCGCGGGAACTTGGAGGCATGATCGACAATATTGGCCTGCCGATTTCCGGCATTAACCTCAGCTACAGCGACAGCGGAGTGTCAGGACCAGCCGATGCGGACATCATCGTCTCGTTGAAAACCGGACATCGCCCTACGCCCGATTACGTTCGCAGTTTGCGCCTCGCGCTCAATCGCGACTTTCCCGGCGTCACATTCTATTTCCTGCCGGCGGACATCGTCAGCCAGACCATTAACTTTGGACTGCCCGCTCCTTTCGACGTTCAGGTGCTGGGCCGAGACCTGGCCGGGAATCAACAGGTCGCCGCCATGATTGTGGAAAAAATCCGGCACGTCCCTGGAGCAGTGGACGTGCGCGTACAGCAGCCATCGGATTTGCCGCGATTTGAATTCGCCATTGACCGGACCAAGGCTTCCGAACTTGGCCTTTCCGAGCGCGATGTTGCCGGTTCGGTCCTGTTGAATTTGAGCGGCAGCACGCAGGTTCAGCCCACGTTCTGGCTCGATTCGTATGTGGGGGTCCAGTATCTGCTGAACATCCGCGTGCCGGAGTATCGGATGGCATCGCTCTCCGATCTGAATTCGATGCCAATCACCGCGGGCGTTCCGGGCACCGGCGATGAACAATTACTCGCGAATGTGGCTTCCTTTTCGCGCACCAATAGCCAGCCAATTTATTCGCACTACAACCTGGTTCCCGTGGTGGACGTCTTCGGGGGAGTTGGCGGGCGCGATCTCGGCGGCGTGCTCAAGGATATCAAACCGATCATTGCGCAAGCGGAAAAAACGCTGCCGAAAGGCAGTTCGATCCTTCTGCGCGGACAGGCGGAAACCATGGCCTCGAGTTTCCTCGGCTTGAGCATCGGCTTGGTGATGGCGGTTACCCTCATCTATTTGTTGCTCGTCGTAAATTTTCAGAGTTGGCTTGATCCTTTCATCATTCTGACCGCGCTGACAGGCGCTCTGGCCGGCGTCGTTTGGGGATTGTACCTCACCGGGACAACCTTGAGCGTGCCGGCAATGATGGGTGCCATCATGTGCATCGGCGTCGCTACTGCGAATTCGGTTCTGGTCGTCACGTTCGCCCGCAACCACCTTCAGGAAGGAATGGCCCCGCTGCAGGCCGCGTGGGAAGCGGGCGCCGGGCGTCTGCGTCCAGTTCTCATGACCGCAATGGCGATGATCATCGGTATGGTGCCGATGGCGCTCGGTTTGGGAGAAGGGGGCGAGCAGAATGCGCCACTGGGCCGGGCAGTGATCGGCGGCCTGGTCATGGCCACTTTTGCCACGCTGTTTTTCGTGCCGGTCGTGTTCAGTGTCATGCACCGCAAGGCGCCCGCGACGGAAAAGAGCGCATCCAACAATCCCGTGTCGCGACCCGGCATGGTTCCAGTTCCAGCCAATATCTAAGGATGATCTCATGAATAAGATTGAATCTCAGCAAAACGCCACAAACGGACCACCAGCAGACGTTCATAATAAAGCGGCTAACGCGGACGCTGGCGATACGCAGCAGCGACTGCACGGCAATGGGGATGGAGCTCCGGGAGCTGAAAACGCCGGATCCACAGCGAAAGCGGCACCCGGCTCCATCTCTTCTCGAGGAGAGAACCCCAGATTTGATGTGACCGTGCGGCCACCGAACAAGTCTTCCAGCAAACGCAAGCGCATCGCAGTAATTCTCGGTGCTTTAGTTTTATTTGGCGGTCTCGTGCTCGGCTTCGTCCCGCGTTGGCGTCAGGACCGAACCGCCGTGGCGGACATGAACACGCTGGCCATCCCGACTGTTTCAGTCGTCTCGCCCACACTGGCCAAGGCAGGAGATGGCCTTACGCTGCCGGCAGAGATCCGGCCGTGGAGAGAAGCGTCCATCTTTGCCCGCGCGAATGGTTACCTGAAAGATTGGGTGGCGGATATTGGGGCGCATGTCCAAGCCGGCCAATTACTGGCGGAGATCGAGACGCCGGATTTGGACCAACAACTCGAACAAGCCAAAGCGCAGCTCGTTCTTGCCCAGGCTAACCTGCATCTGGCCGAGGTCACTGATAATCGTTGGAAAGAGTTGCTGAAAACAGCCTCGGTCTCGGAGCAGGCCGCCGCCGAGAAAGCGGCCGCGCGCGAAACCGCCGCCGCCAGCGTCGAAGCTGACCGCGCGAACATGCGCCGATTGCAAGAGCTGGTCTCATTCCAGCGCGTAATCGCGCCGTTCGCCGGCACCATCACTTTGCGCAGCACGGATATCGGCGATCTCATCGTGGCCGGCAGCGGCGGTCGCGAATTGTTCCATATCGCGCAAACCGACAAACTTCGGGTGTACGTGCGCGTCCCGGAACCATACGCCCTTGGCGTCGCTCCCGGCCAGACCGCCACCTTAACCACTCCGGCAGCACCGGGCCGCTCCTTCGAGGCCAAAGTGACCACGACCTCAGAAGCGATCTCAGCAACTTCGCGCACCTTGTTAACGGAACTCGAAGTGGATAACTCGAAAAATCAAATTCTGCCCTACAGCTATGGCGAACTGAGGTTGATGGAAGAGAACTCGGTCGTGTCTCTGACATTGCCCTCTAATACTTTGCTATTTCGCGCCCAAGGCTTGCAAGTCGGACTTGTTGGGCCGGACGGGACGGTCGAATTGCGTTCGGTGGAGATTGGCCGCGACTTCGGCCAAACCGTCGAAATCCGTGGGGGTGTGACTACAGCCGACCGGGTCATCGTCAATCCTACGGACTCGCTGGTTAGTGGTGTCAAGGTGCATATCCAGGCCGCTACGAATACCGTTGTGGAAAAATCATTATGAAACCCGAAAACCGAATTCCGAATTCCGAAGGCCGAACCGGATTCGTGCGCGTCGCATTGTTCGGATTTCGGCATTCAGAATTCTTTCGGATTTCGGCATTCGGACTTCGGGTTTCCGCTCTGGCCCTCCTCGCCGGTTGCAAGGTCGGCCCCGATTACAAACGGCCAGAAGCGACTACCATTCCCACGGCCTACACTGGCGCAACCAACGTTGTCTCTACGGACTCTGGCGCCACAAACGTTTGGAAAGTCGCCCAACCACAGGCCCAGCTCCCCAAAGGCAACTGGTGGGAAATCTTTGGCGATGCGGACCTAAATGATCTCGAACGCCAGGCCTCCGCCGCCAATCAACAACTCAAAGTTGCCGTCGCTCGCCTGGACGAGGCCCGCGCCCAAATGGATGTTACCCGCGCCGGTCTTTTCCCGAACATTTCACTTTCAGGCTCTTACACTCGTCAACGCACTTCGCCGAATACCCCATTAAGCACGATCGGCGCTGCCTCGGGGAAAGCCGCAACGTTCAGTGATTTCTTGGTCCCCTTGACTCTAGGCTATGAAGTGGACCTCTGGGGCCGCGTCCGCCGCAGTGTGGAATCGGCGCGGGCGCAGGCACAGGCCAGCGCAGACGATCTCGAAACCATCAAGCTGATGATCCAGGCCGAGGTGGCCGTGGACTATTTCACCTTGCGAGCGCTCGACGCTCAGCGGGCGGTCCTCAACTCCAGTGTCCAGGTGTTCACCAAGTCCCTCCAGTTGACCCGCAACCTGCGGGCCGGGGGAGCCGTGTCCGACCTCGACGTCGCGCAGTCGCTGACTGTTCTGAAGACAACAGAGGCGCAGTTGCCCGCCGTCACACTCCAGCGCGCGCAATTTGAACATGCCATCGCTTTGTTGGTTGGCCAACCCGCCTCGACGTTTCACGTTTCGGAACATGCCCTTTCTAGTGCCTCTCCCTTAATCCCTTCCGAGCTGCCTTCGGAGTTGCTGGAGCGCAGACCTGATATCTCCGCCGCCGAACGGCGCATGGCCTCGGCGAACGCCAGCATCGGCGTCGCCAAGGCCGCCTTTTTCCCAACCGTTCAGTTGAACGGTCTTGCGGGCTTCGAGAGCCTCAGTGCTGGCACCCTGTTTAATTGGTCGAGTCGTCTCTGGGCTGTCGGACCCTCCATAACCTTGCCGATCTTTGAAGGCGGAAAACTTCGCGCCGGGTTGCGCTTGGCGAAGGCGACTTACGAAGAAATGGTCGCCTCCTATCGCCAAAGCGTGTTGACGGCCTTCGCCGAGGTGGAAGACAACCTTGCCGCCCAAACGCTTCTCGCCAACCAGTACGCCGCGGAAAGCGACGCCCTCGTTGCCGCCCGTAAACAACTTGAGATTGTTAACAATCAATACCGCGACGGCCTCATCACCTATCTCGAAGTCGCCACCGCTGAGAGCACCGCCTTGAACGTCGAATTTGCCGCCACCGCCTTGCGTGGCCAACAACTCGTCGCGGCCGTCACCCTGGTCAAAGCACTCGGCGGCGGCTGGCAAGAGACAATGAAACAATAAAAAACGCAAAAGGTTAAGAGACATCATGAAAACAAGAACACTCGGTTATATGAAAACGAAACAACTTGGAAACTCTGATCTGTTCATCACGCCTGTGGGCTTCGGGGCTTGGGCCATTGGCGGCTCCGGTTGGGAGTTCGCATGGGGTGATCAGGATGACAACGCGTCCATCGCGGCGATTCATCGCGCATTGGAACTGGGAGTCAACTGGATTGATACCGCGGCGGTCTATGGCACCGGCCACTCTGAAGAAGTGGTGGCCCGCGCCTTGGCGAGTTGGCACGGTCCGCGTCCTTATGTCTTCACCAAATGTGGTCTGCGTTGGGATGGACAGGGGAAAGTCCATTACGTGTTGAAGGCTGATTCGATTCGCCGCGAGTGTGAAGACAGCCTGCGCCGCTTGCAGGCCGAAACCATTGATCTTTACCAAATCCATTGGCCCGTGGACGACACGGCGGAACTCGAAGAAGGCTGGACGGCAATGGCGCAACTCCAGCAAGAAGGAAAAGTCCGATGGATCGGTGTCTCCAACTTCAATGTCGAACAGATGCAACTGGCGCAGAGAATCGCGCCGATCACCTCGCTCCAACCGCCGTATTCCCTAATCCGCCGCGAAGTCGAAGAGGAGATTTTGCCCTTCTGCCACCTGGAAGACATCGGCGTCATCGTTTACTCGCCCATGGCCTCTGGCCTCTTAACGGGCGCCATGACACGGGAGCGCATTTCCAAACTGCCCAATGATGATTGGCGTAAACACCATCCCGATTTCAATGAGCCAAAGCTATCTGCCCACCTGGCATTAGTGGAACGATTACGCGCGATCGGCAAACGCCACAATTGTTTCCCGGGTGCAGTCGCGGTCTCCTGGACTTTGCGCCACCCAGCCGTCACCGCTGCGATCGTTGGCGCGCGCAAGCCCGAGCAGGTGGACGACGTGGTCGCCGCCGCCGCAATTCGCCTCACTCAATCGGATCTCGACGAAATTGAAGCTGTCGCCGAACTCGCGACCTAGCGCGTGTGTGAAAAATGGTAGCCGCCGACGTAAGGAGGCGGATTTACGAGAAGTTCTTATTAAGTGATTGAAGATGCGCATCTTATGCAGATCCTGAGGCTCCGAGCATTTACAGGATTCGCCGGACCTAGTCCCTTCGCTCGCTCCATCTCTGTACAGTGGATCTCTAACCCACCCCCATTTTGCACCATTTTTGCAGCAAATTTCCGGGGCGGTGACCTGAGACCAGCTCACCACATTCAGCCTCAACCGGCTTTCCCAAGCTGCCTTCCGCTGTTTGCAGATTCGGACTCAGTGATGGTGATATCCAAGACCACTGGCTGGGCTTCCGGAATCAGCGAACGCTGGCTGCTTGGCAATTTGCCGAGGAACGCCAACTCCATCGCCAACGGCCTGTGGCCGGAACGGGCGACGTTCTCGCGCAGTTGCTCTTTGTCCGACGTGAAGATGCGAACGCCACGCCGACCGCGTGAAATCGTTACATACCATTGCTGCGCGTTCGTCGCGGCC
>WNFY01006964.1_pt1 | contig 18354 bp, 17 predicted proteins | sample 5400091 | NCBI WGS metagenome assembly WNFY01 (sample SAMN13153364, study PRJNA577476) | soil metagenome | isolation source: 60 cm soil or saprolite under grassland replicate 1 | place: USA:California | collected 2016-06-15
TGATGCTGCGCCTGGACGTCAAGCGCCTGCCGGTGGTGGACGCCCGTGGCGGGCTGGCTGGGATCGTGGCCCGCAGCGATCTGCTCAAGGTGTTCCTGCGGCCCGACCCCGCGGTGCGCTGGGAGGTCGACCACGACATTGTCCGAGGGGAGTTCGGCATCGCCGACGGTGCCGTCCAGGTCGAGGTCCGCGACGGAGTCGTCGGGCTGCGTGGCCGGGTGGAGCGCCGCGGTCAGGCTGTGGCGCTGGTCCGGCGGGTGCGGGCCGTGGATGGCGTGGCGCAGGTCGACGCCCAGCTGACCTGGCGGATCGACGACCAGGTGCCCATCGCCTCCCGGCCAGTCACTTGACCGCCAGCGACAGGGCGTCGTGGGGCTGGCCCTCATGCACCTTGCCGTCGCCGCCGTGCTCATCCCCGTACTGGCAGGGACCTCCCCGCCCGCCCGGCCGGAGCGCGCAATATTGAATTAGCCAGGCCCGGCCATCCGCCGTCCACACCACGTCGGCACCGGCCAACCGCGGTACGGCGCCAAGCAACCCATGAATGGAGGAACCCATCCCATGAACAAGCGAGTGTTAGCCGTCGGCAAGAGCCGACGCGTTCTCAGCAAACTGGCCAGCGCGCTGACCCAAGCGGGCTTCGACGCGCGGTGGACCAACGACCCTGCCACGGCATCGCAGCGCTTCCACCCGGGTGACGTGGACCTCGTCGCCTTCGGCCGCGGCGTCAGCAGCGAGGACCGGCGTCGCCTGCAGGCCGACTTCTCCAACGGCAACCCGGCGATGCTCTTCGTCGACGGGCTTGCCCCCCGATCACCCCGCTGCTCGTCGCGCAGGTCCAGAGCGCGTTCTCGTCCCAGCCCGGGCAGGCACAGGTCCTGGAGCGGCTCGCCGCCGGTAACGGCGCGCTCACCATCGGCCTCCGCCACGACAGCGACGTCGAGGTGACGGTCTACCGCCTCGACCGCCTCTTCCGGACCCACCAGGACACTGTGCTCTCGCGGCGGCTGGCGAGGGGGACGGCATTCGGTCCCCCTCGGCAAGCAGGCCGCCCGCCGCGGACTCAAGTTCGCGGTGGTGCGGATCAACACCACCGAGGTCTCGATCGTCAACCTCTGACCGCCACCGCGACCCCGACACCATCTAGACCACGACCATCGCAAATCGAGCAGAGGAGCCGACATGATCACCGCACCTGACCAGATGAACCGAGCCGGGCCCGCCACACGGCCGCGGCCGCGGCGGTGGGCTGGCTATGCGGCGGCCGCCTGGGCCTTGGTGTTCGCCGTGCCCCACCTGTACTGGGGCATGGGCGGCACCATCGGGCTGACGACCAGCCTGAACAAGCAGATCCTCGACCATCGCACCGCCGGGTTCCTCGCCGGCAACCTGGGCATCGCGGCGTTCTGCGTCGCCGGCGGCCTGGTCGCCCTCGCCGCCGTTCGTCCCTGGGGACGCCGGCTTGCCAGCCCGGTCCTGCGGGTCCTGGCCTGGTTCGGCTTTGTGCTGCTGGCCGCCCGGGTCCTGGACATCTACGTCGAGTTCGGCCTCGGCCTGACCGGGATCACGACCGTTGCGGCCGGCGAGCGGGCGGAGTTCTTGCGCCTGGCGGGCTGGTTCCTGTTCCTGTGGCTGCCGTGGTTCGCCCTCGGCGCCGTCGCCTGGGGCGCGCTCGCCACACGCCACGCCGCCCGAGGCCGGCCATAATGATGCTGCGACAGCGAGACGGCATGCCAGGCGACCACAGCTGGTCCCAGCTCTGGTCGGCGGTACACCCACCGGTACACCCAGCGGGACCGCACCGTCTACGCCGTCGTCCTGTCCGACCAGCTCGCCGCGAGCCTCACCATCCGCGCTCTGGCACTCCCCGCCAGCAGCCGGAGCGGATGCCCGCCCTGCTGACCGAATGGCACGCCCGACGCGACAATCTCGCCCGCGACCGTTGATCACCGATGCACGCCGCCACGAAAGGCTCGACCACCATGTCCCGACCGCTCACGATCCCGACCGCGGACACTCAGCTCTACGCCGTCGACACCCCGGGCGGTACCCCTGCCCTGCTGTTCCTGAACGGCAGCTTTGGCACCGTGCGGAACTGGGACCGCGTCATCCAGCGCCTCGCCGGGAAGTACCGCGCGGTCCGATACGACACCCGGGCGCGTGGCAAGTCGGGCACATCGGCCGACTACTCCGTGCAGGGAGCGGTCGACGACATCGGACGCGTCATCGAGGCGGCTGGCATCCAACGCCCGACCCTGGTCGCCTGGTCGCATGGCGCCACAACCGCCGTGCGATTCGCGGCACAGCACCCCGAGCAGGTCGCCGGACTGGTGCTCATCGACGGCGCCTACCCGATCGCCATGTTCGACGAGGAGGGCAAAGCGAAGGTCCGCACGCAGTTCCGCCGGCTCGGGTGGATCATGCGCATCCTGGCCGCGCTCGGCCGCTCGGCCCGGATGTCGCCCGCCGAGGCCGCGGACGTCGTGATCGAGACGGACGCCGTCAACGGCGAGCTCGGGCCCGACTTCGCTGCACTGGAATGCCCGACCGTGTTCGTCGTCGGCACCGGTGCCCACGCCGGCGCCACCGAGGAGGAGATGCGCACGATGCGCGGTGCCGCCGCCAAGGCCGAGGCGAGCAACAAGCGCGTGTCCGTATTCGCAACCACGCCCCACAAGCACACGCAGATCCTGAACAAGGCCCCCGACACCGTGGTCGCCGCGATCGAGGATGTCATCCGCCAGTCTTCCTACATTTAACGCTGCTTTGTTGGAATCTCGACTTTCGCGGTTTTGGTTGCCGGTGGGTGAGGTGGCCAGGCCGGATGGTGGTGTGGGCGGGCTTGCGGGCGGGATGGTAGCAAGAGAGCATCGGCGGCCCCTCCCTTGCCAAGGTGGGGGTCGCGGGTTCGAGTCCCGTCGTCCGCTCCACGGATCCGGTCCTGACCAGCGCAAACGCGTTCGGCAGGGATTGCTTCAGGCTCCCTATCTCTTCGTCGAACTCCACGAGTTCGGCATTCGGGATGGCGGCGCGGTGGCCCGCCTACGGGTCGTTCACCGGTCGAGCGTCTCCACGTCGTACGGTCCGTGGAAGACGATGACGAACAGGCAGTCGTCGTCACCTGCGGGCGCGTGGAACATGGGCTCGCCCGCCGGGAAGTGGCAGTAGGCGCCCGGCCCGACGATACGGTCGTTGGCCTGCAGGCGTCCCTCCAGGACGACGATCGTGTGGGCGGCCGTGTGCCGGTGCACCCGGGCGCCGAGGCCCGCCGGGTACCGGATCAGGTCGTGTTCCACGCCCGTCGCCGGGTCCTCGTACAGGAGCCGCACCCCGATCGCCCGGTCGTACACGTCCATCTTCGTGGGCTCCGTCGGCACCGAGCCCAGCCGATCCACGACGATCGCCCCACCGAGCGATGCTTCGGCCTCGACGTTGAGCGGCTCGACGTCGTAGGGACCGTCGAAGAGCGTGACGAACCGACAGCCCCCGTCGCCGGCCGGCCCATGGAGCATCGGCTCGCCGGCGGGGAAGTGGCTGTAGCCGCCCGGGCCGATGATGTCGTGGTTCACGGCGAGCCGGCCATCGAGCACGACGATCGTGTGGGCTGCTGCGTGCCGGTGAACCTGCGCCCGGAGGCCGGGCGGATACTCGACCAGGTCGTGTTCGGCACCCGAGCCGGCGTCCCGGTGCAGGACCCGCACGCCGAACGGGGCGTCATGCACGACAGACTCGGCCGGCTCTGTGGGCGCCGAGCCGAGCCCGTCGACGACGACGGCCTCGCCGAATCGCATGGTGAGCCTTGATGGTAGTGAGCCGGTGTGACATCAGGCTCCGCGCCTCGCCTACGGACCCTCTTGTGAGGTTCCGATCGTCCCGGCGGGCCCTCGGGAACCCGGCTCACCCGTGGATCGCGTCGCAGGTGATCCGACGGGGATGGAGCCGAACGATCACCCGTGTCTCGCACGCTCGCTGCGCGACCGGGTAGACGGGCCCGTAGGAGCGCCGGGATAAACCGGCATGGAGGAGGGGATGCAAGAGCCCTACACCGAAGGAGTAGCGACCCACGGTGACCGCGAGCCGTGCGTCGGTGTCCGTAAGGGCGCCGGCGAAGCGTCGGTAGGGGCACGTGCAGGCCAGGCTATGGAGCCGCGTAATCACAGAATCCGGGGTGCCGACGTGGTCTACGGAAACGGAAGGCAACACCGCCAGCAGCGCTTTCGCGAGTTGCTGGTGGGCTCCGCGCGGTCAGAGAACCATGGCATGCACGGAACCTCCATGCGCGAGAACCGGGAGGTCCCGCGCTCGCCCGTCGGGTTGATCACCGGGCGGGCCGCTCAGGAAAGGCCAAGGCCACACGCCTGAGATGGACGAGCGCGGGAAGTCAGACAACCCCGTAGTACCTGCGAAGCCGCCGAACAAGGCCGGGCGACCGGTTGCGGAGGTGGTGGAGGGAAGGGGGTTGGCCGAGGGGAACACGGACAGTTCGACACGTCCCGGACGCAGCGCCGGGCCTGGCGTGTCAAGCGGGCTGGACCGTGTGCGCGAGGTAGCACGAAGAGACAAGGAAGCACGGTTCACGGCGCTGCTGCATCACGTCGATCTCGGTCGCTTGTGGGCGGCCTATGTGGCGATCAACCCGAAGGCCGCACCGGGGGTCGACCGGGTGACGTGGGAGGCGTATGGACAGGACCTCCGAGCGAACCTCGAAGACCTGCTCCGTCGGGTCCACAGCGGCGCTTACCGGGCGAGCCCTTCTCGTCGGGTCTACATACCGAAGCCAGACGGACGGCAACGCCCGCTCGGTATCGCCACGCTGGAGGACAAGATCCTCCAGCGGGCGGTGGTGGAGGTGTTGAACGCCATCTACGAGGAGGACTTCCTGGGTTTCTCCTACGGGTTCCGGCCTGGGCGCAGCCCGCATGACGCGTTGGATGCGCTGGCGGTTGGGATCACGGAGAGAAAGGTGAACTGGATACTCGACGCTGATGTCAGCGACTTCTTCTCCACGCTCGATCAGGCGTGGTTACTGAAGTTTCTCGAGCATCGCATTGCGGACAAGCGAGTCCTGCGGCTGATCCGGAAGTGGATGGCTGCAGGAGTCATCGAGGATGGAAACTGGTCCGAGACGGTCGAGGGATCACCGCAAGGGGCATCGGTCTCGCCGCTGCTCGCCAACGTGTACCTTCACTACGTCTTTGACCGCTGGGCCCGGCAGTGGAGGCTGAGGCACGCCCGGGGCGACATGATCGTCACCAGGTTCGCCGATGACTTCGTGGTCGGGTTCCAGCACCTCGGTGATGCAAAGCGGTTCCTGAGAGACCTTCGCGAGCGGTTCGCGAAGTTCAACTTGGAGCTGCACCCGGATAAGACCCGGCTTATCGAGTTCGGCCGCTTCGCGGCATCGAACCGGAAGAGGCGGGGCCTGCCCAAGCCGGAGACGTTCGACTTCTTGGGCTTCACCCACATCTGTGGGAAGACCAAGGACGGGCGTTTCTGGCTCCGGCGCGTCACCATCAAGAAGCGGATGCGGGCGAAGCTGAAGCAGGTGAAAGCCGAGCTCCGGCGACGCCGGCATCTGCCCATCCCCGACCAGGGGCGCTGGCTGGCGAGCGTGGTGCGAGGACATCTCGCCTACTACGCCGTGCCAGGCAACATCGACGCGGTGTCGGCCTTTCGTGACGAGGTGAGGCGGTCCTGGCGGGAGGCGCTTCGGCGCCGAAGCCAGCGCAGCAGGCTCACCTGGGAGCGGTTTGGCCGGATCGCCAATCGGTGGCTGCCCCCTGCCCGCATCGTGCACCCCTATCCCAGCGTGCGCTTCGCCGCCAGGACCCAAGGCAGGAGCCCAGTGCGGTAGTTCCGCACGCTGGGATCTGTCCGGGGGGCCGCCCGCAAGGGCGGTCCCTACCGGGATTAGCGATCATGCCGCGTGTACCGGCGGGTGAGGCGGTCGTTCTGCTCCTCCGCGCCCTCACCGATGAGGTCGACGTCGGCGCGGATCTCGATCCAGCGGACGCTGCTCTCGGGGTCGACGACCAGCAGCGTCGCGCGGGGATCGGCCTCCAGGTGCCGCGTCGGCGTTCGCAGGTCGTGTTGACCAGAACGTCGTTGCCATCAGGTTCGCACCAGACCGGCTGCGTCTGCGCCGCGCCGCTCGGCAGGCGAGAGCTGAAGGCCGCCGTGATCGGACGCTCCAGCAGATCGCGATGGTCGTCGGGGATCGGTGGCTCGCCCTCGCACGGCCGGACCCGGTTCCATCGCTCGGGTACCGGATCGACCCTCCGCCGCCCGCCGGGAAAGAGCCTCGGCCCGGTGGCGACCGCGCTCGGGACGAGTCGGACCCGCACGGGGTGCTCGACCAGGGCCAGCTCGGGGGGGACGCCCGAAGTACGGACCGGCGCCCATGTAGAGGCGGGTGAGCTGCGTTGAGGTGCTCGAGCGCTCCGTCCTCCTCGAGCAGAACCGAGCCCCGCACCTCGATCCAGCGCTGGTCGCCCTCGCGCTCCACGACCAGCAGCGTGGCCCGCGGCCGCGCGCGGAGGTTCCGCGCCTTCTGGAACTCGCGCATGGTGTTCAACAGGATGTGACCGCCGTCGCGGTTGAACCACACGACGGTCGACTGGGACCGGCCGTCCGGCATCTCCGTCGTGAGCACGGCGGGCAACGGACGGTCGAGGAGATCGACGTGGCTCCCCGGGAACGCGCTCATCGAGCGTCGCTCCTCGGGCCGCGTCTTAGGTGTTGGTCCGCTCGACGTACACCCCGGCCTTCCGCTCCGGCCACTCCCGTGAGAACACGCACAGAAGCGTGGCGGCGGGGAGAAGCAGGCTGATCCCCGGACCGGGCGAGCCCTCATCGGACGAGAGCGTGTACCCAGCACGATGAATGCGGAGTCAAGGCAGCAGGTGGATCTCGACCGAGTACTCGCGGCCCTCGGTGAGATACGGGTGGTCTCCGATCAAGCGGAGCGCTTCGTCGACGCCCCCCGCCTGGATGATGCTGTACCCCGTTCAGCTGAGCCGCGGCGTCACCGGTCGACCCATCACCGTGAAGCGCGCGCCCTTCGACGATCGCTGATCCCTGGTCAACCAGCCTGTCGCCCAACCCGGCGAACCACTCTGGCCAGCCCTCGTGGGAGGCATCCGGTGGTGTCGCCGGCCCGACGTAGAGCACCAGGAACCTGTTCATGTCGTCCTCCCTCCTGGTCTTCGCGTCGGTTCAGCAGCGGCCGGTCCGGCCACGGTGCTGAACCGCCGACCGCTTGAATTCACCCGCGGGCCAGCTCCGTCACCTGGATGAGATTGCCGCAGGTGTCGTCCAGCATGGCGATGGTCGAGGCGGTCACGTCCGTGGGCGGCGTGGTGAACTCGGCGCCCCGAGCCTTGATGCGCTCGTAGTCGGCTCGCACGTCGTCGGTGTAGAACATCGCCGCCGGCTGGCCCTGCTCGAAGATGGCCTGCTGATAGGCCTTGGCCGCGGGGTTGTCGTTGAGCGCCAGCTGCAGCTCGGTGCCCTCCGGCTCGTCGGCTGACGCCACGGTCAGCCAGCGGTATGGCCCGTTCGAGAAGTCGGCCTTCTTGGTGAAGCCCAGCACCTCTGTGTAGAAGCGCAGCGCCTTCTCCTGGTCGTCCACGTAGATGCTGGTCAGCTTGATCTTCACGTCGCTCCTCCGGTGAGTTGTCATGTTCGCCGCGCAAAACAGGTGCCCTTGGCGTGGCTGTCGGCAACGTGCAGCGCAGGCGACTGCGTGTTCGTCCTCGTGGCCATGCCGGTCCTCAGCTCACGGCCTTCTTCACGAGCGCGCTGATCCTTGCCTCGTCGGCGGCGGTCAACTCCTTCAGCGCGAAGGAGGTCGGCCACATGGCGCCCTCGTCGAGGTTCGCCTCTTCCTCGAAGCCGAACGTCGCGTACCTCGACTTGAACTTGTGCGCGCTCTTGAAGAAGCAGACGACCTTGCCGTCCTTGGCGTACGCGGGCATCCCGTACCAGGTCTTCGGCTCCAGGCCCGGCGCGCTGGCTTTGATGAGTGCGTGGAGCCGCTCGGCCATGGCGCGATCCGGTCCCGGCATCTCGGCGATCTTCGCAAGCACGTCGCGTTCGCCGGCAGCCCGGTCCTCGTTCGCGCGCGCCTCCGCCTTCAGCTCTCGGGCGCGCTCTTTCATCGCGGCTCGTTCCTCGGCCGTGAATCCCTCGGACCTCTTGTCGGTCTCGATGGTGCTAGTGGCGGACCTCTGCGTGCCCTTCTTCGCGGGCTTCCTCTCAGCCATTCCGAAGCACCTCCTCCGAGCGGCTCAGCGCTGCTCTTGGATCCATGATCGTGGTCACCTGCACTGGCATGGCTGCCTCCTTCCTCCTGGCGAGCGCCTCTACCCGGACTGACGGACCGAGGCGGCGACGTGTGATGCGGTGCTCGCCGATGCTGCCGGCACGAGCGGAACCGGAGCCTCGACGGGCTGGACCACCTCGTCGGGCTCGAGGTGCATCCCCGGCAGGATCCGGTCGAGCCAGCGCGGCAGCCATCAGTTCGCGTGCGGCACCCCGGCCCAGCCGGTAGAGGAAGCCGCTCGCCTTCTCCTGGTCGTTCACGTAGAGGGTGGTCCTCTTGGTCTTCATCGCGCTGCCTCCCTCCCCATTCTTCTGGGCTGTCGTCGCCCGCTGGGCATCGGCCGCCGTCACATCGGCACGGCTCGGCCCGTTAGTGCTATGACGGAGCTCAACCGGGAAGTGTGACCAGATGCAGAAGCCCAGTGGCTGGCGGCCGAGTTCGAGCAGCATGGCCTGCATGCGCGCCGTGACCCTGCGGATGCTGGGCTCGGCTAACCACGGTGGTCGCTCGCTCTGACTGGACATGCTGCGCGCCTGCGGCTCCCGCCGCCAGGAGCTGCCTGGCCAGGGTGCCAGCCAGCGACTGCTTGGCCTGCTGTCCCGTCACATCCACGGAGTCTCGTCCGTCAGTACGATGGCGGACCGCGAGGGGGAACGCTACTGATGCCAACACCTGAGCGGCTCGCCGAGCAATTCGAAGAGCACCGACCGCACATGCGGGCGGTCGCGTATCGCATGCTCGGATCGGTCAGCGAGGCGGAGGACGCCGTCCAGGAAGCCTGGATCCGATTGAGCCGCACGGATGTCAGCGATGTCGACAACCTGCGGGGATGGCTGACGACGGTCGTAGCGCGCGTGTGCCTGGACATGATGCGAACGCGAGCGTCGCGCCGGGAGGATCCCTTGGACGTTCATGTGCCGGATCCGATCATCGCCCGCGCGATCGGTCGTGGGGACGAAGGGCCCGAGGCGGACGCCATGCTCGCCGACTCCGTCGGTCTGGCGCTGCTCGTCGTCCTCGAGAAGCTGGAGCCGGCGGAACGACTGGCGTTCGTGCTCCACGACGTGTTCGCGATGACCTTCGAGGAGATCGCGCCCATCGTGGATCGCTCGGTCGTCGCAACGCGCCAGCTCGCGAGCCGCGCGCGCCGACGGGTCCAGGGCCAGGCGCCGACCCCAGACGCGGACCTGCGGACGCAACGCCGCGTCGTCGACGCGTTTCTCGCGGCCGTCCGGGACGGCGACTTCGAAGCGCTGGTGACCGTCCTGGATCCGGCGGTCGTCCTGCGGGCCGACGGTGGAGCGATGAAGGGCATGTCGCGCCTCGTGCGTGGGGCTCAGGCGGTCGTGGCACAAGCAGCGACGTTCTCGAACCTCGCGTCGTCCAGTCAGGTGGTCCTCGTGAATGGCAACATCGGCCTCGTGGCGCGCCGTCCGGACGGGCGCCTGTTTGCCGTGCTCGGCTTCACGATCGCGGGCGGCAGGGTCGTTGAGATCGACATCCTGGCCGATCCAGACCGACTCAGTCGGCTCGATCTGTCGGCCATCGAGCGCTGAACCATCGGCGGCAGTCACATGTGCTCCGATCGTTCCGTCCTCCTTGCGATGGCCGAATCAAGCCGATTCAAGAGTGCTTGAGGCGGCGGGTGTCAGCCTCGGCACCAACGAACGGTGTCGGACCTCGGCACCAACGAACGGTGTCGGACACTGGCTCGAGGCTGACAATCTCAGGCTATCGGCCCGCTTGCGCTACGACGCCATGCTCAGCGAGCTGGAGGCGATCGTCGGGGAGATCCCAGGGGAGGAGCTGGAGCCCGAGCCCGGACCGCTGCGCGCGGGCAATCGTCTCTACTACGGCAAGCTGCCGCTGTCCTTCCAAGAGGATCTGATCGCGATCGGCGCCGCACAGCCCGCCGGCTCGGCCATGCGGGTCAATCCGTGGCTGCTGCTGGTGATCCTGGCGGTGACCGCGAAGCACCTGGCACAGGCCTACGCCGACGACGCCACGACCTACCTGCCGCATACCGATCGGCCCAAGCCACATCGCATCGCCTTCGGTCCCCTTGCCCGAGCGGGCGACAGCCGGCGGTGCTGGCAGGCGGAGGTGGGCGCGGTGCTGCCCGTGCCGGCGTCGAACACCCCGCTAGAGAAGGTGCTGAAGTTCCGCGACGACTACTAGGATGAGCGCACCCGATTGCGCGTTGCTCTGCATCGCCTGTTCAAGGAGCTGGAGGGCATCGGCGATCCGCATGACTTGCAAGCAACGATCCGACAGGAGATCGCTGAGGCGGTCCGCGACATGGAGGCTGCGCTCACTAGCCAGAAGCTCGTGTGGATCAAGCGGGGGCTGTACGCGCTGGTCGCGTTCGGTGCTGCCGCAACGGCTCCTCATGTCGGTGCAGTTCCCGAGGTCGGTGGTGAGATGGGTCCGCTGCTCTACGTGACAAGCGGGATCGCGATCAATCTCGCCACGAACGTGACCCGGAGCCGGGTTCCTGGCGAGTTCGCCTACCTCCACGACTTGGCCAAGACGTTCCCCGACTCCGCGCCCATGGGCTGATCAATTCATTCGGATCTGGTCTGCCTCGCGCCGTTGGAACTGCAGCTCTTCGATTTCAGTCCGAGCTGCGCGCCGCTGTCAGAGTCATCGCTTACGCCTCGCTTACGCCCCCGAAGAGTTGTCTTCGGAGGACTGGAGGGAAGACGGCCCAGCCGCCGGTCCCGACGTAGGTGACCTGAGGAGAGCTAATCGTTGCCAGAGTCTGCCACTCGGATTGGATGTACTCCCATATAGGCTGCAAGGCCGGGGGCGATCAGGGCTCCTGCACTCTTCGAGCGCGCGGGGTCCACCTGCACCCAGCCGCCGTTCGTGGTCTTCCGGCAGAATCCTACCTCGGCCCATCAAGATTCCGGTTTCAGAAGAAGTCTGCGCGCGACAGTAGCTTCTTCTTGATCGGCAGGCACCGCAACAGGACAAAGACTGCCTGCGGTGTGCAAAGAGATTCAAGTTCGAGTGTCGCGAGGCGGCCGCGCACGTCGGCCTCCGCGAGCGGCTCGAGGGGGCGTCCTTGCTTGGCAAGGAGAAGTTGTTGATGGATCAGCACTGCGGCGCGCCCGGTCGCTTGCCAGCGGAAGCGCTCTTCAAACGGGCGTGAGCAGTAGAGGTGAGGCGGCATGAGCTTGCCGGTGAGCGAGCCTCGGTAGGCGATCACCAGCGCGCACGTCTGCTTGGTTTCTTCGACGATGCGTCGGGTGGTCGCCTGCGTGGAGATCTCGAAGCGGTTGCCGAGGGCCTCGATCAGGCCGAACGACAGCGGCGAGTCATCTGCCTCCCTGCGGAGCCGGTCTCCTTGGGCGAGGATCTCGATCGCTGCCTGGTTGGCATGCCGTTCGTACCGGTCGTTGATGTCGCCGCGGATCCGTGTCTTGTCATCGAGGAAGACGTAGAGGTCGCGGTGCCACGGGAGCATCTCGTGGCTGATCTCATGCGCATGCACGAAGCGGCGTCTGAGCGCGTACATGCCGGGCTTGTAAGTAATAACCCCAGAGTTCCCTGAGGCCTCCCCTGCCTCCTCCGGCCAGGACCTGGGCCTTCTGGGCTCTAGCCAGGCTCGTTTCGCAATTGAACTTGCCTCAGGATTCTTGAAGCCCTATCGTCCCTGCCGTTCGTCTTGCGGTTCGGGTGAAGGCGAGGAGGCAGGGTTGGGGCTCGCAGTGGTGCACGACCTGCGCGAGGCGCGTCCGCCGGCGGGCGCGGAGGAGCTGGCGGCGTTCGAGACCGACATGCTGGCCGGGTTCGTGCTCGCCCGGGCGGCAGCGGGGCTGGCCGACGGTACGATCAGCTCCGACGTCGTGCACCTGGAGCAGACGCGGGCCTGGTTCGGGCGGCCGCTGTGGGAGATGGAGCCCGGCGACGCTGACCGGTACTTCGGCAAGGTGCTGCGGGAAGCCGCCAGGGGCACCCGGCTGGCGCGGGCGCAGGCGCTCAAGACCTACTTCCTGTTCCTGGAGCTGCGCCACAAGGTCGAGCTCCACCAGCTGACCGGCCGCATCGTCGAGTGCCCGATCGACGAGCTGAACCGGCCGCGTGGCCACCAGCAGGCCAGGCTACGGATCCCACCCACCGCCGCCCAGGTCGACACGCTGTTCGCCGGGTGGCGGGAGGAGCTGGCGAGCTGCCGGAAGTTCGCCCCAAGCGCCCGCAACTACACCGCCTGCAGGCTGCTGGCCGAGGTCGGCCTGCGGGTCAACGAGGCATGCAAGCTCGACCTGGCCGACGTCAAGTGGGAGCTGGGCCGGTTCGGCAAGCTCCACATCCGCCACGGCAAGGGCGCCCGTGGCTCAGGGCCCCGCGAACGCATGGTCCCGCTGATCAACAACGCGGGCCGGACCCTGCGGTGGTTCGTTGAGGACGTGTGGGCCCAGTTCGGCGACGACCACACCCGGCCCGGCGTCCCGCTGCTGCCGTCGGAGCGCAAGAACGCCGACGGCACCGCGGCCCGGGTCGGCGACGAGACCCTGCGGTCGGCGCTCGCCAGGGTCGCGGCCGCGCACCTGCCGGACTGGCCTGAGGTCGTCACGCCGCACGTCCTGCGGCACTTTTGCGCCTCCCAGCTCTACCTGGGCGGCATGGACCTGATCGCCATCCAGGCCACGCTCGGCCATGCCTGGATCGCCACCACGATGACCTACGTGCACGTCCCCGGCAGCCACATCGAGGACGCCTGGATCGCTGGGCAGCAACGCGCCGCCGCTTGGTTGAAGGGACTGCTCCCATGAGATGGAATCTCCGGTTGGCCGCGGCCAACCGCGGCATCTGGAAGGCCAGCGAGCTGCAGCGCATGCTCGCCGACCACGGCCTACACATCAGCGCGGGGAAGCTGTCGGGGCTGTGGTCGGGCGACCCGGCCAGCATCAAGCTGTCGGACCTGGACGTCATCTGCGTGGTGCTCGGCTGCGGCGTGGATGAGCTGCTGATCCCCGAGCCCGACAAGGTCCAGCGTCCCGTCCAAGACGACGGCGGGCAGGACCAGCCGACCGCCGCGTCCTCGTCCTCGTCCTCGTCCTCCTCGTCCTCGGCGGGAAGCCCGCCGGTGACGCCCAAACGCCGGGACCGACGGTCACTGCCCCCTGCTTGAGGTGCCGCCCCGAAGAGCCCGCAAACCACCATCCAGCTGCGTGGACTGCCTGGCCTGGGCCGTGCTGAGCGGGCGCTACTGCACGGCCTGCTACGTCTTCCGGGATACCTACCCCGGCCAGGACCATTGCGCGGGCTGCGACCGCACGATCGCGATCAGGAAGGGCTTCTGCCGGCTGTGCTGGAACCAGGCCCGCGCCGATGCCAGGGACGCCAGGGCGACCGGCCAGCGGCACGGCAGGGCCAAGGCGGTGTACTTCCTGGACGGCGTCGGCGCCTACCACCAGCTGTTCTTCGCCGAGATGGTCATCACCCAGGGCGCGAGGACGACCCCGCCGCCCAAGCACAGCTGCAGAGGACGGCCGGCCACGCCGCCGCCCGCGCCGGCTGGACGCCCCCGCAGCCGCTGGGTCCAGCCGCGCCTGGTCGACGACGTCCGCCGGGACTTCACCCGCGCCAACGAGGAAGCGCACGCCGACACCGATAACCCTTGGCTGGCCTGGGCGCACTACCTGGCCTATCGCCGTGGCGAGGCCCGCGGGTGGCGGCCCAAGGTCCACGCAGAGGTGCGGCGGGCGCTGGGGATCGTGCTGTCCGGGTTCGCAGAGGGCGACATGGCTCGCTGCTCCGAGCTGGTCCCCGCGATGCGAGCGCTGGGGATCCGGGCCGACCGGGTCGCCGAGGTCCTGGACGAGATGGGCGTCCTGGTCGACGACCAGCGGCCCTCCTTCGAGGACTGGCTGGATCGCAAGCTCGACGGTCTCGCCCAGGGCATCGGCCACCCCGTCGAGGCGTGGGTGCGCACCCTGCGTGACGGCGGACCCCGCTCCACGGCTCGGCACCCCGCCACGGCCACCGCGCACCTGAACAACCTGCGACCGGTCCTGCTGGCCTGGTCGGCACGCTACGACCACCTGCGCGAGGTCACCTGCGACGACGTCCTGGCCGTCCTCGACGACCTGCGCGGGTCACGCCGCTCCAACGTCCTGGTCTCGCTGCGGTCGTTGTTCGCCTTCTGCGCCAAGCAGCGCACGATCTTCCGCAACCCGACCCGGGGCATCAAGGTCGGCCAGCAGGCCTACCGGGTCGTCCAGCCCCTCGGCCAAGACGACGTCGACCAGGCGATCAAGGTCGCCATGACCCCCGCCGACCGGCTGGTCCTGGTCCTGGCCGCCGTCCACGCCGCCCGTCCCAAGGCCATCCGCGAGCTGCTCCTCGAGGACGTCGACCTCGGCAACCGACGGCTCACCATCGCCGGCCGGACCCGCCCGATCGACGAGTTCACCCACCGGGTCCTGCTGGAATGGCTCGACTACCGGCGCACCCGCTGGCCCAGCACCGCCAACCCGCACCTGCTCATCAACCAGCAATCGGCGACGACGACCAGCCCGGTTAGCACGTTCTTCTTCGCCCAGCAACGGCTCCGCGGCCAGGCCGCAACCCTTGAGCGGCTGCGGGTGGACCGCCAGCTCGAGGAGGCCCTGGCCCAGGGACCAGATCCACTGCACCTGGCCGCCGTGTTCGGCCTGGACCCCAAGACCGCCATCCGCTATGCCGAGACCGCCCGCCAACTGCTTCAGACGCCAGCCGAGGAACAAGACCCCGCGGGTTCCCACGAACCCAAGGGTCGGAACGCCCCATAGAGCGTGAAGGCCCATGGATTCATGCTGAGGGTTCTTCAGTTCACACGAACCCTGGGAATTCGTGGGGTCGCCGTAGTATCCGCCGAGAATCCAACACATTTGCCTGACCAGCGGAGATGCTGAGGTTGTGCTGGTCTGCGATGGCGGTGAGCAGGAGATAACGCGAACCCAGCGGGTGACGCTCGTTGGTGTGCAGCGTCCAAGATCCGTGCGGAGGTTGTGTTTCGGTCTGTCTGTTGGGGCTCGGGACCGGTGAGGTCGCGTAACCAACTGTCGTGAGTTCCTTGGCATGGTGGCCGTGGCAGTGGCCGCGTGTGATCTCCGGGGCGCAGCGGCTGTAGGTCGTTCCGGCCTCAGCGGCTCACAGCGGTCTCCCGCTCCACACGCGACAGCTTCTCGGGATTGCGCACATAGTAGAGCCCGGTCACCAAGCCGTCCTCGACCCGCACCGCCATCACGCCGTCGATCTCCCCGTTGAGCCGGACGATCAGAGCCGGGCCGCCATTGACCTGTACCGGCTCGACCGACATTTCGGCGCCGACTGTGTTCAAACCGGCGGCGTACAGTCGAGCCACCTTGTCGGCCCCCACGATGGGCCGCAGCATGGCCTGTTTGACTCCGCCGCCGTCGCTCAAGGCGACGACGTCCGGCGCGAGGATGTCGAGCAGGCTCTGCAGGTCGCCCGTCTCGACCGCCCGTTGGAAGGCCCCGAGCGCAGCCCGGGTCTCGGCCGGGGACACGATGCCGCGCGGCCGGCGCGCGGCGACATGCGCCCGTGCCCGGTGGGCGATCTGGCGGACGGCGGCGGGGGTCTTGTCGACGGCTTCGGCGATCTCGTCGTACCCCAGATCGAACACCTCGCGCAGCACGAACACCGCCCGCTCGGTCGGCCCGAGTGTCTCCAGTACCAGCAGCATGGCTATCGAGACGCTGTTGGCGAGCTCGACGTCCTCGGCCACGTCGGGCGCGGTCAGCAGCGGCTCGGGCAGCCAGGGCCCGACGTAGGACTCCTTGCGGCGGCCGAGCGTACGAAGCCGGGTGAGTGCCTGGCGGGTGGTGATCCGGACCAGGTACGCGCGCTGGTCCCGCACCGTGTCGAGATCGACGCCCGCCCACCGCAGCCACGTCTCCTGGAGGACGTCTTCGGCGTCGGCGGCCGAGCCGAGCATCTCGTAGGCGACGGTGAAGAGCAGGTTGCGGTGGGCGACGAACGCCTCAGTGGCAGGGTCCGGGCGGCCGTCCCCGCTCATGTTCCCCGCCTCGACCTCCGGCGCGGTCTGCGACGCAGCCGACGCCTCGGGGGTCCGGAACGTTCTGGCCATGGGTGCTCCTGTCTCTTCACTCCTGACTGTGCCACCCATAAGACACCGGGCCCCGGCGTCTTGTGACACCACGACGGCAAAGAGCGGAACGGGGCTGACCGCCGGCGCCTGTTTGTGGCGCGCGTCACGTAGGTGCGGTGTCACAGGGATCGGGTCGCCGGCATCTCATGTTCGACCAGTTACCTCAATAGGAGACCGACATGGACGCTCGCTTGAACCTCTTCGGCAACCCGACCGCGGGCATGCGGGACATCCTTCCTGATGATTACAGGTGACCTCAGGTCAGGTGTCCGACGAACGGGGGGAAGCTCAGCCGCGACGCAGCACCTGGTGACGCTCCGCGCCAGTCAGGTCAATGGCTGCGGCTTCTGCACCGACATGCACACCAAGGACGCCGCGCACGCCGGAGAGACCTCCACCCGCCTCAACCTGGTCGCGGCCTGGCGGGAGACCACGGTGTTCACCGACGCCGAGCGCGCCGCCCTGGAGCTGACCGAGCAGGGCACCCGCATCGCCGACGCGGCCGGTGGTGCCACCGACGAGGCCTGGGCGAACGCCGCCAAGCACTACGACGAGGACCAGCTCGCCGCCCTGGTGTCCCTCATCGCCCTCATCAACACCGCCAACCGCCTCAACGTCATCGTCCAGCAGCCCGCCGGCGACTACCAGCCCGGCCAGTTCGGATAACCAGAGATCTTCCACCCCCTCCGCACTCTGGGCGCGCTCAAGACGTTCGCGCTCGTGATCATCATTGGAGAACCTCATGAACCTCGCTCTGTGGATCGCCGCCGGGCTGCTGACAGTTGTTTTCCTGGTCAGCAGCACCACCAAGCTGTTCGTGCCCAAAGACAAGCTCGCCGCCATCCACGCCGGCGCGGAATGGACCGGAGACTTCAGCGTCGGCTTCGTCAAGACCCTCGGAGCCATCGAGCTCCTGCCTGCGGTGGGCCTGCTCCCGCCCGCTGCGGTCGGCATCGCGCCGGTTCTGGTACCGCTGGCTGCTGTCGGTGTGGTGTTGCTGATGATTGGCGCGATCACCATGCGCCTCCGCCGTGGCGAGAGAAAGACGATCGTGCCTGACCTGGTCTATCTCGCCCTGGCCGCCTTCCTTGCCTGGGGCCGCTTGGGCCCCGAGTCCTTCATCGGCTGACCGGGTGCGGCGTCTTCCGGAGGCCGGACCCGATGTCGGATGCCGACCGGACATGTCACCAGCCGCAAGCAAGGGGCCGGGGCTTCCTTTGGCGGCGGCTTTTGGCTTGCAGTTCGGCGGCGGTGCGGCGGTCGGCGGCCAGGTAGGTCAGCGCCGAGTGGCGCAGCTGGTGCAGCGTCCACCCGTCGCCGTGCGGGTCGAGCGCGGCGGAGGCGGTCTTGAACAGATACTCCGCGCGTGGATATGACAGCCGGGCCCGCCGGTGGTGGGGCAGAGGTCGGCGGCCGCGGGGGCGCGTGGTCCGGAGGTAGGCGCGCGCCGGTCGGCCAGGAACACCGGCCCGCGGGTGCGGCCGTTCAGCAGGCGGGGCAGGAGGCGGGCGGTGCCGGTCTGCCAGTGGACGTACTCGATCGCACCGCCCTTGGAAGCGCGCCAGTTCCCGGATTCCTAGACGGGCTGGCTGTGGAACCTGCACGGGGCTAGGGCAGGGCTAGGGCGCTAGCCACGAACGTTCACTGGGTTTGATCGCGTTGCCGGTAAGAAACGCGCTACGAGGTGCCACGTAGCCGGGCTCGGGTCCGCGTCGCCAGGGTGCAGGGTGGGCGTGACCAGTGGTGTCGCCAGACCGGTGTCAACGGTCAGAGTTGGCCCTCGCGGGTCGCTGCTGGTGCTGTCGCCGGCGCCGGCCTCGGCGGGAAGTCGACGATGACGGGGACAGTCCACGCCTCGTCGCCAACGACACAGCGACAACTGAGCCTGACCCGCCCCGCCGAACCGATC
>WNFY01010162.1_pt1 | contig 18351 bp, 8 predicted proteins | sample 5400091 | NCBI WGS metagenome assembly WNFY01 (sample SAMN13153364, study PRJNA577476) | soil metagenome | isolation source: 60 cm soil or saprolite under grassland replicate 1 | place: USA:California | collected 2016-06-15
CGGCGCCAGTTCCACCAGAGCGTATTCAGCTGCGCCTCAGCTTGTTCTCGACTCACATCTCGTCGGAGACGCCCGATAATGTTCAGCCAGCGATGCAATGGATCTAGAAAATCCTGTCGGGCTGCCACAGACCCGCGCTGAAAATTGATAGGAATGAACACAGCGGGACGCGCCGAATCCATCAGCCCCTCATGGCGCACGACACCGACGATGGTGAACGGCGAACCATTGATCTCCATTTGCTGGTTGAGGACCGAGCGATCAGCGCCAAAGTGGCTGCGCCAATAGCTCTCGCTCATGACAGCGACATCGCGGCCGGCGTTGGAGATGTCATCGTCAGGAATCAGCAAGCGGCCTAGCACCGGTTGCACTCCGAGTAGCGTGAAGTAATTCCCGGTGACATGCTGCGCAAGCGATTTGTCAGTGCTTTGCGCTGAAACAATCGTAGCGGGGGCAATCGTGGATACGGCTAAGCCTTCCAACGACTGATTACCATCGCGTAGCGCCTGGTACGCGGGGTACGGAAAAGACATCTCCTGATTACCACCCCAGATATCAAGGTGGCCGGTTTCATACTTCGAGAATTCCTTCAGAATTACGAGCTCGCCCGGTTTGCGCACCGGCAGCGTTCTCAGCAGCACCTGGTAGAAGACCGAGAAGACCGCTGTATTAACACCGATCCCGAGTGCGAGCATTAGAACTGCGGATAACGTCAACCCAGGCGTTTTCCGGAGTTGTCGCATTGAATGACGAAAATCTTGTAGTAAACCAATCATTGCCTATTTCTCACTCGTATCTCAGCGCCACCATGGGATCGACCTTGGTTGCACGCAGGGCTGGAACATAGCTGGCTGCCAAAGCTGCCATGAACAAAACGACGCCTACGCTAATGAAAGTTGGGGCATCAGTGGGCGCAACGCCGAAGAGGAGGCTGGCAATCAAACGAGCCACCAACAATCCGCCAGCGATTCCCAGCCCAATCCCTACTAGCGCCAGTTTCAGTCCGTTGCGCACGACCATGCGCAGTAGGTCACCCCGCTGCGCGCCAAGGGCCATGCGTACGCCAAGTTCGCGGGTTCGCTGGACGACCGAATAAGCCAACACGCCGTACAGTCCTAGCGCGGCAAGCAGCAGGGCCAATGTGGCGAATCCACCGATCAGGTATGCAGGATACGCACGCATCATCATCATCGGAGAATCCCAAATGATGTTGGTCATACTGCTCATGCGGAAAACCGGAGCCTCAGGTTCCAGTTCGTGAACCGCGCGGGTGACGGCAGCGGCAAGAGTGGCCGGCTCCTTCGTGGTTCGAACCACGAAATTGAAATAGGGATTCGGATTCTGTTCATAGCAGTCGTAAACGATGGGAGTTGGGGGCACATCCAGGCTATTCACATTTTCGTTGCCAACTACTCCTACAATCTCGAGATAGTGCGTCTCATTCGTATAGGTGAAGTTGATGCGTTTGCCAACAGCATTCTGCTTGGGAAAAACCATATCAGCGAGTGCTTGGTTAACAATGACTACGTGGGTTGATTTCTCCTGGTCCTGGGAATTAAAGAAGCGTCCTGCCCGGAGAGGGACTCCCATTACGGAAAAATAGTTTTGCGTAATGGTGGGCGAGTTGGCCTCGTACTCCTCGCCACCGCTGCTCTTAGGATGGCCTTCCACATCGAAGCGCGAGGTGTTGCCCTCCCCGGCCATTGGCACGATCGTAACCGCACCCGCTTGCTTCACTCCCGGCAGACGATTGATCGTCTGCAATAGCCGTTGCTGAAAGGCCAGTTGGCGGCGCCCTTCCGGATATTTCCTCTCGGGCAATGCCAGACTGCCGGTCAGCAGGTTTCGGGTATTGAATCCGGGATCGGTCGTCAACACGCGCTTTAAACTCTTCAGCATGAGACCCGCCCCAATCAGCAGCACCACCGCCAACGCCATTTCAGAGATAACCAGAACGTTTCGAATGCGGCGATGAGCAGAGCCGACGGAGGCGTGGCTGGCTTCCTGAAGTTCAGGACGCAGACTTGGTTTGAAGGTTTGAATTACCGGTGCCAGCCCGAACAAGATTCCAGTGAACACAGACAGTAGCAGAGCGAACCACAGTACACTGGCGTTGACTGTCAGTCCCTGGAGTGGCGGCGTGGCCAGCAACACGGTTTGAGGAAGCACTGAAACCAGCAGTGGGACTGCCAAGTACGCGGCGAGCACACCGGCGCCACCGCCGATAAACGCCAACAGAATACTTTCGGTTAATAACTGCCGGGCAATGCGCATCGAACGCGCGCCCAGCGCCAAACGGATTGATATCTCTCTCCGGCGAGGCACCGATCGTGCCAGAAGCAATCCCGCCACGTTCGCGCAGGTGATCAGCAAAACGAAGGCAATGGCTCCCATGACTGCCACTAATACCGGCTGCATGGGGCCGACAATCTGTTGGCGCAGGTCAATCAGCTCGGCGCCAAGCTTGGCATTTGAGTCTGGATACTGTTGTTCCAACTGCCGCGACAAACCCTGCACCTCAGACTGCGCCTGTTGAAGAGTGATGCCTGGCCTGAGCCGCGCTACGGGATACAACCAGTACGCATTGCGCCGCAAGCGCCACTCGTTGAGCTTGAGCGAAGCCCAAAAATCGGCGGACTGGCTGGGCGCGAACACAAAGCTTTTGGGAAGCACACCTACTATCGTTGCCAGCTCGCCATCCATCACCAGTGTTTTTCCGATGACCGCTCGATCTCCGGCGAAACGCCGCTGCCAGGCGCCGTAGGTGAGGATCAGGGAAATGTTTTTTTTCGCCTGTTCCTCTTGTGCCTGGAACGTACGTCCGAGAATGGGGCGGACACCCAGTGTTTCGAAAAAATCGGCGCTAGCTACGCCCACCGGAACCTGTTCAGCGCCGTCCTTCCCGGATAGGGTCATACTATTTCGTGAATATCCGCCCATTTTCGAGAAGACATTGTTTTGCCGTTTAATGTCCTGGTAATCCGGGTAGGAAAACGGTATTTGCTGAAATGCGCCTTCGGTGCGCGTCTCCCAAATCTGCACCAACTGCTTGGGATTCTCATAACCGAGAGGACGCAACAAGATCGCGTCGAACACGGTGAACACGGCGGTGTTGGCGCCGATGCCCAAAGTCAGCATGACCAGGATGACCACAGACAATCCCGGACTCTTGCGCAACATGCGCCAGCCGTACGCGAGATCTTGCACTAGAGTTTGCATATTTATCCTCACTCGTATCGCAGCGCCACCATGGGATCGACCTTGGCTGCACGTCGCGCAGGGATGTAGCTGGCCAGCATGGCCACGATTACATATAAAAAGGAAATTCCTATAAAGGTTGAAGCATCTGTAGCGCTAATCTGAAAGAGCAGACTCTTTAGGAGACGGGTCAAACCGAACGCAGCGCAGAGGCCAGCAATTACCCCGGCGATAGAGAGGAGGAAACCCTGGCCCACAACAAGCGAAAGGATATGCCCGCGCTTAGCACCCAATGCCTGGCGAATGCCTATCTCTTTCGTTCGCTGCACGACTGAATATGAAATGACTGCGTAGAGCCCGATCACGGCAAGCAATGTCGCGGCGCCAGCAAAGCCTGCAAGCAGCCTCGTTATTGATCGAAGCTCTCCTTCCGATGCTTCAGCGATCTCATCCATGGTCTTGACGTCTGAAACTGGTTGCTCGGGATCCATCGCCAGTATTTCTTTCTGGACGGCACCGGCCAATAGCAGCGGGTCCATGTCGGTCCGAACAATAAGTACGGCTTGCGGAATGGGGACGCTGGGAAGATACAGGCCGACCCCCGGCTCCTGATCTTTGCTTTGCTGGCGCACGTCAGCCGCGACGCCGACGATCTCTCTGGGCTGAGGACTACGCCCCATAAGAAGGTATTGGCCGATTGGGTCTTGACCTTTCGGGTATTCGGGCCAGAAGTTCCTCGCCAGGGTTTCGTTGATGATCGCGACCGGCGGAGCCGACTGGAGAATGTCGTGCCCGTTGAATTCGCGTCCACGCTTCACGGCGATTTTCATCGTGCGGAAATAGCCCGGCGTGATGAGCTGGAGAATGCTTATGGGCCGTTCGTTCAGCTTCATGGGTAGTCCGGATGCCAACTGGACCGGAACGCCTAACCATCCAGTGAACGGAAGCGTCAGGCTCACCGCGGCTGTTCGAACTCCCGGCAATGACTCCAGGCGTTCGACAATTTGCTCATGGAAAACAGCCTGTTTCGCCGCCGTGTCGTAGCGGGCCGCGGACAATGTAATACGCATGGTGAGGAGGTGGTCAGGCTGAAATCCCGGATCAACTAGATTAAGGTGGACAAGGCTCTTTACTAGTAGAGTCGCGCCGATCAGCAGCACGAGAGACAAGGCGACCTGTCCGGTGACTAACAACTGACGCGGAGAAAACGGAATCTTCGTCTTAGATTGTGCCGTGGTTACACCTTCAGCATTCGCTCTGAGAAACTCGACAACGTTCGGTTTTAGCACCACGAGCAAAGGTATTGATCCAAGGACCACTCCTGTTATCGTCGAGAGGGTTAGCGCGAATCCCAGGACGGTAAAATCCAAATGGATTTCTGCTGTGCGTGGAAGATCAACAACGGTTGCGCTTCTGATCGCATTCACGCCAACGGCAGCCAGGGCCAGCCCAATCGAACCACCAAATGAGGCCAGCAGCAGGCTCTCAACGAGCAGTTGACGGGTGATCCGGCTACGTCCAGCTCCAATTGCGGCTCGAACGGCAAATTCCCTTGCCCGCGAAGCTGCGCGGGCAAGCAACAGGCTTCCAAGATTCGCGCAAACGATGAGTAATGCCAAACCTACCGAGCCAAAAAGCATCCAGAGCTTGGGCCGGATATCTGAGATCAGGTCTTCTTTAAGAGGCAATAGGCTTTCAGGTACATCAGGCTTGCCATCCAACATTCCGGGATGAGCCGACGCGTACTGCTGTTTCAGGACGGCCGACTCTGCGTTCGCCTCTTGAATACTTACTTGTTCTTTCAGCCGGCCGAATACTTTCAATGTCGGACTGATGGGTCTCGATTGCGGGCTGATTTGCAATAACTCTGATGGCTTGGTTACCCAGACATCCAAACCTGCAAATGGAAATTGAAAGCCTCCAGGCAAGACCCCAACAATCGTGTGAGGAATGCCAGCCAGGTTGATTACTCGTCCCATTATTTGCGGGTCGCGTCCGAACCTCTGCTGCCAGAGTTTCTCGCTGATCATCACCACAGCAGGCGCGCCAGCCTTCTCCTCATCAGGGATAAAACTTCGACCCAGCACGGGGCGCGGTCCTAGAATTTCCAGAAAGTTGGCGGAAACCCGCGCGCCATCCAAAACTTCCGGAGTGCCCGAGCCAGAGAGCGCCATTTGCTCCATAACGCCGGCATAGGTTCCTAATCCGCTGTAAGAGTGGCTCCCTGCCTTGATCTCATCGAATCGGACAGGAGTGATCTGTTTCGTAAGCAGCACTAGCCTGTCGGGATCGCGGTATGCGAGCGGCTTGAGCAGGACAGCGTGGATGACAGAGAACATTGCAGTCGTGGCGCCGATGCCCAGAGCTGTAATCGCGATCGCAAAGAGGGCGAATCCTGGGTTCCTGCGCAATTGCCGCAGTGCGTAACGAAGGTCTTGAAGTATTCCGTTCATAAGATTCTCACTCGTACCGCAACGCCACCATCGGATCGACCTTTGCCGCGCGGCGCGCGGGAAAGTAGCCCGCCAACAAGATCACAATAGAAATCGTCAGGACTGCCACGACTATGGTGGTTGGGTCAAACGCACTTAAGCCGAACAGCTGGGTTTGAACCAGGCGTGTGGAAGCCAAGGTTGCCGGTACTCCTACAACCACTCCGATCCCGAGCAGTAACAGGGACTCTCTTAGCACCATCCAGAGCACTGCTCGATTGTGGGCGCCGAGCGCGATACGTATGCCAATTTCATTGGTGCGGCGCGCGACGTTGTAAGTCATTACTCCGTACAAGCCGATGCAGGCGAGTGACAATGCGAGCAGCGAGAAGAAGCTCGACAGGCGAGAGACCAACATCTCATTGTCCATGAACAGGTCAACCTGTTTGCCGATTGTCTTCACTTCGAGCAGCGGCAGATTGGGATCAACCTCGGCAAGCGCTGAACGTACTTCACCGGCCACGGTCGCCGGATTTCCCGCCGCTCGTATCTGCAGCGAGTACGCGAACTTATCATCATTACTAAGCTGTGCGAGCGGAAGATAAATCATGCGCTGCGGCTTTTCCCGCGGGCTGTTGTACTTGGCATCTCGGACGACGCCCACAATCTGCCACGAGCCTGGGACACCCGGGTCGGCGATGGTGAACTGATGGCCAATCGCGTCGCCGTGCGGAAAGAAATACTTCGCCATCGTCTGGTTCACGACGGCCGTTTTCGCAGAGCTTTCGTTATCGGCCGGACCAATTGCTCGCCCAAGCATTAGCGGTATGCCGACCGTTTCGAAGTATCCCGCTGATACACGATTGATCAAAGTGGAGATGTCTTCATTCGGCACAGGGGTGCGCCCTTGAACAAAGATGGGAGAATTCCAACTGTTGCCACTGATCGGCGGAGTTCCGGCAATCGACGCTGATTTAACTGCGGGGAGCGCGCTGAGGCGGCTCACAATTCGTTCGTAGAGTCCGCTGAGTTGTTCTGACTTATAACCGGCCAGCTTGGCGTCGAACTGAACTAACAAGAGGTTCTGCCGGTTAAAGCCAAAGTCCTGGTTTCGCAAATTGTGCAACGTGCGCAGAAATAAACCTGCACCCACCAATAGCACCAAAGACACCACGACTTGTGAGGTAATCAAGATTTTTGGAAGCAGACGGCTCGATCGCCCTGCGGACCCAGCCGCGGTGCGGGCTGTCGCGTTGAGCGCCGGGGAAGCGCTCATCCGCGAGCTGCGCAGCGCGGGCGCTAGCCCAAAAAGGACTCCCGTCAGCAGCGAAATGCCAAAGGTGAAGGCCAGGACAGGCAGGTCAGGCTTGGAATCGAGAGCCGTATGTTTTGCCCCTGCGACCACAAAATCGACGAGCACTCGCGTCGCCCAGAATGCCAGCAGCAAGCCGAGGAGACCTCCTAGCAAGGAAACCAGTGATGCTTCCGTTAATATTTGGCGCGCGATACGCCAACGGCTCGAGCCCAATGCAAGACGAGTAGCGAACTCGCGCTCTCGCGAGACCGATCTGCTCAACAGAAAATTTGCCAGGTTTGCGCAGGCGATCGCGAGCACTAGTACGACAACGCCCATCAGGATGCGCAAAGGCTGTTCAAATTGATCGCGAAGATGTGAAACGCCGCGGCCGCCCGCCAGCAATTCAACATAGATCTGCTGAATTTCCCGGCTGCGTTGGGCCGAAATCGCTGCGCCCTCCCTTGCCACCATGAACTGCTGGAGTCGAGTTGTAACCCACGCCTGCGCCGCCTTGACCGGAATGCCATCCTTGCGCCGCCCCATCACGTCCAGCCAGAAAAGCCCATGTGGATTCAATAGCGAGGGCTGCAGCATCACTTCCTGCTGCATCGTGATCGGAAGCCACATGTCCGGAGCCTCTTCATTCAGTTGCGCTCCAAAAAAATTGGGCGGCATCACGCCAATGACGGTGAAGGGGGTATCGTTGATCGTAACTACTCGGTCAATCGCCGAGCGATCGGCTGACAGCGCTTGCTGCCAGTAGTGGTAGCTGACGACCGCAACGGCATTCCGCCCCGGCGCATCCTCATCTGCCGTTGCGATTGGCCTGCCTAGAATCGGTTCCGCGCCGAGCGTTCTAAAAAATGTCCCTGAAACAAGATGGCTGACGGCCTGGCTTGCCGCTGCTCCCGCTGCGCCCGTTCGTACGCTGACCGTGACCGGAAAACTGCCGAACGCACAAACATCCTGCAGTGGCTCGTGCTGTTGTTCAAGCTGCTTATAAAAATCGTACGGAAAAATGTCCAGCGCGCCAGGACGAATTCCATCCACTTCACCGCCGCCAATTGCCTTCCCAAACGAGACCAGCTGCCGCGGCTCCCGCACTGGCAGTTTCGTTCATGCGTGGTTGTCTTTCGCTAATCTTTTAGTTTTTCTTGAGCCACTTCGTATCACTCGTACCGCAGCGCCACCATGGGATCGACCTTCGTTGCTCTGCGGGCGGGCAAGTAGCAGGCGCAGAGCGCAACCGCAATGAGAAAAAGTGTCGCCGCAGAAAACGTCAGCGGGTCCGTCGCACTTACGCCGACCAGCAAACTTCCAATTCCGCGACTTACCCCGAACGTCGATAACAGTCCCAGAGATATGCCGGCGATCACGACCCGTATGCCCTGGCGCAGGACTAGCTTCAACACCTGTGCTCTTGTCGCACCGAGCGCGACTCGAATTCCAATCTCTCGCGTACGCTGGCTCGCGGCAAACGCCACCACTCCGTACACTCCGACGGCTGCCATAGTCAATCCCAAGCCTCCAATTGACGAAGCCAGCAGAGCGCCAACGCGGAAGATCATGAATCCGTTCACGCCGGCGAGGGAATCGTTCATCGTGACGAGCGCAAAAATCGGTAGCCCTGGATCCAGGCCCTTGATCACCTGCTGCACCGGCGCGATCAGTGCTTCAGGCGCATTCAAGGCACGAATCTGTAAAGTTCGCATTGACACGAAACTTTGTTTCAATGGCAGGTAGAAAAATGGGTGTTCCTCTTCTCCGACCAGAGCGTATTTCCCGTTTTCCGCGATTCCGAGCACTTGCCAGATCCCATCCTTCGTCTTGAAACGCTTGCCTATGGCATCTTCGTTTGGCCAGAAGCGTTGCGCCATAGTTTGGTTGATCACGGCTACGCGCATTGAAGTTTCATTGTCGAACTCGGTGAAAGCGCGGCCCCGAAGCAGAGGAATCTTCATGGTGGCGAAATAGTCTGGGTCGACGAAGTTGTCCATAACCATGGGCGGCTGTTGGCCCGCCGCTGTCGGATGTCCTTCGACTTCCACGGGATCCGACCATGAGTAATCTCCCATTGGCACGCTGTACGCCAGGCTTGCCGATTGGACCCCGGGCAGCGCGCGGATTCGCTCCTTCAGCTCGTTATAGAACGTAGTTGTTCGTGCCTGGTCATATCCAATTTCGTGGGGATCGGTGATCACATTGAGCAGGTGGCCCGGTTCAAACCCCAAGTACATGTGTTGAACGCGCTGCAGGCTGCGCGCAAATAAGCCAGCAATGATGAGCAGAGTCAGCGAGGCCGCCATCTGTGCTCCCACCAAAACGCCGCGCATTCGGTGGCGTGCAACACCGCTCGAGCCGCTGCGTCCGCCTTCCCGCAGCGCCTGGTTCACATTCGAGTGCGCAACGCGCAGCGCCGGCCACAGCCCGACGAGCACTCCAGTCAAGAGCGCGGCGGAGCTGGTGTAAGCGAGGACGCGCCAGTCCAGGCTCAGGTCGAGCGTGAGGGGGATGAATGAGGGAACAGGGAAGTTCGCGATCGAGCGCATCGCCAACACTCCCAGGACAATGCCGACCGTCGCGCCGAGCACCGCCAGCAGTACGCTCTCTGCAAAAATCTGCGCCACCAATCGCGTGCGGCTGGCGCCCAACGCAGTGCGGATAGCCATTTCACCTTCACGTGCAATCGCGCGAACCAGCAGGATATTCGCCACGTTGACACATGCCAGTAGCAGAACAACTACCGCGAGCGACAGAAATAGCGCGGCGATCACCGCGGCCATATTGTTAGGCAGCGGCACCGGATGCGATAGCCGCTCAGAAATAACTTGGATTGTGATTCCTTTTTCGCTCGCTGGAAATGCACTGGCCAATCGCGCAGAGATCAAGCTCACAGCGCCCTGAGCCTGCGAAATAGAGACGCCCGGCTTCAGCCGACCCATCACGATCCATTGGCGGTCGTCGCGGCTTGTCCACATACTCGGGTCCTGCATTCCCGACATGCTCATAGGGAGATAGGCATTCATCTCCAGCGCGAACGACGTGCCGTGAAATTCTTTTGGCGCCACGCCGACGATGGTGGCCGGCTTGCCCTCAACCAGCACCTGCTTGCCGATCACACCCGAACTGCCACCGAATCTCTTTTGCCAGTATGAATAGCCGAGAACGATCTGCGATTCCGATCCTGGGTTCTCACCCTCGCCAGGAAGGAAGAGACGACCCAGCGCTGGCCTAAGGCCCAATGCGGAAAAATAATTTCCGCTAACGTAGCTGCCCACGAAGTGATCAGCTTTGTTGTCGGCGCTCATGCCTCCGAGAGTCACCTGGTGGGCAAACAGGTCGGAAAAGGTGTCCGTTTGTTTTCTCAGATCAACCAGTTCCGGATAAGAAAGGAAGTAAAGGCCAAGAGGCGCTCCCTGCTGCTGTTCGGCCAGGACTGTAATTTGCTCAGCGTCCGGCACCGGTAGCGGACGAAGAATGAAGCCGTTGACTGCGCTGAATATCGTGACATTTGCCGCAATCCCTAGCGCCAGCGTGAGCACCGCCGTGAAGGCGAATCCCGGCTTGCTGCGCAGTTGCCGCAACGCGTAACGAACGTCTTGTATGAGGGCAGTCATTTATTTCTCCTCACTCGTACCGCAGCGCCACCATCGGATCGACCTTCGCAGCGCGGCGCGCGGGAATGTAGCTGGACGCGATTGCCACAACGCACAACACAAACACAACCACTACATAAGTCACAGGATCTGTTGGTTTGGTGCCGTAGAGCAGTCCGGACATGAGTCGAGTCAGCGCCAGCGCTCCGGCCAATCCGACAGCGACCCCGCTAATGGCGAGAATCACACCCTGCCAAACCACCAGCCGCAGAACGTCATCTCTCTGCGCGCCCAAAGCCATGCGAATGCCGATCTCATGAATCCGCCGCGAAACTGAATAACTCATGACTCCGTAAATTCCGACTGCAGCCAGAATCAACGCCACGCAAGCGAACGCGCCCAGCAAAGTTAGGTAAAACCGCGATTCGCCAGTCGCTTTGCCGACGACTTGCTCCATGGTCTGCACTTCGGAAATAGGCGCGTTGCGGTCTAGCGAATGAATTGCTGTCTGAACTTCAGGAGCTAAACTCGCAGCATCGCGCGATGTGTGCACCACCAAAGTCAGGTACGCGAATGGCCCTGATGGGTTCTGCATATAGTTTCGTGACTGCAAGTAAGGAACGAACACTTCCTCTTCCACGGGCGCAACCCAATTGCTGCGAACGGTGTTTTTCACCACACCAATCACCGTGGCCCACGAAGGATTTGCCTTGCTACCATCGTCAAAAGTGATTTGCTTGCCGATAGGATCTTCACCCGGCCAATGACGGTGGGCCATGTATTCGTTGATCACAACCACGTCCGGAGTATTGATGTTGTCGGCTTCAGCCACATCACGCCCGCTCAAGATGGGAATGCGCATCGTGCGGAAATAACCGGGAAAAACTGCGCGGAATGTAGCGACAGGTGCTTCCCCCGGACGCTCCAGCGCCCGTCCTTGCACATGAAATGGAAAACCCCACTGATCGCCGGCCAGTGGAAGATGATTGATGCCGCTCACGGACTGAACGTCGGGAATGGTGCTGATTTTTTGAAGCGCCTGCTGATAGAAAGGACCAGTATGCCCGGCACTAGCTTGCTCCGTGCCCTGAACTCCAACCACCATGGAGAGCACATTGTGCGGATCAAATCCCGGGTCCACACTCTGCAACGCCACAAAAGTACGGATCATCAACCCGGCACCGGCAAGCAGGATGACCGCAAAAGCAAATTCAGAACTCACCAGCAGGCTGCGTAACCGGTTGCGGCGAAGCCCATCGCTGGTTCCGCGATCCCCTTCCTTCAAAGCATCACTGACGTTCGCTGCCGAAGCTTTCCATGCAGGGAGCATGCCGAAAGCCAGTCCAGTGGTAACTGAAACGGCCACCAGAAACAGCAGCACATATTGATCAACTGCGATAGTTACCAGTCGGGGTATTTGCTGCCGGCCAAGTGCGATGAGCACTCGCGTCCCCCAGAACGCAAGTAGCAACCCAACAACTCCGCCCATCAACGCAACCATTAAGCTTTCAACCAGGTATTGACGCAGTACGCGCAGCCGCATCGCTCCAAGCGCCGCGCGAATGGCAATCCACTAGAAGCGCTGGACGAATATTGCCCACAACCTTTTCGCGCAGCGACAACGCCTGCACGTTGCGGTTCGTTCCGGGATATTGTTTGTCCAGCCGGGCCGTGATCTGACCCATTTCAGCCTGTGCCTGTTCTAGAGTTACTCCGGGCTTGAGACGGGCAAATACGCGAAGAGAATTTCCCGTACGACTGTTGAGTCTGTCACCGAGAACTAACGGAGCCCAGATGGCTGATTTCGTCGCCCAGAAGGGAGCAAACTGAAAATCGCGCGGCATAACACCGACCACGGTGTAACTGCGCCCGTTGAGAACGACGGATCGCCCAAGAACGTTGGCGTCCCCGGCAAAGTGGCTCTGCCAAAGTCCATAACTCAAAACTACTTCCTGCTCTTTCCCAGGGTCCTGCTCCTCCGGAAGAAATACGCGTCCCAACAAAGGCTGGACACCTAGCAGAGGGAGGATGTCTGAGGTGATGCGCAATCCTGACAATTTTTCAGGATTGTCAGTAGATGTGAGATTCGGACTCCACATCTCAGCTGCGCCCATGCTTTCGAAAACATGATTCTGCTTTTGCCAGTCCGCAAAATTACCCGGCGCGACAGGATTGCGGCCGTTGTGAAGGACCACAACCAAACGTCCATCATCTTTATAAGGAAGGGGGCGCAGTAGAACGGCGTTGACCACACTGAAGATCGCGGTATTAGCTCCAATGCCGAGCGCCAGGGTGATCACCGCCACGGCAGCAAAGCCAGGATTCTTCTGCAGCTGCCGCAGTGCATAGCGTACGTCTTGGAGTAAGCCGTTCATGAATTCCTCACTCGTACCGCAGCGCCACCATGGGATCGACCTTCGCAGCGCGGCGCGCGGGAAGCGATGCTGCAAAAATCGCGCACGCGGCAAGACTCACCGCAGTCGCGCAGAGGATTATCGGGTCGTAGCTCTTCACGCCGTACAACTGGTGTTCCAACATGCGGCCTCCGACTAGCGCGGCCGGTGTGCCAATGGCCAGACCCAAGCCAAGTTGAGCTACCGCATTGCGCATCACTAACCCGAGGACGTTCCCGCGGTTGGCACCGAGCGCCATGCGGACGCCGATCTCGTTTGTTCGTCTCGCAACCGCATTGAAATTACGCGCCACTTGTTCGCCAAAACTCAGCATGTTGAGCACGGTGAGGTTTGGATCGATATCGGCAAGGCTCTTGTGGACAGCGGCTTCGACATTTTGTGGTTTACCCGCAATATGCAGCTCGATGGCACCGACCCATCCACGAACGGGCTCTCCGGGCGGGGCCTGAAGTAACGGAAGAAAGAAGGTGGCATAGGCAGGACCGCGCGTGTCCTGGTATTTCGCATCCTCAACAATGCCGACAATTTCATAGTCGCCGCTATGACTCGCGTCGTACATGCCAAGATGCTGACCGATGGGATCCTCGTTCGGAAAGAACCTGCGTGCGAATGTTTGGTTAATGACCGCGACGTGTGGGGCAGTGGGCGTGTCATGCTCGTCGACAACACGCCCGCGCAACAATCTCGTACCGATCGTCTCGAAGTAGTAGGGACCGACTCGATCCCACGAGGGCGCCGTCCAACGATAGTCAGGCGCCTTTCCTTGAATGAATACTCGCTCGTTCGCGTTGTTACCGTCCAAGGGGCTGTACCATGAGAGGCTGGCGCCCAAGACTGCTGGTATTTGCGGGAGCGTGTCCTCGAGCCGCTGATAGAGCTCGCCAAGCTTATCTGGCGTGTAGCCAGCCAGAGACGGTGCGATGTTCACGATCAGGCGGCCCTCCGTTACAAACCCAAAGTGCTGGTATTCGAGATTGTGGAGACTTTGAGTGACCAGCCCTGCCCCAATCAAAAGTACGATTGAGAGCGCGACCTGCACGATCACTAGAGATTTCTGAAGAACCGACGAGCGGTTCCCTGTGGAGCGGCCAGCTCCGCGTAGAGCGTCGGCAGGATCGGACTGCGACGCGATCCATGCGGGAGCAATTCCGAATACGATGCCGGTTGCAAGCGACAAAACTAAGGCAAAACCGAGTACGGGAATAGAAGGCCGAGGATCTATTGGAATGTAGTGAGCTCCCCGAAACGCAAGTAGCAAGATCGCACGGGTGGCGGTATAGGCAACTAATACTCCCGCCGCCCCGCCAGTCAACGCCAGCAGAACACTTTCGCTGAGCATCTGCCGAACCAACCGGCTTCGTCCGGCGCCAAGAGCCAGCCGTACTGCCATCTGAGAGCGTTTGGCGGACGCACGTGCAAGCAACAAATTAGCTAAATTCGCGCAGGCAATTAAGAGGAGGAATGCTGCGAGTGTTTCCAAGAGAAATAGGCCCGCCGCATAGTCGCTTTGGATCTGCTCGACACCACGCGCTCCCGGAGTGAGGTGTATGTATTGTCGAGCGATGTCTTTCTGGTCCCGGTCGGGGATAACTTCCCGATGGCTGCCGAGCCACTCTTGTAATTCAACGGTGAGCCGAGCCTGGACCTGCTCCGGCGCAACATCCGGTCTCAAGCGTCCGATCAGATAAAGCCACTCTGGTTCAGGGGAGGGTGTCGCCATAGAATTGCGGCGGAGTCACACCCGCGATGGTGCAGGGAACGCCATTGATGTTGAGAGTTGAGCCGATCACGGATGCGTCTAACCCGTAACGCTTCTGCCAGATGTGGTAGTTCATCACGGCTACGCGAGCTGCGCCCGACGAGTCATCCAGCGGTGCTAGGAGTCGTCCCGCGGAGGCTTGGATACCCAGCGTCGTGAAGTAATTCCCGGAAACGAATTCGCCTTTGTAGGGTTCAGCGGTCTCTCCGCCCCTCCGAACGCTCAAATCCGACAAGTGGGACGAAAAGGCAGTGAGCTCGGTGAACTCAGGTGTGTGATCGCGAAGATGCTCGTAAAGCGGGTAAGAATAAAGAACAAAACTGCCGCCATTCTGAGTGCCGGTCATCACGCAGCAATTGTTGTTGTCGCCGAGTCTATAAAGCTGCCTAGGTTCCTCAACAGGCAGCGGCTTCAGCATCACTGCGTTAATGAGTGTGAAGATGGCTGTATTCGCCCCTACACCCAGCGCCAGAGTGGCTATTACAGGCACCGTAAATGCCGGGCTCTTGCGCAACTGACGCAGCGCGTAACGTAGGTCTTGAAGTAAGCCGTTCATAAGTTTTTTCTCACTCGTACCGCAGCGCCACCATCGGATCGACCTTCGCAGCGCGGCGCGCGGGAAAATAGCAAGCTCCCAGCGCAACCGCAACCAGCAGGAGCGCGACTGCAATGAACGTTTCCGGATCCTTCGGGGTTACCGCAAAGAGCATGCTCGACAAGACCCGAGTTGCTGCTATCGATGCGATGACTCCAATCGCAATTCCTGCAACCGCCAACCTGGAACCCTGCCGCAGAATGAGTCTCAGAACGTCGTCACGGCTTGCTCCCAACGCCATTCGAATTCCGATTTCATTTGTCCGTTGACTTACGGAATATGCCATCAGCCCATAAAGGCCAAAGGCTGCCAACAGTAGCGCGAGCGCTGCGAAAACACTCAGCAGTTGCGACGAGAATCGCGGCTGAGACACGGATGCACCGAGGACATCGTCCATTGAGGTCACGGCCGAGAGCGTGACATCTTTGTCCACGGAGTGCACCTGGTCTTGCAGTGCCGAGGCGAGATTCATTGGATTGGCAGCAGCCCGGACGACAATATTCATGGTCGGCGGCGCAAACTGCGCATAAGGAACATACATCTCCGGCCAATCCGGCTCGCTGAGCGCTATGTGTGTGACATTTCCCACTACGCCCACGATTTGTCGCGTGGTTTGCGGGTCGCCCATGAGTTGAAGCGGCTGGCCTAGCACATCTTTGCTGGCGAAGAAACGCTCTACAAATGCCTGGTTAACGACCACGACTCCGGGGGAGCTTGCGTCATCGTGCTCACTCAGCCATCGTCCGGCGACGAGCGGAATGCGCATGGCCGATAAATATCCTGGTGTCACCTGGCGGAATTGCGCATCATCGAACTCGCTCGGGCCGTAGCTACGGCCAGGGATGTGAAAGGGATCATCGCTGTGCTGGCCGCTGAGCGGGAGTTCAGAAGTGGCACCGACCGCTTCGACTCCTGGCAGGGCGCTTACCTGTTCCTCGAATTGTCTCCAAAATCTGGCGCGCTTTTTGGGATCGCCATAAACACCGTAAGCCGGTTGCTTCAGGCTTAGTCGCGCTGTCACGACGTGGTCAGTCTGGAATCCGGGAGCCACATGCATCAACCGCCAGAAACTCTTGAGCAACAGGCCTGCGCTTACCAGAAGAGTAAGTGACATCGCTATTTCGCCGATCACGAGCACGCTGCTGACCCGTTTGTGCGATGGTGACGTTGAGGTACGTCCCGACTCTTTGAGTGCTCGGGGGAACTGGCTCCTGGAAATCTGTAAAGCCGGGAACAGCCCAAACACAATGCCAGTGATCACAGAAATTCCGAAAGTGAATCCCAGCACGGACACGTTGATACTGCTCTCGGCAAGACGTGGGACGCCAGGTGGTCCGAAAGCATGCAGCGCGTGGAGACCCGACGATGCCGCGAGAATGCCGAGCAAGCCTCCGGCCAAAGACAGCATCAGGCTCTCGGTCAGAGCCTGCCGAATCATTCGTAGGCGGCCCGCGCCGAGTGCTGTGCGCAAGGCAAACTCCTTTTGCCGCGAAATCGAGCGCGCCAGCATGAGATTTGCGACGTTCACGCAGGCGATGAGCAACAGAAGTCCGACTGCGCCCCACATCAGCAAAAGTGCAGGACGAACTGGACCGATCAATACATCCGCGAGCGGCCGCTGCCGCATCCACCAATCTTTGTTTGTGTCGGGATACTCATGCGCGAGCTGCAGCGCAATCGCGTCCAAGTCAGCCTGCGATTGTTCGACGCTCACTCCCGCCTTGAGGCGTCCGATGGCTTTTAGAGAGTGACCCAATCGGATGTTCATTCCCGGATTCAGCATCGGCGTCGGCATCCAAATTTGCGCTTCGCTTAGCAGAGGAATATCCGAGGGAAGTACCCCGACAACAGTTAAGCTGGCGCCATTCATGCGAATGGTGCGCCCTAAAATATTGCGATCACCACCGAAATCGCGCTTCCACACGCCATAGCCGAGAATGGCAACTTGCGGTAAGTTCACTTGCTCGTCAGATGGAAGAAAATCGCGGCCCAACAAGGGATGGATACCAAGACACTCGAAGAAATTGGCTGAAGCAATATCAGTAAGGACCTGTTCCGGTTTGTCGCCGGAAAGATTGGATGGGCTGGCCGCGTATCCCATGGCCGCGATTCGGTCGAATGCTCGATCGTTCGTCCGATAGTCTCGGAAATCGGGTGGAGAGACCCCCGCCTCATTGGTCATCGGCATCTTGCCGTTCAGCCAGACCAGCCGGTCCGGTGCGCCAAACGGCAACGGGCGAAGGATCACTGCCTCGATCACGCTGAAGATGGCTGTGTTCGCGCCGATGCCCAACGCCAGAATAAGCACAGCTGCTGTCGTAAACCCTGCGCTTTTGCGCAATTGCCGCAACCCATACCGAACATCTTGGAACAGGCCATTCATTATTCTTTCCTCACTCGTATCGCAGCGCCACCATCGGATCGACCCTCGCAGCGCGGCGCGCGGGAAAATAGCAAGCGAGGAGCGCGACCGCGGCGAAGATTACAACTACCGACACATAGGAAAGCGGATCGCCCGGCCTGACTTCAAACAGCAGGTGCGACATCAGCCTCGATAAGGCGACAGCGGTCGTCAATCCAATTGCGAACCCTGCTAATAAAAGTCGCGCGCCGCTCGCCAGCACCATTCGCAGCACATCATCGGGGCGCGCGCCGAGTGCAACGCGCACACCAATCTCCCGCGTCCGCTGGGTGACGGCGAATGACAACACTGCGTAAATGCCAAGCGCCGCAAGTAAGAGCCCCATGACAGCAAACCCGCCCAGCAGCAAAGTGTTCATGCGCGGTTGCGCGATGCTGGACTCCACCAAATCGCTCAGTGTCAAAACACTCGCAACCGGCTCGTCTCTGTCCACTGCCCATACCTGTTGCCGTACCTCGTCGGCCAGGCTGAGAGGATCACGGATAGTCCGCACGGCCAGCGAATCGGGCGGGAAAAAATCGGACTGCTCAGAGGGAAAATATGCTTCTGGTCGGACCGGTACGTCCATGCCGCCCTGGCGCATATCGGCGATCACCCCAACCACGGTCCACCACGGCGTGTTTGGCTGAAGCAATCCG
>WNFY01003306.1_pt1 | contig 18337 bp, 18 predicted proteins | sample 5400091 | NCBI WGS metagenome assembly WNFY01 (sample SAMN13153364, study PRJNA577476) | soil metagenome | isolation source: 60 cm soil or saprolite under grassland replicate 1 | place: USA:California | collected 2016-06-15
CCGTCAAACGTCGCACCTTCAACCGGCTTATAATCTCTCACCAGAGCAGGAATAACGTGTACCAGCGCGTTGGTATAGTATGTTTCAATCGGCAGTGGAAAGCCTGCATACAGGCGTGTATACTTCTCCCCTAGCTTTTTCACCAGGTCAAATCTGCCAAAGGCGACAAGCATATCAATGCTCGGACTCTGAGCAAATAACTCTTGATAGGAGGCTGTCGGCTGACGAAAACGGTCGTGTCTATCTTGAAAATACCTGCTCTCTTCTGCCTTCAGATGTGATGCAAATAATGGATGCGACCGGAGATCGTCAACGCTTTGACCGGACTGAAAAGCAAACACGGCAACCAGTGATTGCTCGTAGGTGAGAAGAGGGAAACGGGCCATATCCTGCTGATACCGCTCCGCTCCCACACGCAATTCAGGATACGATATATGTCGTGAAGAGGTCGCTTCACGTACTCCTGTTCTTACCGCGTTTAACGGGGTTTTGCGAATGCTTTCAGCCATAGGAAGATTTAGTGTAGTAAAAACAAAATGTGTGAGCAACCGAGCATTACCTCTTCATGGGCGGGTTTCGCCGTTTCTTCAAAACATTCTCAATAGTCAAATCAACATAGGTGGTGTCCCCTGTTGGCCGCTCTGCTTTTTGACGCTGCCCAAGTGGCGAGGACAAAAACAAGTGGCGCGTTAGGATCTTGTTATCCCCTGTCCAATGCAACAGTTTCATGATGAACACAAAATCTGCGCTTGATTGCGACTCATAACCGGTCATATCTCCCTGTAAAAGCCGTTGGAGGACTCTATCATTTGCCGCTTCCGGTGGCAATTCGTCGAGCTGCCCGCTCCCGACACCCCCCCTGTGTTCTGATATCGGTGTCCTGAGTGGCAGAGAAACACGTTCCCCTCTCATATTCTCCTGGGTTTGGGGAAACTGTGGCGCGAGTTTGGTGTAGATGGTTGCCAGTTCCTCAGATCGTTTCTCAACTGCTAGTGGCGTTCCTCTGACATGCCGTGTCGTGATTGTCATATAATGCTTATCCGAATACAGTTCAATATTCCCGACTTTCCGTCCTGCACCTGGGAGTGAGGCGTGAAGAAACAGATGGATGCCGTTTCTTGGGGAATACTCGGTGTAGGTATGCTGGCTCTCTATAATATCTCTGGCCCATTTGTCAATTGAGCGGTTGTTGCCAACACAATTATCAAGGTCAATGCCGGTGAACGGGTCGTCCGGCGAAAACACAAAACCAATGCCGTGAAAATATCCGGTTGCCAAGGCGTTCAGGGCTTGATCCAGCGTTCCCCAAGTGCGGGGATTATCAACCTCTGCGGGGTAATGTGATTTTGGATTAAAGGGGGGTTTCTTATATCTCCCCTCAACGAGCCTGTTTTGCCACACGACAAAATGAGGGTACGGGACGAGTTCTTTGAGTAATCCCCTGTGGAATGACTCATTCAGTTCTCCGGCATACGCCTGATAGAATTGTACGACCTCTGCTCGTTGCTCAGGTTTCATACGAATTGCCATATGGCAAGTGTCCTATTATACCTCTTGCTACAATCAGTTACATGATTGTAGCTTGTGGTTTTGGCAGTAACACATGGTGCATTGATCCATCAAGTATTCGGTCTATACCTGAGTTGTACAGTTCTGCGTAGGCAATGGTGAAACCTGGGAAAAAATGTTCCGCGTGAAGACATGCTTTTTGATAGTATTGCTCGTATGTTTCTAAATCTCCGGCGCAATACAATTCGTCTAGTTCCTGTAGGAAGATGTGAATGTGTGGCATGGGTTGTTCCTTTCTTTATAGATCAACGGGGAAGCTCAAAAGGTACTCAAAATTGTATACACATCCTGACAGGCATTTTATATCCAACATCAGGGAGGGCCAGTGTGTTGGGTCTAACGCCATGGCAGCAGCGGCGCAAACTGTCATTTCGTATAGCCAGTGTCTATGGGCAGAAATCGCAGCTCTGGTATCATTTACCACCGCAGGACACCTTTGATCTCTTAGCTCGCATCTATGAACTGGACATGGCAGAGTATCGCAAACGCAGAAGCTTTCTGGTGGAGGTCTTTGATATCGCGGATTATATGCGAACGCCAGCGCGTAAATTGAGCCTGGGGGAGAGAATGCGTTGCGAACTGGCGGCTGCTCTACTGCATAAACCCTCGGTCATCTTCCTGGATGAACCAACGATTGGTTTAGATGTAATCGCAAAGCAACGCATACGTGACTTGATCGGGCAGTTGCAAGTCGAGGAGGGGGTTACTGTTTTTCTGACTTCGCATGATGCTGGTGACATCGAGCAGGTATGCCGTCGGGCGATTGTGATTAACCATGGCGAGATCATACTAGATGCGCCCGTGGCAAAATTGAAGCGTGATTACCTCAAAGCGAAAACGGTCGATCTCTTATTGGAAGAGCCAGCGCATACACTGTTAAAAACCGATAGCAATACAGGTAGACAGCGTTTGAGCATTCAGTTGCCTGCCTCCATTCATGAAGAGATCCAGGATACAGAGGGCGTGCAGGTGCTGAAAGCGAAAGGGCATGGTCTAAAGTTGGCGATTGATACGTCACGTACACCACTCGAACCCGTTATTGCTGCGGTCATGCAACATTGCCACATTCTCGATATGACCATCTCTGATCCACCTATGGAAGAAATTATCGCTACGATTTATGGACAGGTACGTCGAGATGAAAATGTGGAAGGAAATGCTCATGTGCCAATAGAGGCTGAGCAATTAACAGCAGGAGAGTAACATCATGGAAGCAATAAGTAGGGGCCCGATTTATCGCGCCCGTCGTGCCCGTCGAGCGTTGAATCTCACCCTACAAAAATATGCTGCCATTATGCGGGTGAGTATTGCCAGCAATCTGGCTTATGTTATGGAGGTGTTCTTTCGCGCATTACTGCTCGTCGTACTGGTTTTTGTACTCGGACAGTTATGGACGACAACATATACTTCACGTGGAGTAACTACACTGAACGGATTCAGTATAAGCGATATGGTGTGGTATCTGGTGATTGCGGAAACAATAGCAATGTCATTGCCACAGCTCACGCGGCGTATTGATCAGGATGTGCGTTCGGGTCAACTTGCCTATCTGTTGGGGCGTCCATGTAATTATGTATTCTATAATTTCGCGCAGTATCTGGGAGAACGTTTGGTACGGCTCACGATTAATGGAGTAGTGGGGGCAATATTGGCGCTGATTTTTGTGGGATTGCCGCACTTCACCTGGATGGGTGTGATGGCGTGGCCGCTCGTGACCTTTTTCGCGTTGAGCATTGACTTTGTGGCCTACTTCAGTATCGGGCTGCTCGCCTTCTGGACTGAAGAAACGTCATCCTTTGCGCTCATCTTCAATCGTCTTACGCTGGTGCTGGGGGGAGTACTTGCTCCTATAACAATTTTTCCTGAGCCGCTGCGGAGTATCGCGCTGATCTTGCCTTTCAGCACTATTCTGTATGGTCCTTCGCGTACGCTGGTGCATTTTGAGCTGGATCAATTTGTTCTACTTTTGTTGCACCAGGTGATTACGCTGGTTGTTGGCGGTTTTATTGTGCTCGCAATTTACCAGGTGGCGATTCGACGTGTGAATATCAATGGAGGGTAGATCAAGATGTTCATAGTTAGGAAAAGTTTTCGAACAGCACGTTTCATCGGTTCTTACGTGGTTGCTAATCTGCAGGCTGCGATGGAATATCGTGTCGCATTTATCGTACAAATCATCACGATGGTTGCCAATGATGGCTTATGGCTGTTCTTCTGGTGGACATACTTTCGAGAGTTTCCGCTGGTGAATGGATGGCAAAGTAGCAATATCATCGTCATCTGGGCTGTAGCCGCGTGCGGCTTTGGGATAGGTATGGGGGTGTTCGGTAATACACCAAAACTGGCTGCACTTATTATGAATGGTGGTTTGGATGCCTATCTGGGCATGCCGCGTAATGTCCTGCTACATGTCTGTGTAACAGCAAGTGATCCATCTGCCTGGGGTGATATCGTCTTTGCAGTAGGAGCGTATGTACTGCTGCTTCATCCAGACTTGCTCCATTTCGCGCTGTTCTTGTTTCTATCGATTTTGGGAGCCTTGATCTTGGTATCTTTTCTGGTAATTTTTGGTTCTCTGGCTTTCTTTTTAGGAAATACTGAGGGATTGAGCCAGCAAATGCTCGGTGCGTTAACGATGTTCAGTACCTATCCAATGAACATCTTTAATGGTATTGTACGGATCTTTCTCTTTACGATTGTACCGGCGGGATTCATCTCGTTCGTCCCTTTGCAGTTGCTCCAGCATTTTTCGTGGCCGCTATTCGGCGGGATGATCGGGTTCACTTTGCTGTTTGTGAGTTTTGCCGTTGGTATGTTCGAGCTGGGATTGAGAAGGTATGAAAGTGGGAATCTGCTCGGAATGCAGAATTGATGGGAGGTTTTGGCTCGAATGGGGAAATAATGCAGATTAGCTTTTCCATTGGGATATGAGAAATCCAGCGAGGGCCGATACATCGGCGATGTGCGCGATAAATCGGCACCTACGGATGCCCAGATTCATGTATTATTGACGAGCCATGACTTCTTCGCGTCTCCATGTGATTGCACTGAGCACAATGAATAGGACAGCAACTAGATAGACACCAATTACTGCGAGGGCGAATGACCAGAGACCTAGAATGCTTTGAAGGAACAGTAGTCCGAAAAGACCTATCCAGAACACAACGAGTATCAAGGAACTAAAGTTCTGGGCTGATTGGAAAGTGCTAACACGAGATGAAATTACGCTCGCTAATGCTGTGCCAAAGAGCACAATGCCGGGTATGAGAAGCACAATGAGTATTGAAAGCCCGACAGGTAGCAGCGCTAATTTGTCAGGACCGAATAGCAGCGCGATTTCTGCGAAGTAGATGAGGATTCCGATTAACGCGTAGGCGAGTGCAGGTAGAACGGCTCCCAACACCTTTCCAGCAAGGATCGCAGTATTGGATGCAGGTGTAACGAGGAGTGGCGTCAGGCATCCTCGCTCCTTATCCCCGGCGAATACTCCGGATGCTATGCCTATTGCTGGTGTGGCTGGCATGAGACCGACGAATAAGAGGTAGAACGCCATAAGGAAACCTGCTCTTTGTAGGCCAACTAGTGTGTGATCTTGCAATGCAGGGCCAACAGAAATCAATACCAGCACTGTTTGAACTATGAGAAACATGCCAGACATCATGAGAGTCGATCTATCACGTATTGCTTCAAGCATCTGACGTCTGGCGATTAACCAGGTAATATGCAAGGTGCTGGCCTTTTTATAGGTAGCACGTGTTGTGGTGTTCTGTGTGTCAGTATTCATCGTTTATTTATCCTCTACAAGCTTTGAAGGAACAGTCGTTTGATGTTGATTATGCCGGACATCCCTCGCGGATGTCCCTACATGTCCCATGGCGGGTTGCCGGACATCCGCAAGCTGGACATCCGCGAGGGATGTCCCTAAATCACTCACGGCTTGCTGCCGGACATCCGCAAGGGATGCCCCTACATCTCCCATGGCTGAGGCATACACGTCTTCGAGTGAGCGTGTTTCGCAGGTGACGGTAACGATCTGGGCGCCAGCCGTAATCAATCGGGTGAGCACCTGGGGGTTGATAATTTTGGGGTGAGGAGTCTGATACTCTAAGATGAATCCTGGGGATTGTGTTACAGTTGAGAGGGATCCAGTAGCTTTTTTCTCTCTCAAGTGTGGATTGAGGACACCCTCAATCGTTGCGAGCGCTTCCAAGGGTAATGGACATGCATCCACAAATTCTATTTGCACCATGGTCTCACCAGTTGCCTGCTTGCGAAGTGTGGATGGAGTATCAAGAGCCACAACATGGCCTTGCCGGATGATTGCCACCTGATCGGCCAGGCGCTCGGCTTCGTCGAGATCGTGAGTACATAGAATGATACTCCTGTTGGATCGTTTGAACCCAACGATCAATTCACGAACGGACCGTGCCGCGAGAGGGTCGAGACCAGAGGTGGGTTCATCTAGAAAGAGTATGGCAGGTTCATGTATCAGTGCGCGTGCGAGCGCAACCTTCTGTTTCATGCCCTTAGAAAAACCAACCATTTTCTCGTTACGATGTGTTGTCAGGTCAAAGAATTCTAGCAGTTCATCGATGCGACGTGTGCGCTCTGGAGAGGGTAAGCCGTAAATGTTGGCAAAGAAGTCCAGATAGGCTGGCGCTTTCATTTGCTCGAACAACCCCGGTACATCTGTTACCAAGCCAACACAGGCGCGAACGGCATCAGCTTCACGACGGATATCGTAACCCGCAACTGTAGCATTACCCTCTGTTGGTGCGAGCAAGCCCGAAAGCATGCGTATGGTCGTAGTCTTGCCTGCGCCATTTGGTCCGAGTAATGCCAGGATTGCTCCATCGGGAACTCGCAGGGAAACTTGTGAGACGGCTGTAAATGTTCCAAAACGCCTGGTTAAGTCATATGTTTCAATCATTATCAAATTCGCTTTCCGATTTTTGGCTTTGAATATTCAACTTCATTATAATATTTTGTTGCTTTATAGCACGTAGTGGCTCGGCAAGAATCAAATTTCTTCCAATTCCTTCTCCCTTTGGACCTGCCTATTTTGGAGCAAATCATTTAGCGACGTATCTATACAGGCTATGGGTGAGATCGCTTTTGCAACTCCTGTTTATTCTTGACGATGGAAAGGATACTTCTATCCAATCCCTAATGAGAATCTAGCATGTTTAACATAATAGCGCATTGATGGCGCAACGTGGACAAAAGTGCAGGAGATGAATGCTCAGCGTGCACATCCATAGTGTTATCTTCTTCATCCTCTTCTCTGACTTATAGAGTCATCGGGCTTGTACACAAATCACCCACAGGGTTTTGCAATTTACAATGTAGACACTACTGAAAGGAAGCTCTTCCTCCACCATTATTTCCCTCCCACAATGGTGAACAACCCGACTACGCCAACAATATACAATATAAGCACCACCAACGAGTCGGTGCCCAGGTCAAGGAACTGACGTTTGGGGCGAGAGATCAAGCCGTAGATATAGACGGCTGTCAGGAGCACACCCAGGCTGGCGAGGTAGATATCAGTGTTTTCGGCTTGCGGGAGTACAGACTGCCCCGAAAGGAGCGTAGCTGGCAAAAAGAGGACGGGTAAAAAAGCGCTTCCTCCAAAGATGTCACTGACGGCCAGGTGATAGTCGCCGATGTTGATCGAGGCGAGTCCTGTTGAAACCTCTGGCAGTGCTGTAGCTGCCGCTAAAACGGTGGAACCGAAGAGGACACCGCTCAAGCCTATATGATCAGCGAGAGCGTTGCCGCTCTCTTCAAGGATGACACCCGCAGCTAGCGTGACAAGCGCTGCAAGAGCAAAGACCACCAAGACACGCGCTGTGCTCCACTTTTCTGTCTTCTCCTGGCTATGGCTTTTTGTCGGTCGTGAGGTATCGGGAGCACGACTTTTTTCTTGCCATGGAAGATCATTGCGCGCTTTATTAATCAACCACAGACCAATGAGCCACAGTGCGGCGATCAACAGATCACCCGGGGCCAGGCGTGCGAATATGATCGATTTGGGGAGCTGTGTCCCCATGATGGAGATCACGAGTACACTGATGACCAGTACACCTTCAAGCACGAGTTGGAGGGAGGCAGCCTCGTATGTCAAGGCGCCTTTCCGACGTAACCCGAAGCCGTCCAGGATGACAAGCACGACCGTCTGGATCGCAATCCCTCCTAGGATGTTCCCGATGGCAATGCCTATATTGTGCGTCAGCGAAGCACTGAAAACATTAGCAATTTCAGGGAGATTCGTGGCAATTGCAAGGAGAATGAGGCCACCGAGTGCTTCACCAAGACCAAAACGTGAGTCGATGAAATCTGTTGTGTAAGAGAGTTGGATACCAGCAAGCCAGACAGCCGCCGCTCCTACGACGAACAGCGGAATTAAGAGGACAAGAGGGAATGATGCAAACATGGCCCTATTCGAGATGGCATTTGTACCTACTTTGGTAAGCTGTCTCCAGGAAAACTTCGAGTAGCATGAATTTCATAGACAAAAACTCCTGCTTGTACACCTGGGTCCTCGTCCATGATCTTTTTTACTTCTTCGACATCAGCATTAAAAATGCCAACACCTGTGACATTACTGCCATCAGAGATCGGACAAACAATAGATAATACTCCGTCTGCGCGGAGTGCATGATTTCTTCGTCCGTGTTCCCAAATGATCTTTTCAATTCCATCCTCATTTCTATTGGGTCCAGCCTTCAAATCTCTACTGTTCGTCTGGTTTCCCTCACGATGACACGCTTCTGCCTGTGCGTGTAGTTGTTGGGGTCCTTGCCCCCGGAGGCCAGGTACGACTTTACAAGACTTCGCCGAAAACAGAGAGGGACGACATTATGAGAATCAACAGAAGACTATGAAGATCTTCCTCGTTCAACTATTCTGTTGTAGAGAGCAAGTAGTAGGGGCAGGAAAAGCAGTATCAATCTGAGCCACAACCGCGATACCAAAATCACTAAGCAAAATATTTTCTCCTGGCCCCAACAACATATTCTCTGGCTTGACATCGCGATGGATGATTTTTTGATCATGTGCATACTGTAAGGCAGAGGCAGCCTGCTTAATGTAGTCAACAACGTTGGCTAGGGGGAGCAGCGTCCCGGTGGGACATCGCTGGCGTAAGGTGCCATTAGGAGCATAGTCCATGATTAAAAACGGCGTGTTCTCCTCTATATCAAAGTCGAGTACACGTACAATATGAGGATGCATCAAATGAGCGATAGTACGCGCCTCAGCGAAGAATGTTTTCGTATTCGCGTCCGATAATTGTGTATATAGTATTTTTACAGCAGCTAGGGTATCCAGAAAAATATGACTGCCCAGGTAAACCTCAGCAAAGGCTCCCTTCCCTAGCAGACGGACCAACTTATAATTGCCAAGCTGTTGACCTAGCCAGTTAGTCATCCTACACCTCCTCCTGAAAGTATTGGGTAGTTTGTCAATGGTTGTGTAAAATCGCGGCGTCCGGTTGCTTGGTTGATGGAGCGGGCATCGTGAGTTTGTTGCAGTGCAAACTGCGGATGACCGCATAAAACAGAAATAAACAACCCCCTTCGGGTACAAATGTACATCCCCACTAACCGGTGATCGAGGCCAGAATCACTTTAGGAGGTCGGCCTCGCCGTTTGGGTGGGCCCCATGGCGCTGGAGCGACTTTGTACCGGAGCAGTTCGTGCACACTCCCGATATGCTCAGTGAGCCCTGCCGCCATCGCAGGAGTGCGTTCCCTCCAACGCGCCTACCCGGGCCGATCCCCGTTGTTCTCGCGGAGTTGATCGTGCAGCCCACACCAGTCGGACGTGCAGCGAAGGCAGATACATCTCCGTCTGTAGCCCTTGCAGGCGCTGAGCCGCATGGCGACATTTGCTACCAGGGTGGAGGCTGCCCCGGTTGCTGCGGTTGCCATGACAGTTGTTGTGGCGGTTGATTGTTCATAACCCCTATCCTCGTTACACAAACACAGATACAAAAGAAACATAACTATATTGCTATCAATTATCAATGAAATGCATAAGATTGAGGAAGAGCAGCGAGGTGATGATTTGGTTGAGATAGAGTTAAAACTTTACGCTCTCGGTTGCTATATACTCACGTAGAATATCAAGATTGTCGCCATAAAATAGGGTGTTTTCGGTGATTGGCTTTGGTAACATGCTCTCCTCCGTATCCATAAATCTTCTCTATTTGCGCGAACAGTAAGTTATCACTCTACAAATATAGCTCCAACCAGCGCAATATACGCTCTTCGCAGTCTTTACGGTGCTCGCGTTCGACTAAGCCATGACCTTCACGCGGGTAAATCACGAACTCGACTGGGACATTCCGTTCGCGCAATGCCCGGTAGAACGCGTGTAATTGGTTGATGGGGACATCATGATCGTTTTCGCCATGGATAATCAGCGTTGGCGTTTTGACCCGTGCTGCATAGGTTATGGCTGAACGCTCGCGATAAAGTTCTGGGTGTTCGAGAGGGCTTCCGCCCAGGAAGCGCATATCCCAATCAAAGATTCTCCATTGCGCGTGAAAGCTACGCCGCATCCCCAACTGCCGCGAATATTGGCTCTCAGTACGGCATAATCTGCCGAGGCAAGTGTTTGTGTCCGGTTACTACCAAAGTCATCGAGCCATGCCCAGGAAGGGCCACCATGCACATTGACAACCAGCGGGGGTGGCATATCGCTTTTGTGCTCAAGGGGCGGCGTAAAGAGCGCGTCAATACGCCAGCCATCTACGCTCTGATAGCTGATCCGTTCACTTGGAGATAGAGCAAAAGTTTCCTCAGCGATTGAATTAAGTCGTGTGAGACGTTTCAGGTTTATATCAGCGCTAGCATCTCCAGTGATAATCTCACCGAACCACACGTCGGAAGGATGCTGTTGAGTAGCATGAGTGGTAGCAAAGCAGCGTAAGTCAGATTTGCCTGCCTTTTGCGCTTGTTTGAATGTGCCAAATTGCGGTGGCATTTTTACTTCAGCACTCTGGACAAAGACGAATTCCTCACAAACCCGCTTCCTTATCGATGAATGGGAGAGCCCGCGTGGTCTCTTCCAGGTAGCGTTTGGGAGAGCAGAGCCATAACGAAACATGTGCTGGCTGCATCGTCTCCTCAACCACCCCCACCAGCTTGGTGCATAACTGGTTCAAGTCCACCTCATCGCGGATGGTCGCACTGAACGTAGCGATCGTGCGGGCTGCATCATATTTGCGCCGGTAGAAGCGACGGTCGATGAGCGCATGAGTGCGATCATGCAGGGGCTTGAACAGAAGCCCTATCAGAAGCGTGGAAGCGATAATTGCCAGTTGGTTTCCCCGTATGAGTGCGAGACCGCTTGTCAGGTATTGGAGCGTGAACACGCTGACTTCGTAGATCACAGCCAGCACGACCGTCAAGGTGCTATAGACCAGCGTGCGGTGAATGATGAGATCTATGTCATAGAGTCTGAAGCGCAAAATCGAGAATCCAATTGAGAGCGGGACCAGGAGAAAGGCGACGGGCCAGATGGTGATAAAAAGTATGACTGCACCCACATTATGTGAGTACGCACTGCTTGGGAAGAGTGTGGACAAGGCCAAAATGCCTATGGCAACTCCAATTGCTGCCGTTACCCCTAAGACGACCCACTTCGTCTGTTGGCGCTGAACAGGCGTGGACACGCGCCTGTAGCGGTAGATTTGTGAAGAGATGGTGGCTCCAAAGACTACGAGAATAACCAGCCAGTTGAGCCACGCTGGCCAATGTGCAGTGAAAGGTGACGTGATGGAAGGGAAGTTATTGAAGAACGTATAGCTGATGTCGAGCAGCAGGATCAGTCCCATCCAGCGCGGAACGAGCCGTCCATTGGGGAAGAGCTGGATGAACACACCAAGCGAGACTTGCCCAAGAAAGTCCACGAGTTTGAGAGGCAAAGCGAGGAGAGGATAGGCGAGTGCCAGCGCAGAGGCGGTATTGCCTAAGGTGGTGACATTGAACATCACGAGAACAAAGGCTGCCAGCAGCGCCAGCCAGTCATCAGACCTGCGCCAGAAAATGAGGAAGCCGACCGCGTACCAGATCGCTGCGGTGATCGCGAAGAAGATGGTGACCGGAGCGGCATATTCACTGACAGAAAAGCCACTGGAAGTGAGCGCTTGGAGTCCCCTTGCAGGCAGTGCCCCAGCGAGGTTGGTACACGTCACGGGATCAACGCACACCCTGAGCATGTGCTGATAGGACACGAGGAGGTTGACAAGAAAGAGCCCCAGGCTGGCAATAGCCAGCACCAACCACACAGCGCGGGCGATGATGAGCCTGGTGCCAGATAAGCGCGTGTTCGCCGTGCTGGCAACAACCGCTCCGCTTGCGCTTTTTTGTTCAGTATCAGCCAGGTTCATGCATCTTTCCCTTCTTCAAGAGAGAAGAAAAACTCAACGACTCAGAGATAGATTTCTGTCTTCTTCAGCCATATCATACCATACTCCCGTCTCCTATTCGTTATTATTTTTCTCTTACACAAGCATAGCTAAACTCAACAATAGCTAAAAGGTCTCCAAAATACTAGCCTGTTGTGAGAGTCCAACCCGCGCCCCGACACATAATTCTATCGTCCCATGTTTTTTAACCCGAGTGCCAATTGGCGGGACAATCCTACATACAGCCGCGCCACATGCTACGCATAACCCTATGTACAGTGTATGCAAGAATGCCGATTATACAATAAAATTATATGGTTGTGCTTTTAGAGTTTTGAATTTGGCATTTCAGGGTTTAGATTTCACGATTTCCCGTTTTGAAAATGCAGTTTTAGCAGGCCGATTTCACCAGACTATTTGTAGGATTTCGGGTAGGGGATATGAATTTATGTTCTCATAATATACAATTAAGGAAGGCGAAGGTTGGCATACAGCAGGAGATGCTGAGCGTAGCGAAGCATGACAATTGCTATTATACAATAAGGAAGACGAAAGTTGGATTATATCCAAAGAATAGATTTTTTAGGGAGCAAGGGTTAAGGGTAGATGTTACCACAGCCAGGGCGACGCAAGCGTCCCCAACCCGCATCCCCACGTGATGGCGAAGATAGTGGCAATACAGGTGTTGGGCACCAGGGCGACGCAAGCGTCCCCACCCCGCATCCCCACAACCCCCGCCCCTACGCGGTTGAATAGCAATAGGAAATTAAAACGTGATGGAACTCTTTCAAGAAATCATACACGACCTGGAATCTGGTGAAACCGTGGCTATGGCGACTATTGTCAAGCGCAAAGGATCCGTTCCGCGTGAGGTGGGAGCGAAAATGCTTGTGCATCGTGGTGGTGCGATTAGCGGTACGGTTGGTGGCGGCTGTGGCGAGGCTGAAGTTTGGCGCAGCGCTCTAAACGTGATTGATACTAAACGTCCCACTACAGTCCAGGTTGATCTGACTGAAGAGATTGCTATGGAGAGCCAGGGAGTCTGTGGAGGTATCTTTGATGTGTTTGTCCAGCCATGGCATACCAATCTGCTTCCAGGACAACCGACCATGCAAGACTTCGCCAGCGCTATCAACGCTGCCTTGGAAGGCGAACGGGCAGTTGTGCTGGCTAGTATCATTGCCGCAGGTGGTGCATGGCGTCCCTGTATAGGCCAACAAATGCTCGTACATGAAAACAGTGAAACACTAGGCACCCTGATGCTTCCTTATGCCCCTGAGAGCTATGCTCTCCATCTAAACGAGGCAGCACAAAAAGCCATCGCAACAGGCAAGCCGCACATTGAAAATGTAGGGACGACCCTTGCGGTAGCCCAGTCAGCTGAATCAGCTAACGCGTGGGCGGAGATATTTATCGAGCCTTTTGTTCCTAATCCAGTATTGTTGATCGCGGGAGCGGGTCATATTGCTGCACCGCTTGCCTCGCTTGCTCATTTAATGAACTTCTCAGTAAGTGTGACCGATGATCGTGCATCATTCGCCAGTCGCGAACGCTTCCCCACTGCCAAACAGTTGTTGGTAGGCGATATTGAGTCTACTCTCAAAAACTATCCTATAACACCACGTACGCACATCGTACTTGTCACACGCGCTCACGCACACGATGTGCAGGGATTACGCGCTATTATCGATTCGCCAGCCGCCTACATTGGTATGATCGGTAGTCAGAGGCGCGTGTGGGCTGTTTTCAAATTGCTACATGAAGAAGGTGTTTCTGCTGAGAAGTTGGCTCGTGTACGTGCTCCTATTGGCCTGGATCTCGGGGGTAGTACTCCAGAAGAAATTGCTTTGTGTATCATGGCGGAGATTATTAAGCTTCGTCATGGTGGGACAGGAATAGCAATGTCCGAGCCGTTACGTGATCGCTATATGGAACGGTTGAGGCGTTTGGATGAAGATTTGTAGAAAAATTTAGGCTTTTTAATTGTTTGATCTGGATAGTGGTAATTGCACGAGGGCCGATGTATCGGCGCTGTGCGCGATAAATCGGCACCTACGGGTGGGAAATCAGAGCAATCAAGAGGGCCGATGAATCGGCGCTGTGCGCGATACATCGGCACCTACAGAGGGTCAATTGGGGTTGTTTACGATCTTAGTTCATTGGTTAACGAAAGGGATAGCAATCATGACTTTACCTCAACTTTCGGCGGAGGAAATGCTCACCACGACGCGATCGGTGCGCAAGCGACTGGATTTCTCACGTCCGGTGGAACCAGAGGTGATACGGGAATGCCTGGAGCTAGCAGTGCAGGCACCAACAGGAGCCAATAGTCAGGGCTGGCATTTTGTGGTGGTGACCGACCAGGAACAACGTAAGGCGTTAGGAGCTATTTATCGCAAAGGTTACTGGTTATACCGTGAAAAGACGGCAACAGCCCACCCACTGTATGAAGGCCGCACCCTGCCTCGTGAATTCGCGAAGACTCTTAAGAAGGTGCGAGACTCTTCTGAGTACCTGGCTGATCATATGCACGAGGCGCCTGTGTTGCTCGTACCTTGCATCTGGGGTCGCGTCGATGATCAGCCAAGCGTTGAGCAAGCCGGAGTCTGGGGATCGATTTTGCCTGCCGTGTGGAGTTTTATGCTGGCCGCTCGTCTGCGAGGGTTGGGTACATCCTGGACATCGGTGCATCTCTATTATGAGCAGGAGGCAGCGGAGGTGCTTGGTATTCCTTTTGAGAAAGTGACGCAGGCTGCACTTATCCCTGTAGCCTATACGCTGGGTACTGATTTTAAGCCGGCTACGCGCATACCTTTGGAGTCGGTGGTGCATTGGGATAGGTGGTGAATCTTTCTTTTGCATCCAGAACTAGTTTGTTCAATGTTTATTTGTTGGTAGGTTGTGCTCTCCTAACAGCACGCGAGGTAAGGATTTTACCAAGGAGTGTTTGCGCGAACGGACGGTAGCGTGTATTCTGGAATGCCGCAAAAAGCCAGCGGTCTCCTTGCTTGACTGCTACCATGGTCTGAACGGAAATTGCCCGGCGCGATGGCTTCTTCTGGCGCGCCCGGAGCACTGCTCCTCCGCTATGGACCAGAGCCACACCGGGTGATAGAAAACGCAATTCCACTGGTTGTAGAAATTCGTATCCATTTTTTGTTCCTTTCTTGATGAATAGTAGCCTTTTACACTTGAGTGATGAGTGTAGCAGTTTGTCCTGTTCAATCGATGACAAGAATCTACAGTTGTTTGACCTCAGTTTCTGTGATAGTATTTTTATTACATTTGATCTGATATCTCGAACAATCAAAATATTAGATTAATCGTATTATTATGTATGGGGGTGAATTTTGTCAAGTCTAAACGAATTTTCTAAACTAAGCCGCAAGCAGTTGCTTGAGGCAGTTATACAGGCAAGCGGTGAAAATAGCACCACTGCGGTCTTCATGCATACTATCATTGCTGAGCGGGTTGGATTAGGTGCCACTGAGACGAAGACACTGTTTATTCTCAGTAGTCAGGGGGCGCTTACGGCTGGAGAGATCGCTCAATATACTGGACTGACCACTTCTTCAGTCACCAGTCTCATTGACCGACTGGAAAGTAAAGGGTTTGTGAAACGCATGCGTGATACTCATGATCGACGCCGAGTTATAGTGGAAAGAAATGAGGAGCGGCTTTCGGATTTGGACCAGGTGTTTCACTCATTACAGGAGAAATTTATGGACTTTCTTGAAACGTACAGCGACGATCAACTCTCAACTATTGCTGACTTTGTCACACAAGCAACCAGACGTTCACAGGAGTTCATTGCAACCCTGCACCGGAAAGGAGATGTATGAGAAGAGGCGTGACAGCTATCGAAGCTCTCGTCTCCGAGGCGCAGTCGCTCTCTTTCTAAGAGTACGCAGGAACCACTAGCTAAGGCTAAAAAGAGATGAAAGACCTTGCGACTGCAAGGCCTCTTACTTTACAACTGTTCACTTAAGAAAATGTTCCATGATACAATGCGTCTGCTACGCAATCGCTTCGTGCCGAACCCTGACGGATTGTGCTCGTTCCACCAGCAGGGTAGCGAACCAGAGCAGTGCACCAGCAGTAATGGCAATGACCACCATCCAGTCGCCGGGGGAATGAACGCCGACGGAGTTCGGATCAGGATTGGTCGCGCCCAGTATAATCATCACAATGTTGCCGGCAACCGCAAGCGCGGAGAGGATGCTGACCCAGATGCGAGGGGCAAGGCGCTGCGGCGAATAGAAGAACTGAATGCCAAAACCCATGATGAGAAAGCCTGCCAGTGCATGAAGCAGGACGTTGATAACGCCTCCAATACTCCATACATCGAACGATGAGAGCGAGAATTGGCCGACATCGCAGCCATCGGCGAAGATCAGTACAAGGATGGCAAGTGTTTGAAATTTGTGTAACGTGCTAACTGATATGTTCATGAGTAGATACCTCTTTCCTTATCTATGAGCGAGTGGCTTTTCATTCATCTGGCCGACTCGCGTTCAACTTCTATGGTTCAAGCATACTGTGGAACAAAGAAAACGAGTAGTCATGAACGTCAGTACTTTGCTATGACATTTGTCATATGGGATGTCAGCCAATAACTGACATTCACTCATCACTCTATTTGTGGGCCTGCGGCCCATAAGATAAAAAAGGAGGCGAGGGACACCCTCGCGCCTTACACGGGTAGGTTTTTTGGGAGGAAGAGCGAACAGGTGGAAAACATGAACAAGACATGCTATGCTCACCGATATCAGGATCGATCATGAAGAAGATATCGGAGGCACAGATGACTTGCTCAGAACGAGTATCGCAGTGGACAAAAGAAGTGTCAAGCCACTTCCCGCACTTGAGTCGCCCGCAAGCGGGGGTCTTAGCCTTGTGGAGTCTGGGAATGGTCTTGGCGCGCAGTTGTGGCTTGAGTCAGGTGAGCGTCTTACTGGCCCTGCTGCAGGGGCAACCGGAAGAGACGCTGCGCCAACGCTTGCGGGAATGGTACTATCCAGCCCGAGACAAGGCCGGGAAGAAGCGCTGCACGCTCGAGGTGGACACCTGTTTTGCGCCGTTGGTGCGGTGGGTGCTAGCGTGGTGGCCCGAAGAGCGGCAGGAACTGGCTCTGGCTTTGGATGCGACGACCTTGGGACAACGCTTCACGGTATTGGGTGTGAGTGTGCTCGTCCGGGGTTGTGCCATTCCGGTCGCCTGGAAAGTGCTCGCCTATAACCAAAAAGGATCCTGGCAGCCCTATTGGCAAACGGTACTGGCGCACCTCGATGGCGTGATCCCCGCCGAGTGGAGCGTGCTCGTGTTGGCTGATCGAGGCTTGTATGCCCCGTGGCTCTCTCGTCAGATCGTGGGGTATGGCTGGCATCCGTTCCTGCGTATCAATCTGGGAGCCAAAGTCTGTGTGCAGGGCAGCGATCGCTGGGACTGGATCAGGAACTTCCTACCTGCCCTAGGTCAGCGGTGGGCAGCGCGCGTGGCGTGTTTTGCCGACAAACAGACCCGTCTGGAGGACTGTACCTTGGTGCTGTGCCATGAACCGGGCTATGAGGAGCCGTGGGTGATCGTCACCGACCTGCCTCCCCAGCAGACGCAAGGGGCATGGTATCGCTTACGCGCCTGGATCGAAGGTGGATTTAAGGATTACAAGCGCGGGCACTGGGGCTGGCAGCACACCAAGATGCTCGATCCCCAGCGTGCGGAACGCTTGTGGTTGGCCCTGGCGGTGAGTATCCTCTGGATGGTGGGGGTAGGCAGCCAAGCTGAGGTGAGTCGCCCAGCTAAGCACCTGGAGCAGTTGCCACCGACGCATGTGGCTCGCCAGACGGCGGGCAGCGGGACCAAGGGGCCACGAGGCCGTGAACTGAGCTGTCTCACCCGTGGACGGCTGTGCGTGCTCGCTGCCGTGTGGCGAGGGGAGGGATGGCCACAGGCGGCACTGTGGCCAGAGGAGTGGCCAGCGCACTTTCCTCCGGCCCGTCCATTGTCTGCGGCCAAGCAGCAGAAGCAGCGCAAGCAGCGGGAACGGCAGCGCGTGAGACGACGCAACTACAGGGCGGCCCGTCGTATGGGCAGGGGCAAGGCGAAAAAGGCGTCCTAAAAAACCTACCCGTGTAAGCACCCTCGCGCTCCCGGCAAAGGGCTTCGCCCTATAAGCGCGGACTGAAGCCATCACGCGAGCAATGGGACCTGCATCCGCGCTGGCGTACGTGGCGGAGCCAGCCACGCGCGCACCACGGTCTCCTGATGCGTCCGTCGGCGTGGACTAGCGGCGCAAAAGCGGCGTAACCGCGACAGACACGCACGTAGCCGAGCAGCTGTCCAGTAGCCACGC
>WNFY01002461.1_pt1 | contig 18334 bp, 11 predicted proteins | sample 5400091 | NCBI WGS metagenome assembly WNFY01 (sample SAMN13153364, study PRJNA577476) | soil metagenome | isolation source: 60 cm soil or saprolite under grassland replicate 1 | place: USA:California | collected 2016-06-15
TGGGGACACTGCTCTATGCGCGTGGCGTGGCGTATGAACAGTGTTTTGATGCATTAAACCTGACACAGCCGGAGCTTATTCAGGGTATTCATAGCGAGTATATTAGCGCTGGCGCTCAGATTATTGAAACGAACACATTTGGAGCAAACCGGGCAAAGCTTGAGGCTCATAATATGAGCGAGCGCGTGCGCGCTATTAATATACGTGCGGTCAAACTGGCACGCGAGGCCCGTGAGATCTCAGGACGACCAGTTTTTATTGCGGGAGCCGTTGGACCAAGCGGTCGTCCACTTCAGGCACCGGATGAACAACGCCTGAGCGAACTACGCACCATCTTCCGCGAGCAGATCGAAGCCCTGCAGACGGGCGGCGTTGATCTGCTGATTCTCGAAACCTTTTCCAGCCTGGCAGAGTTGCGGCAGGCCGTGCTGGCGGCGAAAGAAGTTGGTGGACTCCCTATAGTAGCACAGATGAGCTTTTATGAGGATGGTCATACACTCTCCGGACGTTCAGCGACGCGAGTTGCGGCTGTACTCGGAGATCTGGGCATCGACGTAATCGGCGCGAATTGCAGTGTGGGACCGGCTGCAACGCTGGACGTGCTGGAAGAGATGATCGCGGCAAGTAAACAACAGGCAGATATCTATAAGATGCCACTCCCGTTTTTCTCTGCACAACCCAATGCGGGCGTGCCACGGCGTATCGATAATCGTTTCTTCTATGTCTCAACGCCCGATTACTTCGCGGACTATGCGTTGCGCTTCGCCAAAGCAGGCGTACATCTGGTTGGCGGTTGTTGTGGTACCACTCCGCGCCATATCGCCGCCATGCGTCAGGCGCTGGACAGCTATTATGGTGATACGCAACCAGCAGATGTAAAAAGCAGAGAGAACGAGCAAGTAAGACCTCCTGTGACCATCGATAGCAAGGCGACTATTACACGCCTGATCGAGGAAGAGATTATCCTGCCTCAACAGGGTTCAAAAACCAGGCTACAAGAAAAACTAGAGGCGAAAGAGTTTGTGGTCAGCGTTGAGCTTGACCCTCCCAAGGGCCTCAATCCGCGCAAAATCCTTGAGGGCGCAGTCGTCCTACAAAAGGCGGGCGTTGATTTTATTAATATCGCCGATAGCCCCATGGCACGTGTACGTATGAGTTGTATGGCTCTGGCACGCTTGCTTCAGGATCACCTGGGCATTGAGACAATCATCCACTTTACGACACGCGACCGCAACCTGATGGCATTGCAGTCTGAGTTATTGGGAGCGCACGCGCTGGGTATTCGCAACGTTCTGGCCCTGACAGGCGATCCATTGCATGTAGGCGATTATCCCAATACCACCGGTGTGTGGGATGTGGACTCGGTTGGATTGATTCGGGTCATCAAGAGTATGAACGAAGGCCATGACGCGGCAGGTTCATCGATTGGTGCCCAGGCATCGTTTCATATCGGTTGCGCTCTGAACCTGAATATGACCGATGAAGAGACGGAACGAGAAATCGAGAAGTACCGCAGTAAGGTTGAAGCTGGTGCTCACTTTATCATGACCCAGCCAATCTATGAGCTGGCACCGCTGGAACGCTTCTTAAAGCGAGCCGGGCAACCCCCAATCCCAATGATCCTGGGTTGCATTCCACTGCATAGCTCGCGCCACGCTGAATACTTACATAACGAAGTGCCCGGCATTACGATTCCAGATGATGTGCGGGCACGTATGAAAGCAGCAGGCGACCGCGGGCACGAGGAAGGACTGAAAACGGCACAAGAATTGCTTGCTGAGGCGCGGAGCATGGTGCAGGGAGTTTACTTGATGCCATCGTATGGACGCTATGATATTGTGAGCGAATTGACGAAGACCTTGCAGTCAAAACAGACTGTTTAATGAGTCGAGCCGCTCGCAGGGCGGAGGCAAGCCCCGCCCCTACGACAGAGGAAACGGGCCGTCGGTCTTCCGTAGGGGAGGAGCTTGCCTCCGCCCTGGGAACCTACAGCCACTTATTTTCAATTGCTTGCGCAACTACGCACGCATAAATAGCACCTTGAATACCTGTACGACGATACTTCTCCCGGCAGCCAGAGAGAACAAGCAGCGCGATATCACGCAGGTTCTGGCGTTTGCTATAGACCGACATGCGTAACAGACACTCAGCAGCGATGGCATTCTCGGTAAGCGGCTGCTCGCGCAATAACAGGCGTCCAGGTGCTTCCTCATCTAGCGGATAATCATAAAAGAGTCCGCTCTGCTCGTCGAGCAATTCCTGACAGGCAAAGTGCATCAAAGCAATCGCCGTCTCCAGATAATATTTGCGCCCGTGCAATTCATAGGCATCGAGTAGAGCGCGCGTCAGCCAGACCTGGTCGGCCAGTTGTCCTGGTAAACCTGGATATCCATCGATTGAATAATGATACATACAACCATTACGATGCATCATGTGTTCACATAAGCAGTCCAGAGCACGTAACGCCATCGTTTCTAGCGAGGGATAGTGTAGCACTTTTGCAGCGAGCAGGTATGACGAGATCATGCGAGCATTCCATGCTGTATAGATAGTTATATCGATATGTGGGGCCTGGCGCGATGCCCGCGAATAAGGGCCGGGCTCATAATACTCCTCATCGGCGCTCTGACTGCCACTAAAGATACCTACTTCCGGTTGCCAGAGTGTATTATTGATATAGAGAATAAGACGCCTGGCCAGGTCGCGCCATTCTTGATCCTGTGTCTCTTGCGCTGTCAGTAAGAGGAGGCGAAGAAGTGCGGCATTCTCTTCGAGCATCTTCTCGGTATGCGGTGTACTCCAATCGCTTGCCGCCGAGTAACGGAAGAAACCACCAGCTTCTTTATCCCATAATCCACCATCGCGCATCTGCTCCAAGGAATAACGAACCATAGCCAGGGTATCAGTGTGAGCGCGGCGAGAGAGATGCAGCAAGAGTTCAAGCGCCTCTGGATGAGGAAACTTGAGATGCGGGTGAATAGTAAAACCGCCATAATCGGCATCATAAAGATCTCTTAATACTACGCCAGCCTCATCCGGCAGATCTTCCAGCGCAGAACGCTCTTCTTGCAACAGTGGTCGCAGCCGGGTGCCAGAAAGTGTCTGCGTAAGCTTACGCGTAAAACGCTGATCCTGCAGTTCACGGACCTGTTCGGCAATCTCCTGCCTGTGTTCGCTATAGTAGCGGCGTATATGCCCCAGATAGTAAAGCATCTGTTTGGGAGGAACGTAGACTCCACCCCAGAGAATCTCCCCTTCGGAAGAGAGCAAGACAATGCTGGGCCAGCCATTTTGATTATAGCGCTGATTCACATCAGGGCGCAAATCGCTATCAACCCGAATCGGAACATAATCATTATTAACGATGCTGATAATACTTGGCTCAGAAAGGGTCGTCTCATCCATAATATGGCACCACTGGCACCATGATGAAGAGATCACCAAAAAAATAGGCTTATCCAAACGGATAGCTTCCTCAAACGCTGCATTTCCCCACGGCTGCCAACGAATTTTGTGAGCCTGATTGGGACGCGGGGAAAAACGGAATATTTCGGGTTGTGGAGCAGATGACCACGAATAACTGGCAACCACTTTGCCACTCATGCTGGGCCTCCTTCACGCAAGCTTCTAGGGGCATATGAGAGCAGAGCCAATAGTTCAAAAAAAATGTAGCGTTTTATGACATAACACTTTTCGTTTGACTTTATGCGGACAATCCACAAAGGGAGAACTACACCCCTCTATCCCTTTTAGAGCATTCCCGGCCCGACTCCCCAAAACTACATCACATCCAGGCATGGAGTAACCGACGCTTCCAACTGGCCCTATACACCAGTATACCATAAAAATGGAATAATATGGATATATAACACACATATTACGAAAACTCACAGAAATCTAGAAAAAATCAGGAATAAGTAGTTGCATATAAAAGAGCGAGAGGAGAACAGCAATGTGCTCGCCACTTCCCTCTCACTCCTGGGATGGAAGGAGGTAGCTTCTAGTGCTATGTCGTAGTAACCTGAGCAGCGCCCTTGAGCATCTCGCTGCTAATAATTTCGTATGCCTGCGCCCACGCAGCATTCATATCCAGTGTAAACGCATTGCCAAGAATATCCTGAAATGTCTGGAGTAGCAGACGTCCTACAATTGGATAATGGGCAGGTTGTGCCCCATAACGGCCGTGACGTTCTCCCAATGAACGTATAACTGCAGCCAGATTCTCTCCACGTTCGACCCCAGCAACGACTACGGCCAGAGTAGCCATCAATGAGGCTTCCTGCCTGTGCATACCGTTCTCCGTAGAAGGAAAAAGCTGACGGGTTTGTGGATACTGCTCGAAAAGCAGTGCATAAAAATGCCGGGAGAATTCCTCTTTGCGTGGCGTCACGAGATTAAAACTTTCCTTTAATAGAGCCGGGTCCATAACTAACTCCTTTTCCCCTGACTTTACTTTGATGTGCCCGCTTACCAGTAGATCATAGGTAATCTGTTCGATCTTTTCTGTGGGTTTGTGGAGTAGTAAAGAGATGTACTCGACCGTACGCTGTCCATCCGATAGCCAGAAAACCTGCCTGTAGATTCTGGCCCATGACGTTGCAAATGATTGATACATGGACTTCAAATGCTCAGTGTAGTTCGTCCGATCTGGAACGACTGGCATGTTTCCCATAGTTCCTCCTTACACAGAAATATACTTTACTCGCTCTACTTTCTCAGCTTACTGGTCTTTTAGCTTATCTTCATGTATCAATGCAATTCTGGTACTCTTGTCGCACCCTGCTTGATAAGAAAAGACAGCAAGAGGAAGTAGCCTGCAAGGAGGAACTATGGGTAGCTATTTTTCGCTATGTCCAGGGTTGATCCTGGTAAAAAAAGTTCGGTTTCTCTGTACGATCCTCATAAGAACGGTGAAAAACTGGCGAGAGTGAGCCAGAAACAGGGGGCACAATCCAACCCCAATCGGCTGCAGTATCGCGACCGAAACGCTTCTCGCGCTCCTCATGATGGATAAATTGTCTGGAGGCGGTATGGTGATCCACAATAGTAACACCTTGTTTTGCAAAAGAAGTCAGCACGGCTTTATTTAATTCTACAAGCGCCTGGTCCTTCCACAAAGTACGATCCGAGCGAGTATCTAACCCCATATGCTTTGCAATCACGGGAAGTAGATTATAACGATTGGAGTCTCCCAGGTTGCGCGCTCCGATTTCGGTTCCCATGTACCAGCCATTGAAGGGTGCAGCCGGGTAAGAGATGCCACCAATCTCCATACGCATACTGGCAATAACCGGAAGGGCGTGCCACTTGAGCCCCAGATCGGCGAACCAGGAGTAGTCAGGATGATGAATAGGCACCTCAAGCACAATTTGAGAGGGCAATTCAAATATGTGAGGACGCTGACCGGGCAGTTGGATTACAATAGGAAGGATATCAAATGGAGTTCCGGGGCCACCTTTCCAGCCCAACTGCTGAATGACCTCAGTCAGTTCAACATTCAAAGGATCACCAATAATCGTCCCATCGGGTTGACGATAGCCTGCATAGCGGATCAACTGCGAATTCCAGATACGAATTCCCGGCAGTCCTGGTATTTGTGGAGCAAAGACGGTAACTGCGGAACGAATCTTACCATTATTTGTTGACCACTGAATGTGCTCAACAAGCGCCTCAAAGATCTCCTCCGCAGTCGTGAGATGGCGCATGTCGCGAACATGGAGAGATTGCCAGTGGAGTCGACCAATGCAGCGAGAACTATTGCGCCAGGCTACACGCGCTCCATAGACAAGCTCTTCGTCTGTGTGCCAGTATGTTCCAGTGCGCTCAATCATCGCCCGAATCGAGGCACGGCGCAGCGGTACGACATCTGGTATACCGCTCTCTCGATGGAAAAGAGAAATATATGCCTCAGCTTCAAGAAAGAATTGTTGATAATCTATCTCAAGAGGACCTGTTCGCACTTCTCTCTCAAGAGAACTCCTGAATACCCGTACCACATCCATTCTATATTTCTCCTTTTTGGGAAACAGATGAAAATACGGCAAGCGTGCTATCTTACGATAAACCGCTTCCCGCCGCGAAGATGAGCTGGCATACCTCTTCTTACCCTCTCTACTGCTGCATCTTCAGCTACTACAAGCCTACCATGCTATATAGAAATTTCTGCGCTTCTATTGTGCAGATTTTAAGGGTGTGAGTGCGAGTATTTTTTGGATGCAGAGCCATGAGATTCTGGTTCACCTCAAGCACACTTGCAAACGATCATAGGTCGTAGTATACTTGTACAGTCCGTTGTTAGCATTGCACGACTCTGGCAGAAGCAGCCGTTTTTAGTGCTGTATGCTGCCAGGGAAGACAAGCAAACACAAAAAAGAAAAGAGTTGTTAGAACACAGAAAGTTGCTAGTTTCCAAAGAGGAGGTTTGGCCTATTAACAGGGATTTTCGGGGGAACGACCGTCCGCGTGAGACACGAGTGAACGAGCGCATTCGTGCACGTGAGATACGCTTAATTGATGAGAACGGCGAGATGATGGGAGTGATGCCCCCTGTACGTGCTCTTGATATTGCCCGCGACAAGAATCTTGATCTCGTTGAGGTATCCCCCAATGCAATGCCACCAGTTTGTAAGCTGATGGATTACGGTCGGTTCAAGTACGAGCAAGCCAAGAAGGAAAACGAGGCGCGCAAAAATCAGAAGACGATTACTCTCAAAGAGATTCGCATGCGCCCGCGTACAGATGAGCATGATGTAGAAGTCAAGACACGCAAGATCCAAGAATTTCTGGCTGAAGGCGATAAGGTGAGGGTGAGTGTACAGTTCCGCGGAGCTGAGATGCGCCACCCGGATATTGGTCGTAAGTTGCTAGACGAAATTGCAGAAGTGTTAAAGGGTACGGCCACCATCGAGCGTTCACCAATGATGGAAGGTCGCATGATGTCAATGATCGTCTCTCGTGCGCCGGGATGGGAACCACCGAAAAAACAGGCTCCTGCTGCGAAAAACAATACAGCACAGACCTCAACCAGCGATGCTCCCAGGGGTAGCGAGACGACCGAGAATTCGCAGAAATAACGCTTTATGAGGAGCATTCAACTCTAACCTGTCGATAACCATCACGTCTAGAGTAGCCGCGTCGATGCAACGGGCGGCAGGATGTTCCTTCCATCTGGGAGCACGACGAGAGTGTAGTTAAGTATAACTGCACTCTCATTTTTTTGAAACAGTCCTGCTGTCGAATCCGGACGATTGACCAGTAGAGGCATGCCTTGCGTGTGCCTCGTGGTTCGCAGCGCACTCAACCTGTCCGTAATGCACTCTGTCCACCCAGGAGGCACACGCAAGGCATGCCTCTACGGGAATACTTGTCGCAATTGACTTTTTAGAACTAGACTACTAAGATTAGAATAATCCATGTCAATAGATAACTCTGAAAGAGCACTACGGAAACTGTGCTAAATGGAGGCAAACGGTGAGTAGATACGATGATCCACGCTGGTATGAAGAGCAAAACTTCAATCGACCCGTTCCGAAAAAGCCAGCGTATGACGACCTTAATCCATTACAAGAAGTCGATGATGACCCTTTTCAGCGGCAGAACGGCTCTGCAGCGCAAACGACAACTCCACAAGCAGATCATCGCTCTCAGAAGGTTATTGGACAGATTCTTGTTGTGAGTTCTCTTGTCATCATTGCATTTCTCGGCGGTTGGTTCAGTCATCAATTCTTTACTAACGAAACAGGTACAAGTAGCCAATCGCAAAAGTATGCACAATTGTTTCAGCAGGCATGGAACACAGTCGATCAGAACTACGTTGATCGCAAAGCTGTAAACTATCAAACGATGTCGTATGACGCCATCGATGCCATGCTCAAATCACTCAATGATCGCGGACACACCTACTTCCTGACGCCAGCACAGTCAAAGGCTTTTGATCAACAGTATAGCGGAAAATTTATTGGTATCGGCGTCCAACTGCGGCAGGATACCAACAGCAAACAGTTTATTATTAGCTCCACTATTCCGGCATCACCAGCTGAGAAGGCAGGATTAAGACGTAACGACGTTATTCTCACCGTCAATGGCACCAGAACGCAGGGAAAGAGCGTGGATGACGTAAATAAACTTTTCGCAGGAAACGTTGGCACCATGGTCACCGTTACTATCCAGCGTGCAGGTGTCCAGCAGCCCATACTATTCCATATTGTGCGTGCCGAGATCACGCAGCAGAACGTGATTATGCACTACATCTCTGAAAGTCATATCGCGCATATTCAAATAGCTCAATTCGCGGATGGAGTGTCTGATCAATTAAAAGACGCGATTAACAAAGCAAAAGGCATGGGGGCCACAAAGATTATCCTCGACCTGCGAGACAATAGCGGCGGTGCTGTGCAAGAGGCCATTAACACAGTGAGCGATTTTGTAAAAAGCGGTAATGTGTTCATCCAAAGAGATAGCGCTGGGAAAGAGACACCTGTCTCAGTCACAGGAAACACGATTGACACAAGTATTCCTCTTGTAGTCCTGGTGAACGAAAATTCGGCCAGTGCAGCGGAGATTGTGCCGGGAGCACTGCAGGATAACGGGCGGGCAACGATCATAGGTGAACCAACATTCGGGACTGGCACAGTGATGAGCCGCTTTGACCTCCCCGATGGTTCGGTGCTCTGGATTGGAACACAAGAATGGTTGACACCGAAAGGTCACTTTATCCGCCGTTCAAGCAGTACAGGGCAGGGAGGCATCACACCTACTATCCAGGTGAAGTTAGCACCAAATGCGAGTATTCTTAACCCAAATGATGAGAATGTGCAAAATATGACGCTACGGCAGATCCTTAATAGTGGCGATACACAATTGATACGAGCGATTCAGTACTTGCAACAGCAGTCCCCGTAGAGGCAGGCCTTGCGTCTGCCTCCTGGGTGGACCGAGGGCATTATGGACAGGTTGAGTGCGCTGCGAACCAGGAGGCAGACGCAAGGCCTGCCTCTACGGGTCCATGCGGCGACTTTTGAATCGCCCTGACCGAACATAAAGTTGCTTGATAATATTTACTCGTGGGAGGATGTCCTAAGAGAGGTGCAATGAAGCTGGTTGCTGCAACCACTTTTTCCAGATTCACTCCGGTCTGGGTGCCCATACCATGCAGCATGTAGAGGAGATCCTCAGTAGCAAGATTTCCTGCTGCACCAGGAGCGTAGGGACAGCCACCCAATCCACCAGCGGCAGTATCGATAATGCTGATCCCCATTTGCAAGGCAATTAAGACATTGGCAAGGGCCGTGCCACGTGTATCATGGAAATGCACAGCCAGGCGCTCGATCGAGATACCTTCAGAGAGCAGCAGACCGAGCACATCGACGATCTGATTGGGAGTTGCAACCCCGATAGTATCACCGAGCGAGAGTTCCTCAACGCCCATCTCAAGCAGCGCCTGAGCGACAGCGAGAACATGATGGGGATCGACGTTTCCTTCGTAGGGACATCCAAAGACAGTCGAGATATAGCCACGCACAGGGATACCTTCCTGGCGCGCCAGGTCTACTACAGGACGGAAATTTGTCAGGCTCTCAGCGATAGTCGCATTGATATTATGGCGAGTGAAGCTTTCGCTGGCGGCAGTAAAGACGGAGATCGAGCGCACACCAGCCGCGAGAGCACGTTCCATGCCCTTGAGATTAGGCACCAGGACAGGATATTGTGTAGTGGGCAGTCGTTGCAGACCTGCCATCACAGCGCTGGCATCGCTAAGCTGCGGAATAGCGCGCGCGCTGACAAATGAAGTAGCCTCAACGACTGGCAAACCCGCCCCGGCCAATAGCTGGATAAACTGTATTTTTTGTGCCGTGGGTACCTGAGCTTTTTCATTCTGCAAGCCATCACGAGGACCTACTTCAACGATGCGTACCGATGCTGGAAGTGTTGGAAGTACAGGCAACATGATTATGCTCCTCTATACTGATAGCCTGAGTGTTCTTCCGGTGGTTGACCATCACTATGTTCGCGTTCGTTCTGCTCACGATCTCCTGGAGCGGGCAGGAGTCGAATATCGGCTTTGCTACCCTCAATAGCAGGCATGGATGACTCATCTTGCCTGCGTTGAACCCGTATCTGGGTAATACGCCGCCCACGCGTTGCCAATACCGTAAAGATCAGATCCTCGAAGCGCACTGTATCGCCAGCGACCGGAATTTTATCGAGTTGAGCATAGACAAAACCACCCAGCGTTTCGTAGTCGCTATCATCCAGGTGTTTGTCCATCAAGTCATTGAAGTCGTAGATACTAATTTTTGCGTCGAAGATATACTCATCCGCGCTGATCTTCTCATACAGGTTCTCCTCTCGATCGTACTCATCCTTGATATCCCCCACGATCTCCTCCACCAGATCTTCGATCGTGACCAGGCCTGCCACCGAACCATATTCATCAACGACTATCACCATGTGAACACGATTCTGGCGGATCTCACGCAGCAGATCATCGAGTTTTTTCGTCTCAGGCACAAAGTACGCCGGACGAACCAGTTCACGAATCGATACACCGTCGTGGTTTTCACGCAGTTGCTTGAGCAGATCCTTCGTATAAAGCACACCAATGATTTCATCGACGCCGACATCAGACTCATACACAGGAATACGCGAAAAGCCGCCCTGCAACGCCAGATCGACAGCCTCAGTCACGGTTGCGTCGCTGGCCAACGTGACCATATCAATGCGTGGAACCATCACCTCACGTGCAGTTGTATCGGCAAACTCGAAGATGCTGTGGATCATCTCGGTCTCCTCCTCTTCGAGCACCCCCTCTTCCTCGCCAACCGTCACCAGGAGACGCAATTCTTCCTCAGTCACAAATGGACCTTTGCGCTTAATTTGTCCGCCCAGCAGTCGCACGAGACCAGAGGTAATGGTACTGAGGAACCATACCAGGGGACGTAGCAGCCAGGCCACACCATGAACCGGTCGTACCAGTACCCGCGCCCAGCGCATGGGATTTTGTACAGCAGCAGTCTTAGGAGTAATCTCACAGAAAATCAAGACGACCAGGGAGATCAGAATGGTAGCGATCAACTCACCCCAGGATTCTGAGAAGCGCAGCGCCAGCACCGTTGCCATACTGGAGGCAACGATCACAGCAACACTATTCACCACCAGGATCGTTGACAGAAATGTGTTTGGCTCAGCAAGCAACTTCTCGATATCAATTGCCCGCCGATCGCCTTCTTCAACCATATTTTTCAGTTTAATGCGGCTCACCGAAGTAAGCGCCGTTTCGGCGGCAGAGGCCACTCCACACAGAATCAAAGTCACGATAAGAACAAAAAGTTGCAACCACGCTTCCGCATCGAAGCGCGGCGTGTGAAAGTCAAAGCCGACGGCTATACTTGCTAAGCCAGGGCCGTCCATAATAGCAATCTACTCCTTTTTGTTGCCCTCTGCTGTTGAGTCATCCGACGGCTGTAGCATACGTAACAGGTGTGCGGGTACTCCAACAACCAATGCTCCGGGCGGGACATCTTTCGTCACCACCGCACCAGAGCCTGTATAGGCATGATCACCGACGGCGACAGGGGCAACGAGAATCGTATCACAGCCAATAAACGCACCCGCCCCAATAGTTGTACGATGTTTATTTTCGCCATCATAATTTGAGGTAATGGTGCCAGCGGCGATATTGACATGTTCCCCGACGGTCGCGTCACCAAGATAGCTAAAATGATGCATATCTGTATCAGCACCGATATACGAATTTTTGATCTCACCAAAGTTGCCCATGCGTACGCCATGCGCAAGATGAGCCCCACCACGACAATGACTAAATGGTCCCATGCTCACATCATCTTCCAGCACACTTTCTTCCACAACCGAGTTGCGTATCGCACAGCGATTCCCGATTACTGATTGGTAGATCGTTGTGCCGGGACCCAGGCGACAGTCTGAGCCGATTGTGGTCTTCCCTGTAATCATTGTACCGGGGAGAATGATCGTATCGGTGCCAATCTGCACATCGTTCTCAATATAGGTAGTCGTGGGATCAATAAGCGTCACGCCTGCGTACATATGGCGTTCCAGTATACGGCGGCGCAGAAGTTGCTCCGCTTCGGCTAACTGCACGCGATTATTAATCCCGATCGTCTCATCGAACGTTCCACGGACAGTGGCGATAGGCCGCTCCTGGGCAGCAGCGATAGCAACCAGGTCGGTCAGATAATACTCGCCGGAAGCATTGCGGGGCAAGTTTTGCAGCACGGGCCAGAGCCAGGCACGATCGAAGCAATAGACACCAGAATTTACCTCGTTGATGCGCAATTGCTCCTGGGTCGCACGCTTCACCTCGACGATCTCGCGCACCTGACCTCTGGCATCGCGTACTATGCGTCCATAATCTGATGGAAGTTCTGCCTGTGCGGTCAGGAACGTTACGGTTGCACAACGAGTCAGGTGTTCCACCAGGACCTGTGCCAGCATCTCACTTCTGATCAGCGGTGTATCGCCATAGCAGACCAGAACCGTTTGCGGCAGCGGATTGAGCGCATCAGCGGTGTATCGCGCCGATAGGACAGCGTGACCGGTACCTGCCTGCTCTTCCTGGATGGCGTACAGACAACGCTCACCAAAGGCGGTCTCTACCTGTGCAGATTCGTGACCAAGCACAACAATAGGACGATGAGTTGAGACAGGAGCATCAAACGATGCAAAGGAAGGAGTTGAGGGAATATCCTCAATAGCTTTAAGGACGTGCCCTAAAAGAGGCAAGCCTGCCAACTGGTGAAGCACCTTCGGCAAGTTTGAGCGCATCCGCGTACCCTTGCCTGCTGCAAGCACTACGGTAGCGTATGTATTCATAATTATATGAACAAACCTTTTTCTTTTTGTTTCTTTCTCCAGGGGATAGAGCGTACAAGCACAAGAAACATGTATGTCTGCACACTTCAAATGCTGATGAACGGCTCGGGTGCCAGGATTCGAACCTGGGAATAGCGGATCCAAAGTCCGCCGCCTTACCGCTTGGCCACACCCGAATGGGAGCCCGGAGTTATGTTGCTTTGAGCGTTTACTATTGTTCATTGACAACGCATTTACTATACACGATGTCGCCTTTGTTGTCAATATAAAAAAACTCAGCATTTCACCGGAGAGGATGCCTTCGCGTATTTTCAGCATGTTCCCAGGCATACAGGTGATGAACTTGGACTACGAGCCAGTCTTATTCAAGAACACATTTTACCCGCTTTTAACTACACGCAACTATTCAAACACTCTTATTGCAAGTCGAAGAGTTAGTAGAAGCAACTTATAACGAACCAGCGGATAGCAGCAAAATGGAGATCATTCATAAGCTACGAGATAAAAGCAGAGGTGCCCAACTGTTCTAACTTGACGCTCCTCACAGCCAGTGCTATGCTGCAAGGCGACGAAGCACGATAGGAGTTCTACAGCGTTCCCGGCGGCGCTGTTGAGAGGAACGTTTACACTATGGCTATTCTCGAAACGCGGATAGATCGCAACAGTACAGAGTTTCAAGAAAACACACTCTATTTCCAGCAACTTCTCGATCAGCTCGGTCAGCGTATTCAGCTGGTACAACAGGGTGGAGGAGCCGAAGCGATTGCTAAACATCGCAAACGCAATAAGCTGCTGGCCCGTGAGCGCATTCAGTTGTTGTGCGATCCCGATACGCCCTTCCTGGAATTCAGTCCACTGGCGGCGTGGGATATGTATGACAATGACGCTCCTGCGGCTGGCATCGTCACTGGCATCGGACTGGTTGAGGGCCAGGAATGCATGATTGTGGCGAATGACGCGACGGTCAAGGGCGGGACGTATTACCCTATGACGGTCAAAAAGCATCTGCGGGCACAGGAGATCGCGGAACAGAATCACCTGCCGTGCATCTACCTGGTCGATTCGGGTGGAGCTTTTCTGCCACTACAGGCTGATGTTTTCCCTGATCGGGACCATTTCGGACGCATTTTCTATAACCAGGCACGCATGTCGAGCCAGCGCATTCCACAGATTGCCGCGGTCATGGGTTCCTGTACGGCTGGCGGAGCCTACGTGCCCGCGATGAGTGACGAGACGGTGATTGTGCGCGGCAACGGCACCATCTTCCTGGGCGGTCCTCCCCTGGTGAAGGCTGCAACGGGCGAAGAGGTGAGTGCAGAGGAACTGGGGGGTGCCGATGTGCATAGTCGTACTTCTGGTGTGACTGATCATTATGCCCTCAACGATGAGCATGCGCTGGCGATCTGTCGCAGCATCGTCTCTCACCTTAATCGCCGCACATATGTTCCCTGGGATATTCGTCCAGCGGAACCACCACGTTATGACGCAAATGAGCTGCTCGGCATTGTACCAAAAGATGGACGCAGGAGCTATGATGTACGTGAAATCATTGCTCGTCTTGTTGATAGAAGCGATTTTCACGAATTTAAAGAGCTATACGGCACCACAGTAGTATGCGGTTTCGCCCGGCTAATGGGATATCCAGTCGGGATTGTTGCCAATAACGGTATACTTTTCTCTGAGAGTGCACTCAAGGTTACACATTTTATTGAGTTGTGCGGGCAACGACAGACACCACTGATCTTCTTGCAAAACATTACCGGCTTTATGGTTGGTCGCCAGTATGAGAACGGAGGCATCGCCAAGGACGGTGCGAAGATGGTGATGGCGGTCTCGAATGTGCCGGTGCCACGTTTTACAGTGATCATCGGCGGCTCGTTTGGCGCGGGTAATTATGGCATGTGCGGACGAGCATACTCACCACGCCAGTTGTGGATGTGGCCTAATGCGCGTATCTCAGTGATGGGTGGTCAGCAGGCGGCGATGGTACTGGCAACCGTGCGTAAAGATAACCTGGCAGCACGCGGTCAAACCATGACTCCAGAGGAAGAAGCTGTGTTTATGCAACCTACCCTTGATAAATATGAGGCAGAAGGCAATCCATATTACAGCACTGCTCGCCTGTGGGATGATGGTATTATCGATCCGCGCGATACACGTACTGTCCTGGCACTTGGCATTGCGGCTTCATTGAATGCTCCTATGCCTGATACACCGTTCGGAGTCTTCAGGATGTGAGCAGTTTGTAAGAGGCTCCTTCATGAAATACTTCACTATCACAAGGGGATATGAGTGATGTTAAAAGCAATTAGCTGCAATACCCACGAGCACACTTTTCATCGTATCAACAGTATAGAGCAGATACATGAAGCAAAAAATGATCCTGATGCTACTCTCTGGCTCGACTTGCTAGACCCAGACGAAGAAGACCTGGCAAAAATTGCCGAAAAATTCCAGTTACATCCTCTTGCAATTGAAGATGCGACCCACGAGCATCAGCGACCCAAAGTAGAGCAGTATGAGAATTTCTACTTTGTCGTGTTTTACACTATCAACATGAAGGAAAAAAGCCAGGAACTGGATATCTGTGAGGTGGATATGTTCTTAGGCAAGGATTTTCTCATCACGACCCATCAAAAACCAGTACATGAACTGGATGAGGCAGAGCAACGCTGGACACGAAACTCGAAACAATTGGAATGGGGAATTGTCATCTTGCTTTATTCTCTGCTCGACACGATCGTTGATCACTACTTTCCCATCGTCGATATGCTTGTTGAGCAGGTAGAAGATCTTGAAAATGGCCTTTTTGCAGGAGCTACACGCAATACCAGGTTTACGCAACAATTGCTTAATCTCAAAAGGCAATTCCTGACAATGCGTAGGATTGCTACCCCTGAGCGCGACGTACTTAATGTTCTGACCAACCGTGATACACCGATCTTTGACGAACACGCAACACTCTACTTCCGCGATGTGTATGACCATATCACCCGACTTGCAGACACTGTCGATCTGTATCGAGATCAACTCAGTACCACGATGGATGCCAACCTGTCTATCGTATCTAATGACTTGAACAAGGTGATGCGCACCCTGACAGTAGCCTCCATCATCTTAATGGTTGACTCGCTAATAGCTGGTATTTATGGTATGAACTTTGTCAATATACCTGAGTTACATTTGCAATATGGCTACTTTGGAGTGCTTGTGTTGATGGCACTCCTGTCAATCTTACTTATTCTCCTCTTCAGACGTTTGAAGTGGCTCTGATATTTTGAAAGGCAGGCACATGGCAACATACACGCAGATCTCGGTTGAGTATGGTTCCCAGGACAGGATCGCAACCATCACAATGCGCCGTCCAGAGGTACACAATGCATTTAATACACAGATGATCGAAGAACTCCTGGCAGCATTTACGACATTAAGTACAGACGAGCGGCTGCATGGGGTTGTTCTTACAGGCGATGGCTCTTCATTTAGTGCAGGCGCGGATATCAATATGATGAAGGAAACAGTCACATTTACGGAAGAACAAAACATCTTTGATGCGCTGCGCCTGGCTGATCTTCTGTACACAATTAATGCGTTCCCCTGTCCGGTCCTGGCGCGTGTTAACGGTTTAGCATTGGGAGGCGGCGTCGGACTGATCGCCGTTTGTGATATCGTAATAGCCGCGGAGAGTGCGCGCTTTGCCTTCAGTGAGGTCAAGCTTGGCATTGCGCCCGCTGTAATCTCGCCTTATGCAATACGCAAGATCGGCGAGACTCACGCACGCGTGTTATTTGTAACGGGTGAACGTTTCAGCGCCGAACGTGCGCTGAGACTCGGCCTCGTACATGCCGTTGTGCCATTGGAACATCTCGATGACGCGGTACAGAAAGCGCTGAATGAACTACTGAGCAGCGCGCCCCAGGCGCTTCGCGTTTGCAAGACGCTGGCATTGAATGTAGGACAAATGAGTTACGACCAGGCACGACAGTATACCGCTGAGACTATTGCCCGTTTGCGTGTCAGCGAGGAGGGACAGGAGGGATTGCGTGCCTTTCTGGAGAAACGCGCACCAAACTGGAAAACAGCCCCCAACGAGGGAAGAACATAACAAATGTTTAAAAAAGTTCTTATCGCTAACCGGGGAGAAATTGCAGTCCGTATTATGGCGACATGTCGTGAGATGGGTATTCGTACCGTCGCGGTCTATTCTGAGGCGGATCGTAATGCAAAACACGTGCGCGAGGCGGATGAGGCATACTTTATAGGTTCTGCGCCAGCCGCACAAAGCTACCTGTGTATCGATACTATTCTCGACGCTGCCAGGCAGAGCGGCGCGGAGGCGATTCATCCAGGTTACGGATTTCTCTCTGAAAATGCTGCGTTCGTCGAAGCCTGTGAGCAGGCAGAGATCATCTTCATTGGCCCGCCCGCCGCCGCTATGCGCCTGATGGGTTCAAAGATTGCAGCCAGGGAACTAACTCACGCGGTAGGTGCACCAACGGTTCCTGGCTATAACGGCCAGAGTCAGGATGACGAGATTTTGTACAGAGAGGCACAGCGGATTGGCTTTCCCTTGCTCATCAAAGCGTCGGCAGGCGGCGGCGGCAAGGGGATGCGCGAAGTATATATGATAGACGACTTTTTAACACAATTGTCGGGAGCCCGGCGCGAGGCTAAGGCAGCATTTGGCGATGATACAGTCTTTCTTGAACGCCTGATTCAACGACCACGACACATTGAGATACAGATCCTTGGCGACCAGCACGGCAATCTCATTCACCTGGGTGAGCGTGAATGCTCCATTCAGCGTCGTCATCAGAAGATCGTCGAAGAGAGTCCTTCGGTTGCTCTAACGTCAGCCCTACGCGCTGAAATGGGAGCCGCCGCTGTACGTATCGCCAGAGCCGCTGGTTATGTCAACGCAGGTACGGTGGAGTTTATGCTCGATGAGGATAAACAGTTCTATTTTCTGGAGATGAACACGCGTTTGCAGGTGGAACATCCAGTGACGGAACTGGTAACAGGATTGGACCTTGTCCGGCACCAGTTGCGCATCGCCGCCGGTGAAGAACCTGGCCTCACACAGGAGCAGATCGGCCAGCGCGGACATGCCATCGAAGTACGTATTTACGCGGAGAACCCTGAGCACAATTTCCTTCCTTCTACGGGCACCATCACTCATTTCGTCAAAGCCGAGGGACCGGGCATCCGTATTGACAGTGGCATCGAAAGTGGCGACGAGATTACGCAGTTTTACGATCCGATGATTGCCAAACTGATTGTTTATGGCGAGGATCGTCCTGCTGCCATCGCACGCCTACAGCAAGCGCTCGACCACAGTATAATCTTAGGCGTCACTACAAATGTCTCTTTGCTGCACCGTATCAGCAGTCATCCCGCATTTCAGGCAGGTTTCACGCATACAGGTTTCCTGGCAGAACACGGCCTGCTCGACGCTCTCACAAGCGAAACAGCCCTTCCCAGCGAG